>Ga0114919_10000292_pt1 | contig 37213 bp, 36 predicted proteins | sample BlataG_FD_88682 | JGI IMG/M metagenome (GOLD analysis project Ga0114919, IMG submission 88682) | Deep subsurface microbial communities from Black Sea to uncover new lineages of life (NeLLi) - Black_00105 metaG | ecosystem: Environmental > Aquatic > Marine > Oceanic > Sediment | place: Atlantic... | reverse complement strand
TGAGCGGAAATGTAGGGTGGTGGTGGTTCTCGTTCTCCTTGGAGAGGCAAGGGAAATGTGATAGAGAGCTACGTACTGGGACTCTATCTGGATACTTCTCACGTATTCTCGCGGCCTCAGCTTGGCGTTTCTCTGCAAGGGTGCAAGTTTTTGGAATTGTGTGAGTTGAGGTGTTTGAAATTCAGAGATAGAACGGGACAAAAAGCACACTCACCGAACGTATTATCCTCTTTGAAAGTGCGTTGCTTCATTTGGAGTCGCTACCGAAAGAGTTTGAGTTTAAGGTGTAAGTTTAGAATTATTACCGTTTTCTTTCTATCAACTAGAGAGAACCTCGTTGTTTTGCCCAATATGGTATCTCAAATATCGATATTACCAAGATTTGATGCAGGTGGTGCATTCTAGGAGTCTATAAATGTGGATGTCAGCTTCTCCAAATTATTTTCCCCACCTCTCCTATCTTCTCGACTGCCATCTCTCCTATCCACCTTCCTCCACATACCCCAACCTTATAATGACTGCCACCGAGTCTCATCCTTTAAATCATATACTATAATCATCATATTTGCTGCTAACTTTACACATTGTCAAAAAGGACATTGTATATATATTTCCCTTTCTTCTATATAGAGAGACAGATTAAGATTAAGCCATATTTATTTTCCAGACTTCTTCTTCTGCATCTTACGCAAATAGAACTCTAACTCACGGCCTTCCAAAATATAACCATCAGCACGGCCGCATTGCCCTGGGCGGGATGAGATGCATGCATACAATCTACCCGTAGCAAATTGATCATCCAAATGGCTATCCAACTTGCGTCCTTGGTTGCGCTGTCTCAATACTCTCTTGACGTGGTTGCTTGTAGTCTTCTCTTCTGCTGCCTCAAGCTTCTCACCGGCAGCTGCAGCTGCAGCTGCTTTCTTTTTCATGCCGACCTCGACGCCGTAGTGCTGTTGGTACCAAGCCTTGAAAGGAGCGGCATCAACTTGGATGATGGCATTCTTGACCAAAGTTTGGGTTCGGACCAGCTCGTTATTGCTGGCGTTGTATGCGACATCCAGGATACGGGTTTTGCGGGTGGTGGCTTCACTACCCCAAGAAAAGTTACCAGAATCCAATCGGAGGGCACGGAACTTGGAGTTGCCTCCACGAGTGCGGAGTGGACGTACACACACATTTGAGGAGAGCTTGGTCATGGCTGGTTGACGGCCGAGTTCATATCTGCAATGGTTGGGAATAGGACGGGCAGTGTGAGGTACGGTTCATATAAGGACATGATGAATGTACATAGAGAGAGCTAGTTAAAGCACGCAGTTTTGTAATAATTGCTGCTCTCATTCTCTCATGCTTCTTTTGTAGTCAAGGGAACTTACTTCCTCTTTTTACGCCATGCTTTCTGTTTGCCACCAGTGGCTCTACGCTTGTGGAGAGAGTCGCGAGAAATACCTGCAAAGATAGAAAAACAAAGCTTCCATCAGTTTATTGATGACCCAGATGAATATGGAAAAGGACGTACACATGTCTATGCACGCAATGTATCAACGTTCAAGTATATCTGCCTTGTATGAGGATGGTAGATGTCTGGAAAAAACCTCCTCAAGCAAACAACCATTCTGATTATTGCGATGTGCACGGTTTTTATATTCCCGTGAGGACTTACCCATCTTGTATATGGAAATGTATTACTACTAATGACTCCTAATTCAAATCTCTGAATTAATTTGCCACCAAATACCGCTATTTAGCTCAAAATAGCCTCTGACTGCTCCACTCTTGGGGAGGTGCCAGGAACAAATCGAGCGTTGGAAAATTTTGATGTTTTCCCAAAGATGGTTTTCCCTTTGAAAGTTTCCAAACACAGTGCAGTTCAAACCTCCAGTAGAACAACTCTCAAGTCCACGTCATGTGTGACTTCTGAGGCTCTTTACTTGCACAGCAGAGATTATCGTTGAATCTCATCCATGGCATTTCTCCTTCATCGGGCAGCACTCCTAGTGCGATCGCTTGCCATAAACAACGCAGTATTTCAATCAACCATACCTTCCGTTCGTTCAATCACGCAACCAATAGTCAATTCCACCCCATCCTGCTGCGTCTCATCACTCACATCCCCTCACTGGCCCGCTCTCACACTCCCTTTCGCCGCTAGAACTGCCACTGCCAAGGCCAGGGACGGAGGTGGTAAAACCAAATTCTACACTGCATACAAGAGGAGATTCAAGATCACTGGAGGTGGAAAGATACTATACAGTAGACCAGGATATGTTCACAAGCGAACAAATAAATCTAGGAGTAGATTATTTAGGCTGGCAAAGGAGGGGCAATTGAATGAAGCGTATGCCAATATTATGAAAAAACTAAATTTCAAATTACGCAGATGTTTCTGATAGATACATGTACACTAGATATTTATTGGTTTCCTTACACTATTGCACTGTTTTAACAAAATCATGATCAGCATCCATCAGCCCATCTTCTCTACTCTACTTCCAACACCATGAGCTCCAACACTGCATAATACTCCTCTATAGTAAAACAAACCCCAACCAATGCCTTATTCAACCTCTTTATCCCCTGATTAGTCTCAAATGCTGGCCTCAATGCCGGCACACGCTCCAAAGACAGTGCTTTTAACAGTATCATCGCCACCAGCTGCCATTGCAGTGGGGTAAACCCGGGCACAGGCCCTATCAACCTCATTGTTCTCAACAACTCATCCAGATGACGTTCAATCTGATCCCTCGTCATCAATTCTTGTTCTGCAATAGCTAACTTGCTGATCACAGTAGGCACAGCACGGGATATAAAGCCAGATAATGATGTCATCACTTGAGGAGATGATGCCGACTGTGCTATTGCTGCATCTCTGGTTCCAGTACTGCTCAAGGAACCAGTATTAATCAACTCCAGTGTAGCATCAGTGACCCAGTTCTCCAAGGCAGTAAATAAAGTTCCAAAAAAGGTCAGCTGCACTCTGAACAAAGACTTGCTATTATTATTATTGGATCGGTCACCTTCAACATCATCATCTTCTTCATCATCATTAGTATTGTTGTTATTATGCTCCCCCCATTCATCATAATTAGCATCATCGTCATCACTCTTCATCCAGTCACTACCATCCTCCTCCTCCTCCTCGCCATTATTCTCATCATCAGACTCACCCAAGGCAGCTTCCAGTTCAGGAGGCAACTTGGTACTCAATTTGCTATTATCCAGACGACGAACTCCTGCCCTTAGCTGTTGAGTTAGCAACTTGTCTAGGTGCTCAGTCAGATCAATAGGCTCTCCAGGACCTACAGCGGCAGCACTAGTAGTAGATATCTTTGGTCCTCCAGTATTAATGTCTTCACCTTGTTCATCCCTGCTACTACCATCACCATTAGTACTATTACTATTACTGTCACTGTTACTGCCAGTATCCACAACTCTCAAGGTACCAAACCTTGCAGCTAAACTACCACTGCCTTCTAATGGGCCAAGAGGATCTTCAACATCAAACACTAATAAAGGAGTCTGACCATCTATAATAGTGCTATTATTAGTAATATTAGAAGGAGGAGGAGCGATACTACTAGTTTCAGTATCTATCCTGGCAGTGGTGTTCAAATTTTCATCAATTCTCACCCTTCTTCTTTGTTGTCGCTGCTGATCTGTTTCTTCCTCCACTGCTACTAATTTATTTTTACCTTTAGTTAGTTTGTGAGTGCTTCGAGGCACATACCCTTCAACTGCATGAGACGACGACAAAGAAGAAGGCGCAATAGCATTTTGAAAAGATGATGAATATAATGAAGATGATGGATCTGTAGCGTCACTGGTATTTATATTTCTTTCTCTTTCTTTCACCTCAGCCAACATGATTGGTTTCTTGGCTGAACCAGCTGCAAACGTATCTACTGACTCGGATTTCTTCTTGAGGATACTCTTTGGTTTGATAGTTGTGGTGGTGCTGTTTTCAGAGGAAGATGGAGGGGAAGAGGGGGCAGGAGGTTGCTGCTCCTCTGTCTCCATTGATGTGGTGGTGGTGTCTTCTTCAGCGCTGGTGGTGGTTTCTATTGTTTTTGTTCTTTTCTTTAATGCTTTTTCAACTCTCACTTTGGATAATAGCGTTTCAAACCTTGCTAATGCTTGAGAAGGTGATCCTAGCTTCTTGGCAAAGTTCCTACTTGCCTTGAGACAGTGAGCACTGCAGAACATGGTGTCCTGAGAGGGCTGGTTGTCGGCTTCATACACCTTCTTTTCACTCATAGAGATTTTATATTTACCCTTGTTGTTAGGAGAGGTATTTAAGTCTAGAGTACTTAATTGAACCATATTGGGGCATAGTGCAAATCCACAGAGACCCCATCCAGATCGTTCTTCTACTAGGTCTTGAAACTCGTCGCCTGAAAGGACGCGAGCAATGGCCCAGAGCTGGGATTCAGAGTCGGGCGTCATGTCTGTGAGTTTGAACACGGCGCGAACTGCTGCTTTCGATCGCAACTCTTGTTCAGTGGGAGGTAGATTTGTAGAGATACTACTGAAGCGTGTTTGCTGTGCTTTCTGAGCCATTATTTCAGTAACCTCGAATAATCCCTCTGTTTTAAAAGGTTTGTAGAGTGCTAGTTCTTCCTATGATACATGTTCTACTTAACTATGGTATACATATCAAATTATTAAGAAAAAACACTGTTTGATATAACACATGAGTATGCATAGCTTATGCATGCGTTGTGGCTCTGACGACGGCGAGAGGGATGTAACCGACAAAAAAGCAAATGTATGTCAATGTAAATTTGGGTGTATTGGTACCAGGAGATGATACAATCTAGGAGAGAAGTAATTGTCATAGAATGTGACATTGAGAGCAATGTGGAGAAGGAGAAGAACAGAGCCAAGGTCTTCTTGGTTCGACTTTGGGAGAGAGCGTCGCACACACAGTGCCTGGTATCCGAATAAAAGGCACGGGGATCCAAAACAAGACCCCAATTATAGATTGTACGATGATTAGTTTTTCTCGGTGTGTATAGGTCGAGAATTATGACAAAATAGAGCCTTTAAGAGCTCTCCAAACTAAACCTAATTTACAAACATATATAGGTTTCAAAACTCGGGGACTTCTTCCCCTGACCCCTGGGTTCGAAAGAACTTCTAGAGTAAAACCGCACCATGCATGCTATCGCACAGTATACCCGCTCTAGTTCAGAGAAGAAGCCCGATCAGCACATGTCCGACATCCAACTCGACCACCAGGTACGCCATCCACCCCCTACACATAGCAACACTAACCACCACCACCACCACGCTACACCTACGTTTACCTAAACACACTCCTCCATCTATATATACAGCCATCAGACTACGCCCTAGCTAAATGTGAACAAGGAGGAGAAACAGCAGCTGGTTTCTTGGAAGCCCTAACATTCCAAGAACACGTCACTCATGACAAGATTAAACCCCCAGCCATGCCCAAGTCAGCCCTGGATAAAGCCATGGGCATAGAAATCACCATATCTCATAAAACAGGATTCGGATTCTTCAGTTATACAAAAACCAAGGGTATGGTATTTGCACGTAATCTAGTAGACAGCGACAGTGGAGGGCGGGATGGCATTATTGGCCCTCCTGGATTATGTACCCCCAAATGGTCCCCTCCTATTTTCACCAAAGGCTTTTCTTTGGGTATAGGCTTCTCTGTTGGAGCGGAAACCTTATGCCGCTGCAATGTATTACTGAACGAAGAAGCTCTGAAAGAAAGGCTCAGGAAGGTAGACTCATTTGGAGCCGCTGTCAACACGTTAGTAGACATGAACGGCTCCCGACTCAGGAAATGTCAAGTTACATCAGCCGGCGATAGTCAGCCTGTTATCAATGAGCCTAATGGTGGTTCATATGCAAGGTATTATATAGTAGAAGCATTGCTAGTTGAAGCAGCTTTTAGATTTATCAGAAAACGGCCTTGGAAGGCTCTTAATGATGATCTATATGGTCCGTATGTGGCTCCTGGGGATGTCCTTGCTGGCAAAGTAGACCACCCCCCGCAGATGAAGGTTTTCTACGACTTACTACAACAATATGAACCCCCTCCTCCAACTATGCCCTTCACCAGTCAAGCAGGAAAGGTGATGAGACCTAGGGGAGATAGAAGTACTAGAGGACTGAGGATGACTGCAAGTAGGATGAGTATTCCCCGGATGTTGTCAGACCAAGGTAATAGTGGTGGTAGTAATGGTGGTAGTAGTAGGAGGAGTGAAGGTAATATGAGTGAGTTGGCTGATGGTGCAGATAATGGAGTTCAACAACAACAACCTTCACCACCAAGATCCCTGCCACTAGTAGTAGCAGCAGCAGCAACGACTAATAAGAGACCCACATCATCGTTATCCATGCAGCTTAGTAAACAAAATGAGGAGTGGGAGCATCCTGTATCTGTATCAAGAAATTCGACTGACTGACTTCCAATTATGTAAACTCGTGTATTGCCATCATTACATCTTCTTCTCTTCTCTTCTCTCGTATCAAATCAAATCAAATCAACCTTCTTTCTCTTCACAAAATTAACATGAACACTATTTATTGCTTGATCAGTTCTTTACTAGCAGCCTGGGACAAATCATCTTCCTCACTACTACTGTAGCCTCCATCAGGTTTCTCAGGTTTAATCAAAAACAAGGCATCTGCATTATCGACCTGATCTCCTTTAATAACGTACACATGCTGTACCATACCACTGCATGGAGCTGCTACTGAAGTTTCCATCTTCATAGCACTAAGTACTACCAGCTGCTCACCAGACTTGACAATCATGCCTGGCTTGGCGCGGACTTCAACGACTTCCCCGCTCATTGGGGCGGCGACTGAGCCTGGGTTGCGGGGGTCGGCTTTTTCCTTGGGGGCCTTCTTGGAGGAGCCAGACATGCCCGCTTCTTTGGCAGCAATTTCATCTTTAACTTCTACAGATCGTAGCACACCATTGGCTTCGAAGAAGACTTCTCTAGTTCCATTAGGTTGCAGCTCTCCCTTGGCTTTGTACTTGATGTTGACAATGTTACCCTGAGACAGCTCCACGTCAATTTCCTCATCCACATCCAAAGGTGCCAAAAACGCCCTAGTTGGCAGCTTTTCTACGAATCTACTATATTTATCAACAAACTCAATATATTCATCAAATACTTTAGGATACAAAGCAGCTGATAAGACGTCTTTTTGACTAATTACTTGCGTTTCATGAGTTTCCTTCAACTCCAGCTCAAACCTCTTCAAATCCACAGGAGGGAGAGACTCACCAGGACGTCCAATCACTCGGGGCAGATCTTTCAGCACTCTGGAAGTCAGTGGTTCAGGGAAGCCTCCAATTGGGTGACCGATGGATCCTTGCAGAAATTCAATTACCGACGAGGGAAGATTCAATGACTCGGCCTTGTCTACTAGGGAGTGTTCATCTAGGTTGTTTGCTACCATGAATTGAGCTAGGTCTCCTACCACTTTACTACTGGGTGTCACCTGTTATGAATATAAAAGATGGGGGGATGGATATGGTAACTGTCAGTATTATCATTGTTGGTTTTGTAGGAATGAAAAAGAATATTTAATTGTCTGGGAGTTCATACTGTGCTGATATATAGAGAAAGTACAATCAGCGATTCTTCAGTGATGCTACCCAACTCCTTCTATTGGCCAGTATTCAGTGTTGGTTGTTTTATCATGGCACCTATGTATATTACTACAGCACATGCCAACGACTCTAGTATACCGCCGTACTATTTGTTTGTACATATCATAGCGAGTACAACTTTTTTTTTATCTTTCTTTCTTTGCTTACCTTGACAATATCGCCCAGCGCTCTATTAGCGGCAGCATATGCATCCTTCACCTTGGACCAATCCTCACCTAATCCTAAGCTCTGAGCTTGGAACTTGAGATTTGTATACTGACCACCTGGCATTTCATGATAGTATACTTCAGAGGATGATGACATAAGTGTCTGTTCAAATGGTCTATACAGAGCTCTTGTCTTCTCCCAATAATCTGCCAGAATGAGCAACTCCTGAGGGTTGATACCAGTATCCAACTCACTGCCGACCAGACTGTGAACCAGAGCTCCCATTGATGGCTGACTGGTGGTGCCGGACATGCTGTCAATGCAGCAATCAATGATGTCTGCACCTGCAGCAGCTGCTGCGAGTTGGGTAGCTACGCCGGTACCAGCGGTATCGTGGGTGTGCACATGGATGGGAATGTCGGGGAATTTGGCTCTCAAGGCGCCAACTAACATGGTGGCTGCTCTTGGTTTCAATAAACCTGCCATATCTTTGATGGCCAGTGCATGTACTCCAGAATCAACCAGTTTCTCAGCCAAATTGAGGTAGTAATCTAAATTATACTTTCCTGGATTGGCAGCTGAAACATCTCCAGTGTAACAAAGAGTAGCTTCCACTACTCCACCGGCATCTCTGACAGCATCCATGCCAAATTGCAGCTGATCAACATCATTTAACGAATCAAAAACTCGGAAAATGTCAATTCCAGCATTCTTTGCTTCAATAGTGAACTGTCTGACAACATTATCAGCATACGTGGTATAACCAACTGCATTGGCACCACGGAGAAGCATTTGAAAGGGAATATTGGGTATTTTCTCTCTCAGCAGCTCCAGCCTCTTCCAGGGGCACTCTCTCAAGAATCTCAGTGCCACATCAAATGTAGCTCCCCCCCACATCTCAAGAGAAGCTGCGTTGTGCAGAATTCTAGCTGTAGCAGGTGCAGCGTGCACCATGTCTATACTACGCATTCTGGTGGCCAGTAAACTTTGATGAGCATCTCTGGTTGTGGTATCTGTGAGAAGGACACCTTTAGTATTTCTATGCTCTCTAATAGCCTTGGTCCAGCCCTCTGGGCCTTCTCTCAGCAGTAAGTCTCTCCACCCTGGTGGTGGAGTTGAAGAGGAGGACTCTGTGTAGTGGGTTGGAATGGTGGGTGGCTTTGGGGTTACTTTAGCAGGTGGTGCCCCAATGGCACCTGGATGCTTTGGTCCATTCACCACCATCTCAGCCAGATATGTCAGCAATTTACTAGATTCAATGGCTCCTCTGTGGTAGTTGAACAACTGAGGGTTTTGTTCAATAAAAGATGTGGTAGCCTGACCAGAGAGAAAACCAGGATGGCGAAGCACGTTTTCTAAGAATTGAATATTGGTTTTAATGCCTCTAATGTGGAACTCGTGAAGTGCACGCTGCAATTTTTGAACCGATCCTTTGAAAGTTGGGCTCTTGCAGATCAGCTTGACCAGCAAGGAGTCATAATGCCGTGATACAATGTTACCTGCTTGCATGTATCCGTCAAGACGGATACCCGGACCACCAGGGGAGCGATAGGCAGTGATACGTCCAGCATCTGGTTGGAAGTTTCTCTCTGGGTCTTCACTTGTAATCCGTACTTGAATAGCGTATCCATTGGGCTGTGGTAGATCATCTTGAGAACCAAGACCAATCTCAGCCAAAGTAGCACCTCCAGCAATTCTAATCTGACTGGCCACTAAATCCACACCGGTAATCTCCTCAGTGACAGTGTGCTCCACTTGAATACGAGGATTAACCTCCAAAAAGTAATGCTTCCCATGCTTGTCCACCATAAACTCAACAGTACCAGCATTGCGGTACCCCACATGCTTGGCTAGCCTGACTGCATCTGCATACAGCTGGTTTTTGATGGACTGGTCGAGGTTGGGGGCAGGGGCCATCTCGACGACCTTTTGATGGCGACGTTGCACCGAGCAGTCACGTTCATATAAATGGATGACGTTACCATGGTGATCGGCTAGGATTTGAATTTCTATGTGGCGGGGGTCTTCAACATATTTCTCACAAAACATGCCACCATCTCCAAAGGCTGCTAGAGCCTCGTTGGAAGCACGTGCATAGAGCTCCTCCATTTCATCCGGGGACTTGACGACACGCATACCACGGCCTCCACCCCCGGATCTGGCTTTTAAAATGACTGGATAGCCTGCTGCTTCTGCAAATACAGCTGCTTCTTCAGCGTTTTCTAATGCTTGATCAGTACCAGGCACCACAGGGACATTGCATTCTTGAGCAAGTCGTCTGGCAGCTGTCTTATCGCCCATTTGCTCGATGGTCTCAGGGAGAGGGCCGACAAAAGTGATGCCGTTAGCGGCACATTCACGAGCAAAAGCTGCATTTTCTGATAAGAAACCGTATCCAGGGTGGATAACATCTACTCCATGTTCTTTAGCAAGCTTGACAATTCCTGCATAGTCAAGGTAACACTGAACTGGTGTCATGTCTTTGTTGCCAACTTCGTACGATTCATCAGATTTGTATCTGTGAGGACTCAAGCGATCAACTGGACTGTAGATTGCAATGGTTTGTAGACCAAGCTCGATACCTGCACGAGTGATGCGGACTGCTATTTCACCACGGTTGGCAGCCATAATTTTGTTGAATGGGAAGGCAGGGTCGACCTGTGTAAGAAGAAATAGAGAAGGGGGTAGGTCGGGGGAGTGGGAGAAGGTTAGGGTCTTGTGTAAAGAAGGATCATGCATGAATATTGGAGACGGAAGGTCCGATGCGATCGTTATACAGTGATTTAGACGGAGATCCTTTGCTTTGTTCGAAACGTTTTGAAAAGGAACGCACCATTATGCCTCTGTCATTTAGATGCACAGTAGGTTCACTTCCATTGCTATTCTGATTCTTTTGGATTGCATACACAGTTGGACTTGGTCTAGAAGTAGAATGTCGCCTGGTTGGAGCTTGGAATTGCTTCCTTCCTCTCAATGGGGCGAGTGGTTTTAGACGGCCTAAATGGGCATTATTGCCCAGTCTTTGGGCTGAAAGACTGGAACCCTGCATATTGAATCGATCCAATTATCAACAACAAACACTTTCAATTGCGTCTAGTATAAGTCTTCCCCCTGCATTTATTAAGCAATCACCAGTTGACTGACAGCTCCGCATCTCCCCTTGATTCTCATCTCTTCGAGCGCGACTCTCACCTTCAATCAGGTTCAAGGATGAGGGACTTATACACCACTCTGTTGCACATCTGTGGATTGTAGAAGTTGTATCTTTCAAGCACATTTCCACTTCACATCCATATTTTCAAATTTGGTCGGTTTAGAGGTGATTATAGTGGAATTCTTATGTTCATTTTATAGTTGGGTGCAATTATTTCAATAGCACCCCGTCAGATGAAGCAGCCAATAAGTCTAGAAGTCAAATCAAAGGGCAATTTAAGCCCTGCCTTTCCAAAATTGAATGTAAGACCTTGTGTGGTGATTATTCCAATTGTGAAGAATCCTGTCGCTAACGCCTCGCATTTCCTCCTTCAGACGCACATTGCCATGAGATACCCACTGCTTAGAAGACTAGGCACATTTGGCAAGGTCACCAGTCTCCTACCAACCCATTCACCTTTCCTCCGCTCCAGCACCATGGCCGCTCCACACCACCCTTCCCTCTCCTCCTTCCGCTGCCTTGCCTCATCCACGCCAGCAGCTGGCAAGCACTCCAAGCCCTCCAAGGACAAGGAAGACAACCCCTACTCTCAAACAGTCAATCTCCCTCAGACCACGTTTGACATGCGCGCCAATTCTGTCAAAAAGGAACCAGAACTCCAGAAATTCTGGCACGACAATAAAATATACGAATCCCTCTCTAGAAACAACCCCGGAGACATTTTCACCCTCCATGATGGCCCTCCTTATGCCAATGGTGACCTCCACATTGGCCACGCTCTCAACAAGATCCTCAAAGATGTCATCAACAAGTATAACCTTCTCAATGGCAAGAGAACTAAATTCGTACCTGGTTGGGATTGCCACGGTCTTCCTATAGAACTCAAAGTCTTACAAACCATGAAGGAGGATGAAAGAAGAGCCCTAACTCCACTAGGTCTTAGAAAGAAGGCAGCAGAGTTTGCTCTGTCTACAGTAGATGCTCAGAGAGAGCAATTCAAGAGGTATGGAATTTGGGCAGAGTGGGAGGATCCCTACGTCACGCTGAATCCATCATATGAAGCAGCTCAATTGAATGTGTTTGGAAAAATGGTCCTGAATGGTCATATATATAGAGGAAGGAAGCCAGTACATTGGAGTCCCTCATCGCGTACTGCCTTGGCGGAAGCTGAGTTGGAGTATCCAGAGGGGCATACATCCAGATCTATATATGTGGCCATGCCCCTGAGTGAACTACCTCCTTCTTCTGAATCATTGTCAGAAGAAGCAAAGATTGCTTTAGAAGGAGCTCATCTTGCCATCTGGACAACAACGCCGTGGACTATTCCTGCCAACTTAGCAATAGGAGTCAATGGAGATCTGGAGTATTCAGTAGTAGAAGTACCCTCATCATCAGAGTGGAAGGCAACCAAGCTGATTGTTGCTGCCGATTTGATCCACACTCTTGCCGACAAATTTGCCCTTGATGGATCAGCATTAACCAAACTATGCACCTTCAAGGGAGAGGCTCTAGAGGGAGCCAAGTACCAACACCCTCTGTACCCTGAACGTATTTCTCCCGTAGTTATTGGTGGAGATTATATCACAACAGAATCAGGTACTGGACTGGTTCATACTGCTCCTGGACACGGTCAAGAAGATTACCTGGTTGGACAGAGATATGGGCTGCCTCTTTTGTCCCCGGTAGATGATGCAGGAAGATTCACTGAAGAAGCAGGGGCTGATTTGGTTGGACTAAATGTTCAAAGTGACGGAAACGCTAAAGTGATTGAAGCGCTACAATCAGCTGGTGTACTATTGAAAGAAGAAAAGTACGCGCACAAGTATCCATATGATTGGAGGACAAAGAAGCCTACTATATTCAGAGCGACTGATCAATGGTTTGCTTCAGTTGAAGGGTTTAGAGATGCTGCACTGCAAGCTATTACTGACTGTACGTGGATCCCTGCATCTGGGGAGAACCGTATTAAGTCAATGACATCTGGTAGATCTGATTGGTGTATATCAAGACAGAGAAAATGGGGAGTTCCTATTCCAGTGTTTTATTATGAGGAAAGTGGAGACCCACTGTTGACTCAAGCGACCATAGACCATGTGACCGGGATTATAGCACAACATGGTGCTGATGCCTGGTGGGAAATGTCCATTGAAGAGCTGCTTCCTTCTGAATTGAAAGGTGAAGCTCCTAAATTGAGAAGAGGAGAAGACACCATGGATGTTTGGTTTGATTCTGGAAGCAGTTGGGCTGGAGTGTTGTCTGCAGACCCTGAACTGAACTTTCCAGCTGATCTCTACTTGGAAGGTTCAGATCAACACAGGGGATGGTTCCAGAGTAGTTTACTAACATCAGTAGCTGCTACTGGCTCTGCTCCGTATAAAAAGGTCCTTACACATGGGTTTGTATTGGATGAAAAGGGTGCCAAGATGAGTAAGAGTCTAGGAAACGTGATCGATCCAAGAATTGTCATCACGGGGGGAAATAATCAAAAGAAAGACCCCCCTTATGGAGCTGATGTGTTGAGATTATGGGTGGCTAGTGTAGATTACTCCTCTGATGTGATGATTGGAGCACGTGTTTTGGCACAAGTAGCTGATGTGTACAGAAAAGTGAGGTTTACACTGCGTTATCTACTTGGAAATCTTCACGATTATGATCCTGCTGCGCATGCTGTGCCCTACAATCAACTCCCAGCCACTGATCGCTACATGCTGTCTAAACTAGCAGAGATGATAGAGGAGTGTGAAGCAGCATATGAATCATTCCAGTTCTGCAAAGTATACCAAGCATTGCAGCGGTTTACTGTTGTAGAGCTCTCCAATTTCTACTTGGATGTCATTAAAGACAGGCTCTATATTTCCTCACCTGGCTCCCCAGACAGAAGAGCATGTCAGACAGTATTATATGAATTAACCAACAGCTTGCTACCATTAATTGCTCCCATCCTACCTCACATGGCAGAAGATGCATTCCAAGCTCTTCCCTATTCTTCATCTTTGAAATCAGTCTTCCAGTCAGGTTGGTGCACCGTCCCCTCTGAGTGGAAGTCAGGCATGTCCTCAAGTGAAGATTCTGCCTTGTGGTCTGCCGTGTTCGCCATCAGAGACGAAGTCAACCAATGTTTGGAAAAGGCAAGAGCAGACAAGGTCGTAGGCGCTTCGTTAGAAGCGCGAGTCAAGGTACACGTCAGCGATGCAGTCCTGTCAGAGAGGCTTCAGACTGTGTTGCAATCTGCCGCCAACGTACAAGATCCTCTGAGGTACTTGTTGATTGTTTCCCAAGCAGAGGTGGTGTCCAGTGGTGATGAAGCAAAGGCAGATGTGGCGTATAGCAGTAGTGCAGAAGTGACAGACTTGCAAGGAGTGGTGGTGACAGTAGGGGTGGGGAAAGCCAGAGGAGAGAAGTGTATGAGATGTTGGAATTATAGTGAACATGTTGGTAGTGATGTGGAGCATAGTGGGTTGTGTGAGAGATGTGTGCCAGTTATTAAAGAGTCTGGATTTAGAATAGTTGCTGATGAGAATCTGCAGCCAGTGTAATACACAGAGAGAGAAAGAGGAAAAGGAAAGGAGGGGAGAGAAAAAGTGATCCGAGGGTTGAAAGTGCAAGGGCCATTGAGGGCTGCACGTTTTTTGGCTTTAAAAGGCGGCGATTGCAAGCTGACAGCAATCAAAACTTCGCGTTTCATATAGAAGATAGAGTCTTTTTGAACTGCTGGGCTCTAAACTACGTAGTTTATCACCTGAAAAGAGAAATTGAATCATAAAGAGCAATTTCATTTCACAGAACCAACTTTTCCAACCAACAATATGAAAACTGTATTCTTTATCGCAACTTTCACCTTATTGTTCAAATGCATTTCATGTGCACGTCTCATTGAAGACAATGCTTTCAAACTCATCTCCTCACCCTCGGCATGTCACCACACCCTGGCCTCCGACTCCTACACGCTCGAATACAATTACACCCTCCCTCTCACAGCTGAGATGCAACCAGAACCAATCAAATACCATGTCAAGGTTTACAGAGATGGAAAGGCTAAAAGAAGCAAGATCGACACTTATGAAGGAGTCAACGTACTCATAGCCAAGGACAGTGTCGAATACAGCATCGTTCCTCGATTAGATAAACAACTCTGTATGGCAGCAAATGACGACTATGACGATTCTGACTTCCATGCCCTTCCTTGTCTAGACGGCTGGGAAATGGGACCTCCAGAGACAGTTGATGACAAAGAAGTAGATGTATGGACATTTGAAACGCAGCACCAAGCCAAGACTGTGAGCTATAAATTCTACTATGACAGTGAGCAAGAACAGCCAGTCAAGCTGACCATGCTGGGTAATGACTTTCTTACCCACTCTCATTATGACGAGTATGTTATTGAATATATCAGTTATGTACCTGGGAGACCAGAATCTAGTGAATTCCACCTTCCAGAGGTATGTGACGGGGTAGAACCTCCATCTAATAATAATAATAATAATAATGATAATGAAGGTGATGATGATACTACCATGATGATGAGGTATGCTAGATCACATCGCCATAGAATGATGTCCTTGATTCCACACATCCACTATGGAGGAGATTCCCCAGAATACAATGCCTTCTTATCCAGCTCTCATGGAAGTAGCAGAAGACTGAGATCATTGAAAGAATACCACACGCGCAAGGCAATTTATATGACAAATCTTCAAATGATCAACGACCATAATGCTGCTAATAGAAGCTATACCATGGCTGTTAATAAGTTTGCTGATTATAGTAGGGAAGAGTTTGTACAACTTATGCTCCCTAATCACAACAAGAATAGGTATACAAATAAAGAGAATAAAAAGACTGATCAAGATGTCAGGCATAAGCACCAACTGGACTATAAGCCAATTATCACCGACCCAGCTAAACTGCCTGCTACTGTGGACTGGAGAGGCACTGGAGCAGAAGGATTGGTAGGAGGACCAAAGGACCAAGCAGCATGTGGAAGTTGCTGGACCTTTGGAGCCACATCAGCAATGGAATCAGCGTGGTTTATGGCTACGGGAGAGGCAGTATCCTTCAGCGAACAGCAGATTATGGATTGTAGTTGGGGGTGGGTGCCTGAGAAGCCTGGAGCTAATGAAGCTTGTGATGGAGGGGATCCCTGGGCTGCCATTGGATGGGTGGTTGATAATGGTAGTGTTGCTCGTACTGCTGATTATCCTTATAAGGGTCAAGATGCATACTGCATTTATAACAATACCTCTAATAGTACTGCGGATGATGATGATGATGAATACAAGATTAAAGGGTATGTACGATTAGAGCAAGGAGACGAAAACGCAGTGAAAGAAGTACTCTACACCAGAGGTCCCCTGTCAGTCTCCATTGATGCCTCTCAGCCATCATTTACATTCTATAGTGGTGGAGTATATTATGATCACAATTGCATGACTGGGTATGATGAGCTGGATCATGCAGTTACATTGGTTGGCTATGGTGCTGAACATTCGGGCTATGCCAATGCCAATGGATATCAAGATTATAATGCAAATGGAGGCTCTACTGGGAATCCTTACTGGTTGGTCAGGAATAGTTGGTCCAAAGCATGGGGAGATAGAGGGTACATAAAGATTGCAATGGAAAATGGTGGTTGTGGAGTAGCAACTGATGCCGTATTTGCAGTGGTGGGCAAGGAAGAGTCTATCTTGATCAAGTAGTGTGCTATTGTTGGTGTGTCACACCCACACACACATATGTGATTTAATGATTCATATAAAAGTATGTAACACAGACATATCTTAGATGCTTGCTTACAGATAAAGAATTTTATTGTTAGTTAGGAATTGGGAGGCATGGAAGGAGTGCCACCTGAGCTGGTGAGATGATTGTTGTGATGGATTCCACCTACACTATTACTACCGATATTATTATTATTATTATTGGTGCTATGTTTTGGTTCTTGATACTGAGGGATCCTAAGTATACAAGCAGTAGCAGCTCTTGCTGCTGCATCAGCCGCTGCCGCAGCAGCATTTGTTGCTTCTGCCACTGCTGCCGCCATCTTGACCTCCACATCCGACCTTGGCCCACCTGATCGTGCTTTCAGTAGGTTAATCCTTTTCAGCAAATCTTGCACTTCAGTTTTCAGCACTTGTATCCTTGCCTCTGCATCTTCTCTCCTCTGTCTTTCATTACTCAACCGTTTTCCCTGTATAAGACCTACAAATAAGCCTCCACTTGAGGCTGCTCCTACGTAGGGTGCTGCTCTTTGGACCTGAGGAGGTAATTGGTCCCAGAGTTGTGATGAAGTTTCTGTGATGAATTCATAAGTCGGTCTAAATATGTCAACCTGTATAACTAGTGGTGGAAGAAGTTAGGTACGTGCATGTGAAAGCTTAATGGTGTTTGGCTTTCTTCCTTCCTCCTCTACTACTTGGTGATCGATCAACACTGACCTTGACGTCGACAGGCATGCCCCATTTGATTTTACTAGCTTTTGTTGACATTTTCTGAACATTCTTTTGTACAGTTGGCCCTAAATTCTGAGTGACACCATTCCACCAGCCCATTAAGCCACCTTGACCTGAATTAGACGCCGCTGCACCAGAGGCAGCCTTGGCTCCGACATTCTTGCCGCTGTTGGAAGCCGCTGACCCGGCAGCGGCAGCTGCAGCGGTTCTCAAGTTTTTCCAACGTTGCTGTTTTAATGTAACAGATCGTGTCATATGAGTGTGAGGTATTCCGTGTGCAGAAGCCATGGCTGTTGCGCAGGGTTTGTTTCTGTGTCGTCTGTTTGATAGAAATTGTTCAAGTCATTCAGTTTAGTGTCGCAGACTGTAACGGAACATAGTCGGGTATTAAACAAAAAACCATGTATCCCTAGTAGTCAAGATATTATATTTCGTTATCTCTGCCCATCTCGGAAGAATCTGGGAGGATTTCAGCTTCCCCCTGTCTCCGCCTGTCATGACAGGCCGATCAGGGTGATCACAGTGTGACTCGGCAAGAGAGAGGCTTGCACTTGACATTGATATCCCTCCACCATCCATTGGTCTGATGCTAGCTTTACAGAAGCCATCATTGCCACTATACTGAAGGTATGAGCTGTGCATGTGTGATGGAAGGGCGGCAATCAGAGTTCCCTTCTTTGTGAATATCAGCTGGCATCCTCTGCTCTGCAAGAAACAGTGTCATGACGGTCAAGGCAATGAAGAAAAGCTGCAGGGCAGTATAACCCATGCTGCTTCAGATTCTTATGTTTTATGTGATTAATGGGATTGTATAGAGATCAGCATTTTGGCTTAGAAGTTTGTTGACGACTATCCTCGATACAATTACCACCGATTCCTTTTGAAAAATGAATCAAAACAACTCTGAACGGAAATTCAGCCTCGTTCAAGTAGGCAAAAACATCGCTACTGCTGTTGGAGCCACTGCAGACGCTGTCGCTCGCACTGCTGCAGCTACCACTGCCCTCATCACCGACAATGACCTCCGCAAAAAGGGAGCAACTCGTGTCACAGATGGCCTTCGCCAAGGCGTCCAGGCCGTTCAATCAGGTCCTAGGCAGCTCCAAGCTGTCCTTCAGAGATTACAAAAACAAGCAGAGGACGCTAGGAGGATTGCTTTGTTAGAAAGACAGCGTGATGGAGCAGTAGATATCTTTATTGGCACTCAACTGTTTGAAGATGCCCCTCAAGAACTCAGATCTCGACTGTGGATGGCCATTTTAGAAAACCCAGAATTATCTCAAAGACACATAAACCTATGCTGCTCCGATTCTACTACCACAATAGCAAGTGACGATCAACACCACAAAGAAGAAGAAGAAGACGATCGTCACAATGATTATAGTGATGAATATAACAACAATGATGCTACCATTACAACATCATCAACAGCAGCAGCACACCATGGCCCACATCCACAATATAATCACAATAAAGATGATGAACATGATGCTAATAATAGCAAGTCTATTGATAGCCCCAAACAATCAAAGGATGGAGATGATTGGGAAGTATTACCTGTAGCTCAGAGATGCCAAGGCCAGCACCTCCTTCTAGCAGCCAAATTACAAAGCAATAATAACAACAATACTAGGTCTGCATCACCAGAGGGAGCCATAACATCATCATCTTTACCATCAATAGCAGCAGCAGCAGCAGCAGCAGCACAATGGAGGGCAGACAGAGAAGAGCTGAGAAACACCCTGATGGCAGCAATGGCATCAGTATCCTGGCCACTCCCAGAGGACCCCTTACCCGATTCCCGCTACTCAACTCTCCTCCAAATATCAATAGGCCAAGAAGATGTAGATGATATAATATCACGTGATTGCCATAGAATATTCCCTGAACACCCCATGTTTGGCTTCAAACACGGTCAAAATACCCTATTTAGGGTGCTAAAAGCGTATTCTTTACAAGATTTAGAAGTAGGATATTGTCAAGGAATGGCCTTCTTGGTGGGATTGCTGTTGTTCTATGTACCCGAAGAACCTGCTTTTCAGTTGTTTTGTAGGTTGATGGGAGGAGAGGGGGGCCCTGATTTGAGACGCATGTACTTGCTTGGGCTGGAAGGTCTAAAGAAGGAGCTGTGGAAGCTTGATTGGTTGATGCAGCGGCATTTACCAAACTTGAAATGCCATCTACAGCAACATAGTGTAGTGCCGGTATTATATGCTTCTCAATGGCTACTGACCTGCTTTTCATGTCCATTCCCCATTAACTTTAGTTGCCAATTGGTGGACGTCATGTTGATGGAAAATTCCGATGCCGTCCTGTTACGGTGTGCGCTGTGCGTGCTGGCTGAATGTGAATCAGAGCTGATTATGCAGGATGATTTTGAAGAGATGCTGACCTATTTAAAAGTGACCCCATTAACGTGGGATCAACATAGACAGAGAAGGGTGATATCTGCAGCAGTAAATAGTCCTATAACACACAAGGAGCTGGCTGAGGCGGAGGAAGCTGCTAAGATAGCTGCCAGTGAGGTGGAAAGGGAGGTGCTAAACACTGGCGATGGTCGTGGTGGTATGATGAAGAGAGAAAGACTGGCAGAAGATAAGAAGACAAAGGAGAAGGAGGAAGGCGAGAGCTCAGATACTGCTACTACTGCTGGGATTCATACTGATACTAGTGATAGAAATAGAAGTAGAAGTAGAAGCATGAAGGTAGAAGAAGAAGAAGAAGAAGAAGAAGAAGGTCAAAGGAAGGAGATGGATACTGCAGCAGGAGCACTCCCAACACTACTCAATGTTGAAGGCCAGTTGGCAGCACACCAAGCAGCTCTTGATGAGGATATGCTGACTATGGTAATGGAGCTGGAGAACATGTGGAGTGAGGAGGGATTAGTACCAGGAGAGAGTTCATTTAGTGGTGGTGGTAATGATGACGATGATAGGGAGGCCAAGAAGAAGGAAGAGGAAGAATCATAGCTGTAGGCTTGTTTTAAAACAAAGCTTACAAATTGTTTTTCCCCCCAAAAATATCATTAGTTCGTGGAATTGGAATTAGGTTATGTAAGATATCATTTAGGTTTTTTCATACACCATTTTCTCTACTTTGACTTCTCCACTAACTAATTGGTACATGTATACAGTAGCTCTGGTTCCATTGACATCCATCAACACAAATGAAGGAGCAGCAGTGCTCCCCTCTTCGTTCCTCGCTGTCAGTAAAGATGGGGCTCCTGTAGCAGACCCTGGATTGATAACAAACCCACCTCCATCTGCACTTTTATACGCTTGAAATTGATGGGTATGCCCTATTACTAGTATATCTACGTCCAGCTTTCTCTGGAGAGCAGAAATAGCAGCTTTATCTCCCCAAGGGACTATTTGATGGCCGTGACAGAGGCCGATTTTGAATTCCCCAATGGAGACAACTTTAGTGTCTGGAGGGGATTGGTGTTGGTCAAATTCTCCCTGTACCCTAGTAATATCTGAGCAGATATACCTGAGGTAGTCGTAGGTGGCTTCTGAGGAGAGGTTGCCGGTGCAGAGAATTTTGTGTATCTTGCCTGGAACCAGGAGAGCTTTAAACTTTGGAGGGATGTCGATGACTCTGTCGGGGATGTGCAGGTCACCTATGCACAAGACTAAAACCATTGTGTATGGTTGTGTGTATATGGAGGCGTGAGAGGTTGTGGGAGTGATAAAAGGTGCCAAACACGGAAAAGTAACGAGGTGTTTTGGTTATGAGAGATCAAAGATCATATAAGGACTAGAACAACAGTGTCTGTCGGACAGTGTATGGATATGTAACACCCTAAGTATCAATCTGAAGATATGCAAACGTTTCAAAATGCATCCGTTCCGACACTTCGTTCTTAAAAACTTCTTCTTAAAGAAAATTTGCAAATTTCTCGTGCACGCTCTCTCCTTTTCTAGCCTGACAAGCCCTATACACATCCATTTACAAATAATATGTTCTTCACGAAACTATTAGATTAGATTAGGTAGGGTTTTAACATGGATAATCTTGCAGGTATGTTGTAGTCTTCGAATTTGTGGATCGATTAGTATTGGACCAGTTGTACCAATGACACCTCATAGCCGCTACACTTCTCCTTTTCTACAGGCATTGTCGACTTGTTGCAGAAAGCAAAACGAGATCATGCTGCAGAAATAGGCGCTCTCAAGTCTGAAATCTCACATTGGCGTCAGGAAACAGAGACTCTCGCCCGACGCTTGCAACGGGACATTGAGCACAGTGCCCACCTAGAACCACACCCAACACTGCCCCACAATGACTCTGCTCCCTCCCCCCACAACAACAACATACATCACAACGGCCCAGTTTTACCTGCTAGAAGACACACTGCTCCACTTGGCGGTGACTTTAGCTCATTATCAGGATACAACGACGACAGCAGAAGACGGACCAGTACCACCACAGGTACACTAGATCTTCTCTCTAGCAACGGGGAAGAAAGTTTAAGTCTGAGTAAGCTTACAACCATGCTTGGATGTTTCTTTTTAATATCAGAAGCTCAGGGAAAGGTGTTTGGCGGAGGAGAAGGAGGAGGCTATTCATCATCGACAAGATCTCATCACAAGTCGATCGTACGCCAAGGGAGCATGGTTTTGGATACCGTCTCCGTTGCTGATGATGGTACTGCTGGAGTAGGAGCTACAGCAGCAGTAGCAGTATCTGTTGCACTAGCACATGCATGGGCAGGTACTGCAAATTCAAAGGGCACTTCAACTTCTTCTTCAGTACCGCCAACAGGAACCAACAGAAGAGATACGTTGTCACAACAATCAACAATGGCACCCTCCTCATCAAACCTATTACCAAGAACAGACACCGTTGGGCCTGGGAAAACAAGATTTAAATTAGTAGCAGCTGTACCTAGAAATAAAAACACATCCACTCCAGAGTTGAGAGAAACTTTTGGATCAACAAGTAGCTTTCAGAATGGTGATGATGGCGGCAAAGCATCACCATCACCATCTAAAGGATATAATGGTAGTGGTATGGCATCCAGGGCAGCCAGTGCTCCTCTTACCTCTTCAGCATCAGGTTCTGATTGGAATGCAGCAGCAACAGCAGCAAATACCGGCAATGCAATACCAAAAGCTATAGACACTACCCGCATTAACAAAAATATGTGGGAAGAAGATGATGGGGGTATGAGTTCACAAGATGAAGCTTCATGGAGAGCTTCAGGCTCTCACCTAAAACTACAATGGCTAGATCAGCCTTCACATGTCATGGTATGCTTCAAACCCACCCCAGAGCATGTTGTTACCACCACAGCACATGCAGCATTATGGATGATGGTGAAAGGCATTGTGGTGTTTGTAGAACCTCCTGCTTATTCAATGTTGCTACAGGAAATATCAAAAGTCGTCAAACGAGCCACCACGACTAGCGGTGGTGATAAGAAGAAGAAAGAGGATGGCATCACTGGCAATAGTGACAATGCTACCTCAACAGAAGATGATCATCACCACCATCATCATGATAGAGCAACCGACATATTCACCATCTTCCAACAAAGCCACATCCCACCAGAAACAGCAATCACTCTCCTCTCTCAAGTAGACGTCACATCAAAACTTAAAACATGGCCAGGTGCAGATTGCACTACCACAGTAGCCGGGTGCCAAAGAGTCCCCAACACCGTCGCAGAGAAGCTAGACATGGTACTGACACTAGGTGGAGATGGTACTGTATTATGGGCATGCTCATTATTCGCCAGTGGATCTGTCCCTCCTATTGTTCCATTTGCACTGGGTTCACTGGGGTTTATGACTCCGTTTCCTATTGAAAAGATGGGGAAGGTTTTGGCGGGAGTGTTCAGTACTACACGAAGCTTTCCCATCATGTTGAGGCATAGATTACAATGTCAAATCATACGAGGCAATAATGGAAGTGATTCTAATGCCAACAGTGTGGATGATAATGATAAAATTAATAATATTTCTTTTCCGTCTCATAATAATAATAATAATAATGGCCATTGTGAGGCATGCACTCTCCCCAGTGATATGCAAGTCCTTAATGAAGTAGTCATAGACAGAGGATCCACTCCGTTCCTTGCCAACCTCCACGTACACATCGACAAGAACTTTGTCACTGCCATCCAAGGAGACGGCTTGATAGTCTCCACACCCACCGGCTCCACTGCCTACAATTTAGCAGCTGGAGGCAGTATGATCCATCCAGGTGTGCCATGTGTGCTATTCACACCAATTTGTCCTCATACACTCTCTTCCAGGCCTTTGGTGTTCCCTGAACATGTTAATATTACAGTGAAAGTGCCGGAAGACAGTAGGAGTGAGGCATATTGCTCTTTCGATGGGAAGTGTAGGCAAATGTTGAGGCCAGGGGATGGGGTGAATATGCATGTGTCTAATTGGCCAGTACCGATGGTGTGTTCTTTGGATGCCAGTCATGATTGGTTTTTGATTGTGAGAGAGGGGTTGAACTGGAATATTAGGAAACAACAAGCTGGGAGAGGTGGGTAGAGAGAGAGAGGGAGGGGGAGGGGGGAGAGGAGGGGAGGGATAGATACATATCTCTCTATATACCTCTATATAAGCTAGCTTATAGATATATTTGTGCTTAGATTATCTATTTATACAATATGAATATGTTTATAACTTATTATTTAACATGAACAATTCTTAATAAACATTCAAATCTTCACTACCAACCCTGATCACCATCATTGCCCTGCTTCCTGGCCCATCCTTCCAATGGGTTGCCCTCTTCATCTAATCCTTCTTCTTGAAACACATCTACAAATAACTTCTTCATATCATATTCTTCTTCGTTATTATTATCATTGCTATCATTGTGCACTCTTCTATCAAAAGGAATGTTCAGGTTGATTCCAAATTCAGCTGGAGGTCGATAGTGACCCAGCTGGTGGAGCTGCTGGTGGACATCTTCACCCTGAAGAGCTCTAAGGAGGAGGTTGATGAGTGACTGTGTATTTTGCCTCTCTCTCTGTATGTTGGAGGTGGTGTTGATAGATTGTAGTAGAAGTTCGTATGCAGTAGTGAGAAGGGTGAATTGCTGCTGAGCAGCGGTGTTGTTCTGTGGGTTCTTGTCAGGGTGGGTGGCGAGAGCTTGTCGGAGATAGTGTTTGCGTAAGATTGAATGGTCGAGATTTGATATGTTTGTGTCTTCTATGTGTAGAATAGTGAGTGCTTGAGATATGGTGAGATCTTGCATGTTGGTTGACGGACAGGGAGTGAGGTTTGGGGTTGGTCAATGCTGGATCACAACATGTGATTGATTCTTTGCTGCAGGAGAGAGATGGCTGGGTAGAGCGTCGCAAAGATTCACTGCACATGTATATAGTTGTCTGCGTGAGTGCTACGTAGACTTTTGGGGCTTCAGATGACATTTTATTCTTGAAAAGGCCTCCCCGGCTGTGCTCTCTAGTTTTCTCTCTTTGCCCAAGGCAGCCGCAGACTTCCATATGAGTGGCCTGAGTGTAGAGCAATTGCATTAAATTTGAATATGCATCGTATATACACTAGCTAAATTTTATCTTAATGTTCTAACTTATTGTTTCCGCAGTGGTAAGTTTTGTTTTTCATATGCATGGATATATGATGGATGTTTTTTGGGGAGGATGATTATTTGTCGCCCCAGTCCGAGTGCCCAAAGCCTGGGCATATACTTTGACGATTGACTGGCCGCCAAAGCCGATTTCTGACCCAAAGACATCTGATGCATTGTTTTTTGATTTTTAGTCGCTGTGATTAATGCCGTATCCAGCTCACACAGAGCTATACTATGAAGATAATTCCGGTTCCTATCACGTATTACTTGAATGAGCGACTTTTTTTGTTTTTCACCTCAGTCAAAGAGGAGTGGGGACGGCCCCGCCCGCCCCCGCTGGGAAGAGGAGTGGAGAGAGAGAGAGGAGATGATGACTCAGATATTCTTTTCACACGTTGGTCCGTGTTTCTGAGAGCTTCGCTCATTGCAGACACCTATTCGTACTCTGATCCCTCTCTGCCTGCCCCACTCCCTTTTGCTGTTTCCTTATGTTTCCCTTATCTCTCTGGTGGCAACACACCTTCATCTCACTCCCCTCTCCCACCCTTCTTTCTCCATTGCAGTTTATTGAAGCATCACAAAGCATCATGCTTGACTTCAATGTACTCTCAGAATGATCCAAAAAAAAATGGTACGTTTCACATCATGCAGTAGTATACTATCTTGCTCACAGAGCAGTGCACACACAAATGATAGTAATAGTAATAGTAATAGTAATGATGACAGGGATGAACAGAGATTAACAAACAGACTAGAGTTTCTGATCAATTATTGATGACCCTTGTTTCTCTTGGCTGGCTGAGTCACATATTTTCTATACTATTCTATCCTATGTGTGTTGTTCGTGTTTTGGCTGTTGTATGGCATCTACAGTACTGCTTCATTAAAGTTGGTCACCAGAGTAATACTGTCTTTGATTGACCCGTTCCCGTAAGCAAAATTGACCACGGTGTTTGTTCAGTACCCGATCAAAGTATTGTCTTATACCAGAGAGCTCGCTATCCCATCGGCATACTCTGTGCCTCCATGGGACGAACGTTCTTGGACACTTTCTTTCTTTCTTTCATCTATTATGAGATCATTACTCACCCAGCCACCCACCCGTTCTTCTTACACAGGTCCAGCAACATGTATTTAATTAAGTGTCTCAGCACATCGCTTTGCCACTGTTTTGACATGTTGAATAGTTGACATGTCAGTCAAAAAAGGCTTCCATGATTATTATTGTCACCATTACATGTGTTTGAACGTTGTTGAAACCGGCCTGCAACCTGCATCTCTGTTCGTATCAATGTGAACTGAAAACTAACAATTAACAAGGTACGTTGAGGCCGATAATAGTAGTAGTAGTAGTAGTAAGAGAAAAGGTGATGGGCCATCACTGATGGCTATGATGACGGTCGAGTGCGGGGTTTTATAATATAAAAACCAGACCCGAAACTCATACAAACATGTAGCCAGATCAAAATAGAAACTGTGTTGTTATTTTGATATAGTGCCTGGTAGTATTCAATTTAGTTGCAACCAGTGTGCTTTGACAACCGAATTCTGACATTTTCTCTTTTTTACCTGAATTCTTTCCAAAACTCATCCCTCTCTACCCTTGTATCTCGCTCCTCTTCACATACAGGAGAACCTGTCTCATTGGGTAATAGAGTGTATATTCAAGGTGAAAGGTGAGCAACCAATTATAGACTTACTTTGTTTTCTTATGACCATGTGTACATATACCATCTTGAAGGGGAGCGCAATGACGAAACCTTTGAGGCTGTTTATGAATTTATGATTATAACTTAAACCAAAACGACTTCTTCTTCCACTGAGCGCTTCTTTTACCTCCCCCTTTTCACGATGATGTTGATTATGATTATGATTGGTTTTGTATCTTGTATTCTCTCCATCGCCTCTCCCTCCTCTTCCTCCATTTTATCTGTTCTATTCTATTGTATGAAAAGTCAAAGTGTATATCGAGCATATAAAAAGGCCAAGGAAGAAGACAGCCAATGTATAGGTGGCTAGTTTTTGCCTAGAGGAATCACACTGGGCAGTCTGTAGTAAAATACAGGCAGAACCTACCCAATGCCTCTACCAGGTTGTGTGGACTTGACATTTAATTCCAGGAGAGGGGTTCCCCCCCCTTTTCTGTGTTTTTAAAAGGGGAGAGAAAACGTAACCTGCACTGGCGTGACACAAATGGCGCAGCAGAGGCTGCAGTCTGAGGCCTGGCTGCCGATTTCATTCTGGCTTAGGGTTTATTAGCACTGATAATTATAGTAATAGTAGAGAATTCCAGGAGACATGATGGCGCTGGGATGAAGATTCCAACAGGGCGTTTCTCATAAAACATTCGCAGTGCCCGTTCTAGAGCTTTCGCCCCTTTTCGCCAGGGGCTTGAGAGCTGATGCGGCAGGAACCTTCCTTGGATGTCTGAGCGTCTTTGTTTCTATGTTTCTTTGTCTATTCTTTGATATCATGAGTTTGGAGTGTGTGTTCTTCTTTCTCTTACATACATGGGGATACTCTTTCCAAACTGCAGTCTCTCTCGACTTTTGTCTTCTCCCTCCAGGCGTACATTGTGTTACTGACCTCCATGATCCCCACCCCCCCTCCCCCCTTTTGCAGAGTTTTGTATTAAATTTGAATGTATGTGTACCATAGAGGTAGTATATGTAACTACAGGATGTGTCGGTATTGAAACACACAGTAGACAGAAGGGGTGGTGGTGGAGACTGTCAACTAGATGGTGTGGAGAGCCTCTTTTAGTTGAGAGAGAAGCATTGACGAGAGAGAGGACCAAGATTCTTGAAATATTCCTTGGTGGTAAACTTCCGAATACTGACCGACAGGCATCATTATTACATTTCATATTTCATAGACTAAAAGTTGAAGTCATGAAGTTTGGCAAGAGGTTAACAGCCGAGGCTTCCCGAAGCCCATGGCCACAGCATTATATCAATTATAGAGCACTGAAGAATGCTATAAAAGAAGACATTGCCAACGGAGATTACGCTCAATGTCACGGTGGCATCTTCTACGATGTTCTCACATCTGAAATCAACAAGACCAATAAATTTTATTCCCTTCGAGAACAACAACTGGAAGAAGCTCTGGATGTCCTCACCGCCCCAGGCATCTCCCTCCCTCCTCTTCCCTCACAAGTCGCCGACCTCGAAGCCTCCATCAGACAACTCCGCACTTTTGGAACCCTCAACTCAATAGCTGTTGTCAAGGCCTGCAAGAAGAGATACCGCCACTTCAAGGAGGCAGCAATCGCCAACCAACAAGTTCCATCCTCTGTCTCTCCTCTCCATGCCATCGACCTTCTCACACAGATGGCTCACTTCTTCACCTCCACCATGTTAGCTGCTCTCCAGACCAGAGCTGAAATCCTCTCAAAAGAGATTCTAGAATCCCAATCATCATCATCATTATCATCATCTCCTTCCACTTCTACCGCCATCTTGGAAGACTTCCAATGCGCCATCTGCCTAAGCACCCTCCAGAGTCCGGTGGTACTGAGTTGCGCCCACAGATTCTGCTGGGGATGCTTAGTCGCTCACGCATGTGCTTCATCTCCATCTCTTACTTGCTGGGAAGCAAGAGCAGAAACAAACGGGAGCAAATGCACTATCACTACTAATAATAATGATTCCTCCTCTTCTGAATCGCCACTGAAGGAGGAAGACACTACCACCCCCGCCAAGGAAGAGCAACAATACGTACCATCACCACCATTGTCAGCAAAAACAGTAGTGGCCACCTATGCCTGTCCGTGTTGCAGAAAGGAACAAGTCCTAGATCTCGATAGGTTGGAAGTTGACCCCCATCTTGATGCATATATTAAGAGCAAACAGAGCCAGAAGAGGCAGATCGCATTATCTACTACTAACAGTAGTGAAACCACCACCACAACTGCAAAGCACGTGATAGAGGAAAAACGAAACTCATCATTTACGTCTATATTTGGATTCTTCTCCTCATCTTCATCCACAGCTTCTCTTACAACAATCAATGAAGAAGAGGTCCCACCTTCTCCCTGTACCCCCTACTTGCTCCCTCCTCCTGGAGACGACCACTACCCTGGGAAACTCACCCTCTGCTTGGACCTGGATGGCACCCTCATCTCAGCATTCTCACCTAAGAAAGCCCCCATGCTCCCTGCTGGCGCTATTTCCTACATAGTTGGAAGAGGGAGCAAGTTGAATCCAGGAGGAATCTTCATCGTGGAAAGACCAGGACTGGGAGAGTTCCTCCGTAGAATGAGTGCTGTCACTGAAGTAGTGATATTCACAGCTGGTCTTCAAGATTATGCTGGGCCCATTCTGGATGCACTTGAGATGCGGTATGGTCCTTGTTTTACCTATAGATTATACCGTCCCGCCACTGTTCCACACCCTTTGTATGCCTGTGTGAAGGACCTCAGCCGGCTGGGGCGTGATTTGAGCAGAGTCTTGTTGCTGGATGATACTCCGTTGGCATTTTTGTCTCAAGCTTCTAACGGTATCCCCATTTTGCAGTTTAAAGGGGATTGTGATGATACTATACTTATGGATGCTGTGGGACCTTTGGTTGAGTCGTTGGCTGAAGGAGGAGGGACGTGCGATATTCGTGATGTGTTATATGAGAGATTTGCGATGCATCAGTGGTTTGAGAGGCAAGGATTGCTTGATTCTCAACAATAGAATAGTGAAAGAATACTGATTATTTTTAAGTGAATGGGTGAATGAGTGAGTGAGAATGTATGTGTTATAACAGCTCTTGAGAGAAGAGGAATGATAAAAACTAATCGCGCTGTTGAAATTTTGAATGAATCTATCCATCTTACTACTGCTGCTATTTGATTATCATTATCAAATTTTGAATTACAGCCAATATTACTGTGTAAAAATTAGTAACATTTTATACACAAAAAAATGTATCCCAGTTATATCTCATTACCCAATAGGAATAATTTTATATAATAAAGTAGTTAATAGAAAGAACACACAATTCACAATACCCCATGTACATATACAGATAGAATAGAATAGATCTAATCTCTAACCTAACCCTAAATCATATCAAATAAAAGTATTTGCCCTAAACATGTAACCTAAGAGTGAAACACTGGAAGACGAAGGCGATCTCACAAGCATCAGTTCTGCAATGCTAACACGATACCCAACATATCCTTCCTAACAAACAGGTTGTGTAATATAGTCGGAGTTGCTATAATACACACACCCATCAACCAACTGGGTACCATCTACTCCTTCAACAGCCGACACCCCAAGGCTGCTCACCCCACCCTCCACCTGCCTCTCCCCTCCCCTTCCCCTACCACTCCTCTTCCTATACCTCTGCTGCCCTTGCATCATTCTCCTCTCTATGTCCTGCACCTCTGCCCCACTTTCCATCAACTTTTGACCAATTAACTGCCGAGCATACTGCACATTTACGTGCCCTCCTCTGATCTGCAACTGTTGCAGCTTGTAGCCTGTCCCCTTCTTCTTTGTCTTGTCAGTCTTAGCACTAGTGAGTCCCATGACGACAATGCATACATTAGCTGCTCTTTGTAGATCTTCCAACTTGCATTGTCCTTCGCCTAGCACTGCTATTGATTGGCTTTCATTCATTGTCAGCAGTACCTCGGCTTCTATTGGGGAATGCTGTTGCTTTGATGGTGGTGGTGATGTGTGTGATGATGTGTGTGGTGATGAGTTGAGGGACTGTGGCATTGACATTACTGGGGGAGAGGATGAAGGACCCATTGGTGGAGAGGAATAGACTGGTACTGCCATCATTGGTGCATGAGAGGAGTACATGTTATTGCTGTTGTCACCATAATAGTATGGATATTGCTGCTGTTGTTGCATTGCCCAAGCAGTAGCATCATCAACAACATACCCATCCGCAGAAAAGTACTCCCCTGTTGCAGAATAACCTGCTGCTGCTGCTGCTACTAGCTGTTGTTGCTGTTGGTGGTAGTAGTAGTAGTAGTTGTTGTTGTTGTAGTAGTTGAGCTGCTCCTGGTGGTAGTAGTACCTTTGCCGATTCATGCCATCATTCTTAGGGAGGGCTGAAAGAGAAGGAGGGATAGGTAGCTCACAGTAATTACCGTACTGCGAATGGTCTGTTTGGGGGAGTGTGAGGCATGTTGCTGCCTTGATGACACTAGATGGGTTACCAGTAATAACTGTCAACTTATGATGCAAGGGAGAGAGTTGAGAGGGGTTGTGGTGCACATTGACGGTGACATTGTGTGTTTTCTGTGCTGCCTTAATGTGTTGTCCATCCTTGCCTTGCATGACTTCAATCAATGGATTGGGAACCAGAAGCTTGAGTTTGAAATCTGTCTCTGAGCTATTGCCAACAGAAGCAGTGGTGGTGGTGGTGGTGGCTGTGTCGGAGAGAGGGAGGGAACAGACAGAGGTAGCGCCTGATCTCTCAGATGACGATTCCCCCCCTCCTCCTCCTCCACCACAACCACCTGGCGAGGTTACTGGAGTTGGAGGACTAATAAACCCAGTAGAATCTTGTTTTGAGGACTGATGTTGCTGTAGTTGGTCCAGCAGTTGCTGCTCCTGGATGACCTTGTTGATGATCACGTCCAGGGCAGCAACGACTTGCTTGACCGTACCTGTGATGAGAATGATTCTTTCTTTGGTCATTGGGAGGCATTCTGATGATTTGGAGAGTTGTATCTTGGCGGATGTCTTAGCTTGAATGGCGCTAACATGGTGGCCACCCTGTGGAAGTGAAGAGGGGAATGAGCGGAGGGGAATGAGGGGTGGGGGTGTCGTCAGAGAGGTGGAGAGAGAAAGGAAGGGCATATAGATTCGAAGGAAGTGCTTGTAATAATGTCCAAAAGACTTACCTTTCCAATGATCCCCCCTGCTACTGCGTGCGAGACTAGTATTTTGATGTAGACTCGTGGCTCGCGTGCAAAAAAAACTACAGAAATGGAGAGTGCAAGGGGTTAATGATAATGAGGGCTGCAACATATATCTTTCGAAAATCCGATTATATCTGGACGATAGAGTCATCCAGTGATTTGATGAAATCACTGTGGTATTAAACCTGGAAGACTACACTTACCAAGCTGCTCCTCGAGAAAATTTCTCATACTCCTGTTCAGACCCGACGTTGGGGAGTCGCTGGTGGGTGTTGTTGGTTCATTTAGATCGTCCTTGACCTGTTATAGAGATGGAGAGTTGGAAAAGGGATGCATCGGTGAATTGGCTTGGAAAAACGTCTTGTCTTTCTATAGATCTCGAATTGCTTACCTCTAAACTCTTGATTTTGCTGATGATCAAACTCAGTGGTTGAACTAAGACAGTAACAGGGTCTTCGCCTTCAGAGCAGTGGGTATCACTGCCGGTGGCAGAGTTTGCCATAATTGATTTAATTAATCGCTGGATATATAAGCTACTCGTTGGTGGTTTCACTCTAGGAAGCCAATATTTTAATTGCTTAATAGTCTGTTGAATAAATTCTGCATTCAATTGGTAGAATACTGGACCCGTCTCCTCGGTTTTAAGCCCATCAAGTCCAGCTGGCTCTCCAGGTTTTAGAAAATGAGGCGTGACCAAAATGCTTTCTTCCGATACATCTTGGCCAAATGGTCATTGATTCAAAATATAGACATGATTGTGCCGCCGAACAGCGCCTTCCCCGTCCAGACGTCACTTGTAGAAGTGGATGTGGATGAAGAACCAACTAAACTAAACTTTCTACTCAGCCTCTATGCCGACCGTCTGCTCGTTATAGTCTCCCAAATACCATCTTTAGGTACAATAATATCAGCGGAGAAGGATAGCATACTTAGGAGCACCGGTAACACCTATGCAATCACAACTTTGATGGGCTCCAGAGACGATCCCTCCTTGGAATTGTGCGCTCGTCGACTCGTAGAAACCTGCTCTGATTCAGGATGCCAACTGCCTCTTTTACTCTGTTTAGGAATCTCCAAGGGAGCTATGACTCCTAAGTTAATCAAGAAGTTAGAGCAGCTAATCTTAAAAAGTAAACTCTGGTAACCGTCTCTCTCTCTCTCATGATGGGTGGAGTGAAGAGCAGCAGTTGCCCTCCTCTCCCTCTCTCGCACTACTACTGTCCCTAAACTTATTCTATTTATTGATCCCACTACTATGTTAAAATATCCCCCCTGATATTATAATACTAATACATGGAATATAATAATAAAAGAAATATACATGAATAAATATCCTTTATTATTACATCCTTACACAGCAGGTGATTCCCTGGCTACACTTCCTCCCTCTCCTCCTCCCCTCAACATTCTCACCTCTCTCAAACTGGCTTTAGCACTCTCCTTCCCAGCCACTGCTCCATAGTCCAACAACCTAGCATACAATTCCTCCGCCTCTGCATACCTCTTACTTTCCTTGGCAAAATCAGCCAAATATTGCAATGCTTCCACAGCATCTTGACCAGAAGGAGCTGCCCCCTCTGCTTCCAGTCTTGTCAGATTCATCCTGTGATAATGAGCCGCATCCCCTTTTTGTCCCAGTCTATCATGCAATTTAGCCAGCTCGTGCACTGCCACTCCTTCTCTATCGTAGGGCAGAGCTCTTCTATGGCATCTAATAGCTGCATCGTATGCACCAAGGCTTTCTCTTTGGTAACACTGTCCCATGGCATTCCACATTCTGGCATCTGAGGGGCGTAGTGCTACCGCGTTTCTAAAGTAGAATAATGCATAGTAAGGCATGTCTACTAGTTCATATGTTTGACCCAGGCCATACCAGGCTCGATAATCCTTGGGGTTGATCTCCACTGCCCTCCAATAGGCTTCAATGGCAGCAGGAGGGTTTTTCAACTCTACATATTCGTGTCCCATTAGTGTCCATGCACTTAAGAATCTGGGATCTAGGCGGAGAGCTCTTCTGAAATAGGCCACTGCCTTTTCATGCTGCCCTTTTAGAGAGTAATAGTTGCCAATAACACAGCATGTGGCAGGGGAGTAGCGGTCTGTTTCAACACAACGGTGTGCCAAATGGGATAATTCAGCTGCCTGTTCCTTGACATACAACACATTACTATACATATCCATCCCTTCTAATCTGTGAGGGTCTTTAGCTAACAAATCTTGGAAGAGTTCCTCTGTTTCGTCAAAATTTTGAAGACTGTAATGCGCTTGAGCAGCCATGTGTACTATGGTGTCGGATCTAGGGAAAGTGTCAGACAGGGCTTGGAGGGCTCCTAGCGCCTCTGGTTGACTGTGGCATTCTACTGCAAGGCTGGCTATGAAGAAGGTTCGAGTGAAATGGTCTGGAAGAGAGAGGGATGCAGCTGCTTGTATGGTCCCGCATGCTATCTGCAGTACTGTCCATGCACTCCAATTGCAAGGGTATAGAGTGACAGCAGAAGTAAGAGCCTGTTGAGCTTGTTCCCTCTTGCCCAGGTCCATTAATACAATGCCGAGCAGGTATTGTATGAAGCCGTCGCTATCGTAGCCCGACTTGTTGAGTCGTCTTATTTCTGATTCTAGTTGGGCAAGGGTGGGGTTGCTGCTGCTGAGGGGGCCTCCTGGGGCTTTGAGGCTCTTGGATAATGATGATGATGATGGTATTTTTGTTGCAGTAGTGCCAGCCGTGGTACCTGGGTTGAGTACCATCTTCTTTTCCTCTCCCTTGGACCTCTCCCCTGCAAGGTAGATGCTGTAAAGACGGAGAAATATGGACCTAGGGGATAAGGCTCCTTGTAAAATATGAGCTGCACTCTTGTATTCTTTCAGGTCAAACATGGATCTAGCCAGCTGGTAAGAATCATGTTCTGATGGTGATGCAGCAGCAGTGTCTACCGGAAGAGGGGTGGGAATTGTTGTCGTTGTTGTTGTTGTTGCAGCGAATTGGGATTGGGATGGGAGGCCATTGAGTTGCTGAGCGGCCCACTTGGCAGATGTGAATAGACCTCGCTCTCTGCAGTCGTAGATAGCTTGTAATAGCTGGTCTCTAATGAACTGTGCTTTCTGTCTGCGATCTGCACTAGGTGCCTCCATAGTCAGGGTGAAATCAAGGCGAAAGAAGTTTTGATCACTCTGGGCAAACGCTTGCTGTAGCGTGGGAGATACTTTCCACTGTGGTTCTGACCGGTGTATCTTAAGTCCTCATGTATGATCTAATTTCGTCATATGGTTTTCATCGAGCTTTATGCCGGCACATGCGTCTCCCTTTTAAATCCCTCCCTTCCAAAGCTCCGCGTTCTCCTTCTTCCAAAAGCCTTCCTTCACTCTCTATCTATTATGCATTGGTTACATACACTAGTTAGGAGCCTCCCATTGGGTCACTCCAGTCATTGAATTATAAAAATAACTCCGTCCATCATTTGTATAATGCACTTGCCACATCATACTACTACCACCACCGTCAGAATGGTGTTGTTGCTGCAGAGCACCAGCAGCTGATGTCACTGTATCCATCAGCGTCATCCCTCCTCCAGTAGGTGCTACATCGCCACCGCCACCATATGGTTGCTGCATAACTTGCTGTTGTTGTTGTTGAAAGTAATGTTGATTATCATATTGACCACCACCACCTCCTCCTCCACTATAATAGTGCTGTTCTTGATACATCCCACCACCACCACCACCACCACCAGTATTACTATATGATGGAGGACCAGGCTGAGCCCCGGCTATTTGAGTACTATAATCAATAGTCACATAGCCACCACCACCACCACCACCAGGAGTAGTAGTAGCAGTAGTACCAGGCACATCCCCAACACCATAATTCACAACTGTGACCATTCCATTACCGTGTGTCTGTCTACTATCCCCCCCACCACTGCTACGATGCTTATCTGACGATGATGATGCTGAAGCTTTCTTCTGTCTATGACGTCTTACCTCTTCCTCATTATCATCGTCATCACCGACACCAGCCACAATCTTGACAATACGAGCCACTGCAGTGTCCAGCGCACTCATCCACTCAACCTGAGCAGTTTCACTCTCACAAATGTAACATGTAGCTCTCCCCCCTCCACTAGCTGTGGACAGCTTCAGTGAGTATGGCTTTCCAGTAGTGCTGTTGCCATCTGTCACATCTGTAACTTGAGACAGATCAACAATGCCTCTGGGTTTGGATGATGCGTTGATGTCTGGGTCTGAAAATCTGAATAAATACCCTTGTTTGAGGACAAACCAACGTTTTCTCCATGTTCTGATGTGTTCTCCTTGAGAATACATCCAACCAGCTTTTTCAGGGTCTTTCCAGAACTCTACTTGGTCAGCAGTGGGGAGTTGGGCTTGTTTCTTGCTCTTCTTGAGGAGAGTGTGGAGGGAATTGGCTGCTTCAATGGAAGCGCCATCGTCTGGACGACCATTATTTTCAAGCATTTCTGCCATTTGCATGCAGCAGCATGTTAAAGTGTCAAGGACATTGCAAATGGTGCGTTCGTCACCCTGTAGAGTGACGGCACGGTCTTCTAAATCCACCTGAAAAAGAGAGAGGGAAAGTAGGGACAGGTATGAGAGAGAGCAGGGAGAGAGATGAGGTTGGAATGGGTGATCTGCGTTGAGATAGTCTGCTCACGGCCGGGTGAACATTTCGATAACCGTCTTATCAACTTACTGGGCTCTTTGTAAACAGTATCAGCTGACCACCTCTCATAGACCAGCGACTAATGTGGTGTAGAGCATACTTTCGAAGAGTTCTTGAATTTTCTGGACTTAGAATATTGAACCCTTCCATTCCCACTTCTACAACGACTCTCTCCGGAGTTCCTCCATGTTCTGGGAGAAGACGGACGTGAAATCTCTCCCCAGGCATTTTCAACTGTAGTTTTTCCCTGACTTGTGAATAAAATAGAAGCCGTGAGTGTTGTTAAACCAACCGCTTATAGCTCTATATAGACCTTGTTTCTTTTATATTATGTATTCGTTTGGGTATAGACAGTATGAGCCCCCCACTCTTTCATTTACCCGGCAGCGTTTTACCATTGCTTCCAGCTTGGGATATGGTCAACTTGGCATTGCATTCTCTTCATATAGACTTACAGTAAGTAATACATCACATTCTAATAATCAAGTTCGTATGCAACCTCTTGTTGGTTTCCCTCGATGACTCATATCATTGCATTCCTCCACAGCTCTCTCAATGCCAGTACCAGTACTGTAGGTGTGTGTGTATGTGGGAAGGGGGGGGGGGGGGGGGGGGGGGCAACCCCCGAACCTACTCACACCAATTCTTTCTATGTTTTTTTATTTGCTTTCTCGGTCCGAGGGCAAGAAAGTTCATA
>Ga0114919_10000291_pt1 | contig 37396 bp, 39 predicted proteins | sample BlataG_FD_88682 | JGI IMG/M metagenome (GOLD analysis project Ga0114919, IMG submission 88682) | Deep subsurface microbial communities from Black Sea to uncover new lineages of life (NeLLi) - Black_00105 metaG | ecosystem: Environmental > Aquatic > Marine > Oceanic > Sediment | place: Atlantic... | reverse complement strand
GCCGACGAGCTTTGCGTTTTTCGTCTCTAGGGAATTCAATAATCCCTCTAGGGAATTCAATAATCAAATAAGGACGATCACGGAAGCTCTTATTCGGGATTACCAATAATTTTCCATCGTCTGTGGCCAGTCTAGTTGAAGTAAGGGATATCTGTATTATCTCCCCTTTTGTACCATCGATCTTAATCGTGCAACCAACTTCTATGAGCTTATCAAAAATGAGGCTTACCCCAGCTATAGCATTCGATAGCCATACCTCCATAATGGCAAATCCGAAGATTACACCGATGATGCCAAGAGCCGCGGCAAAACTTATAAGCAGGGATAAAACTCCCCAGATGTTTAGTAGAGTTAGACCTAAAATGAGAAATGCGATGCTATAAAAAATGGTTGCTAATTTTTGGTATCCCCTAAGCCTTCTGAGTTCAGTCCTAATGAGTATGCGTAGAGCATAAAGGGCAATAGCAAACGCAAATAATGCTATCAATGTGTATATGGTATTGCTAATCCAAACTTCCAATACCCTCACCCGATATTAGTATGGAGTAAACTTATTCTTTAAGGAATTGATTGATGCGCCCGTATCCCGAAACGAAAGTTCAAACCGAGAAATTAACAGGACCCTCCATAGAATTAATATATCTAGCAAGTAAGCTTTCTCGGGGGCAGGTTTGATGAAGCTTCGGAGCCGAGAGGTCGTTTCTGGTCTTGAAGGTTTACCCCGACGCGCACTCCTGAAAGCCGATGGTTTGACCGACGCCGACATCGAGCGCCCGTTCATCGCGATAGCAAACTCTTACAACAACGTGGTCCCGGGGCACCTGCACCTCCGAGAACTGGGCGAGGCAGTTGCAGCTGGCGTTCGCATAGCTGGGGCGACGCCTTTCGAGTTCAACACCATAGCGATCTGCGATGGACTGGCGCAGGGACACAGGGGCATGTGCTTCTCGCTCCCTTCGCGCGAGGTCGTGGCCGACAGCGTGGAGCTGATGCTTGAGGCCCATCGGTTCGACGCCGTGGTTGCGATTGCGAGTTGCGACAAGATCGTCCCTGGAATGCTCATGGCCCTCGCGCGAGTCAATATCCCCGCGATCATGGTCACGGGCGGCCCGATGATGCCAGGGGAGTGGCGAGGGCAACCTTTGGACATCATAAGCGCCTTCGAAGCAGTTGGAGCGGTCAAGGCAGGCAAGCTCAGTGAGCGCGAGGCGAGGGCGATAGAGGATCGGTGTTGTCCGGGTTGTGGCTCCTGCGCGGGCCTGTTCACCGCCAACACCATGGCATGCTTAAGCGAGGCGCTTGGAATGTCGTTGCCAAGTATGGGAACCGCCCACGCCGTTGATGTGAAGAAGCGGAGGCTGGCGGAGCAAAGCGGTGCGCAGGTCGTCAAGCTGCTGCGGCAGGGCATAACGCCTCGCAAGATAATGACGCGTGCGGCTTTCGAGAATACGATCATCGTCGACATGGCCATAGGCGGCTCAACCAACACGGTGCTTCACCTACCGGCGATCGCTCACGAGGCTGGGGTAAAGCTCTGCTTGGATACATTCGATCGACTCAGCCGGCGCACGCCTCACATCTGCAACTTGCGCCCGGAGGGAAGTCACACGATGCTCGACCTCGAGCGAGCAGGCGGCGTACCCGCTGTGATGAAGCGGCTCGGCAGGTTGATCCGGGGGAGCCCGCTCACCGTCACCGGGCGTCGGATCCGCGAGAATTTGAAGTTCGTGAGGTCCAACGGTTCAGACATAATCAGGTCGTTGACTAAACCATATCACCGCGAGGGGGGCATAGCGATTCTTTACGGCAGCCTCGCGCCCCAGGGTGCAGTGGTCAAATATGCGGGCGTGAAGCCGCGCATGCTCCGCCACCGTGGGCCGGCGAGGGTGTTCGATCGGGAGGAGGATGCAGTCAAGGCAATCTTGGGCGGGCGAATCAAACGTGGTGACGTGGTCGTGATTCGATACGAAGGGCCAAAGGGTGGTCCGGGCATGCGGGAGATGCTCGCCCCGACCGCTGCCATAGCCGGGATGGGCTTGCTCGAGTCGGTTGCCCTCGTGACGGACGGGCGTTTCTCAGGGGGAACGCGCGGCGCCTGCATCGGCCATGTTTCACCCGAGGCAGCCGAGGGCGGGCTGATAGCCGTGGTGCACGAGGATGATAAAATTTTGCTCGATATTAGACGGCGGAAGCTCGAGCTGCTCGTGCCCAGTCCGGAGCTCAAGGTAAGGCTGGCCCGCTTCAAGCCGCCCAAGCCCCGCGCCAAGAAAGGTTATTTGGAACTATACCAACGCGTTGTGAGTTCTGCAGCTGAGGGCGCTATCCGCAGGTGATACGGTGAGCATGACCATAGCTGAGAAAATCCTAGCCCGAGCGTCAGGCCGTAAACGGGTTAGCCCGGGGGAAATTGTTGAAGGGTCGATAGATGTGGCGATGACCCACGATATCGAAGGCCCGATGGTCGTGGAGGGCTTGCGCAAGCTTGGCACCAAGAAGGTCTGGGACCCTAGCAAGATCGTCGTCGTGTTCGACCATCAGGTCCCAGCGAACTCGATCGATGCGGCACTGAATCACATCATGCTTCGCGAGTTTGCAATCGAACAAAAAATCCCTGATTTTTACGATCTCTTCGAAGGTATCTGCCACGCGGTTTTACCCGAAAAGGGCTTTGCGCTGCCGGGACGCCTTATCGTGGGCACCGACTCCCACACCACCACCTACGGCGCATTCGGGTGCTTCGCTACCGGTATAGGCTCTACCGATATGGTTGCGGTCTTCACTATGGGGGAGCTTTGGTTCCGCGTGCCCGAAAGCGTTAGGATGACAATTGAAGGCAGGCTGCCGAAACGCGTCATGTCAAAGGATCTAATATTGAAGATAATCGGTGAGGTCGGGGCGGATGGCGAGACATATCGCTCGGTCGAATTCGTCGGGGCCGGCATGCGTAACATAGACATGGCGGGAAGGATGACGATGTGCAACATGGGGGTTGAGATGGGTGCAAAAGCTGCGATAGTACCACCCGATGGTCTGACAACAAGATATCTCAGAGGCAGAGCGAGAGGATCTTACAAACCCGTATACGCCGATAGGGATGCCGCATACGTTGAGGAACGCTCATTCGATGTGAAAAAGCTCGAGCCGCAGGTGGCGCGTCCATACAGCGTTGATAACGTGGGGCCAGTGAGTGAAGTTGAAGGCATAGAGATCGATCAAGCATTTCTCGGCAGTTGTACAAACGGCAGATTTGAGGATTTGGTAGAGGCAGCCAAGATTGTAAATGGCAGACAAATTTCAAAGAGGGTGAGAATGTTGGTCGTGCCGGCCTCGAGAGAAGTATACCTAAAGGCACTCGAGCGTGGCATCCTCGCTATTTTTGCTAAAGCGGGTGCACTCGTTGAGGCTCCTTCTTGCGCGGCTTGTATGGGTGGGCACGTTGGCATCCTCGCCCCTGGTGAGGTTTGTATTTCGGCGTCGAACCGCAATTTCAGGGGGCGTATGGGGAGCCCCAAGGGGAAAATTTACTTGGCCTCTCCCACGACGGTTGCCGCATCCGCACTAAAGGGAAAGATAACTGACCCGAGGGACTTGTGATGGCCCACGCTTGGGTTTTTGGAGATAATGTTGATACGGACCAAATCATCGCGGGGCGCTATCTGGTAAAGCTCGACCCCCGCGAACTCGCTAAACATGTTATGGAAACGGCGGACCCGAAGTTCGCGTCCAAAGTCCGCAAGGGAGACGTAATAATCGCAGGGCGCAACTTTGGTTGTGGCTCCAGCCGCGAGCGAGCGCCCCTTGCCCTGAAGACTGCAGGCATTTCAGCGATTGTGGCCGAGTCATTTGCTCGAATATTTTATCGCAATGCCATCAACCGAGGTCTGCCGGTGTTGACCTGCGCCGGTGTGCGAAGGGGATTCAAAACAGGTGACAAGGTCAGAGTCGACATGCTAGGTGGCAAGGTGCATAATTTAAGCACGAGTGGAACTTTTAAGGTTGAACCGTTACCAGATTTCATCCTCACCATACTCCGCGCTGGGGGCCTGCTTCCGTACTTGAAGCGATCTGTTGGTAAAGCTGGTCGGTAGGGCTGCCAATATTTTCAGAATTTGTAAACTCTTTAGGGGTTAACTTCAAGTTTGATTTAACTACAACAAAAACTATAAGAAGATAACAATAGGTATTTTATAAACCTCAGGAGCGGAAAGCATGAAAGCCGAGGACTTCAAAAGCATGGAAAAAGTTAGGCGGGAATATCTGAAAAAGATAAGGCAGCTCTCTTTTCTGGAGTTTAGTCGGGAGAAGTGGGAAGAACTGAAAAAACTTGTCTACAAAGTGGTTCCCCTTGATGTGGACGTAGTTATTGATGACACGACGTTGAGGGAAGGAGTTCAGATGGCAGGGATAGTTTCCCCCCACCCCTCAGATTCATGTAGAATAGCTTGCTTACTTCGAGACATCGGCGTTGAAAGGCTCGAGGTTCTGACCTACACCAAGTCAGACCAAGAGGCGATAAAGCGGATGAGAGACGAGAACCTGGGAGAAATATTGGCTGCTTGGTCCAGGGCCGCAAAAGAGGACATCGATCTTGCACTAAAACTAGATTTTACGCAAATCGGCATCTCCCATCCAGTTTCCTACATTCACTTTGAGAAGTGGACCGATAAACCTGTGGAGCAACTTTTCACGAGGGTCACGGAGGCGGTGGAATACGCAAGGGACCACGGTTTGACTATATTCGTGCATGGTGAGGACAGCACCCGTGCGGACTGGGAGTTCGAGAAGGCGTTCATAAACACGGTGGCAGATGCAGGGGCAAGCGTGTACAGGATCTGCGACACCGTTGGATGTGGCGTGTCCGACCCTCAAGCCCCCCTGCCGCATGGAATCCCGGCGAAGGTCGCACATATCAAAAAGGAAACGAAGATCCCATACATTGAAATCCACGCCCACGATGACCTCGGCAACGCCGTGGAAAATACAATGGCGACGGTCAGGGCGGCATCTGGGCTCTATGATAAGGTGTACGTGAGCACGACTTTTGTCGGGTTAGGAGACCGGGCCGGGGGCGCTGAGACGGAGAAAGTCATCTTGAATTGTTACCTTCACCACGGCATCGACAAGTGGAATTTAAGCCCCCTGCGAGAGCTCGCCATGTTCATAGCATCTTCCACAAACTTCAACCTGCCGCTGAACAAGGCGATTGTCGGCGATTCCGCGTTTGCGCACGAGTCGGGCATACACGTTCATGGGATAAGTACCCTTCCGCTTACCTACGAGACTTTCCCTCCGGAACTCGTGGGACATGAGAGGACGATTGTAGTCGGGATGCGCTCTGGAAAGCATGGAGTGAAGCTGAAGCTAGAGGAGCTCCTAAAACGCGAGGTGGACGAAAATGATTCCAAGCTCACGGAATTTGTGGAGTTGATCAAGAAAAAATTTGTCGAGGGAAGGAGAAGGTATCCCATAGGTGAAGATGAGTTCAGGCGTCTAGCTCGAAAAGTAGGTTTTTATGAGATATGAGATTCGTATTCCGTGTGGGAAGAGTTAAAGTTGAATTTTAACTTTTTTATAGGGTTCCTAGTTTCGATCTTACTCAGACACCATCTAAGCATGCTGGAATACTCTTTCAGCTAATCCGAGCACTCCCCAAGCGTATAACATGCAAAACTCGGCTTAAATTACTCTTTTCCAGCCCTCGAAAGTGCGCGTTTAAAAGGGTCAGGGTGAACCTGTTATTCAAAAGTATTAAAGCGGCAAAAAGAAATAAGATTTGATTTAAATGGCAATAATAAAAATGCCGCTTAATGACAGAGAAAAGAAAGAACTTGAGGACATATGGAAAGTAAACCTCGAACGAATAAACAAAGAAGTTCTTGAAAGAATAGGGTGGAAAACGATAGAAGATTTCTGTGCCGATGTTTTCAGATTTGGTATGGATAAAGCATCGGAGGATCCAAAATCATTCATCAGAAAAGTTAGAGAAGAAAAAGACCCAATTTTCAAGCTCCTGAAACCCAAGCCACGAAAAGAGTATGAGAAAGCATTCGAAAAAATGTATGGATAAATAATTTTTGGAGGTAAAAAAACGAGTGAAGAAGGGAAAAAAGCAGAAGAAAATTGGAAAAAATACATTGGTTGAAGTTTAAAATAAATTTTGGAGATAAGAAAATGGCATATGAAAATATTGAGTATTGGAAAAAAGAAAATTGGGAGGAATTATTTTCAAAATTTTTCGTCTTGGCATCTAAAAATAATATCGTGACAAAGATTAGAACTAAGCTAAAAGGAGAGTGGGAAGAAAAATCTGTTGAAGAGATTTTTGCGAAAAAAAGAGAATTCTTTTTACCTGAGATAGAAAAAACTGAGGAAGAAGAAAAAAGGGTTAAACCTTGGGTTTTGAAGTTTTTTGGTGTGGAATTTAAAACTAAAGACAATATGCCTGTTGATTATGACGGAATTTTGTTCAGGGTTGAAGAAGGAGTAGGACTAGCTGATGTTAAAATTAGTTTGAGCTATACTGCACCGTTCACATATTTTGAAACCTTAGCCAAACATGCCGATAAGATAATAGAATTTGCACAAAAGAAAGGATTTGAAATCAAAGAAGAGTATACAGAAGAAATAGAACTTAACTCACCTGAAGATGTCCGAAGGGAAATAGCATCCTTACTGGAGAAAGTAATAAATCTGACGATGCCTCGAAATGCTTTAATGTTCTTTGTTTGGAGTCTAAGTAATAGTGCCCCAGAGAGTTATGCAAGGAAAGTATATGGGAGTTTTAATGATGATCTTGTTTTTAATAAATTAGATTTTTCCAAAGAACCAAATTTCGGGCTAATATCAGTAGGAGGATATGATACTCTTTCACGCGAGTTATTTGATTTTATAAGAGACACAGCTTCTATAGAAAAATACGAAATTTATTCCCCCCAAGCTATAGAGGTATTGAATTTGTTGGGAATAGAGAACCCACCAACACCAATGAAGGATTACTTTGAAGAAGCATTTAAATCGTTTAAAGAGGGTAATTTTGAAACAACTAAAAATTTCATAAGAAAATTAGGAGAAGTTGCAAATACCTATGCCAGTGGGTGGAGTTATTACTTCGGTAGATACAGTAAACTCGATTCTTTAGCAAAGACGTTGAATATAACCAAAGGAGACGTTCTAAGGGGTTTTGCGCCTCTCCTATTTCTTGGTATCCTGAAATATGAATATGGAGAGATCAAAAACTTTGAAAGATGGGAAGAAGAATGGAAGAAATTATAGAAAAAACTAAAGAAAAGAAGAAGAGAGAGGAACAAAAGAAAGAGTCATCTAAAGAAAAATTTTTTCAACCGAGTATGAGATACGAAAGGAAAATCCCTTCCAAGAAAGTTTTAACATCAATCCCTATCACCAGAACAGTAGGAATGTATGGGGCTAGACTAAACGAGAAAAAAACATCGGATATACAAGCTAGGAGGAAAGAAATTGAATATAACGAAATACCGATTATCAAGTCAGTTAACTTTTATAAAACTGAATTAAAAAGGGGAAGTGAAAAAAGTTTGGTTCAAGTTGTCCCAAAGGTTAAATTACCCTCGCCAGTAGAAGTAGCTCATAGAGAGAAATATAAAGCTTTGATAGTTCTCCCTCGTGAAAAAACTGAGATAGAGAGAGGAAGAAGTGAAGTTACTATTACAGAGATACCACAAATCCCTCTTTCAACTATTTATGAAACTGGTCTGCTGGAAAAAAGAAAAAGTATGTTGAAAGAACGAGAAATGGGGATAAAAGCAAAAACAATTGTGGGAGAATCTATAAGCGGTGGAAAAGAGCCTGAAAATATAGTTGAAAAGCTTTTCCCTCATCTAAGTGGGACAGGCATTCTAGATTGGGATATTTATAGGCCTATTATTGTTTTTATTAAAGAAAAAGATGGCAGAAAAATGTTAGAAGATCTAATTTCTAAGAAATACTGTTTTCAGGGATTTTACAGATTTGCCAAGGAATTACCTTGGGGTGGGGCCGAATTAAAAGAAGTATATGTGAGAAGTGGGAGGGGGGCTACCGTTTTACTTCACAAAATAAAACAGATTACTTCTTCTTCTGTAAAGTCGGATGCTTTAATAGTTTCAGGTGCTCTCGCAGAAAATAAAAAAGAAGCTGAAGATATTATAAACTCTATTAAAGAGATATCAGAAAAAGGAAGTAAATGTATAATTTTACATGTTAAAGAAGGCTTGGAGGAAATTGAAAACAGAGTTAGAAAGATTCATAATGTAGATGTTTGTATAATAGGGCTACCTGAAAGAAACGAAGAAACCAAAGCACTTATGGCAGAAATGATGGGCATATCTCCCGATAGTATAGTGGGAAAAACTGTAGATGATTACTGGTATGATGCAATAAAAGTTTTGGAGAGAAAGGAGAAGGAATGTGATGAACTTCCTGAGAGGATTGGGGATGTAAAGATAAAATTTTATCCTGAAAGGGAAACTACACGTCATTATGTAATGAAAAAGTTGGTTTGTCACTGGATTAAAAGAGAATTTTCCAATAAAAAAATCGAAGTAGAAGAGCCAATAAGAGGAACAGAAGAAGGTAAAATAGAAAAAGTAATTCCTGACATTACATGTCATTGGAGCGAAGGAAGTGAAATGAAGAAAGAATATTGGGAAGTAGAAACGGGATACCCTTCCGAAGCAGAAAAAGGCGTAATTATTGATTGGTTCGATCCACGTGCAAGACTTGTATGGAAATTAAGGAAATATTTAGAATTCGGCTGTGTGGAAGAAAGAAGTAGAGTTAATGTCGTTTTGCCTAGTGTTTATGTCTATTTATTTAAGAAAGCTTTAAGAAAAGTAAAAAGACAGTTCAAAGGTGAAATTGATCTTAAATTTTATACAATAGATTGGACGAAAGGAATCATCAAAGGTCTATGGTAAATTTTAATCTAAATCAATGTCAAATAAAATTTGACTTGCCATGGCTCGTTTTCTATTTAATTGGTTCATACCCCTCCTTCTCACCCTCAAATACTGCGCCAACTTCATCGGCTCATCTCTGATTGCCTCCTAATTCTCGTGCGAGAGTTTAAGAAGCATACGGGAAAAATAGCATCTGAGAATCTGACATGCGCAAAATCACCTTAATTCCCGGGGATGGAGTAGGTCCGGAAGTTATTGCAGCGGCGAAGAGGTGCATCGAGGCCACAGGGGTCAAAATCAAGTGGGAGGAAATCCAAGCGGGCGCAGGAGTCGTGGAAAAATCCGGAACTCCCCTTCCAGAAGAGGTCATCGAGTCCATACGCAAAAATAAGGTCGCCCTAAAGGGACCGATAACCACGCCGGTCGGTACCGGATTTCGCAGCGTCAGTGTGGCCATAAGGAAGGCGCTTGACCTTTACGCCTGTTTGAGGCCATCTAAGTGGTATCCCGGAGTACGCTCGAGATACCAAAACATCGACCTCGTAGTTGTGAGAGAAAATACCGAAGACCTTTATGCGGGAATAGAATTCGCGGAGGGACTTCCGGAAACGCAGGAATTCATCGAATTTGTAAGGGAAAAGAAAAAAGCTGAAATCAGGCGCGACGCGGGAATAAGTCTGAAACCGATCTCTCACTTTGCGTCCGAGCGAATCGTCCGCTTCGCTTTCAATTACGCAAAGAAAAATGGGCGTAAGAAAGTCACCGCTGTGCACAAAGCCAACATAATGAAATATTCGGATGGTATTTTTCTGGAGGCCGCCCGAAAGGTGGCGCAAGAGTTCCCCGGAATAGTATTTGAGGAACGAATCGTGGACAACATGTGCATGCAACTTGTGCAGAAACCCAATTTGTACGATGTGATAGTTGCGCCGAATGTATATGGCGACATACTCTCGGACCTCTGTGCGGGCTTGGTAGGGGGGCTAGGCGTGGCACCGGGGGCGAATATCGGCGAGAAAATTGCCGTTTTCGAACCGACTCACGGCAGCGCACCAAAGTATGAAGGGTTGAACAAGGTTAACCCCACCGCAACGATCCTCTCGGGCGTAATGATGTTGCGCTATTTAAGTGAAGAAAAGGCAGCGCAAAAATTAGAGGGCGCCGTGGCTAAGGTAATAGCCGAAGGAAAATATGTAACCTACGATTTCAAAGAAGACCCTAACGACCCTTCGGCTGTGGGTACAAAAGAGATGGCAGAAGCAATAGTGCGAGCAATGTAAAGAACCTAGATCACGGAACCAATATCGTGACTGATGAGAGCCCAGTGAAGAACAGGAAGACAATAGAGGAGGATGCGAGTAAGATTCTATTGATTTTTCTTGCTTCCTCCACAGCGGGCAACATGGCTTTCGAACATCTGACCCTCAATAGAGAGATAGTTGAGAATAGCAACGCAAACCAAGCGATGACCACTGTAGCAGTGCCGACGCTTAGGTACCAAGACATCCCAGCACCGCCAACAAAATATGTATTGACTAGGAAGGGAAGTGTCAGCAGGCCGAATGTTACCGCCGCAGTAAACCAGAATTTCACCCACAGAGTTATACCTAACACTTTCTTCGCCTTCAGGACATGCTCCTTGATCACGCGCAGGGCGTGAATGCGAAAAACCATTATGAACATAAGGGGGCCTGCAAGGTTCCAAGATACAATAGCCCAGCCCCAGTCTTCGGAACCCTTAGGGAACGGTAGCCTTGGTAGAACGGTGAAAACTAGGGAGATAAAGAAACACGCGATTAGCACGATAGACGCGAGATGTGCAACGCCATTTTTCAATCTAAACCTTTGAACTGCATCCACTGTCGCCACCTTCGATTGCCCCTTCGACGTTTAAGCTTAAGAGCACATGCAGATAAAAATAATTGCTTAGGCAGGTGCTCATGTGAAACACAAAATTGCAGTCATCCCGGGCGATGGAATAGGCCCAGAGGTCATCCGCGAGGGAATAAAGGTCCTGAGCGCAGCGGCTGAAGCAACGTCAGGGCTGGGTCTCGAGTTTGTAGAGTTCCCATACGGCGCCGAGCACTATCTAAAAACCAAAGAACTCGTGCCTGAGAAGGGGCTAAAAAAGCTTTCAAAAATGGACGCGATTTATTTGAGTGCTCTAGGTGATCCCCGTGTGCCGACGGGCGTGCTCGAGCAAGGCATTCTGCTCAAACTACGATTTTATTTCGATCAATACATCAACCTTCGTCCCGTCAAGCTCTACCCGGGAGTCCCCTGTCCGCTTAGAGGAAAGGGTCCTGAGCACGTCAACTTCTACGTGGTGCGGGAGAACACCGAGGACTTTTATGTTGCAATAGGTGGGCGAGCGAAGGGCAAATCAAAGGCCAAGCTAGATGTCATTCGCTCGATTTACGCCGTCAAATTCGGCTTGGATATAGATGTCGACCGCGACGAGATAGCTTATCAGATAGGCGTGATCAGTCGAAAGGGGGCGGAACGGGCTATACGCTACGCTTTCGACTTGGCCCGCAGAAAGGGCAAGAAGCGCTTGACCTCGGTCGACAAGGCCAACGTTTTAACGCACGTCTACAGCCTGTGGCGTGAGGTCTTCGAGGGGGTGGCAAAGGATTACCCTGAGATCGAAACCGAGTTCGCATTCGTTGACGCGGTCACGATGTGGCTCGTGAAAAATCCAGAGTGGTACCAAGTTGTTGTTACACCCAACATGTTCGGCGATATCATCACCGACCTCGGGGCTATGATTCAAGGTGGACTGGGGCTCGCTCCGGGAGGTAACATCAATCCCGAAGGGGTAAGCATGTTCGAGCCAATTCACGGTTCTGCACCTAGGCATGCAGGTAAAAACCGTGCGAACCCGCTCGCTACAATTTTGGCCGGACAGATGATGCTCGAGCATCTCGGTGAGCAGGAAACTGCAGATAGGGTCGAGCGAGCAGTTATCGATGTGTTGAAAGAATGCAAGGTTCGTACCTACGATTTGGGCGGTAAATCCGGCACCTCTGACGTGGGAGACGCGGTCGCCGCGAGGGTGAAGGAAATAAATTAAATAACCTCAAGGGAAAACAGTGGGAGATGCTATGCATTTGATCGTAGCGATTACAGGCGGTAGTGGTGCTGTTTACGGAATGAGGTTGCTCGAGGTTTTTAAACGGCTGGGCATTGAAACTGACCTCATTGTTTCGCGAGCGGCCGAAACCATCCTAAAGCTAGAGTTGGACAAAACCGTCGACGAGCTGCGAGAGCTAGCTACGCGGAGCTACTCGCCCGATGACCTCGCGGCGCCCCCGGCTAGTGGCTCTTATCCCGTCGACGGCATGACGATTGTACCCTGCAGCATGAAGACGCTAGGGGCGATAGCCAGCGGCGCGGCGACCGATTTGATCGCGCGAGCCGCCGACATCATGCTCAAGCAAGGGCGCCCTCTTGTGGTCGTCCCTCGGGAAACGCCGCTCAATCTCATTCATCTCGAAAACATGACCAAGCTTCGACGCGCTGGGGCGACAATCTTACCAGCGATGCCTGCGTTTTACCACAAACCCAAGGCGATTCCCGACCTAGTCGATTTCATCGTCGGGCGAATCCTCGATGTCCTAGGTGTGGAGCACCAGCTCTATCAGCGGTGGCAAGGGTATCAAGAGTAGGTGGGGAGAGGGATGAAGAAACCCCCGGTCGCGAAGCTCGAGTGCCTCAAGTGCAAGCACTTCGATTATCGGATGTCAACGCGAGATGTCGGCGAGCTCGTTCCTGGCGAATGTCCACGATGCGGTGAGGGCATGAAAGTAGTCGCCGGGGAGCCGCCCAAGGAGCTGGCTGAACCCCTAGCGCTCGTGGCGAAGCATTTCGAAATCTCGGACTTTGTCACCTCGAAAGACAGGATAAAATTTGAAGTGGCTGCGCCGAACTCGAAACGGTCATTTCGTTCCCTGTTGGACGCCGCTAAGCAGAAGGGTTACCTCCCGGCGATGCGCGGACGGGAGGGCGAGCTCAGATTGATTATGATGAGATATCCGCGCGTCAGCAGAGGCAACATCGCAGTGAATTTGCTCCTCCTAGGCGCAACTTTTCTGACAACCTTTGTGGCTGGCTACTACTGGATCTTCGATGGGAAGACCTTATACGCTGCCCTGTTCTCCGGCACGATCATGCTGATGCTGGGGGCGCATGAGCTCGGCCACAAAATTGCAGCGTGGCGAAATGGGGTTGAGTCGACCTTACCATATTTTATCCCGGCGCCGACAATGCTTGGTACCCTAGGTGCGGTTATCAAGATCAAAAGTCCCATCCCGACGAAGGAGGCTTTGGTCGAGATGGGAGCGAGCGGGCCGCTGTTCGGTTTCCTGGTGGCCATCCCACTCACCACCGTCGGTCTGATGCTGTCAAAACCCGATCCTGAAGGCTTCACCCTCTGGTTTACGCCGGCGATATTTGGCATGCTACAGCTACTTACTTTCGGCCATCTGCCAGCTGGCATGATGATCAACCCGCTCGCATTCGCAGGATGGGTGATGCTTCTCGTGACGATGTTCAACCTGCTTCCCGCTGGGCAGCTCGACGGCGGGCACGTCGCGCGGGGGCTTATGAGCCGGGAGCGGCATTACGGGCTCACTCGCACACTCGGCTTCTCCCTCATCCTCTTTGGCCTCTTCTTCCCCCAGCTCCCGCTCTGGATATTTGGCTTCCTCATCCTCCTGCTGTTCAGGGGCTATCACGCGGGAGCGCTCGACGATGTTTCAAAACTATCGAAGCGTCAGAAATCGCTCGCTGCGGCGACCTTCATCGTGTTCCTGCTGTGCCTGCCCATACCCTCGGGATGACCGATAGCTACATGGGTTTATCGATGTTAGGGATTCTGGTGCCGAAATGAAAGGAAAGTTTATCTCGATCGAAGGGGTTGACGGGTGTGGTAAGAGCACTCACGTCAAGTTGCTCGCGAGATGGCTTCGTTCCCACGGCCGCAGGGTGGTCATTACAGATGAGCCGACGAACGATATAATCGGAAGGGTCATCAAACGCATCTTGAGGGGAAAGCTCAAGCTCCCCATTGCTGCCGAGGCGCTGTTGTTCGCCGCCGATAGGGTGCAACACATCTCGGATGTTATCGAGCCCGCCCTCAAAGCTGGGAAGGTGGTGCTAAACGAACGATACGTTTGCTCGTCTCTCGCATACCAGTCGGCGCGAGGATTGCCGACGAACTGGATAAGTTCGATTAACAAATGTGCGCTCAGGCCGGACTTGGGAATCCTAATCGATGTGCCCGCCGAGATTGCGTTTGCCCGAATCAAGTCATCGCGCAGGCTCGATGAATTCGAAAGAAACCTGCGGCTTCAACAACGAGTACGCCGAAATTACCTGCGTATCGCTAGACGGGAGGGATTAAAAATAGTTAATGGCACGCGCTCATGCGACGAAGTTCAAGCAGAGATAAGGAAACTAGCTAGCGCCGTGCTGTAATTTTCGGGAGCGGAAATTGTTGAAGGTGGTTTTAGACACGAATGTCTTCATCGCGGCTTATTTTAACCGAAAAAGCGCCTCGGCAAGAATCATCGACCTCTGCCTCGAGAACAAACATGAATTAATTTTCTCCCCCCGACTTCGTAAAGAAGTAAGGTTGATCTTGAAGAACGTGAGGGCTGAGAGAGGGTTTCATGAGAGGATACGAAGTCTTTTCATGAACGCCTCCAAAGTCAAGCCAATTCAAAAAGTTTTCATGGTCAAAGAAGATCCGGAGGATAACAAATTCTTGGAATGTGTTCTTGAAGGGAAAGCGGATTACTTAATCACTTCCGATAGGCATTTACTAGAACTTGGAGAGTTTGCCCAAACAAAAATATGTAAACCTACTCAATTTCTAAAACTACAATACACTTGATACTCACATGCTAATCTGGGCCGCAAAGGGGAGTGTTTTGAAAACATCTGCGGCCGCGCGTTCAATCTTGGCTCGATGCTCAGGCTGGGTGTAGACACGGATGATGTCGATGTAGCCCTTGAGGACGTTGATCAAACGTGAGTAGTCCGAAAGCTGCACGAGCTCCTTCTTCCCCTCGCTTGTCACCCGATACACGGGCACCTCCATGGGGTCAATTTCCCGTGGATAGTATGGAATTGAGTCAAGCGTGGGGACATCAACAATCACGTGCTCGGGGTCGACCCCTGCGCGCTTCGCTATTTCAAGCTCTTTCTGATGGCGCACCGCCTCGTCGCTGAGCAGCTTCGCAACGTAAGGGTCACGGATGTGAACATCGCGCTGGTAGGCTGCCTTCAATAGTTTTCTGTTGTCGAGCTTCGTCATCGCGGCCTTTGCCAGCTCGGCTAGCTTTCGTTTCTCCGGGTCCTCGAACTCCTTTGGGTCAAGCTCGCGCAGTTTGGTCGTCACGTACGCGTCATCCATGCGCAAAAATTCCTCGACATCTTTGAAAGTCGTGAGTCCGATGAGTTCGTGGGTGTAGTCCATCGCCTTGTGGAGCAGGATTTCAGCGGCACGGACGGCATGATGGTAGTAAACTGCAAGAAACATCTCGTAGCGGGCAATCATGAACGCCTCGAGTGCGTAGAGTGCTTTCAGATCTATTGCTACATCCCCACCGCAGACCTCCATCGCCTGCACGAGCCTGCTTATGTCGATGCGCCCATATTCGACGCCTGTGAAGTAGGAGTCGCGCACGAGGAAGTCCAGTTTATCGGCATCGACTTGGCTGGCGGTTATCTGGTGTAGGTAACGTTTGCCCTTGGTCTCCTTGCCAAAAGTGAGCTTGGTTATATCCTTTGGCTCGAAGCCGCATCCCTTGAGCGCGTCCGCCAGTTCACTTTTTTCTATGACCTCTTTCCCCATCTGCTCGTGATTGAGCCCGCGGTACTTGACGAGAACCTCTTCGTAGGAATGTGAAAAGGGGCCGTGCCCGATGTCGTGTAACAGACCGGCCAAGCGCACGAGCTGCCACTCGTCGTTTGAAATTTCGATACCGCTTCTCAAACTATCGGCTATCTGCCCCGCGACGTGCATCACGCCCAAAGCGTGCGAGAAGCGGGTGTGGTCGCCCCCTGGGTAGGTGATCGAGGCGACGGAGAGTTGTCTGATGCCGCGCAGTCGCTGTACCGGCCAAGTGTCGATAACACGTTTCTCGACATCGGTCATGCCGACGTAGCCGTGGATCGGATCCCTAACGTACTTGACGAACACAGGTACCCCTCACACGTTATACGTAAAATAAAGGTATAATACCGTAGTTATTAGGTACCGACAACAGGTTCTCGTGGTTGTATGAAGATTATACTCGCCTCCACCTCGCCCCGCCGCCTCAGGCTGCTGAAGGGCCTCGGGTTAAAAGTAAAAGTTATGGGGAGTAAGGTGAGGGAGTCCAAACTCGGTATCTCCAATCCCCAGAAACTTGTGAAAACGCTTGCTCTGACAAAGGCCCAAGAGGTCGCGCGGAGGACGAAAAGTGGGCTGATTATAGGAGCAGACACGATCGTTGTGCATGGGGGCAAAATTCTGGGTAAGCCAAAAAGTCACAAGGAAGCCAAAGCCATGCTTAGAGAGTTGAGTGGCAAAATGCATGAGGTTTTGACCGGCCTAGCTGTCATCGATGCTTCAACAAATAAAATGATGGTTGATGTCGTAAAAACTAGGGTAAAATTCAGAAAATTGACCAAGGAGGAGATATCTAACCATGTCGCCACGGCCAAGCCGCTCGATAAGGCTGGAGCCTATGCAATACAAGGAAAAGCAGGGCTATTCGTCGAAAGAATTGATGGGTGCTACTTTAATGTGGTGGGCCTCCCTCTTGCAAGGTTGGCGGAAATTCTGAAAGAATTTAATGTAACCCTTATTTAGGATGATGGCTCTTTGAACCTTTCACAGGGGCAAAGGGGGTTGCACGGCTCTCCAACACTCTGTGGTAAGTCTTGAGCAGTTTTTTGATTAAAGACGCCCAATTAAATATCCTGACCTTCTCCTTGCCATTTGTCCCAACGCGCTCTATTACATGGGGGTGATCGAAAAGATAGTTTATCCCCCGCGCTATTGATTTTGGGCGAGGGCGAACTTTGACTCCGTTCACCAAATTTTTAATGTTTTCCCCAAGACCGCCTACATCCGTCGCTACGACCGGCCTCCCCGTTGCCCATGCCTCAAGTAACACTATGCCGAAGGGCTCGTTCCTGCTCGGGATGCAGACGATATCGCATGTATTCAGGAGGTCTACATATCGCCTGTAAGGGATCCACCCCAAAAACCTCACAGCACCCCCAACACCAAGCTTTCGGACCCTGCGCCTGAGAAAATTCTTCATCGTTCCCTTTCCTGCGAGCAAGAATTTGACGTCGGCTCGATTTTCGAGAACCATAGGGATCGCGTCAATCAATAGATCTGGTCCCTTCTGGAATTCCAACCTACCTATAAAAAAAACTGTGGGGGCAAACGAAGGGACACCATATTTTTTCTTTACTTTCTTTGGGTCCACCTCCTTCCGATATTTTCTGGGAGAGATAGCATTCGATATGATGTCGACTTTTTCACGAGGAATCTTATACAGCCTGCAGAGCTCTTTTCTCATCGTTTTGGACACGGTGATAATTCTGTCTGAAACCCGCCCACCTAACCCTTCCCTGGCTGAAATTTTTTTGAACTCGCTTTGGGTGCTGAGTACCCCTCCCCGGCGACCGTACTCGCTCGAGTGGTAACTGAGAACAACAGGGTAGCCCTCCTTTTTGAACTCGTACAGCGCATCCGCAACGTGCCAATCATGCCCGTGAACGAGGTCGAACCTTCCGCTGTGCCTTGCCACGGCGTGGAGTTCTTTTACCATCGCCTTTGACATATTTGAGAAAAATGAGAGGATGTCCTTGCCTGGGTCAAACTTACATCTACAGTAGCTTACATCGTTGATCCTTACATGCTTGCTCTGCCCTTCTGCCGCCCTTGTAAACAGGTAAACGTCATGACCCCTTTTCGCAAGCTCTTCGGCGGTTCGGGTGACTACGACTCCAAGTCCTCCGACGTGAACTGAGTGCAGCGACTCCCAAGCAAGAATTGCTATCCGCATCCTGACTACCCGCTCATTTCAACGAAGCTCAAGATTCGGTTATACCTACCACTTGTTTGTATATACCCACAGTTTCGGCAGCCACCTTATCGAGCGTGAATTCTTCAAATACCCTTTTTCGTGCATTTTTCCCTAGCTCTTTCCTCAAATTTTCGTCTTTGAGAAATTCTATTGTGAATTTGGCTATGTCGTATGGGTCATATGGATTAACATGAGCACCGCATCTGTTTGGACCCCTGTTGACAACTTGCTCCCTGAGGCCTGAGGTCCCCGTTGCCCCAACTATTACCGGCTTTCCCATACTCATAGCCTCAGTACAGACGATACCGAATGGCTCATACTTCGATGGGATGACCACGAGATCGCTCGCAGCGTAGTAAAGCAATCGGTCCTTTTCGCTCACGTATTCGAACTTTAGTATCACTTTATCTTGAATGCCCAAGTGCTCAACGAGGTGTTTGATCATCCCTTCCTGCTCGCCCTTCCCGATGAGCACTAGCTTAGCATTTTGTACCTCTTTCAAGATCGCCGGCATCGCGTGCATCAATGTGTCAGCACTCTTCACCCAAGAGAGCCTCCCGATGAATAAAATCAGTTGAGAATCTCCAACCCCCATTTTCTCCCTGAACGCGCAGATTTTTTCCTCCGAGAATTTCGCGGGATCGTACTTTTTATAATCTACCCCGTTCCACACCACCCGAATTTTCCCTTCATCATGCCCAAGCGAGATAAGTTCATCGCGCATCGCGTAGCTCACGGTTATTATCGCTTCGGCGTCCTTGCTGGCCATCTGCTCTATGGTCTTAATAGTTGGGGACCCATCGCCAGTCCTCCCGTGTTCGGTGCCATGAAAATGGAGGATGAGGGGCTTGTTGAGGGTTTTCTTGCAAGTCATCCCGGCAATGGCGGACAGCCAATCGTGGGCGACAACCACATCAAAATTTCGCTTATCCGATCTCACCAGAAGGTTGATTGTTTTTGTTGCGGCAAGAATGTTATACATAAATACCTCCGCGAAGTCATTTTGGGCCTTTACAGGCCACCTCTTCACGTCCTCGGGGACTATCACGGGGAGCAAATCGGTTACGTCTGCTAGCAATGGGCGATGCACTTCTACGCCCTCGTACAGATCCCTAGTTATCGCGTCGCCTGGGTTTTTCGAGAAAACCGTAACGCTGTGTCCCAACCTCGCGAACCTGCGTGTCATCTCGTAAGCATAAGTTCCCAGGCCCCCTACAAAATGGGGTGGGAACTCGTATGGAAAGTACAGGATATTCATTTTGCATCATCCTTATAAATCCAGAACCGATGGGGATAAAATCCTTTAGGTTTTGAAAAGTGTAATATGCCAAAGCTTTATTTCGCTTGATTCGAAATAGGAAACGGCATGCTAAAAATCGGGCCATTGAAAGGTTAGGTTCCAGATTAGCGGTCCCGTATTATGGAGCGTGACAAATTTGCGCAAATACAAAGTGGCAGTTCTGGGTTGGGAAGCCCCTAGCCGGAGTAAGATTACCACTGGAGCGGGAATGTACCTAGGCTACTTGGCAGAACTGGGTGAATTTTCGAGGACAACAAACCCCAGATTGGATCTAACATTCATCGTTCCCTGGCAGAAGGATGCGCTTCTACGAAAGAACGGATATAATGTTTTGCTGTTAAAGACCCCCGGATTCCGTAAAGAGCGCCCTTATCACGAGGAGGTTCTTTATCCTTCGTGCGAGAACTTCGCGAGCAGATTGCTAAAGGACGAAAATCCAATTGATCACAAGAGCTTTGATTTAATTCTCGCAAACAGTTTTGCTTTCGGGGAATTTATTTCTAGAGCCCAACACTTAGAGAACCTCGTATATATCTCCCATCGGCCGGAATTTCTGCGGGAAAAATTTGCTGAGCAGTTTAGAGTTAAACTAGGGGGCAAGCGTAGACTTCGCAAAGATGCGGAGCTGGAGGCCAAGGCTGTGGAAAATTCTGAGCGAGTATTAACTGTGAGCAAGGCATGTAAAAAGGAGTTGGCAAAACGCTATGGGCCTGATAAAATCACCGTGATTTACAACGGAATTAACGAGAACGTATTTAGCCGAATCCAGATACCGTCCAACGGCGGCAAGACTGTTTTCACATATATCGGGAGGAACCATCCGGAAAAGGGCATTTCTCTCCTTCTGAAAAGCGTGAAGGATTTGATAGAAAAAGATCACGGGAAGAACTTCGAAACACGATTGATCACAGACGATGGGGTTTCACTGAGGCGAGCGGTGAAGAAGCTTGGTCTCTCAAATCACGTCAAGATTATCAATTGGAAAATGCAAAGATGGCTTCCATATTATTATTCTGGAAGCACTTTTACGATAATGCCATCCTATTGGGAAAGCTTCTCCTATGTGGTTGCGGAATCTCTCTCCTGTGAAACTCCGGTGATCGTTTCGAAGGCGGGAGCGCTACCCGAACTCGTCGATAGGAAGGTTGGGCTGCTCTTCCGCGTGGGCGATGGCGATGATCTCACTGGGCAACTTTGGGAGGCGTGCGAGCGAAGCCATGAGAGTGTTTTAGAGATGGGAAAGCGAGGGAGGAAGAAAATCCAAAACTCGTTCTCAAAAAGTGTATTTTTGACGAATTACCTGAAATTTATTGATGAAACTATAAATGGTACAATCTCATAAGCTTCATCTTAAAAATAGCGAGGTTTCTTATTTCGCTCTTAACCGAAGAAACGTTCAAAGTGCCAGCGTTTTAGTCAATTAACGAAATTAAATCTTTAGGTTTCGAAAGAAGTAAAAGCATAGCAGACAAATTGAAAACACATGCGAAAGATATCGCTTTGTGTCGGCTCCCAAACTCCTCCAATACGGTTCAAGATAGATCCCGACATGTTGTTCGAGAAGTATGGTGACCTTTCGAAGCCTGTGCCGATCAAGGCGCTCGCGGAGGGCGAGGACTTCGATTATACGCCAGGTGGGGTCACTGGGATGGTTGCCCCACTTTTGCAAAGGATGTACAGAAAAGAGAAAATCCGGACGCCGCACTGGGTAGCGATAAATCCCATGGGGCCCGAGATGGCATCGTTCGGCGGGATCGTGCTGCATCGAATCGAGATGGAACCCCAAGAGCTGGCCGGCTACGGGTACTTCAAGGAGACGATGTGGAAAAACGTCCACGGTCTAGAGCAAACGTGGGTTCCTTGCAGGCAATTCGTAGACTACGCCCTGTTTAACTGGCTCTATGCGAAGAAAATGATGGACCTGCATTCGGAAATCGAGTTCGATCTTTTTTACGTACACGACTTTCAGTTACTCCTGACTGGGTCAATGACCGGCCCGGCGGCACGCAAGATTTTCCGATGGCACATCCCCATCGATATGAAGAAAATGACCCCTGGATGGAGGTCCTTTTTGTTGAGATATCTGGGAGACTATGACGCTGTTATCGTGAGTTGCAAAAAATACAAGCGGAGTTTATCAAAAGCAGGTTTCAAGGGCAGGGTGTATCATATCTACCCCCACATCGATGAAAGGATGTATGGTCGAGCGTCGGACGTTAAAGTCAAACAGTTTTGCGAAAGATTTGGAATCAACGACGACGACAAGATAATCCTCACGGTTGCCCGTCTCGACCCAATAAAAGGTCAAGATATTGCAGTTAGAGCTCTGGCACGAGTCGCCAAACGCTTTCCCCAGGTGAAACTCGTGTTAGTCGGCAACGGCAGTTTCTCAAGCGCTCGCAGGGGTGGCCTAGGGCTCCCGAAAGGGGTTAGGTGGTTGGATAGGTTGGAGCGACTGGCGAGTAAGCTGGGTGTCCGCCAGAGAACCATATTTACCCGGTACCTGACTGAAGAAGAGCTGAAGGCAGCGTACACGAGGGCCGATGTAGTGGTTCTGCCCTCGGTGTTGGAGGGCTTTGGGCTAACGGTGGTCGAAGGGTGGATTTACAAAAAGCCAGTCGTGGTTAGTTCGGGGGCCGGGGTCTCCGAGCTCATCACCGATGGAGAAAACGGTTATCTCTTCTCCCCAAACAACCACGAAGAACTCGCGAGCAAGATAATCGGAATCCTTTCGAAACCAGAAACAGCGGACGAAATGGGGAAAGCGGGATTCGAAACTGCAAAAAAATGTCACATCAAGCGAGGCACCCAATCCCTTTTGAATGTTTTCTCCGAAGTGCTCGGCAAATAGGATCCTCGCTGAGGTTTTAGAAGTATCCCCTCAATTTTTCAGCGAGGGCTTCTGGCATGGTCTCGACGACCGTCTCGTGGTGGAGTTTCTCCATGAAACCATCATCGCTCGTGTAAAGGTGCCTCGGGCTCGGTCTAGACACCAACTTTGCGCTGAGAAAGTAATACTCACTTAGATCCTCATCGCATGGACCCGAAAATGTTGTCATGTTGAAACTCTGAACTCCAAGAGCGTGATAGCCCTTTAAAGTTCGAGAGAGCCCATCGCAGAAATCTTCGAGTCCGTGTTTTTTGAGGTGGATTATCGCGGAGGCCCCAGCGAAGACTGCTATGACTTCGTTGTTGCCCTCAGGGGCAAAACTCGTGAGCCAAGTGACTGGACCAGTTTTTCCGATGAACCGCTCCCCTCCCTTTTTCTCCTCCTCGACTAAATCCGACCAATAATTGCTCCCCTCTCGATCGAAATAGGATTTGCTGCTTCCGATGAGCTCCTGGAGCCTTGAGGTCGGTTCTGGGTCCGCCGTGAGCTGAACGTGCGGGTGGAGGATGCTAGCTCCAGCAGGCGGCATGTGGTTCCAGTTTATGTGCCAGTACTTGATTTCGGGATGCCTCTCGTGCACTTGCTCAAAATACCTCAAACATCCCTCGAAACAGTCCTTGAGCAACTTCGGTGAAAATTGATTGAGGTCCAAGTGGTGGGCCTCCGAGAAAACCCCAATCGCGTGGAACCTGCCAAACGGAAAGAGATTTGGGAATAGGCACGCGGCCCCAACTTTTATTCTCCGCTCTGGAAAATCCTCTGGAAACATGGGAGTCGTTTTTTCCAAATTTTCCGAACAGAAGAAGCATTTGGCCCGAGAGGCTTCGACGATCTTCTCCATCTCAGTCGCCTCCGCCACCTGTTTTGTCCTCTTCGTCCGCTCAAGGTTTATTCTGCACCGCCTCCCGGTCAGTGGGTCCTTCCTGACCTCAATGGGCTGGGTAACCAGTTTGAAGTCTTGGAGGGGGCTCAGCAGCTTGGCTTCCTGAACCGTCTTTTCAAACACGATCTTCACCAAGGTCATCCCAGATAAAGACATACTTGACTATAAATTAATTATCCCTGTTTCGACGCGAAGTGGTTCCAGCCTCTAAATAAGAGTTATGCGTGTGAAGTCATTGCATAAATTGAAATCAGCTTAAAGGTTGAGATTAATGGTAAAGGGTGCTGCTGGTCTCAATACTCTCATTACATCCGCCTTGGATATTTTTCTCGGCATTCTATCCACCCCCTGTTTCTTTATTAGAGCCACCCTTTCTTTCGAGCATATTTTTCCAAACCCTTCTTTAGGTTGGCAGGGGTCTTCGGACTACGTATGGATGCCAATACTGCCTCCTTATTGATTTTCCTTGCCATCTTCTCTCACCTCCCGTCCCCCTTTCGCTTTACCTTAACAATCCCCATATTAGTTCATTCACCTTATCAACTGAGCCCATTCTTCCCATACCTCTATTAATTCTCTGAAGGTCTGCTCTTGCTTTAGCCCAGAATAATCAAAGCTTTTCGGCTTTTACTTTTTTAGGCTAGCCCCTCTCCCCATATTTTTCAAAAACGCATATGAAGACGAGATCCTTGTTTGAGGTGTTGTAAACCCGGTGGAACTCGTCAGGCGCGATTGGCACAATGTCCTTGCTTTTCACACTCCTTCGCTTCCCATCCAGCTCGATTTCACCTTGCCCTTCCACGAAGAAGTACACCTCGCTTACCGGGTGGGAGTGCCCCGTCGTGTGCTTGCCTGCGTGCAGGATTGTGATGGAAAGCACCAGGTTTTTGCCCAAAGGTTTATCGCATACTGTGTAACGGTCGTCGCTCTTCACAAGCCTCGCGTCACTAAAGACTTGGAGGTAGCTCTTGTAAGATACATCGTACCACTCGCCCCCAAAAAGATAGCCCTTGACCTTCACGCCGCGCTCTAGTAAATGTTGAATGAAAAAACCGGGGGCATCTTGTTTTCGCTCCTTGCAGAACTCATCCAAAATTGAAAAAACTGATTTTGGGTAGATGTATATGCCGGCGCTGACGTAATCGCTAAGCGGCGGCTTGACTTTTTCCTTAAAATCGGTCAAGTAAAAGCTCTGCTCTGGTGGTGGAAAACTTTCGCTCCCTTTAAATTTCATCGTCGCCATCTCCTCTGGTTTCATGTCCGGTTTTTGGTCAGCGTAATAAATGCCGACGAGCGGCTCACCCGTGTAGCTGGAAACGAAACCCTTGAAATCTAGGGAGAAATAATTGTCGGCACATACCACCAAGAGATCCTCATCAATTTTTAGCTGTTTGATCGCGTTGTTTATCGCCGAAACCGCCCCGAGTTTCTCTTCCTCTGTCCTTGTCTCTTCTACAAGGACATTTTTGTATCCCTCAAAAAAATTCTCAAACTTTTTATTGGCCGAGATTATCGGCTCGATTTTCTCAGCTTCAAGCTTCTTGAGCAAATGGTCGAGAACTGTATCCCCTTCGACTACTACCATCGCCTTAGGCATCTGCTCGCCGATAGGACCAAGCCGAGTTGCAAACCCCCCCGCTAGAATCAATGCTTTCATTCGCTTCGCCCTATTTTCGCGTTTTCAAATTAATTAGTCTTTCAAAAAATGTCTTGACTTCATCAACATTTTTTACAAAGTACTTTGCATTCGACTCTATCGGCCCCTCGGAAACTAATATTGTTATCCCTTTTTCTTTCAAGGCCAAGAATGCATCTTCGTCTGTTCGATCGTCTCCCACGTAAATTGGCTTGAGCTCTCCTTTGGAGTCAACTATGCCAGATATCCAAAGCACCGCTTTCCCCTTGTCCCACTCAACGTTCGGTCTTACTTCAAAAACTTTCTTACCGTGGGTAACCTTCACCACCCCTGAATCTATGTGCGGGCCTACCGCCTCTTCAAAAATATTTTTCAAATGCTCAAATTCCTCCTCCGCGACCAATCGGTAGTGGACGCTCACCGTTGATCCCTTATCCTCGACGATTGCCCCTTTGATGTTGTTTAGTTTCTCCTGTAGCTCCTCGCAAAGTTTGACCAAGATAGGGCGCACGCGCTCAGCCTCGGGCTTGACTAGTTCCACCCTTGGGCCACTTATTTCAAACCCGTGATTTCCAGCATAATATAATCCCTCTATCCCAACTAGTCCCTTAACATCAGCGAGCGACCTGCCGCTTATTATCCCCAGCGTGTAGTGCCGGGACACACCTTTAAGCAGTTCCTTCATATCTGGCGAGAGAATCGCAAGCTCTGGCCTTTCGACGATGGGGGTAAGGGTGCCATCGTAATCGAGCAGCAACAAAGCGCCGGGCGCTAAAGCTCTCTCTACTTCACCCCAGCGATCGAAAAGATATTCCATTCGGATCACGAGATGAATTTCGCAGACTCGCAGATAAAATCCGATAACCACTTGAAAACATTGTTCTTCTTAACATTATCCCTTAGATTCTTCATCCTCCGACGCTTCTCATTCGGCGGCATTTCCAAGGTGTTTCTAATCGCATCTGCAAATCCCTCTACGTCGTAGGGATTAACGATCACAGCACCTTTCAGTTCCTCTGTTGCTCCCGCAAATTTACTCAACATCAGCACGCCAGTAGAATCGACATTTGCAGAGATGAATTCCTTAGCCACCAAGTTCATCCCATCCTGGATCGGGCTCACTATGCACACATCGGCGGTCCTGTACAATGCGAAAAGCCTATTTAGGTCCAGCTTTCCCTCGATGTAAATGATCGGCTTCCAATACCCTCTCAGATATTTCCAATTGATCTCGCCGACGATTTTGGAAATCTCCTCGTTCAGTTTCATATAGGCTGGAATTCGATTGCGGCTCGGTGCTCCCGCTTCCACGAACACGAAATTGTTCTGGTACTCCGGGTACTTTTCCAAAAATCGATCTATGGCCCGGAACCTCTGGATGATACCCTTGGTGTAGTCAATCCGGTCTACGCCCACGCCGATATATTTGTATGGGATGTACTGGGGGGCCCGGACGCGCTTCATCTCCTGCTTTACCCCAGGTACCCTCGCTATTTTATCGATGGCGTCGAAATCCACACTTATCGGGAAGGGCTTTACCTGGATGGTGCGACCTTGATATTTCACGTTAAACCTCCTGTAATCGGCTTTAATCCCCAATATATTCTCGACGCTTGCCAAGAAGTTGAAACAATAACTGGGGAGGTGAAAACCAATGAGGTCGTTCGCAAGCATGCCCTTGAGTACCTCCTCCGCCCACGGTAGAAGTGCGAAGATGTCCCGAGTGGGCCAAGGGATATGCCAGAATTGAGCTAGCACAAGCTTTTGTTTTTTCCGGGTATCGTTCCTGACCATCTTTGGTGTTAGCGCCAGGTGATAGTCGTGGAACCAAATGAAAGCCTTATCTATCCCTCTCGTCTCTTGCTTGATCGCCTCCGCGTACAGCGCGTTCGAGTGCTTGTAACCTTCCCAGAACGATTCCTCGAAAACAGGTTCCCGAAACACATTATGGCAGAGAGGCCAAAGTATCTGATTTGAAAACCCGAAGTAAAAATTGTCCACCTCGGCCTTTGACATCCACACCCTTTTCAGCACATACTTTGGTTTATCGGGGGGGACCCGGCATCGATTTTGTTTATCGACGCATTCCCGATCGGCATCCCCGCTACCGCCCGCCACCCACGTTCCGCCTGTGGCCTGCATTAGGGGGTCCAAGGCTGCCGTCAGACCTCCAGCAGGGGTCTTGACTCGGACTCCATCGGGCGTATGCATATGAATGTAGGGCTCGCGGTTTGAAACGATGAGGAATTTATAGCCCCTCAGTTTCGATTTCACCAGCTTCTGGACCTCCTTCGCAGACGACATAGAGATCAAAAGAACGTGCTTCCAATGTTTTAAATATCTTTACCAATCATCGAAAATGGTGTGTAGATGACGATCGAGGAGTTCCTGACGCCGATTTTAATATTGATCGGATTCATCGTGGCTGGCTATGCACTGAGATTTGTATTAAACGTTTACGTCACAAGGCTCACAAGGAAGACGAAAACAAAAATCGACGATACCATCATCGATGCCATTAAGGGGCCGATAGTTGTGATATTCCTGATCATGGGCATTCGATTCGCGCTTGAACGCGTAACGTTCATCCCGACAGATATCATTGGGTATCTCCCAACCATCAGCTACCTGTTAATCATCCTGATAGCGACGTTGGTTACCGCGAGGATTACAGCTGGCATATTAAAACACTTCGGTACCGTGCGTCCCAGCGTAAGGGCACTCATGCCGACGCTCCAAAAAATCATGAAAATTATCGTCTATTTTGTGGCTTTTCTCCTGATACTCGACGCGCTAGGCATCCAAGTAACCGCATTGGTTGCGGCTTTTGGAATAGGGGGGCTAGCCGTCGCCTTCGCTCTGCAAGGAACACTGTCCGAGTTCTTCGCCGGCATCTACATCATGAGCGACCGACCCGTGAGGGTTGGGGACTATGTCGAGCTGGAGTCGGGTCAGAAAGGCTACGTTTTGGATATTGGCTGGCGCAGCACGAGGATACGCGAACTCCCGAACAACATAATAGTAGTCCCAAATTCAAAGCTGGCAGGGACGATTGTCACCAACTACTACTTGCCCGAGCCAGAGATGGCCACCTTGGTTCAGGTTGGGGTGGCCTACAGCAGCGACCTCGAGAAAGTGGAACGTGTAACCATCGATGTTGGTAAAAAAGTTTTGGAAAAGGTTACGGGTGGCGTGCCGGAGTTCATGCCCTTCATCCGCTACCACACCTTCAGCGACTTCAGCATAAACTTCACCGTAATCTTAAGGGTCAAGGAATTCGTGGATAAGTACTTGATCACTCATGAGTTCGTAAAAGAGCTCCACAAGCGCTACAAGAAGGAGGGCATCGTGATCCCGTTCCCGATCCGCACAATCTACATGCCCAAAAGACGGGGCTAGCTTCCTCGCCTTTTTAATCCAGCGCGACAAACGGTTATCGAAAGCGGTGTCAAATGTTGCTGGATAGGCTTGGAAAGTTCCTGCACAGTTTATGGGAGCTTACAAGTTAGTTTTTGGGACTGCAGAAAGCATTTCTGCTATTATTTAATCTTTCTAATTACAAGTTCACCAATTGCAACTAACATTCTTTATATCCATTTCTTCTTCTGAAATAAATCAAAATTCATCCTATTTTCATAACTTCCGCTCAATCGTCATTTTTCGGCAATCTATTCCAAATTTAGATCCAATTTTCGAACGTTGGTCAGAAAGATTAAAACAGTGAGGCACATAACCAGTATCCGAACCTGAGGTGGATTTAATGCCCAGACTAATTAAGAAAACATCAAAAAAAGTTGGCCTTATACCAGGAGCTCTCGTTCATATAGGGGAGAAGAAGACTGAGAAAGCAAGGATTACAATCGTCGACTATGATAAAAAGAAATTTCAAGAGAAGGAAGCAAAAAGGGTTGAGGAATGTTTTCCCTTTAAAGATAAACCAACTGTAACGTGGATAAACGTGGATGGGCTTCACCAGCCAGAGATTGTAAAAAAACTTGGCGATTGTTTTGGAATGCACCCCCTTGTACTTGAAGACATCCTAAACACAGATCACCGCCCAAAAATGGAGGATTTTGATAACTACATTTATATCGTTTTGAAAATGCTTACCTACGATGATAAAAGCGACGAGGTAATCGCAGAGCAGGTAAGTTTAATCCTTGGTTCGAATTTTGTCATTTCTTTTCAAGAAAAAGAAGGAGATGTTTTTAACCCAATCAGAGATAGAATCAGGGGCGATAAGGGCCGCGTCAGAAAAATGGGGGCCGATTATCTTGCTTATGCTTTAACGGATGCAATTGTTGATAACTATTTCATAATCTTGGAAAAAATTGGAGAAAAGGTAGAATTCCTAGAAGAAGAGCTAGTCACTAACCCAACACCAGAAACCTTGCAGACAATCCACAATTTAAAAAGAGAGTTAATATTCTTACGCAAGTCGGTCTGGCCGTTAAGAGAGGTGATCAGTGGTCTGGAGAGGGGAGAATCGCGGCTGATCAAAGAGACCACCAGAGTATACCTCAGAGATGTTTACGATCACACAATTCAGGTAATTGATACAGTAGAGACATTACGAGATATGGTCTCTGGGATGCTCGATATCTATCTCTCGAGTGTTAGCAACAGAATGAATGAGGTCATGAAAGTATTGACGATTATCGCCACAATATTTATCCCCCTGACTTTTCTAGCCGGAATTTATGGAATGAATTTTTTAAATATGCCAGAACTTGAATGGTATTGGGGGTACCCCCTAGTTTTGCTCGTGATGGTGGCCATATGTATTACAATGCTGTTTTACTTCAAGGGAAAAAAGTGGTTATGAAAGTTCACTACACCAAGCTATGTAAGAGATAACTGAGTTTTTGCATTCAACCTATTAATCGGATTACTTGGCCTCCTTACCAAATTAGCTCTCCACTTTCCAAACCAAAAACGGGATAAAAGATTAATTATATTCCGAGACAAAGGCATGGGGGTCCTATGGTTTACCAAAAGATCGTGGGCACGCTCGTGGTGATCGTGGTCGTGGTTGCGTTTAGGTTGGTACTTCGCCGGATATTCAAGCGGAAGCTTCGTGAACTCGTGGGGCATCATTTGTTAGCGGACGCACTCACAGGAATCCTCATAGTTGGACTAACATTTTATCTCTTATACGTGTGGGGGTAATCCAAGCTTTAGTCGAAATAACCCTCACAATCGGAGTGATCGGCGCGGTCCTCCTGTTCACCATAAAGGATATCTGGATTTCTAACCTCTTCGCAGGCATTTCACTCATAGGTGACAAACTAATCAACATCGGCAGCGAGGTAGAGGTTGGGGGTAAAAAAGGGAAAATAGTGGAGATGACTCTCACCGCGACAAAGGTCCGAACCGCTGATGGCCATCTTATGATTGTGCCAAATAAGAAGTTTCGCGAGGAGATTGTTATTATCAAACAAACTGCCGCTAAAAGCTGATCTCAAATCTCCACAAGCGCTACAAGAAGGAGGGCATCGAGATCCCGTTCCCGATCCGCACGGTCTACATGCGCAAAGGACGGGCCTAGCCTCCTCGCCTTTTTAATCCAGCGTGACAAACGGTTATCGAAAGCGGTGTCCGAATGGTGCTAGATAGGCTTGGAAAGTCCCTGCACAGCGCCCTCCAGAAACTTACTAGGGCAACCCATGTCGATGAGCGAGCAATCAAGGAGCTCGTGCGGGACATCCAACGCGCCCTGCTTCAGGCCGATGTTAACGTGAAACTCGTACTGGAGATGACGAAGCGGATAGAGAAGCGGGCGCTCGAGGAGAAGCTCCCCCCTGGTATGGCACGCAAGGAGCACATCATCAAGATCGTCTACGGAGAACTCTCCGCGCTGATGGGGCGCCCAGTCCCGCTACAACTCAAGCCCGGGGAGCCCACGGTGCTACTGATGGTCGGCCTCCAGGGAAGCGGAAAGACGACCTCGGTGGCGAAGCTAGCGGCCCACTTCAAAAAGCGAGGTTTCAAAGTTGGCATCGTCTGCGCGGACACCTTCCGCCCGGGAGCGTATGAACAGCTCAGTCAACTTGGCCAGCAGGTTGGCATAGGACTTTTCGGTGACCCCAAAGCCAAAGATTCGGTTAAGCTCGCAAAGGAAGGCGTTAAGCGGTTCAAAAAAGAGCGCCTCGAATTGATCATCATTGACTCGGCTGGCAGGCATCGCAAAGAGGAAGCCCTGATGGAGGAGATGCGCCAAATCGCCAAAACAATAGGACCTGATGAAATCATGCTAGTCGTGGATGGGACAATGGGGCAGCAGGCGAATGAGCAAGCCGCTGCATTCAAGGCCGCGACGGACATAGGCTCGATTTTGATCACCAAGCTGGATGGTACTGCGAAAGGTGGTGGTGCCCTCTCGGCGGTCACGGCTACAGGGGCGCCGATCAAGTTCATAGGTACCGGTGAACACATAGATGACCTCGAGCCCTTCGTGCCTGAACGCTTCGTGGCTCGCCTGCTGGGGATGGGCGACATTGAAACGCTGTTGAAGCGAATTGAGGAAACTGCAAGAGCCGAGGAAATGAAGCCCGCCGACATGAAGGCGATTCTCGCAGGCAAGCTGACTCTGCGGGATGTCTACAGCCAGCTCGAGATGATGGGCAAGATGGGGCCCCTCAAGAAGCTCATGCAGATGATCCCAGGAGTGGGTGTCGCAGTGCCAGAGGAGCAGATGCGCGTCGGGGAGGAGAAGTTGAAGCGCTTTAAGGTAATCATGCAATCGATGACCCCGGAGGAGCTCGAGAACCCCAAGGTGCTCAACGCTTCTCGAATTCGCAGGGTGGCCCAGGGATCGGGCACGAGTGAAGCCGATGTGAAGGAGCTTTTGAAGCAGTATGAAATGATTCGAAAACTTATCAAGACAATAGCGAAAGGACGAGGCCCCAAGTTCGGCCCATTTGCGAAGCTTATGAATGAGCTGTCGAAGGGGGGCGCCGCCGGATTTTGATATGGGTGGTGAGAAAAGCCCTTAAACGCGGTGCCGAAGCTATTATTTGGGTGTTCATGTGACCAAAAGGTCGAAGGGTTATCGGAGCAAGAGCAGAGGAAAGCTCACCAAGCATGTTCGTGAGCGCGGGCTTTCGCCGGTGAGCCGAGTGATTCAAGAGTTTGGCCCCGGCGTGAAAGTTACCATCATCCTCGACCCGAGCGTCGTGAAGGGACAACCCCACCCGCGGTATCACGGCAGAGTTGGGGTCGTCAAGGAGCGTCGCGGGAGGGCCTACGTGGTCGAAATCAGGGATGGAGGGGTCATCAAAAAGGTTATTTCCCGTCCGGAGCACCTTAGGTCGGTGGGGGTAAAATGATAGGGAAGGAAGTAACGGATGAAAAACCTGTGCCGTTAGCCAAAGTGTTTGAAATCCTCGAAAAAGAGAAAAAGCGAGGAGAGTTGGAGTACAAGCAGCGGCTGACCTACGACTATGCACAAAAGTTTGCGGAATTGGACATCAAGAAGGCAGGGGAACTGATCGGCGAGTTGCTCAAACTCGAGAAGATCCGGGAACATCAAGCGGTCACGCTCGTAGATTTGATGCCGGAGAGAAAGGAGGATGTAGAGCTCATTTTTGCGAAGGAGCGAACGAAGCTTGAAGAAGAGGACATCAAAAAAATTTTGGAACTGATAAACAAGTACCGGAAGTAGTTCCCAGTTAGTTGGAGGCGCGTGTTTTTGGTCGATAAGAAGTATGAAGACCGAGGCATAGTGTTGGATTTCCTGCTCCAGGGACATCCAAGCGATCCCAGGCCGATTCACCTGCGTGAGCCCATAGCCCAAATCCTCGGCGACACGTTCTTCACCCTGCTCGAAATCGTTCCCATGCAGGGGGCAATGTTCACCCCCCATGAACGCGTCTTTATAGGCAAGGGTGAGCGGGATAAGGTCGAACGGATCAAACGCCGGGTGGGCTACGATGAACTCACGGCTGCGGCGAAAGCAGAATTACCGGTCGCTATAGAGGAACTAATCAACGATGCCCCGGAGCGGTTCATCGAGTTCTTCAACCGTGCCGCACCCTTGACCACCCGCTTCCATCAACTTGAGCTAATTCCTGGAATAGGGAAGAAACTCATGTGGACGATAATCGAAGAGCGAAAGAAGGGCCCCTTCGCGGACTTCGAGGATCTAAAGAAAAGGGCAAAGGGGTTAAGTAATCCGAAAAGTCTAATCGCAAAACGAATAACCATGGAGCTGGAAGGCGGCGACAAATACTGCATTTTCGTGCGCCCGCCATCTAGAAGGGCTTCCGCCGAGGACGAGGCACCCTAGATATCAAGTAGATAATGAACGCTATTACTGGAATTATCTCGAGGCGTCCGACCAGCATTTGAATTGTCATGCTTATTTTCCCTGCTAGGGGCATCGCTGCTGAAGTTATTCCCACAGATAAGCCGACATTTCCTTGGGCCGATGCCGATTCAAAAACCGAGTTCATGGCTGAGTAGGGGCCCACCACCATCAGCACTACTGCGCCGCTTATCAGCACGATGATGTAGATGAATGCATAAATGGCGGTTTCCATCATCCCCTGGTCGCTGTAAATTCTACCCGATATCTTCATCGGTACAACCGCTCGCTGGGGCAGAAAACTACGCTTGATCATCCAGTGGACCGCCTTGACGATGATCACCGTTCGAATGAGCTTGATAGCACTTGAGGTCGAACCGTACCCTCCCCCTATGGTCATGAGGATCGTGAGTAGGCCTTTCTGAGGGTCCCCCCACGTTGAGAGATCAGCCGTGGAGAAGCCCGTTCCCGTCAGAGCGGAGGAGGATTGAAATAGCGCGTCCCGAAGCCCCACACTCCAGATGAGCAAAAGTGTCGCCAACGCTATCAGCACGAGCATCAGCCGAACCTCAATGTTTTGGAAGAGCTCCCGCCAGTGCCCAGCCATGACTCTTCGATGGACCGCGAAGCTGATCGCGCCCGCCAACATTATCAGAATTGAAATTGCAAGCACCGGGTAGCCGTACTCAGCGAAACTTGTGTTGCGCACGGTGAAACCACCAGTGGCGATTCCAGTCATCGAGTGGTTTACGGCCTCGAACAGTGTTGGTGTTCCAGCGAGGTACAACCCGACGACGCCGAAGAGCGTAAATAGGGCATATATCTTCCACAACGTGCGGGCGGTCTCCCGGATGCTCGGCTCGATGCGCTCTACCCGAGCCTCAGCGACGTACATATTCCGGGCCGCCCTCCCCGCGCCGATGAGAGCTGCTAAGAAGAGGACGACCACACCCACGCCGCCGACCCACTCGGTCAGGCTGCGCCAGAAGAGGATGGTGGGGGCAACCCCTTCGACGTTAGAGATCATTGTCAAGCCGGTAGCCGTGAAACCCGACATGCTCTCGAAGTAAGCGTCCTCGACCGCCATGTTGTTGCCGAAGATGTAGGGTATCGAGCCGAAAGTCGCGAAGACGATCCACGCAGAGGCGACGAGAACCATGGCTTTGCCCAAAGTTATCTCCGCTGGCTGAAAGCGCCGCCTGATGAAGAAACCCAATGCGATGGAAATGGCCGCGGGGACCACGAAATACGGGAGCAAATCGGCCTCGCTGGCTAGAAACGCTACTGGGGTCGGCGCAAGCATCACTGCGCCCAAGACGAGCAGGATGAAACCCAAGAAATGCAGCACCTTTCAACCTCCAGCGGTAATACCCTACTTAGAGAAGTATTTATAAGGGATTGCCACTCGGAACCCAACCGTAGATTTAAAACTTGAGCACTTGATGCTTAATCGTGATGGTGAGATGAGGGAAACTCAGCGCGCGCTATCCGAAATCATCGAACACCTACAGGGTTCCTCGAAAAAGCTTAGAAGCAAGCAGGTGAATGGTTTTATAGACGCGTTGCTCGGTGCAAAGCGGGTTTTCGTCGTGGGGGTAGGGCGTTCAGGACTGATCGTGAGGACCTTCGCAATGCGCCTGATGCACCTAGGTATAGATGTCCATGTGATTGGGGAGACGATAACCCCCGCGCTTCGAGACGACGATCTTTTGGTAGCCCTTTCCGGTTCAGGTGAAACAAGTTTCGCCGTTAGCTCCGCAAAAATTGCTAAAGGGATAGGTACAAAAATTGCCGTTGTAACTTCCTATCCACGGTCCACCCTCGCGAAGTTGGCCGATCATATCGTCAAGCTCCCAGGTCGAACTGAAATCGCATCCATTAAGAGCTACTTGGACCGCCAAATCGTTGGCGAATATGAATCGCTTGCGCCCATGGGTACGCTCTTCGAGGTCACGGCGCTTGTCTTCTTAGATAGCGTAGTTGCAAGTCTCATGGTCAAGCTGGGTAAAAAAGAGGAAGAGCTTCGGGCACGCCATGCCAACATCTAGTAATCAGACTTATTCCCCGAAGAACCCCTGAAGTACCTCAACCCACGCGGTGTCGAAACCCTGTTCATCCTTTGGCCTGAACTTTCGTGAGGCCCTCTCGCGCGCGCTTTTGATGAGCCCATCGATTTGTTCCTGTTTGTACTCTTTATTCACCACGCGTTTGATCACCGAAAGCTCGCTCCCGGACTCGAGGGCCGCAACCACGCCTTGGAGCGCCTGCAGGTACCCTCGCCCGAACTCATCGTTGGAGTCAACTCTGCTCTTGGTTTGCTCGAGCCATTCCCGCACCTTTTTTGTATCCTTTTCTCTGAGGGCTCGGACGAAGGGTTTCAGGTCCAACTCCATGCGATCACAAACTTCGAACCAAAAATTAAGAAATCCTCCAGGCTATAACAGTTTCCGACGCGGGGCGGGGCTCATCATGAAAAGTAGTCTAGTGTAACCACTAGGCGCACACCGCACAGATTTCTCGTGGCAGAAATAGTCGGGGTACCGCAAGAGTGGCTTACCTCACTCTCGAACTGTTTCCAAAACACTAAGGGCGCTCCATATCGTCGTCCGGGTGTGAATGGGCATATTCGGGTCGTTGCTTATCTCGTCGAGGATCATCGTCGCAGAAGAAGCCTTGACTACGGGGTCGTCCTCCTTCTTCAACAGGATATCCCTAGCTTCACTCGCAGCTCTTCGGATGTTGCGGGGGACTGAGGTGTCCTCTGCCACGCGCGCCATGATTTCCGCTACCTGCTTTAGCTTGGCATCCGAGGACACGGTTACCACCTGTTCGCATAGCTAATCCAGCTTATTTTAAGGATGGACCTTCATAAAGGTTTGGGGTTGGATGCAGGACGAGAAGATAGCGAAGATAACAGAGATGCTTCTCGGTGGAGGAAAGATGCTCTCGGTTCACTGCGGTGCTTGTAAGGGGCCTCTCTTCGAGCTTGGGGGGAAAGTTGTGTGTCCCGTGTGTGGGGAGAAGGCCGAGGTTGCAAAAGCCGAGGTTAAGCCCAAGACTGCTCCCGCCGAGAAGGTCGAAAGCGTCCTGCTCACCAAGCTCAACTCACTCGCTGAAGAGCTCGCTAAGGAAACCGACCATGATAAAACATTAGAACTACTCGATCGCGTTAAGTCCATTCTCGAAGTGCTTGAAAAATTGAGGGAGAGGTGAAATTGAGGAGGGAAGAGATCCTTAAAGCGCTAAAGGAAGCTGGCACATCACTCACCCTCGAGGAACTTTCCCAACAAATCGGGATCGGCATCGTCCGCTTACGGATCGACCTCTTTAGGCTGGCTGAAGAGGGGAAAGTCGAGCGCAAACAGCGGGGAAATAAAACTGTTTGGTCGATAAAGGTTGGCAGACCTCTTGAGCAGCGCTACGAGAAGCTCTCTAAAAAGTATATCCCGTGATGTGGTTGTGGCTCGACCTCTTTAGGATCCTCGTGGCCGGCCTCGTGCTCGGCCTCGTGGTCGGAAAGTTGGTGGTGCTCAGACCTCACTACCTGGAGCGAATACGTCCACGCTATTGGGTCCCCCGAGCGCGGAGCATGCGGAGGAAGGAATGGGTCAGGCTCATCTCAATTGCACTTTGGTTTACCGCTGCGACGTTCGCCGTGGCGACTATCGTTGGGGTAGCGCTTAGTGAGGCGGGGGTGGAGCTTTACTCGGAGGAGGAGTACCCATTCATAGCGCTCGAAAGACAGTACCCGCTGCTGTTGCTCGTGGCTGTCAACGTGCTTCCAATCTTCGAGGAGTGGATATTCAGGGGCATTATCCTCGAGGAGGTTGCGCGACGAGCCCGCTCGAAATGGATCGGGGTGGGAGTCTCGACCATCATCTTCGCCGCTTTCCACCTCTCGAATCCCGGTACCTATCCCGCGTTCGCGATACCCTTGCTTGGGGCGGGGCTCCTGCTGGGCGCTTGCTATTTGAAAAGCGGGCTGGCGGGAGCTATCATAACTCACAACGCCTACAACACGATTTTGGTAATCCTGAGGCTTTGGGGTTAAAGTTGAGGTGAGTGAAGTTAAAGTTTAACCTTTTTCGGCAATTTATTCCACATTTTAGATTCAATTTTCGCGATTTAACTCATTTAATTATTACACTTAGGCACTTTTTCTCGATTTATTCAGACTTATTAGGACTTTTTCCTCACTTTTTCGGACTTTTCTTCAACTTTTTCAGGACTTTTTTTAACCCATTTTCGGCAATTATTTTTGTTCCTCTTTTTGTATTCATCTATTTTTTGAAGCCAGCGATCCTGCCTTTCTTACCACTTTTAACCGAATAGCTTAATGGATGTCCACACTTGGGGCAAGTATCTGTGTTTATTC
>Ga0114919_10000290_pt1 | contig 37405 bp, 42 predicted proteins | sample BlataG_FD_88682 | JGI IMG/M metagenome (GOLD analysis project Ga0114919, IMG submission 88682) | Deep subsurface microbial communities from Black Sea to uncover new lineages of life (NeLLi) - Black_00105 metaG | ecosystem: Environmental > Aquatic > Marine > Oceanic > Sediment | place: Atlantic... | reverse complement strand
TTACGGTTACGGTTCCGGTGACGGTTACGGTTTTGGTTCCGGTTTTGGTTCCGGTTCCGGTTCCGGTGACGGTGACGGTTCCGGTTCTGGTGACGGTGACGGCTCCGGTTACGGTTACGGTTCCGGTGACGGTTACGGTTTTGGTTCCGGTTTTGGTTCCGGTTCCGGTTCCGGTGACGGTGACGGTTCCGGTTCCGGTGACGGTGATGGTTAACTAACAAGGAGAATAGAAATGAAAGTTAAAGATTTTAGGAAAATGTTAGAAGAGCTTAATAACGACGAAATTAATTTACTAATCATGGACTACGAAGGGACATGGAGAGAACCGGAAATAGACAAAGTGGGAGCGATAATGCACATAGATTCTGGAGGTTTATCATTAGGTATAGTTCCCGTTATGGATGAGAGTAATGGAGAAAAAGAATGAAAAAATTAGTTATTGAAGATGAACAAGAGGGAATATTATCCCTTTTAGGGGAAGTAGTTACAATTTTTAGCTCAGGCTATTTTTACCACGGTAAACTCATTGGAGTTAATGATTCGTGCGTAAAGCTAGAAGACCCAAGTATTATTTACGAGACCGGATCATTTAAAGATTCTAGTTTTAAAGACATTCAAAGTCTTAATACTAAATATTGGTATGTATCTACTCATGCAATAGAATCTTTTGGTCTAATGAAATGAAAGGTTTTAGAAACAAACGCTGGAACAAGAGCGGAAGCTGGTGCGGAAGCGGAAGCGAGAGTGAGGGTGGAAGCTGGGGCTGGAGCTGGAGCAGGAGCTGGGGCTGGAGCGGAAGCGGATGCAGAAGCTGGGACTGGAGCAGGAGCAGGAGCTGGGACTGGAGCAGGAGCGAGGGTTACTAGTATATGAAAGGTTTTAGAAACAAACGCTGGAGCTGGAGCAGAAGCGGGAGCGGATGGAGGGGCAGGAGCTGGAGCTGGAGCAGGAGCAGGAGCAGGAGCTGGAGCAGAAGCGGGAGCGGATGGAGGGGCAGGAGCTGGAGCTGGAGCAGGAGCAGGAGCAGGAGCTGGAGCTGGTGACATTTAAATTTTTTATTTTCATAACTATTTGGACTTTGACTGCCTAGGTTTTTCTAGCGCCCCCTCGATACGCGCTAGTCTTTTAGAGATATCATCTAGGCGGTCAAAGATCCTCTCGATCTGTTTCCAGGTTATCTCCTTTAGCTCTTTGATTTCAGTGGCACGAGCATTTTCTAGAAAGACGATGTGCGAGTCCAAATATGAAAACTGCTGACGATATTTCTCGTCCCTTGCCTCTATCTTGGCGAGCCATACGCAGAAGACGACAATAACCAAAATGGATTTTATGGGAATGGTAGTATTTTCTGTTATTTTCATAAAAGCCCTCGGTCCTCCATCCATAGCGAACCGAGAGCCATCTTCAAAGGGCGCGGTCCGTAAGCAAAAGACCACATTTACATGATATCATACAAATGCGTATACTCTAAATTGTAATACCAAATGGAATTTTTAGAAAGAATCATCCCAAGCTGCGAATCTTATGCCGCGATAGAAAACTTTTTTATATTTTCCTTTGCGAAACTTCCGATCTTTAAGCTCTGGTATGTAGCGGGTTAAGTTCCTGGAAAATAGAGGAGCCTCCATGGAGAATTTATAACCTCCATCCTCCAGATAGTTTACATATTCTTTGTAAATTCGGTCAAAGTCCACGCCTTCCTTATCATTCACATAGTTATCCTGGATCTCTAAGCGTGATTTTATAAAGCTTCTGACGGGGTCTATGGAGTCCCTATAATCCTCTACAGCTTGGTCAACTATTTCTGAGCGGGTAAAGTCTTCCTGAGCTTCTAGCCGATAATAACCCTCTAAAATCATGTTTAGGATACCCGGTAGCTCGTCCACTAACTTCTTTTTCATGTTTCGATCTCTGGTCCCGTCCTTTGCAGAAAAGCAGGCTTCAAAAGGCACTAGCAGAAGACGGCGAAAAAAACCGTGCGAGTAATCGGTCGATCTTGGTAGCTCGTTTGCTGCCATCATTAACTTTGCCCGCGTTTTCATGGGGAAAACTCCCTTATATAAAACGCGCACCATGGTCCGACCGCCGGTTACGATGTTTTTAAAATCCGATGAGTCGATGAAGGACCTTGTTGGTGTTTCCTCTGCCAAGTTGAATAACTTTCCTTGGAGCTGGTTACGAGAGGTGGGATCGCCTAGATCTTTCATGGAAAGAGCTGAAATATTCTCTTCCCCTGCTAGTTTGATTAGTGTTTCCAGGAAGGTGGACTTACCGTTAGAGCCTTCGCCAAGAAGGATTAGAGCTTTTTCATGTGTGCATTCATCATTAGAGAAGGCGTAACCCGCGAACTCCATAAGAACCTTTGCAAGCTCTGGCCGGTTGCAGGTTACGTCCTCCAAGAATCTAGTAAACAGAGGCGCTTTAGCAGCTGGGTTATATTCATAATCGAGCCTGCTAAGGAATCCAAACTTTTTAGAATGTCCTAGCAATTCCGGTTTGCCATTACGCAGGTCTAACACTCCATTTTTTAGATTTAAGCGTTTGAAGGTAGATTCTAAAAACCAATCTTTATCAATAATATTTGTTGCATGAATTAATTTTACGAACTCTTTTCTATGAGCTTCGTTCGGAGCAGGGAACACGTTATCCTGACAAAAAGCCTTGATAACTGTATCCTCCATGTACTCCCATTTCTCCCCGTTAAAAGTATAAACCATGGCCTCTTTTGTCGAAACGTAGGCGTGTTTTTCCTCAAAGAACTTTCTTAGATCTTCGTATACAATGGGACCAGGGACTTCTTTATAGATCGGCTTTCCCTCTTTATCTACGCCTTTCTTTTCCACCTTTATGGAACGAAAGCCAGTAGATCTGGTTTTGATGAAGGATTTTGTTTTTATGGTGATCGGCGATGTCACTTTTTTGTAATGCTTACAGCCTTTGCAGCCATCCCATAGGGAGTTTATATTCTCGCAGGTCCGAGGACCCGCACACGTTAAAGCCTGGTCTATTTTCTCTGATGTTTCCTGGTGAGAGTAACCTGGATGATTTTCTGAAAATTGATGGCACAATTTCTCTCCGTCTTTCAGATGCGCAACAATTGAAAGCATGGCATACCATTGTGGTTCCTTCACTTGCTCTTGGTTATCACGGCACCACTTTAGAAATTCACACTCATTTAAAATCCCAGTACTGTCTACTGAGTATGAACCTCCGACAAATGTACTCGCTACCTTTACATGACCTTGGTCCTCTGGAAACTCTGTTCCACCTGCCAAGGATTCTATCGTTACCGGAAGAAGCGTTATATTTCTTTGGAGAGGTTTGCATTCACCGACGTAATCTAGTCCGTCATATCCCGTTTCATGATTTTTTACATTCTTTGTTCCAGGCAGACGAAGCGTGTGAGATAAACTCCATATGCCTCGATCCGTTTTACCTGGTAGGTCGGCAAGAGCTAGCTGACGATCTATTTTAGAGGCGATGAAGTCGTAGTATTTTTTCGTTTCTTTGAAATAGTTAGGACCACCAAAGTATTCAGTAGTACCAATAATAAAATGCAAGCCCCTTCCAGAGGAGACCACAGCCACATCAGAAAAATTGAGATTACCAATAGCTCTAAGAACCAAAGGTATGTAAGAGTCAATCTTAGAAACATCAAGCTCGTCAATGTCAAAAGCGATAGTATTTTGTTTTTTAAAAACCCTAGGCTTTCTGACTGAATCATCACACTCTCCTAACGTGTAGTGCAGGTTCCACCGCTCATCTTCTGGTATGCTCTCTATAATCGTATCAAGTTTTGCAAAAAGATCTACTATATTTTTTACACCTATCCTTTGCTTGGTGAAAGTCATGGGATATTCAATTTTATTCTTCTTGGTGCTGAAATATTTTCTCTGTTTAAGAATCTGAATCACAAAATAATCTCCAGGGGTAAAACAAAAAGAATAAGTACAGCTTGCAGGTTTGTAAAGGCTTTAGTAATCTTATGCTTTGAGTCTACGTATCCGCTCAGTATTGATTCTTCCAGGGGTTATCTGAGCGGCGTAGGCTCCTAAATAAAAAAGCTTTACATACCGATATCGTTTCTATATCTTCATGATTTCTGGGAGAATCATGCAAGATCTTTATCCGCACCAAAAAGATATAATAGCTAGATCTAGCGTCCAACGAAGTATCGGTATGTTTTGGCAAATGGGCGCAGGAAAGACTCGCGGTACTGTTGAGATCATGCGTAAAGTTTTTGGCAAAAACAAAAGATATATGCGCACAATTATCCTCGCTCCTAGCTCCGTCCTTTTTAATTGGCAGGAAGAAATACTCAAATGGTCTAAAATGGACGAGAAGCGCATCCATGTCATAACAGGAACAGGCGCAGCGCGGGTCAAGAAAATACAAAAAGCGGCACGTGGCGAGAATATTATAATCATAAATTGGGAAGCCATTATCAATAAAAATGTGCTAAAATCTTTAACGGATTTTATACCTGAATTTATTGTCGGAGATGAGCTTCATTACATCAAAAGCTACAAATCAAAAAGAAGTAAAGCTGCTGTATTACTCGGGAACGCTGCAAGATCTGTTAACGGCTATGTCATTGGTCTCACCGGGACTCCAATCCTTAACTCGCCAGAAGACATATTTATGCAGTTTAAGTTCTTGGACGGTGGAGGAATCTTTGGTGAAAATTTCTTTTCGTTTAGAAAGCGATACATGGTCAATGTTAATGCCGGCTGGACAGGACCCAATAGTTTTGAAAAATGGGTCCCCAATCAGCGCCTCTTTGAGCAGCTATATAAAAAAATTGGACTTCTGGCGAGCAGAGTCACCAAAGAGGACTGTCTTAAAGATCTGCCACCACTTATTAAAATACCCAGGACCGTTGAACTAGGGACCAAGCAGCGAAAAGCTTACCTAGAGATGGAAAAAGAATTTATCACGTACCTAGAAGGCACCGAAGCTCCTGCTGTAGCTACTCTTGCCATCACCAAAGCGTTAAGACTGATGGAAATTATATCCGGCTATGTGAGAACAGACGAGGGAGAGGTCATAGAGTTCGACGATAACCCACGCCTAAAAGCATTAGAAGATCTTCTCATAGAGATAACCGCTAGTGAAAAAGTTATCGTTTGGGCGTGCTGGCGTCAGAACTATTTGCAGATAGAAAAGCTGTGCCAAAAGTTAAAGCTTGGTTACGTTAAGCTAGTAGGCGAGATGAGCGTAGAGGAAAAGCAAGAGAATATGAATAAGTTTAGATCTGACCCTGACTGCAAGGTAGTCGTTGGCTCCAGGAAAGCAGCAGGTACAGGGATTAATTTAATAGAAGCGAAATACTCGGTAGTGTATTCGAGAAATTTCTCTCTAGCAGACGAGCTTCAAAGCGAAGCGAGAAACTATAGAGGAGGCTCTCAGATGCACGACCAGGTAGTTAAGATAAACCTTATGGGAAAAGATACTATTGACGAGAGGGTCACTCAAGCTCTTGAAGATAAGCAAAGTATCTCGGACCATATAATCGATTGGAGATTTTAAATGGAGACATTCGACACGCAGGCGCGAAAAGACAAAGACCGCATCATCACTATCCTTCTGGACATGACTGAGAAGTTAAAGACAGAGGTAGAAGTATTAAGATGGATTAACGAAAAAGAAGACAAAGGGAGCGCAAATGAGCTGGGGACAGAGTAACATCAACGACATTAGTGTAGAGACAGTAGACGCAGCCTTTGACGATTACCTTAAAGCAAGGGATATTTACGAAGGCTTAAGTAAAGAGAGCAAGGCTGCTCACAAGGTAATGCTAGAGTATGAGTGGAAGCTGCAAGAGATGCTAGAACAAGCGGGTAAAACTAGCTGGTCCTTAGACGGTAGAGGCAAAGTATCTAGCTATGAGAATGCAAGCTATGCTACGCCTAAAACCGTAGAGGATAAAAGAGCTCTTGCTCAGTATATTTCAGAAGGTAAAGGATCTTTTTGGGAGATGTTCTCTGTTAACTCAAGAACACTTAATGCGTGGGCAAAGCAAGAGTTCGAAAATGGCGTAAAGCATATCCCAGGACTAGCCGAGCCAACAGTTACCAAAAAGATTAAACTTACAAGGAGTAAATAATGAATCAAGAAGTAGTGCAAACACAAACAGGTATGCCGAGCGCCGCTCAGGTAAACGAATGGGGAGGATCATCGAATCTAGGAGCTGATGACTTCAAACTATCTTCAATCCTTCTTATGCAAGGAACTAGCGACATGGTTAAAGACATGGACCACGAAGCTCAAATTGGAGAGTTTAGGGATAATAAAACTGGAGAGCTACTAGGCTCAATTAAAAAGCCAAGGCTTTTCATCCCTTTCCATTTAGAAAAAAGGTGGGATATAGAAAAGCTAATTAATGGGAAATGGAAATGGTTTTCTTCTGATCTATTTACCAGTGATAACAGCAAGCGCCCTATTAGTCGTAACAAAACGACTAAAAGAATTGTTGAATCTAACGAGGAAGGAGACTTTTCTTACTACATCACGTACCGAGCTTTCGTCCTTTTAAAAGAGGATCTGGCAAGGGACGTAATTAAACCATACGTAATTGATTTTAAAAACTCGTCACGCGAAGCTGGAAGGCTTCTAGGGCAGACGATGTTTAACGACAATAAACTAGAGAAGCTATCTCCTGCTGGATATAACTTTGTGCTTGGAGCTGAAGAGATCAGTAACGAGGAAAACACCTGGCTTGCATACACTTGCAAAAGAGCTGAGCTATCTTCTACTGAAGAACAAGCTCATGCTTTTAAAATGTATCAGCTAGTGCAACAAATGGACGCATCCGAGGTCGAATCCGAGGAAAAGGCTGAAAGCAAAGGGCATAGTGAGAACGATTTGGAGTTCTAATGTTTCAAAAACCAAAGAAAGAAGCAACGGTTCCTGTGTATGTCAGGAGCCTAACCAAGAAAAACCATAAGTTTGTGAAACAAATTGCAAAGGCTTATGACAAAACTGTGAGCGATGTTATTAACAAAGCTTTAGACCAAGAAAGGAGTAAGTATGCGAGAAGAAAAATCTCTTCTAAAACAAACGCTTGAGCTTCACGGCTCGCTGATGAACCTAGTTCATTCTGCAATCTTAGGAATCTATGACAAAAAGTTTGGCACTACTTCTCTGACTTTAGAAAATTCTGAAGGACCGGACGTTGAAGTCACTATCACTTCCAAAGAGCTTGGGTCTGATAAAGAGTGATTTTCGACTTAGAAGCAAATGGTCTGTTAGATACAGCGGATCGAGTTCATTGTATGGCTGCAATTGCGACCGACGAGCCTACTCTTTGGGTAGGCTCTGAGGTTAAAAAAGGACTCGATCTGCTCCTAAATGCAGATGAAGTTATTGGCCATAACTTACTAGGCTACGATGTGCCTCTTTTGGAGCTTCTATACGGCTGCAAATTTACAAACAAAATCTACGATACCCTGGTGGTATCTCACCTTATCTTCACCGAACTATTCGACCAGGACGCTAGGCAAAGAAAGATCCCTAAAGCTTTGTGGGGAAAGCACTCACTAAAAGCGTGGGGTTATCGCCTAGATTGCTATAAAGGAGACTATGACGGCGGCTGGGATACCTATACTCCTGAGATGGGCAAGTACTGCAAGCAAGATACGGTAGTTTCCAAAAAGCTCTACGAATATCTGATGAGTTTAAATTACTCGGTTCGAGCAATAGATATAGAACACGAATTTAAAAAGATCATCCATCAGCAAGAACAAAACGGGATACTCTTCGACACAGCTAAGGCCAAAGAGCTACAGACAGAGGTAGCGGCAGATGTGCAAGAGTTTAAAAAGAAGCTACTTCCACTGATGTCTGACGTAGTAAAGAGAACGCCGTTTGTGCCAAAAAGGGATAATAGGACCCTTGGCTACAAAAAAGGCGTGGAAGTTATAAAGGTTAAAAGAACGCCGCCGAACCCAGGCTCAAGGGTCCAGGTTATAAAGCACTTTGAAGCTAAAGGCTGGCGTCCCAAGGTTTTTACAAAGAAAGGGAATCCGAGCATAGGAGCGGAGATTCTTCGAGACATGGATTTTGAAGAGGCTGAGCTATTTGCCGATTATTTCGACCGCATAAAGGTCCTAGGCTATCTGTCAGAAGGCAAGGAGAGCTGGCTAAAACACGTAAAAAATGGGCGAATTCACGGCGCTGTGAATACCAATGGAGCTGTGACCGGAAGATGCACTCACGCCAAGCCAAACCTAGCGCAAGTACCCTCGGTTCGAGGATATAAAGGCAAAGAATGCAGAGAGTTATTTCATGCAGGAAATGGCTGGATGATCGGAGCAGATGCCTCGGGCCTAGAGCTCAGAATGCTCGGCCACTACATGGCAAAATATGATGGAGGATCCTATGCAAAAGAAGTCATTACTGGCGATATACATACAACGCATCAACAGGCTGGAGAGCTACCGACCAGGGATCATGCGAAGACTTTTATCTATGCCTTCCTTTATGGAGCGGGCGATGAAAAACTCGGTTCTATTATTACAGGCACGAAGAATGCTGACAAAAATAAGAAAGCTGGCAGGGAGCTAAGACGCCGATTCGTTACCAGAGTCGATGGGTTAGCTGATCTTATCAGAGATGTTAAACGAGGCGCGAACCGAGGCTATCTTAGAGGCTTAGACGGAAGAAAACTATTAGTTAGATCCGACCACAAAGCTCTAAACACGCTCCTACAAGGCGCGGGCGCGGTTATCATGAAACAAGCAAACATAAACTTTTGGAAGATAAATTTACTAGACTGCTATCAAGTACTTAACATTCATGATGAGTGGGAGGTAGTAACTTTGCAGGAGCAATTTTGCGAGCAGATCGGTAAGAACATGGTAGATGCTATCGTCCAGGCAGGAGAGGATTTTGACCTTAGAATAGCCTTGGACGGAGAATACAAAATTGGAAAAAATTGGAGGGAGGTCCATTGAAAACAGTAAAGGGAGAACTTAAAAGCATCATCGAAAAGATTGACGCTAATAAGCCAAAAATTGAAGAAATTAACTACAAGATATTTGATGATATTTTAAACAATACAGACTTTAGTAAGACAAAAAATGCCCTAGAGTCTTTGAAGTTATTTTATGAGAGAATGTGGATGCACGTTATTTATCCACTTGAAGACGATCTTCACTTATACCAGAGGGAAAATGGTAGACTCATACTTGAAGCAGATACGAACCGTAGGAAAGCAGAAAAATACCAGGCAGAAAACGAAGATCTTAGAAAGAGACTTCAAGAAGCAGGTTGTCTCGAAGCTGAAACAAGTTCCTAACCTGTATTTTTTCGTCAAAGAAGCAGCCTCGATCCGAGGCATTGCTGACATCATAGGCTGTACTGCAAGCGGCAGATTCTTTGCATGGGAGCTTAAGCGCTCAAAATGGGAGCTGTACTATAAAACCAAGCAAGGAATGAAGCTAGAAGGGCGAACAAAGCTACAATGGTACAATTTGCAAAAGGTTAGAAAGAGTGGCGGTATAGGAGAGTTTATTTATCCCGAAAACTTCAGCGAACAACTCAAAATTATTTGCGAAAGCGATAAGGAGTAACAGCGTTAAAACCCATATCAATAAGTTTATCGCGTGTCTTTTGGTCGGTGAGATCATAGTACTCAGTTTCCCATTCTAAGCACTTCCAGATGAATCTTTTCGCGCAGTAATCATAGTATAAAACTGGAGCATCTTTACTGAAGCGTAACTTTCGATCTTGCAACCTCGGCGGCGAAGCTTTCACTAAGCTCGTACAGCTCGAACTCAAGGTTATCAAGCACAGCATGATCAGGACGCTCTTTCTTTTCTTCATCAAAGTACCTCTTTCTAAGCTTTAAATACTTATCCTGGTATTTAGTTTTCTCTTTGGAATCCCAGAGGCTGAGACCAGCCCCGAGGATTGATAAAAGTGTGTTAACCATTAGAGAACCTTTACGAGATTCGCTATCGCAAGTCCTACTTGTAAAGAGGCATTAATTTTTTCAACCATTTCAGCCTCAGTAAATACACCTGTAAGCTTCTCAGCTGCAAAAGATAAAAGCTCTTTGGCTTCTTCTTCGTCTAAATCTTTAAACTCAGAGACGACTTCGCCAATGTCTTCAAAAGCTGGACCAGCAACAGGGATTAATTGCATTAAAAGACCTAAATCCTCTAACCCGATCTTTCCATCTGCCATTGCGCTTTTTAAAACGCCGCCAGCTGTAAAACCTAAAACCAGAACTTCTTTAGTATTCTCGATACCTTTCTTTTCCATGACAACTCCTTCTGTCTATCTGAATAGAATTATATCATAAGCCTAAAAGAGAATTAAGTTCAGCTAAAATAGCGTCCTTATCTGCCTGTGTGATAATTCCGCTAGGCGTATAAGCCTCTATCTCCACTTTGGCAGTAGCAAGTGAGCCGCTTTCCAAAAGAGCTTTAATCAGGCTTAAATCCGCGTCCTGTAGTACGGCTTTAACCTGCAATGCTGTAGGATTCTTAGCTGCATTTAAAGCATTCATATAAGCCACGATCCGCTTGCCACCTTCGATGGCTTGCAGGGCTTGATTGATCCCGCTGTTTTTAGCTCTATCAACCTGAGCTGCAGGGACTTGGGCTTCCAAAGAAGCTAGCAGAGCTTCGTCTTTTTCATCCAAGATACGCTTTTTTAACAACTCCATATTGGTCTCGTTATTGCCAGCTAATCTGGCCACTTCTATAAAGTCCACTGGGATTGCATCAATCCTATCTTGGAGCGCCTTCCTTGCATTTAGTTCTACAAAGATAGCATCAATTCTAGCCTGCTCATCTACTTTAAACTCCGCTAGCTCGTCTTCGAAAATATCCAGCATAGGCTTGTTTTGCATAACGAGAGTCGCGTAGCTCGGCACTCCGCTAAAGGCAAACTGACCAGAAGCAATCCTTGGTACAAGCTTTGTTATCACGCTATCGACTGTGTAACCTGCAATAGCGTCTGTCCATTGTTGTAATGTTAATCCTTGGTATTCCATTAACCCACCTTCGTTATTTTAACTTGAGTAAATATTTCATCATCGCCAAAACTAGCTGCTGAACCGAATCCATCAGAAGCTCTTGTCGTAGAACACCTGTGCTGTATCTCAAAAGTTTTCTGATCTAGTACCTGAAATTTAGCGTAAATGAAGCTGTGATTTAAACAAGCTGCGCTTGTCTGAGCATAAGATCCTAAAGATACGGTCAGAGCGTCTGTTATATTCTGCAAACGTGCTTTATGGTTACTAACTAAAAAACCTGGACAAACAGCTTCTAAAATATATTCACCTTTAGGAAGAGTAAACTGGTTAGAAGCTAGAGTTACAAATTCTGAATCACCTTCCAAAGTGTTTAAAACTCTAGTTTGGTAAGAGCCAGATGTAAAAGTCCCTCCTACTGTTCCACTAGGCTTAACGTCTTTTAAATAAGCTACTCGCGCAGCTGGAACACCTACTACCTGAGAAGTCCCTATCTTAGTGATAGTAAAAGAAGCATGGGTATCTTGATTTGGAAACGTGTCGGTGTGACAGTAAATTCTAGTTCCAGTAGTAAGATATTTTGTAGCTGATGCTGTATCATAAGGATTTACTGACGCATTTTGTGGTCGGCACATAGCCAAAACAGTAGTTTTATCAACTAGATCATAGATGTTAGTTGTAAACTCTGTAGTATCTTGAGTTATACCAAACCCAATGTTATTTCCAGTAGCGCCATCAACGTATGCCATGTGGTATACGCCGTTCTCTTTTACTTCAAAATAGGTTCCATTATTTACATCATCCACCTTTTCGATTGCAGTACCTATAGCTTCTACATTGGTAGGGAAACGTCTTATGTGAGTATTTACCGCTCCATGCCCACTAGCAGGACCTGTTCTAATCATTGAAGGAGCAAACGAAGCTGCTCGTACAACTACCCCTGATGATTGCGATGGATCTTGCGAAACGGCTATTAAACCAAAATCCGCATCAAAATCTGTACCTAGGTTGGATGATTCGAAAATCACATTACAGCTAGTGTTCGTAACTGAGTGTACGTTAACCTGATGATCTATAGCGGCTGCATCAATACCACTGGCCACTACTACAGGCGGGTTAACAAATAGCCCTGCTGGAAAATTTATGGTTACTCTACCTACTGCTGTACGATTTACAGTAGTTATAAAGGTAGGCTCTTGTCTGATGATAGAAGCTGTAGCCCCATTATTAGCTATATTTGCTGTATACGTTTGCGATGAGCTTAGTTCAAAAGCTTTAAAAGCATCTTCTGTGAAAATAATATCATCCCAAATAAGCGTCCTAGAAGATTCCCCGTTAGTACACTGAAAGCCACACTCTACTTGTTCGCAGTCACTTGGCACAAAGTACATAAAAGAATAGAAGGCAGCCTCGTTATCGGCAGGAGTAACAGCTCCTAAGTTCTCAGTACCTACAGGAGACAGGATATTGGCATTAGTGGTATCTTTTACCCTAAACGACATATTATCAGTGCCGCCATCCCACTTCGCTTTTACCAAAAAGACGAGATACTTTCCTCTACTCCCCTGCGGAATATCTATTACAGAATGTGCGGCGTAGTCATTAGTATTATTTCCTGCCGTAGCATTACCGACCCACTTAAATACATTGGCCCCAGAAATTAAGTCTGCCGCAGTAGTAGATTTTGAAAGGGTCCCTTGAAAAGTTCCCCCGCCATCAAAGACAGCATTGTTCCCAGTTGAAACACTAGCTATGTCCGTTTCATCAGCGTTGATAAAAGCCAAGGTCTGCGGATCGAGCTTGTTGATCTTAGACCAGTTAGTAGTAGATCCGTCATCTTGTTTTATAAACAGCTGCGGATCATTTAGTGTTGGTCTAATGTAGATCGAACCGCGTCTCGCGTCTACAGCTGTAGTGTTTGGATTGTCTGTTAGATCCATGAACATTCGCCAATTGTTAAAAGCCTCGAACCGGCTCTTAAGCATCTTGACAAAATTGCCTTTAAATATTGTAGGTGATCCCACTTATGCCTCCTTTGGCAGTACTCTTATGAGTAGAAGTTGATCGAAATTTCACCAGCATCAGCTAAAGCTGATACGGCTTGTATACTTATTCTTGTCGCTGCTGGAACGTTAATATCAATAGGTCCGTTACCCCCTGGAAATACCAAAAACTGATCTACTTCTGCCGCAGCTGCGCCAAAGGCTATCTTTAGCGTCTGCCCAGAAGAATCAAAGATTTCCATCTTGTTAGCTGTGGCTGGTACGGATGCAATGATCTGCTCATAGGCTCCAGTAGTAACGTTCGTCACTGAGTAGTCTAAGCGGGCAAAACCTACAGCGGTTCGTCCTGCCTGAGTAGGAAGCTGCTCATCTGAAGAAAGAGTAATGGACAAAGAAGCTGCCGCAGTCTGCTTTCCTAGAGCCGCAGGAAGCTTGGCACTCATTGCCGCTAGGGTAAGCTCTCTTGCTCCAAGAAGTAGCGTTGTCTCTGTGGCAAAATCTTCCGCAGCTAGGGCAGCTAGAGTAGTCTCTGTTGCTGCTCCTGTTGGCAAAGGAAGAGAGGCGGCACTTATTGGTAGCGTTGATTGATCAGAAGCGATAGCTACTGGGATAGATTGCGCCATGGTCTGCTGACCCTTTGCCTCGATAGAGCCACCGCCAGAGCTTATCCTTAGGTTAGATCCTAGAACGTTTTCGGTCCCTGCCCCTGTGTCAGCATCAAAAACGACAAGCTTGCCGTTAATGGCTGTATTTTGAGCTAAATTTGACGTATCTGTGACGTAAGCCTCACCCAGGTTATTAGCCTTTAGGGAGCCATAATCGCCGTCAGCTGAAGTAGAAGCTGCTAATGTGTCCTGACGCACCGTTAGCATATGATAACCTACGTCTGCATCTGTATGAGCCGCATCTTCTGCAAAGGTCCCAGGAGTTCCTGAGATAGTAATGTCACTAACCAGCAAGCGTCCGTTTACGTCAGTGTGCAAGTTAGCTCTATCGCCGTCATCATAAGTAGGAAGTACCGCGTTATATACGCCACCTACTTTGACCGGATTACCGGCATCAGCTGCGTTTGCAGCTACGTTACCTCCAGGCTGAGTTAGCGCCTCGCCTGCGGTTGATATTTGCAGTATCTCTGTGCCATCGCCGATCTGAGTAGAGTCGGCGCTTGCTCCAGTATGTGAGAGCTGAACATTCAGATCTCCTGCGGTAATGTTAATATCACCTGTAATATCTGTTAATTTAACTGGTAGAGGTCTGTTGTTAGCAGGAGTTACCGTATCCTCATTTACTGATACGTCTACGCCATCCAAAGTAAACTGAATAGGTCCCTGGATAGGAGCGCCTGATGAGGTAAACGTCTGCGAGATACCACCAAGTAAATCAAAAGTATCGCCTGGAGTTAGGTCAGCATCGAGCCGCCCTTCTAGCAAAAAGGAGTTAGCATCTACAATTTCTTTAATCGCTACTTCTTTTTGTCTGATCGTATTAGCAGTAGTCTTAAGCCTAACTACTTGGCCAACATAAGCGTCGTGACCAGTTAGTACTACCAAAGAATCGGTAGATCCAGCCTCAACCACGCGATCCGCTGGTCCCTCTACAAATAAGCCGTTTGTAATTACATCTAAGCCTGATCTATTAGGTCCTAAAGGTAATACGGTAACGAACCGTTTTTGTGCTAATTTAGTTAATGTGTCAAAATCTTCCAAAGCTCCCTGATACGAAAACCCTTCTATTGATTGTCTGCCCATGCCTAACCCTCCTGTGGTATCCTAGCGCATTAAAAGATAAAGGACTGTCCTTTCTCCTTCATTCGTTTTTTTATTCTTCTACTATAATTAGGATTACCTGCTTCATAAAGCCCATCCCAAAAAATCTTATCTAAAGCTGGTCTTAAAAAAGGTATGTACGTACCTGGGAGGTTAGACTGCAAAAGCCTAAGTCCTCTATTATACGACTGCTTACCCGAACGTTTATCGCTAGCTATATCTTTAGAAACGCTGGAAATAAAAGCAGCTGTATCGTCGGCAAAGCCGCCCACTGGACCTGCTAAATCTTTTACCAAAGATCTATAAAAATTATCGTAATCACCGCTGAAAGCTTGAATAGTATATTGTCCCCATAAAGGCATTATAGTTCTAGTCGCGGCTTCTACTAAGTTTTCAGACTTTGTAAAATCCCTAGGCGTTTTATTAAAAGCAATATCCCTTACCGCGAGTCCCGCCATTCCAGTTAAGAAAGACCCTACCATTAATGAACCAAATAATTGAGCATTTCCCTTACTAGATAGAGCCCTTAAAAAAGTAGAATTATCAGCATTAGGGTTAGATTTCATTATTTCATCTATTGCCCCTACCGCTCTTAGAGAAAAAGTTTTAAACAACATCATGCTAGAAAAGAACTTACCTGCGGTAGAGTCGGGATGCACCCATGGTCTAATGGCCTTAGTCCTAGCATCAGGGGAGATAGCTCCAAAATTAGAATTACTAGTTATAAAAGCGCCATACTTATTTATAGTCTTTCTTGAGACATTGTTTTCTTGCAACTTTCTATCTGAAATAACACCTAAACCTGCCGCTTCATCTACACCTTTTTCTCGCAAAATATCCCATTCTTTTTTTGTTATACCAAAGGATTCTAACTCAGCTTTTAGCCTGGGGTCTAAGTTCTCCATTGATTTAAATCTATTTTCCCAAAGGTTATTACCAAAAGCTAACGCAGAGGCGGTTCTACTAGTTTTAGTGGTGTAATTTAAAAGAGTAGCACTCATAATAGGCTTGGTAAATTTACCGAACATACTCTCATCAGCTTTCTCGCCTGTGAACCTGTTTAGGTCATCATCCATAGCTATACCCATTAAAAGACCTACTTCTCTTTTATTTTCTTTTGTAAGAGATTTAGTCCAAGTATTTATGGTGTCGTTATATGCTTTTAAAATAGGAACACCTGTTTTCGCCGCAAAATTCATAGCTGATACTGGCAAGTCACCTACAGTTGAAATAGAAGCAGCGCCTAGCTTAGACACAATTTGTAAGTTTTTAACTGCATCCAATCCTTTACCTATAAGAGTTACGTCTGGAGATCTACCATACCCTACTGTTTCTTCTAAGATTTTTTCTCTAGCTTCTTTATTGTCTTCAAATTTTTTTAGGGCATCAAAACCTTGCGTTTCTTCTATATGCTTAGCTGTAAACTTTTCTAAAGAATCAAGCATCTCTCTAGGTCTAGTCCCTAATTGTGTATACAAAGCCTCTTGTTTTGCAGCTGCTCTAAGAGTTCTAGCTAAAATATCGTGCACTGATCCTTCGCCAAACTGGTTATGGTACTCAGCAAACTTTCCCTCTGCAAAGTGGATAGACCTTGCTGCTCCCATTTTAGAAGGGTTTATCCCTCCATAGTTGTTACCAAGGATATCATCGTAGACTGCTCTTAAGATTTTAACTTGTCCTTTAACGTCCTTAGTGTTGGGAAAAGTTTTGTCTTTATTTATTTTAGGGAGAATAAAATTTTTCCAAGCTTCAAAACCTGCTTTCCCTATTTTACCTCTATCGTGACTCTGTCTTATAATATAATCGTCATTGTTTCTAATTTCTATACCACTAGCCTTTAAATCTTTAAGAATCTTTTGTTGGGTATTCCGTATCGCTTTTGCGATAGCTTTAATCTCTGGAGATAACGTATCAAAGTCACTAGCTCCTTTATTAAGCTTATCTATACCGTCAAAGATTTCTTGAGTATATTTAGGGTCTGTCATTCTATCCATGGCTACTTTAGTAGGTAAGTTTTCAGAATCCAGCTGAGCTTGAAAGAATCCTTTATTTCTATTTGACAAAGACTCAGCGTTTATTGCCAAAGAATTTTTATTCTCTCCTGCCACCCTACTGCCTCCGTATAAGTTCACAAAAAAATCTTCTGCATTTTTACCCGAAGTAATGTGCTTTACTATTTCTTTTTTAAGCCTTCTGTTTAATCTGTTGTTATGAGATTTTTGACCAGCTAAGTAGTCTCTTTGTTCTTGAGTTAGCTCGACAAATTCGTTTTTAAACTTGTTCCATTTACCTTCCTGTATAGCTTGGGCTATTGTAGGCATCATCTCATCTAAAAGCTCGTCACTAATAAGATCCTCTGAAATGGTCTCTCTAAGCCTAAGTTTACATTGTTCAAAACGCTTATTGGTCATGCTAAGAACCTCTCACCTAAGCAAGCTGCTATTATGTCAGAGGCTTCTTCTACTTTAAGACGCCCTTGTTCATAGTTTTGCTTATCTTTTAAAATAATAGCTTTTTCTTCTGCAAGGTCTGTATCCTCTAATTCTCTAGTAAATGTCTGATCAACCACTTCTTTTGTACTAGCTACCTGGGGGTTTTTAGTAAATTCCTCTACTTCTCTTTGAGCTTCTTTGTCATAATACAAGTCTTGATCTCTAGAGTTAGCCTGTTCTCTTAAACCTTTCTCGTCTGATGCTTCTTTATCTAGCTTTGTTATAGAATCCTCTAAAGCATCTAACTCTTGCCTAATTGCAAAACCTTCATCTTCACTTGCAGATTCTAATTTTGCACTTAACTCTGTTTTTCTATCTATAAGTTTATCTAGATCTGCTCTAGTTACCGATTCCATCTCTGCGATAGATCCAAAAGGTTTTTGTCCTGCGTTTATTCTCATCTCTATTAGATTAAACATTTTAGCAGTAGCTTTGAACCCTAGCCCTAAGCCTTTTAAAGCTATGGGAAAAGTTACACCACCATATATAGCATTTACTAAGTTATCATATGTATCAATATCCTGCTGTTCTTGTTTGGCGTTTGGAATAACAAAAGCTGCTTCTGCAACTAGATTACCTACTACACCATCTACGACTCTAGTCCCTATTCCTCCTGCTCTAGCGGCTAACCCCGCTTTTGCCATAACTTTTGCAGCAAGTGAACCTGTTACTACCCCTGAAGCTATGCCGATAGGATCTACGGCTTGAGCTGCTAGGCTTGATCCAAAAGAGACTATCGCATCTACATTATCATTAGCTCCGTTTGCAATAATATCTTGGAGTTTTTTTCTCTCTATATCCTCTTTTACTAAGCGATCAAACTTTGCTCTAGACATAGGCTTATTCAAAGGCACAGGTAGTCTGTATTCCTTATTTAATGCCTGATGATCTTCTACGTCCTTATCACTATTTGCAGCTTCGTTTTTTAAAGTTCGTACAAGAGAAGATGTTTCAGCCTGCTTAAAAGATAGATTAAAAGCTGCTCCTGCAATATCCAGTCTACTAGACGGTTTTGTAACCGTAGGTATATTGTTAGGATCAAAAGCGTTAAAATCGGGGACTAGACTATCTCTACTCATTTGAAGGAGTCCTTAAACTTTTCATATTTCTAGATCGCTGAGCTTCTATATTAGCTTTAAGCCTTTTAAAAGCATCTGGGTTAACGTCTTTTAATCCCGTAAAGAAAGGCTCGTTCATTTTATCCAGTACCACTTGATTAAATCTGCCTCCGTTTACAATATCTGTAAAAGGAACTTCTAAAGGTATTGGACCTGCCTCTCCTTCTACAAAAATAGGAGAAGTAGCGCCGTTATCCGCAGTATAAACAGGGATTAGACCATCTCTAGTATTGTTTAATCTATATTCAAGTCCTGAGTCAATTATGTGTTCTAAGAACTCTTCTTCGTTTTTAAAAGTTCCCGCTGGACCTTCTACTATATTTATTTGATTTTCTAGTTTAATACCTAAATCATCTTTCATGGCCATAAGGTTTTTTGGATTGCTGTACGTATCCATAAAAGTTTCTATTTCACGCTGATTTTCTCTCATATCTCCGCTTAGAAGAATAGCTGAGTCTTTAGATTTAGCTATTACGTACTCACTTCCAAAAGTTTTTTGTACTATGTTTTGTGCTATTTCATCGGCATCTGAGCTTCCTGAACGAATCATCTCCTGTTTAACCATAGCTTCTGTAATTTCCCTCATACCATTTACGAAGGTATCGTTTCTATTGTATGCCTTAGAAAACTCTTCTAATGAAGTGTTGACGGCATCTTTTACTGTAGCGCTTTCAGCTATATCAGCCGCGTCAAAAGACTTGTTAATTTCTTTAGGGTTTATATTTAGCATAGCAGTTCTCGTTATAGGGTTTGTGAACTCTGTAGCAAGAACAAACTTCGCTAAAGATTTATCCTTTTGCGCCATTTGCGCTAACCCCTTGTTTGCCAACGGGTATTGAGACTGTATCTCTTTTAAAGCTTGAGCTTTGTTTGGGGAATTTTTAAGTGTTTCGGTTATAGTAGTTTCTACATTGTTTGAAAAAATTCTAGGACTTAAAATACCTCTAGCTTTTTGAATTTCCAAGAACTCTTGGGTCCCTTGCTTGATTGTAGGATTTTCACTAGCTATTAACCCGCCTGGATCTTCACCCATTCTTTTTTTATAAGCGTTAACTTTATTTATACGCCTGTTTATTTGTTTAAGATCCGATCCTGCTTCTAAAAGACTGTCTGTTTGAACCGTATTAGCTATATTAGAATCAGTCATTTTATTAAGTTCATCTCTGGTTAATACTGTTAAACCATTTTGAAAATCTACGTCAGCTAAAGCGTTTTTTAAATCTTCCCTAGCTTCTAAAGCTTTAGGCGTACCTATTTTTCCAAGAGATTCGATGGCTTTTAACGCTTGATCTTTTATTAAAGGGTTTACTACCCCAGATTTAGCCGTACTAAGTCCTATGGCATCAACTAAAGCTTTGGATTGCCCTACCGCTAAACCCGTCATTTTCTTTTTTTCTAAAAGTAGTTTGTTATCAACTTTCTGTAAAAAACGCGCTCTATCTTTGGCGTCTAATAATTTTAGCTCGTCCTTATAGGCACTTTTACCTTCCAAAAAAGCTTTTGCTTCTAGAAGTTTTTGTCCTCCCTGCATATACATACCATCTAAAGTAGAAGCAGTTAGGTTAGATGCTAGTTTTAGCTGATCTTCTTTTTGCTTAGCACTTAGAACATTTGAACTCTGTACATCTAAAAGATGTTCATTTGCAGCAATAGACAACTCTTTTAATGAAGCAGCCTCAAAAACATGATTTTCTCTAGCTTTTCTAGACTTTTCAAATTGGTTAATTCTATAGCGCAAAGCCTGTGTGTTTTGGTAAGAGGAATCATCTGCAAGAGAAGCTTGAGCTTCAGTGTCGTAAAATCTTTTTACATACTCCTGCTTTCCTTTACTGTCAGCTTTATCTAATGCTAATTGTTTTTGCTCTTTAATCCACTCTTGTTGAGCCTGAGCGTATCCTTTAGCATCTGTTCCGTCCATTTTCTGACGAAGCTCTCTTTCACGCGCTACTTTTTTAGCTCTATAAGTTATCCGGTCTTCTTGAATAAATGTGTCATCTTCAGCCTTCTGCCTGTTCTGCTCTAAAACAGTAAGCCCTCTTCCAAGGTTAGATACCCCTTGACCTAGTGCTTGTAAGGACCTACCTGATCTACTCGCTTCTGAAAGTGATTGCGTAGGCTGGACGCCCACATCACTCGATATACCTCTATTAAAATTTGCTTTAGGTATCCTTGGCATAAATCCCTCTATTTTTTAGCTGCTAAAAACTGACCAAGCGCAGATAGACCAGTTCCCGCTGCCTGTAGTGGAGCGTTCTTTTCAATATTTCTTCCAGTTTGATCGGCTATAGCTGCGCCTCTAAGAGCTGCTTCTGCTTGGTAGCCTGCTACTCTTCTTCTGTTTTCTATTTCAGCGTTTGCCGCTCTACTTGTATTTTCCATCATAACTAAAGGTGCGCCTGAGCCGATATCAACCCCGCTGCCAGCAAAAGCAGCTGCCTGCCTTGCTTCAAATTGTTCGACTTCTTGCTTTAGAGCTTTTATATTTATTTCATTTCTTGCAAGTATTTCATCGGCTTGAGCTCTTCTTGCGTCAGCCTGCGCAGAAGCTGCTTTCCGCTGATCTTTAGCTGCTTTCATCTGTCCATAGATATTTAAGCCTACGCCTGCGGCTGTAGCTATTGCCCCGACTGCCATCTTACCACCTTGTAAAATATTTCATGATTCCTGTAATGCTCATCATAAGCCTCGCAGGTATGGGAGTGTTTAAAACCTAAAGCTTTCGCCCACTTTATCCCTTTCTCCCAGCCAGATAAAATGGCTATCTCTAAACGTCTGTAGCCCATCTCTTTAAAAGCTAGATCGTAGATAAGAGAATATACAGCTTTAAAAAAGCCTAATTTGTATTTATCTACCTCTACTCCAGGAATAAGCCATAATTCACCAGCTCCGACCCTATGCTCTGATAAGCCTGCAAAAGCAATCGCTTTATCATCTCTTAGCATTGATACTATTTTTATGGCCGGATTTTGTTGAGCTTTAAGCATATCTCGGTTCAAATCCTCAAAAGAATCCTTAGACGTAAAACTGTCTAAATCTTCTTTTTTAAAGATGGCCAAGTTAATCATAGCTCACACCTCTGTAGGTAATTGCTACGATGTTAAACGGAGTAGGATCATCATGCTCAAAAACGACCTGGTTATCTATATTAGGAGTTATTTCAAATTCTAGTCTACGTATCTCAGTTACTACTTCGTTATCTACATATTCCAGAGGATAGAGCGTTGCTTGGTTAGAGTTACCATATTCGCCGCCCTGAGATCTATACAAACGCACAGCTAGTCTATCAATACGTTGTCTGTTACCTTGGGATACTCCAAAGTCGCCACCTGCTTCTATATCTACGGTCCTAAGCCTTGCTCTGTATGGCAAGCCTACAATAGCTATAGTCCCTGCGTCTTGAGATTCGGGAAGTGTTACTTGCCCGCCTGTAACCGTTAAAGATTTATAGACGCTGCTTCCTGATAAGACGTTTACTGTTTCTGATTCTAAGTGCCCTAATCCTGTAATAACAGTTCCAGCCCCTACAAATTCATATCTAACACTAGAGTCTGAGTACCAGGCTTTGTCATCATCTTCAGACGATGAGTTATCCAAAAAGGTATGCTCAAAATCATCACCCATTTTCTCTAGGTAACGTTTCGTGCCTCCGTTGATGCTTCTCTCTACTACACACCAAATTTCATCGTAGCTACCATTTTGAGAAGGGATAATAGACAAGGATCTAAATTTGTCTCCGCTTCTTGTGGTGTGATAGTGCCATGCCTGAACGTTACTCTCCCTGGATAAGGTAAGAGCTATTACTTCAAAGTTAGAAGTTACGCACCAGAGAGTATCTCTGGAAGGCTGGTAGTGCATCTCTTTAATTTCTACGTTCTTAAGGGTCGAGCTAGCCTGCTCGTCAAAGCCTTTAAAAACCATATGATCAGCTAAAATACTCAGATTAACAGAAACATAACTGCCATTATCACGATTGAATTTAAAGCTCCTAACCCTTCTTCCGTCCCTTGACACAAACAGTGTGGCAACGCCAATAGAGACGGCTTCAGTATTATTAGAGCCATAATCAGTTTGCTTGGTAACAAATACTGACTCATTAGATAAAGTGAGGTCCCCTCCGCTAATGGTGTATTCAGCGCCAAGAGTACCAAGTAATAAGACATTTTGACTCTCCAACCATTGAATGATGTTCGTCTGCTTTGCAGATATAGTGAACGAGAAAGGATCTGTGGTTTTAACATCGCCAAATAAAGCGAAGTTAAAACCCGTATGTGTTTGACCGAAAGCTGTTGGAGCAGCAGTATCTTGCTGCAGCCTTCTGGCCATAAAATTAAATATATTTCCGATGTTTGAACAAAACACATCGCTAGGTCTTCTTCGAGTTCCACCAAAGATAAGTCTTTGCTCATGAAACACTACTGCTCTAGGAAAACCCTGCTCAGTAGACCACGCAGCCTCCTGCCAGTTATCAGAAGCGTTTGCTGGAGTATCTACTCCTGCGGGAAAAGCTACTTCTACGGTAGCAGATATTTGACTGACACACTCTGCTTGGATTCTTAGACCTCTATCTCCTGCATCAGTAAAGTTTATAATATTTGTGTTTGCGTCTGCATCAGCAAGAGTAGGATGAAAAGTTATATTATTTGCATCTATAAATCTAACGTAGAATTGGCCATAACCGTCTGCTGTAAGAGGGTATCCATCTATTACAGGGTCAGTAGTTCCTGGTCCTCCCGTTACATTTAAAGTTACAAGATCTCTTGTTAAGTATCCATGTGCTGTTGCATTAACGACATCAGTTCCCGTATTTATATTAGCAGACATTACAAGAATGTCTGCTTTCCAATCTTCTCCAAAAGCTACGCCTTCGCTACTTCCAGACTGTACTTTAAAATAAGCTCCTACTCGCTCAAACGATGAGCTGCTGCCAAAGGTATGACCTAATTTAAAAAATGGAGTAGGTATAGAGTTCCTATCTACCATAACTAAAGCTCTGCCTGTTCCAACAGCTACGTTAGAGACATACAGTCTTAAATCTGGATCAATGTTCGGATCTAAATAAGGTCTGTTTACAGCTGGGTTTAATTTCCCAACGCTAGGTATCTTGTCAAAGAAATAAGGCGATGAAAAAGTGACTACGTTAAAAACCGTAGGAGATGTTCTAAAAATAAACACAGGAGCAATAGAAGTGGCTTTAGTGATACTTGTTGTTGCCGACTCGCCTTCTATTCCTGGGTCAGAGTATGTCAGTACCAAAACATCAGAGTCTTGTGAGTACTTCCAATTCTTAGGATTGTATCCCGTTAGAGAAGTAGGGTTTAAAAAGTCCTCCGTGTTAACTGTGCACTCAGTTCCATCATTTCTAAATATTCTAATAGGAGTTATGCTTCCAAAGTTAGAGTCAAAGACAACGCTGTACCCATCTGTATTAGATGCGCTGAAGGGTATGCTTCTATCGCCAATAAAAAAACTAGAAGATTCTAAATCCACTAGGAATCTAGTACCTGGTCTTTTAACGGCTCCGCCTTGCCTTTGTACTATATAGTTCTCTAACCTATCACAAGCTTGTCCGTACTGTTCTAAATCAACGCGTCCTTTGGATCGGTCGCTGATCTCTCCAGCTACAAAAGAAGTTTGTCCTTTGTTGAACTTGCTCATTAAAGCCTCGAATTTAAAAACAGTTCAGCTTCCAGTCTTTCTGGTTTGCCTTCCTGAGCGTCAAAAGATCTAGTATCTCTTAGTTCTCTTTTGTACTCTTCTCCTAGCTCTCTTTTCAAAGTGTTACTTTGAACTAAAGGGTAAGAGATCTCATAAGCTAATTTTAAAGAAAGTAGTTCGTCAAAAGAAGCATCAAACATAGTTGGGTCTGTTACTTTAGAAATATACAAAAGATTAAAAGTTTGCTCGTTAGCTAAAAGCTTTCCGCCTTCGATCTTCCAATCAATCGTCTTGTCTTCTTCACGAACTCCTCTAAGGTAGTCTGCAGGTAGATCAAATTCCTGCTCGTATTCAAAAGTAGGTGTGTTTCCGTTTGGAGTAAGAGTTACTCTTTTCATAGCAAAATTCCACGGATGAGATCTGAGAAGTTTATCTCTAATTTTCTCATACTGTCCGTTTATAAGCCTTGCTCTACGAGAGTTATCTGCCAGAGAAGTTATAGGCTCTGCTCCCACTTTAGCTAACGCGGAGTTAGCTATTTCAACATCTGATGCTGCCATAAAATCTCCATTAAAAAACCGTCAGAGAAACAATGGAGATAATCCCTCTGACGGCGTAAGGTTAGTCTACGATATAGTAAACTTCCCACTGAATTACGTTACCAGTAGAGTCCGTAGATGCTTCTGTGCATACTAACTCTAGCTCTGTCTCAGCTTGAAGTTCTTTGTTGTAGCCTGCTACTGTAGCTGCCATTTTAGAATCTAAAGCGGCTCCACCAAAGTCAGCACCAACGAAAAGTCCATCAGCGTCAGCTGCATCTTTTCCGTTAGCTGCCCAGCCCATGTTAACAATTCCTGCGGCTGAATCAGCAGGAGCTACGATTCTAGCGTCAACGATTTTAGCTCCAGAAGGAAGAACACCTGCTTTGATAACGTCGTTAACAGCAAGCTCTGCTCCTAACGTATAGCTATCGTACAAACGTCTTACTCGTCCGTGAAGCTCTTTTACACTTACCTTCCCTGAGGGCTCGTCTACCCTGGAGAGTTGGAAGTTTACTGCATTAAAAGTTGCCATTATTTACCTCTCAGTTATTATTCAGAGCAGATTACTTCTACTACTTTTTCTTCTTCCATTCTAGTCGCACCGATACTTAGACAAGCATAAACTTGAGTAGCGTAAGACTTGTCTTCACGCTCGCCAATTCTAGCTTTCATGTCTTTACCGATTGCAAGAAGAACGCCATCTTCTGCCCAAAAAATACATCTTCGAGAGTTAGCAGCTGTAACAGTCCCTGTCCCAGCACCTACGCTACCGTCATTTACATTGTACGTTGTGTTAGCGGCGGCACGTCCAAGTCTTTCAGTTCTGATGAACTTAAATCCCATGAACATATCAATGTCACCTTGTACAAGAGCTTTAACAGTGTTGAAGTCAGAGCTTGTTGTCTCTGTTTCAGCAAGTAAAGATTGCAATTGAGAAGAAGTGATAGCTCCGTATTTACGAATTGATTCGTCAACATCGTTGCCATCAAATTTTTCTTTGGTTTTTCTTAAAGTTCTAACGTTAAGGTTAACGCCAGTAGTAGTTGACCCATCATGAGCCGCTACTTTTTGAGAATCAGGTAGAGGGATCTCTACTGTACCTTCTTCGCCGCCAAAAGCTGAACCTAAAGCGCCTGCAATGATAACATCGTCCATTGCTCGACCTAACGCCCACATTGCAGCTTGTGCATAAGGGTTAGTTGGATCGAAAATTGTACGAATTTTATCTTGCTCGTCCACTAAATCTGCATACTCAAAGTCGCTCATAGTAACTCTACGTCTACTATGCGGAGTATCAATCTGTGGCGTATCACTGTGACGTGACGTTTTCTTTTGTGCTACTGCTTGTCCGATTCTATCGTAAAAACCAGACTTCCCTCTTAAAGACTCGTTTCGCGTAGCTGGTCTTAAACGAGATCCTTTTTGTTGTGAAAGGTGGAATACGTTAGCAGAATACTGCTTGACGTGTGCCACTGGGATTTGTTGAGACATATCTCTCCTCCAAAAAAGTGTTAATAATTTTTGATTTTCGGCGGGATTGCCCTAACTATTTAGGATCTTGCCTTGCTCCCTTCTTTGAAGGATCGGCGCTGCGATTGTCCCAAGGTAGCATACTTAAAATGCTACCAAAGGACTTTTATTTGTCAAGAGTTAGCTATCGCAGAAAGTTTTGCCATCTCCTCAACCGCTTGAGCATGAGAAGCGTGATGAGAGTTCCAATAAGCATGGTTTTGATCATCAAAAACAGCGTTCATCTTCTTCATTGCCGCCTCTTTTGTCATTCCAAAATGGCCATGAGATTCGCTATCGAATTTATCTTCCAGTAATCCCTTACCTATTTTGTTAAACATTTTAATAAGGGTTACGTTCTTGTCTAAACCTGTTTGTTTTAAATAATCAAGGGTTTTCTCGTCAGCAAACTCTTTGACAGCTCTTTGAGCTGTACTTAGCTCAGTTTTAAATCCTTCCCCCCATTCTTTTTGTAAGTCTTCGATTTCTTTATTGTAAGCCTGGGTTTGAGTCTCCGCTAACTGCTGCTGGTTACTGTTACTATATTTATTAAACCAATCGACTAAAGTCTGTGCTTGTTTTGCCGATAAGCCAACTTGATGGGCTTCTTTCTTAAATCCTTTAAACAAGTCTTCATCCAATCCTTGCCCATCATCCAGGGAGTTCTTGATCTCATATTGATCAAGGCTCTCTGGTCTCATCTTATTGTAAAAATCTGCCCATTCTTCAGGAGTAGAAGCGTCTGTAGGTAACTGGATACCTTTCTCGCCCATCTTCCTTTGCGCGTGAACGTAAGATTTAGCTAAGTTTTCATAGTTAACGTTGCCCTTATCGTCGATAAAGACTTTTAAAGAAGGATCATCTCTTAGATCCTCTGGCAGATTAGAAAAAACAGGTTCTGGTGCTGATCCTCCATCATTAAGACTCGGGTCCCCAGCTGCTCCTTCATCAGATACTCCGTCACCGCCTCCTGTACTCGCTGGATCTGGCGCTGGTTCTGATCCTCCATCTGTAAGTGATATGCTACCACGCTCATTTGTTATACATTTTACCAACAAAACTAGAAATAATTTAATAAAAACCATTTTTTTCCTCCTGTAATCTTTGTCTAAAATCATCCATTATCTTCTTAGGACTTTGCTCAAGTCTGTTCATTATAAAATTAAGAACATTTCTCTCGCCTTCCCTAAATATTGTGTCGTTAACATCTCCTTGATAGGAGCTACTAAAATAATGGAATTGTTTACACAGCTCATACAGGCAGTCTTTACCTTGTTCTGTTCCAAACACTTGCTTTAGGTAGCTTAAATTAGCTACCGCTTTCTCCATTTTCTTTTCTGCTTTCTCCATTTCGCTCATTTATACTCCTGCTTGATCTAAGCTTACTCCAAGGTTGCGAGCTGATTCAGATTGCATTTTCTGTTTTTCTAGCTCAGCTGCTTCTTGTTGAGCTTGTTGCCTCTGCTGTCTTAATTGCTCTACGTCTTTTCGTTTTCTGAACATTTCATGCGGAACGCTAAACACATTTCCAACAAAACGAAGCATACCGTCACCGTCAATATTATCCATAATTTCGGGTTGTGCCTCAACAACAGGTCCCATGATACCAATAACTCTTGTAATATTGTCTGCTTCACTAGCTCTTTGCGCCCTTGCTATCATAGAGCTAAACCTTACCTTTAAATCAACGTCCTCTAGTACATCAGGAACATTCTCTGGTAACAAGTTTGCTCTATCTAAAATACCCATCATTCTATCAATAAGAGGTTTTAAAAACTCGAAGTGTAATCTTCCTAGAGTAGGTCCAAGAAGTCTAATCTTTTCCTCTGTACGTTGCAGCACTTCGGTTGCAGTCATTTGAGGACCTTCCAGAAGTTGCAATTGGTCAATGAAAAAGGATTCTCTGATTCTATTACGCAGCTTTTCCAGAAAATCATCTGTTATGTCTAATCTTCCACCAAGCTCGATAGGTTGTATCCTATCAGGAGTCCCTGCTCTGTAATAGTTAATCCCGCCTGGAGTCAATGCAATAGGTAGAACCATTCCATCATCAGGGACTTGAACCGCTGGGTCTACGGTTTTCTGAGCTGCTCTAATTTGCGCTTTCATAGCTTCGTTAAGCATCTTTATATCAGGTAGAGCCTCTAAGCCTGGACCACGTCCATAAATTTCTGAGGTTGTTTTAGTCCATCTAGGTACTACCGCAGGAAATTCTTTAAAGCCTTTAACTTCTATTGCAATGTCTAATTCTTCTATAATGTGAATGGATACCCAGTTAAACCTGGTCATTCTTTTAGGTAAATATTTAGCTGGTATCTCTTTTCTAGGATACACATAATGAATAAAATTCCACTCTCTAAGTGGATCTTCCTTAATCTTGTCTATTTTGTGCCTATCTATTTCAGGAAGCTTTGAAGCTACAGTTTTTAAGTTCCATTTACCTTCTATTTGTCTTCCAGTTAAAGGATAATCCCTTGAAAAACCATTTACTAACCCTCTGTAGTCTTCTGATATGTAATGCTCATAAATAGGTCTAGCGTGAAATCTAACGACGTCCTCGTCGTCTTCTTCAATACGTAAAAACGCAGTACCAATACCTCCAAGATCTAAATAAGCCTCATGCACCTCTGTATGGAAATTAGATTTAGATAAAGTATCAATCATAACCCTGGTTAGCTGCTGCAAGTACTCAATTACATCATCATCCTTATCTAACTCAGGGTCTCCTGTCTCTAAAGAAAACCACTGTGTCGCAGGGTTAGTGAGCATCCCTTGCAAGGCAGCTGCTAGGATCTTGTTGGCCGTAATAGGAGAAGAGTCGTATACCCTAACCATTCTTTTTTCGCCTCTAGTCTCTCCCGTTGCAGAAGTTTGAAAGACGTTCCTTTTTCTAGGAATAATGAAGTCTAAAGCTTCTTGCCAATGGGAATCCCAGTTAGCTCTCTCGCCTTTTAATCTTCCATGATGTTTCTTTACGTACTCTACTAAATCTTGCATTTCTACTCCACTAAGGAAAGTCTAGTCTGTGATGAACCAGGCTCAAAAGTTTGTTGTTGGATTTCATTTCTTCTTGTAGAGAAGGCTTGTACTAACTTTCTAAGTCTCTCCGTTCTAGGATCAGAGCCAATAAAAGATAATGAGTCAAAATCAAAGTCCGATGTCTCGCTGCCTGTAAGTCTTCCTTGAAGACTCTCAGCTAACCTAAAGACTTCTTCGTTAAATTGCTGTCTTTGATTCTCGTCGTTTGCAGCATCTCTTTGCTGTTCGATAGTCTCACCTTGCTCTCTTCCAATAGATGCTCCTATAAGCGCTCCGGTAGGGTTAGAAGTTAAAGCTCCACCTAGAGCTGCTCCACCTAATAAACCTGCAGTAGAAGGGTCACTAACTCCTGCTGCCCTACCTAAGCCTCTGCCTAAAGATCCACTTATGGCAGCTATAGGGTTAATGGCTGCCGAAACAATTTTTCCTGCACTTGAACTCATGCTGTCTCCAATTCATTATATTCTAAATTTGCCTGCCTTGGCAGCTCATCGTACTTTGTATCCCCAAAGAAAGATTCTCTCCTATCAAGAGCTGAGTATCCAAAAGAATCTGCTGCATGAGAGGTCCAATCGTGCTTTGGTTTATTTTTAAATATTTGTAATTTCGAATCCCAATCTTTTTGATAATTCATAAGAGAATCTAGACCTTTTTGGGTTAACTCTCTGTTGAAAAAACTTGTTGGGATAATATTTCGTGCGGCTTGTATTCTATCCTCTACCGCCTGTCTCTTTTGCATTTCTACATTTTTTAAATGTTTTCTAAACGTATTGATTCTAGTCTGTCCACTAGTCATTTCTTTTACGTTAGCGTCCCAAGGGACAACGTGTCGTCCATAACTATATTCTTTTTCTTTTATAATTTTGCACATTTCAGGAATCGATAAACCATTATCTTCAAAGTATTCTATATAACGAAAACCTGAGCGGTCTCTTTGTCTAAACCATACAGACATCGAATCATCCATGCCTAGATCCCAGAAAGTGTCTACAGGTAATCCAGGATCGTACGGGTAAGCTCCTATCTGACCTTTTTCTTCAATGATGTTTAATTTTTTAGCAAAATACGCGCCTCTAATAGCAGCGTTAAAAGAGCATTCCATCTCTTGCATATATTCTTCCTCTTCGATCTCATCGCGGATCTCAGCTAGTTCTTCATCATCAATAATACCAGTTTGACTAGCTTTGAAAATACAAGTAAACCAATTTGGATTCTCACAAGCATCATTATATCTTTTTTCAAAATGATTCTTACCCTTTGGCGTCCCAATAAATATGGCCCATCCCTTTCGATCAGACAGAGCTGGTCTGGCCACCTCTCCCCAAATAATAGGGTCACACTGGGCGAACTCATCAAATACAGCTCCGTCTAAATAGACACCTCTAACTGTATCGGGATCTTCACTACCAATTAAAAGGATCTTTATCGTATCCGGGTCTGGTAGCCAGGTTCGTTGAATCATTATAGTTAATTCTTGCTTGTTTTCTTTAAACCCTGGAATATGACGGGCATATTCTTTCAAAGGGTCCCATGCAATACGTTTCGCCTGCTTGTAAGTAGGCGCAAAATAGGCATATTGAGGATTTCTCAAAGGATTTGTTAAAGCTTTTGCCAATAAGTGGTTAAGAGTAAAGATCGTTTTGCCGAAACGTCTATGACAGACTAGGACGTTAAAACGTTTTAGCTCCTTATGCAAAAAAGCTTGCAACGGACGCGGCTCGTATCCTGTATTGAACTCTTGTTTAATCAAATCGCATCCCAAGTCATGTGAAGGTCCCAGTTATCTGGATCATTTAGTTTAAGTCCATCAAACTCCACCAAAAAAGAAAGAATTAATTCGCTACAAATAAGCTTTTCAAAATTACTTCCGGATTTGTTAAACCCTCTTATGTTAAGAATTTTTAACGCTAACCCTAGAATCTGTTTATGATCGTAAACTTTATGTTCGTGACTCTCTAGCCATTTTAAAAATTCTATTCTATCAATGCCGTACGTTCTTTTTTTAATATCCACTTTATCGTATTTTTTAAAAAAAGCATCGCCTGTCATCTCTCTTGCTCCGGCAAAAGGGACATCAGCTATCTTTAAAGCTCCTGTCTCGGAATGAAATCCCATCGCCATATGCGAATATGCATTTTTCTTCCAAGGAAGCATCCCTTGAAATACCATTATTGCCCAAGAAAAAAGAGGAAACGGATGGTAGGTTGGTCTTAACTTATAAAAGTAAATTATCATATACTAAACTCGTTTACTAAATACTGCCTAATAGTTATACCGCCACCAAAAACAGGAGGAGCAGAGTCAAGCCATTGAACGTAATTAGCTTTATTTTCTTCTTCGATTTTTACAACAATTGATTTTTTTCCAAAATTAGGGTCAGCAGGGTCGTTAATTGAAGATGAGTTATCCACAAATTTATTAAATTCAGTTTCATACTCATCCATAAAATCACGACCTTTTAGTATTACTGTTCCCTTATCAAACCCAAGAGGCATGAGTACTTCCATCATTCCTTGAAGGACAGGAAATTGAATTGATTTAACAAGAAGTGATCTTCTTTTTACGCCTTCATCAATTTGGTCTGATGGATTAACAAAGTAATGTTTATGGGTAATTTTATTTTCTTCATTGTCGGATTCATCAATATTGATCCATGTTCTCGTAGTCGTTCTGCTTATTGCAAATCCAGATGCATCTCTATTATAAACTACTTCAACTCTAATAACCTTATCTTGAGGAGCATTGTTTTCATCAAGAGATTTATACCAATCGACTTGGGTTACTTCACCCTTAGTAACTGTTCTAATTGGTATTAAAGATTGAGTAAGCTCAACACTTTTATAATTTATATCAGTGTGGTGCTTTGATTTAATACCATCTCTAACAATGCTGTATATCTTAGGAACTTTTAATGCTGGGTCTGTATCTACAAAGTTTGTAATTAAATCATCTAGATCGGACTCTTCCTGAGCAGTAAGTGGCTCAGTTAAGGTAAATCTTAAATCATCATCTCCAAATTTTAATACTATTTCTATCTTAGAAATTAAAGCCTTTGCATCATCATTAAACTTGTTTAAATCTAATATGTTCGCAGTCTTATTTATATACATTATGAGTACCTCACCAAAAATGCAGAATAACCTTTAAGCTGTGCAGTTCCACCAGTAGCTTCTTTAGAAAATCTTAGATCTAAATCTTTATTACCTGCCGTTACGTTTCCTAAAGGGAATGTATAAGATCTCCACATTGACTGATCAGCGATATTATCTTTATGTTCTTCAGCATATTCGGGAGTTAAAATAGATCCATCAAAGTCTAGGTCAAACTCCATGTCATTACCTGTGCTATGTGTTCTGACAGCTAACGAGACTTGCAAGTAACAATTACCAGCGGTAGATACGTTAAAAGTATCAGTATAGATAATAGTTTTAGTTGTAGTGTTTGGAAGTGTTACTGTTCCAGGTTCATTTACCTCACCCTCAACGCTCATTGGTCCTGCTGGTCCTTGTGGTCCTGCTGGTCCTGCTGGTCCTGCTGGTCCTGCTGGTCCTGTAGCTCCGGGAGGTCCAATTAAACTTTGAGCCGCTCCTGCATCCGTTTTGTAGTAAGGCTCGTTAGTGCCTTGATCGGCATAAAAACGCATCTTACCGCTTGCAGGCGTATCAGGCTCATTTTGTTTGTTAAACTCTATATAACTCATAGTACAATAGCCTCCCCTTCAAGGATTAAATTGCCCGTAGTAAAACAAGCATCATGCAAAACAACAAATTTGTTCTCTGGCACTAAAATATCATCCAGATAAATTCTATCAATAAATCTATCTTCAATTAACTTTGACCAATTAGTAGCTCCTAAAGCGAACTTACGCCAAACAGACCCGCTATCTTGATCAATATACAAAGTGGCAATAGGGGAGTCAGTTCCTACTGGACTCCCACTACCACCTGTTAAATAATATAAAACATTGCCGTCGTCGTCTTTAAACGCAACCCCAAAAGGTTCTAGTCCATAAGCTTCTTCGGCATTAATTGTCATACACTATCCTATAAAGCAGCTACGCCTGTTCTTCTAACAGTATATCTGATACCGTCAGCATCGCTAGTATCAAGCTGTAATCCCATTGTCTGAGAAGCTCCTGTCCCAGATAAAACGACACTAGCTTGGATATTAAAAGTTCCACCAATGTTTTGTCTTCTAGAAATATCGTCTTTTACAACAGTAGCGTCAGCTCCAGCGTGTCCGTTGTGAAAACCTTCTATTCTAAACTTTCTTACCTTAGTAGGGTCTCCAATATCGTGTGCTGTTACTTCCCACTCTGCCGATTGAAATTCATCTACTAAAACAGTATCCACTACAGTTGGAGTATTTTGTGCAATATCAGCTGGTCCTGCTGTAGATTCTAAAGCTTCGATAGCAGATTCTAATTCTTGATTAACCGTTCTCTGGTTAACGTTATCAGAAATAATGTTTCCAGTGTAAACACCCATGTCTACGTCGCCAGCAACTCCACCAAGACTAGTTCTAAGAGCTTGCGCTTCAGTTTCTAGTTGTTGAATATTCTGCTTAATAGACTCGCCATCGTTAAGTAAAGATCCAGTATAGTTACCCATATCAGAATCAGATTGAACATTTCTACCTAAGATAGAACTAGTGTTATCCAAATTACCATCTAGTTTCTGTAGAGCACCTTGTACTGTATCAGAAGAAGATACGTCTCCAGCTGAAGCTGCGTAACCAGCTGCGATGTTAATACCATCTGCAAAGTTCCAATCAACATCTGCAAGTTTGATCATAACCGAACCGTTATAAACAACTAGAGCATCGTTTTCCTGTGATGCTGGAGAGTCCGGTAAATAATTACGAACAATAAACGCATCGTTATTTGCTAAAGGATCTGCCGCAGCGGCTAACGTAATATTAGGTGCTGAAATTGCCGTTACTTCAAAAAGAGCTGGAGTACCATCAGCATCACCAATAACAAACTCGCCTACTGTAAAATCACCAGCGGCTACTGGAGTCTCGTTATCACTCCAAGAAGTAGGATCTACTGAGCCCGCTGCAACCGTATCGTCAGTTAGAGCTCTAACTACCTCGCCTCTCCATGACAAATTTAATAAGTCATCTGCATCTGAAAGCTTGCTCCACTTGTCAGTCCCTGCTCCTGCGCTCTTTTTTACGTAAACTTCACCGGCACTGTTATGATAAAAAGAACCTGGGTTAGCGTTATCCTGAAAAGAGCCGTCAGCTCCAGGCGCACCTGATCCTCGTAGAGTAGAAATAGGTGAATCACCATTTTCTTCAAATAAATTAAAACCTAATTCAAAACCTGCAATATCTCTAGACATTAAACACTCCTCGTATTAATTCGATATCCAAATCGAATGTCTCGTTATTAATAACTTCTAATTCGGCATTTACCCCGTTAACCTTCACTGTTAACTCAATATTCATGCCTCCAGCTATGAACTTATTAGAAATAGTATCCCTTAAGTTCGAATTTTCATTAGTTACGTTAAGCTCAAACCTGTTATAACGGCTGTTTACCTCATTACTTATACTAACAAAATATTTGGCCGCTTTTAGCTGGGAAAGAGCTGCTATATCCACTACAAACGTCGATGTACCAGGAATCACCCTTCTTAGCCTACGCCAAGGGGTAGGTCCTGATACCGCTGTCGTTAACGTCATTGCGCTATTGCCTCCACGTCCAAAGTAACCGCACCTAGTTCACTTTTTGCATAAACTAGAAAAGTTACGTCGGCGATTGCCCTCGGAAACAACGTATAAATTCTTTCCTGCTGATCAGCCAATTGCTGACCCAAAAACCCAGGCTCTGTATTATCAAAATTTAATCTAACGTTTTGACCTGTGTTGTTTTGGATATTAAGACTTACAATATTATCAATTACATTGGCAGGTACAAGAGTCCAACCAGTATTGTTAATACCTACTTGAAAAGTAGTCCCTGTTGACCCTCCTCCAGTTGGAGAAAACACAGTTCCGTCGCTTGTAAAAATCCTAACAGGCGGTATAAACAAATTCGGATCCCCAGGCGCTGCCCGTGCCGTTGGCAGGAGGTCCGAAAGATGCAAGCCTATTATCCCAGGACTGAGAAAAGCGGGCATCGTCGGCGTATTCCACCTCTACGATAACCCCGTTTGCAACAATGGTACGCTCTAAAAGCCACGCCTCGTCCGCATCCAAAACTCCCCTAGAGGCAAGCCCTCTAATGGTAGTGTACTCGTCGATATGATCGACACGCGTAATGAAGCGCCCGTTCTCCTGTCTAAATAGCTCGAAAAAATCGAAATGCTTTCTACCCGCCACTACTTAGCTTCTTTTTCCATCTGCTTGATAATGCCTTCGGCTTTCGCCAAAGATTTGGTGAGGCGCTCGTTCCCCTTCTTGAGCTCAAAGATCTCCCGCTCAAGCGCAACGATAGTATCCTTAGCCTCGTTTAGCTCCACGCTTCGCTGCTTCTCAAACGCCTTCTTCGAATCTTCAATCATACGCGTTAGTTTCTTAATCTTACCCTGAAGCGCATAGACGGCTTCTCTACTCGTATCAACCGTTTCCGCCTGGTTAACAAAACCACGATCCGCTAGGACTCTATTTTTCAAACTGCTCATGCTCTACCTCTATAGTTTTTACGTTCGGCGATTCGCTATCCAATGGAACCCCCGTATTTATAATCATTTGGACTGGACCAGTTGCAGCGTCATTAGGTCCAGATTTGGTCCCATAGCCCTTAGGGTCCGATTTCTCCGCAAGCCACTTAAGCTTATCCATCCAAAGCTTTTCAGCTGGTACTTCATCCTTTGCCAGATCCTTAGTCTCTTCCAGGGAATCTATGATCTGGTCAACGAATCCTTCCGCACGTGCCTGCTTTGCGGCCTTAATAGCTTCCTCAAAATCAGGATTCTCCCTTCGCCACTTTGCAATAATGGTAGTACATGGCATTTCTGGACGCTTTGCAATAGATGTGAACGAATGTCCTTTAGCAACGAGCTGCACAATGAGGTCGTGGTAGAGCTGGTTGTAATTCCAAAAAGCTGAGTTTTGATTCGTGAACACTGGATGATAGTCACGACCAGGAATTTTGCCATCTTCAAAGCGCGGTGCGCTTCGCACAATTTCACCAGAAATGACATTTACGACGTGAATATCGCCGTTTTCATCCATGTAATGGTAATTTTCGTCCGTTTTTTCGATATCGGTCAGGGATTTTGATTCTTCCATTTCAAAAAATTACCAAAAAAGAGAGTTCGAGGCAACAGGGTAGTTTCTCCGTAGGTTAAGGTAGCTTAAAAATAAGAATTCGCTTATGCTCGACGCGTTACCGGATTATAGTGTATAGATTTTAGTAATATGCGAACTTTTGTAAATAAGTTTAGGGTTTAAATAATATGCGAACCTAGTAAAAAGGGGGAAAGGGTGGGGTGCGTGAGGCGATGTATTACACTAACCCCGGGCAGCCTATTTTTGGGGTATACCCCCCCTTAGACTATGCCCTAGACTATAGACCCCCCTATAGGCACATAGCGGTCCGTTGTCTTAGTGCTGAGATTCGTGAGTCAAGAGCCTATGACCGCGCACCGTGAACCATTTTCACAACGCATTGCGGTGCGTGCTACGTTGTGCGATCATACGTGTGTAAAAACTTGCGGTTCGAATAACTCGAATCGCGAAACGAAGGATTAACCCATGACCAAAGTACTAATAACTCTAGTAATAGCTACAACGCTTCTAGTAATAAGCCACGATAACCAAAAACCAAGCGCCGAGAACGTATACCAAGATAAAGAATTGATCGAGTGTCCTGGTATATTCAACTACGAAACAGAAAAATGCGAAATTAATTAAACTTGCGCGGTCCACGGATAGGACCTACCATTATCTCATGACTCAAATATTACCGATTCTCGCCCTTTCAATCCTAACCCTTATCCTAACCCTCGAAGACCAAGTAACGCCAAAAAAGGCCCATTTTTGCGCCAATAACTACCAGGTTATTGAAAGCCCGCGCTTCGAGCATCTTGCCAGGATGAATGACTCCACTCTCACCAGGGACCAGGCTAAGAGCGACGCGCTTCGTTGGCAAAGAGAATGCTTGTATTCAAACCAATACGAAATTATTTCCGAGTTTTACCAAAAATGATTTTCTTACATCTGAGAAGCCGCCACGATGCAAAATGGAATCTCCTAGGGGTGGACATGATGGACACGATATCGCCTTTTTTTCAAAAGTTTTTATTTTTATTATTTTCTTTCCTTTTTCTCTTTCCTTACTTCTTATATTC
>Ga0114919_10000289_pt1 | contig 37471 bp, 35 predicted proteins | sample BlataG_FD_88682 | JGI IMG/M metagenome (GOLD analysis project Ga0114919, IMG submission 88682) | Deep subsurface microbial communities from Black Sea to uncover new lineages of life (NeLLi) - Black_00105 metaG | ecosystem: Environmental > Aquatic > Marine > Oceanic > Sediment | place: Atlantic... | reverse complement strand
TGGGTTTTGTTTTGGGTGGGGGAAAAAAAAAAAAAAAAAAAAGCGAAGAAAAAAGAGAGAAAGGGAGGGAAAGAAAAGAAAGGGGGGGGGGGGGGGGGGGGGATGAAAAACCCTTACCTGTCCAGACCGAGCTAAGAGTGTCAGCTCTTTCGGATGGTTTTGTAAAGCAGTTTCAGCATAGAAAGCTAGTGAGTCTGCTGCATTCTTTGATATCAACCTGATGGTTGCAGGACCGAAGAAACGAAAGAGGATGATGTAGAAAGACATTCAGACTAATAGTAGGAAGGTGTTTGGGAGAGTTGGGAAAGTAGAGGGTTGGCCTTTTGTCTGGTTTTACGGAGGCGGTAATGAGTGTTGACGGGGTATGCTTAGCCTAGCAGGATTGACCGATGGAATACCATGTACATAGATATTGGAACTGGAAGAAGTGCTTGTAGTTAGCACCCTGCAGTATCGATTCAGGGAGTAAATTTAAAAAGAGATGAAGTGATCAAGGTAACAGCTCTATCTACATGATACCATTCTGAACTCTGTGATTATTGAGAGTAGATACCATCTACAATATAAAGAGTGCAGTTTGAGGCGAAGAACTGCATCGATTGCATATATTATTATAGGATGATTTACACCTGTGCCCCTGTCGGCGCTGACGGCGAGAGATGATTTATAAACTAAAAAATGCTGGATGTAAGGAATCTCACCCCATATAAAGCCATAGAGGGTTGATATGGAGAGATTTAGAGTCTACTAGCCAAAGGGAAGGACGGGGAGACCGGTGATCGTAATACTACCCTGAGCAAGTGCCCCAAGTGGACGTCACAAGTAGAGGATGTCCGGTCTAATCTACTTGCCTGCCTTCCCCTGTATGAAAAAGGAGAAAAAGGTGTGTAGAAAAGTATAAAGTAGAAGCATAGTATACACCTAGAAAGTTAGATGGAAACTATATATAATATTAATCCTCCCACCGGCACTCTCACCCTTCTCCTCCAGCCATCTTCTCTACCATCACCCCACACTGTAGACCAACAAACAACAACAATCTATAACAATCCTCTATCCTCCTACTAGCAGCCTCTATATCTGCCAACAGCCCACTATCTTCTTTCTCATCACCGCCATCGCCATCTTCAAGAGCTGCTGTGAATGCTGTGTGGACCGCCTTCACATCTCCCACCATCACCTCTGCCTGGCCTCTCAATAATAGAGAAGTACTCACAGCATCATCCCTGGGCCATGCAATGCCATCATCTGAGGGTCTACCAGTCTTCTTTATCATGTGTACCGATCTTCCTAGAGCTAATAGTCTTTCTGTACATACAGCTGCTACCTCAGCAAGTCGTTTCCTGCCCTCCATTTCCACCATCTTTTTATGTTTCCCATCTTGCTCTTTTTTTCCATCATCATTATTATCTTTACTGTTGTCTTCTTGCTTTCGTTTCTCTTGCATTTCTTTACGTATGGAATTGGCTCTATCTATGGCAGAACTAACCATATTAGTGATGATTTGATGTCCTTTTTCCAACTGTATCGCTGATGGCTGACTGCTGCTTACGACCTCAGCACCACTACTAGCTTCCAGATCATATATCGGTTGTAGAGAACTTAGAAGAGCTTCAAATGCAGTACTTGCACTTTTATCATTTCTAATACTAGCCCTATATTTATTGCACAATCTTGAGCATTCTGACGATAAGCCCTCTAGATCCTGCTCAGCTTCCTCACCCCCAAAGAGCTGATAGAGCTCTGAGAAGGTCATCGCACTTTGACTCTTCTTATCATTGCTATTGTTGTTATCAGTCGTAGTACCATCTACACCTACAGTATCATCATCGCCATCATCCATAGGAGCCAAGCCAGATTGAATAAAGCTGCTTGCTCCCTTTGCAACATCTGTCAACGTCTGACCTAATTTAAACTCAGGCCTCGTCCTACTCGCCTGACTGCCAACATTACTCTTAACAGCTTGCAAAGCAGGCCCAGCGTCCATTGCTGTGTCAGTCAGCTCTTGCGCCATAGTAGTAGCTGTCGATGATACCCATCCCCATATAGATGTCAGGGCTTTACCTCCTGCTGATGCCCCTGAGGAGAGAAGCTCAGGAAGATGAGGACCATCATCATCATCATCATCATCATCGTTACCATTCTCAATGTCGTCATCGGTATTGCCCGTAGTAGTAGCTATATTTATATCAGATTGTGCCACTGGTTGTTGTTTTTTAGTATCTGTCCTCTGTTCTTGTGGCGGCTTTGCCACATCATCACCTTCCTCTGTTGTTATTGAAGAAGAAGAAGATACCTGCTGCTGCTCCCCTTCTTCTCCTCTTTCTCCTTCATCATCAGCTTCAGCTGCTTTGGCGGCTTCTACCAGCACTTCACTGAAACTTTGGCCTAGATCTGTGATATCTTTTACTGCAATAGCTGCTACTGATGTGATCTTACCCAAGAAACCCCAACCACCACCACCACCAGAAGTACCATCTGATTGAGTTGGTAATGCTGTTTCTACTGCTTGCTCTGATTCTTTGTTATTATATTTTCCTTCCTGTATTAAAGTAGGAAGTTTAGGAGGCATAGTGTTTGTCAAAGTATCAGTGGTTGGTTTTGGAGATGATTTCTTGGCTTCTTCTTCTTGTTGTTTAGGTGGTGGGTGAGAAGGTTGAGGAGGTGGAAGAATAGTTGCTGCTGCTGCTGGTGGTGGTGGTGGTGGAGCTTCCTTCTTTTCTTTGGCGAGTTGTTTCTTTGGGTGAATTGGCCTTGGAGCTGAAGTTGGTGAAAAGGCTGGCTTATCTGGCTTTTGACTATTACTGGAAGGAGGAGGAGATGGTGGTGGAGCTGTGGTGGCGGTAGAGGTGGTAGCTAGAGGCTTCTTTACTTGTTGCTGTTTTGTAGGAGGAGGAGCTTGCTTAATTGGATTAGTTTCTGTCTCTTCCTGTGGTTCAGGCTTTGTGGTTGTAGCCTCTGCAGTAGGTTTCTTTCTCTTCCCCTGATGAGGCCTTTCGGTAGTGGTTGTGGTAGTTGGTGGTTTTACTACTGATGCTGATGGATTTGTTATGAAAGTGTTTGAGGTATAAGCTGGAATATTTGACTTGGGATGCTTAGATTCTTTGGGTTTCTGTTTTGGTGATGGTAGAGGTGGCGCTGTGACTGGAGGAGAAGGCTTGGGAGGAGGAGCAGCGACAGTGACGGGTGGGTCGGTAGACATCTTCTCTGCCTCATGTTTGGGTGGGGTTGCTTCAAGTACATCATCGTCCGTCCAGTCGTCAATCTCGTCCTCATTTACGTCTATAGCTGCCAATTCGTTCAAGAACTCGTCGTCTGACATTTTGATCAATTGTTTTTTCTCAGATCACTTGGTGCCTTTATTCAATACAGCCGTGTTGCTTGACCAAAAAGTCGGCAATATGGCTGCACGAAGCTCTTTTAATAAGGATGATAGTGCTATCCAACGGGTTGATGAATACAAAACAGCTGACATTTCCCCGTCCGCTCCTCCTGCTTTTGCTTGGTGTTTGGCAGAGACTACTCCATGATTGGAAATGGCAGGATATGCAGCCTGGTAGTGTGCCCATCAACTTCATCACACTGATGGCAGATGTAACTATATCTAAAATTCAGATACAAACTTTGATGGAAGTGGTCTAGAAGTCTATGCTGTATATTGCAACACGAGCTCATCTCCTGCTCAATGAAAACCGTCGGGGAGAGAGACAACGCCCGTGAGAAACTTACAACTAAAAGCAATCCCTCCAAACACCCTATGCTTACACCTTGTAGGAAACACACGTTTGCTACACTTGATCTGAGTTCAAATTATTTCCCAAGGACGAAATCACCAACTGGATTTTCAGATTGATCAGATTACCTTGAAGTCTCCAACCAAGCAGAATGACCGTCTCAGCAGATAAGGCAAAACGTTACGACCGTGGTATTCGCATCTGGGGTTCTAAAGGCCAAGAAGACCTCGAATCAGCCAAAGTCCTCCTCATCAACGCCGGCCCAACAGGAGCGGAGGCCCTCAAGAATCTTGTCCTCGGTGGCATCCATTCCTTCACCGTCCTCGATGACGCCAAAATCCTCCCATCCGATCTCGGCAACAACTTCCTCCTCCCTCCAGATTCTCTAGGCTGCTCCCGTGCTCAACATATCACTGAATGCCTCAAGGAGCTCAATGACACTGTGTCTGGCAGTTTTGTCGAAGAAGAATCTCTCTCCTCCCTCCTCTCCTCAAACCCCACCTTTTTCCACCAATTTTCCATCATTCTAGCCTCTCAGCTCCGTGAGCAGCAGGCTCTCCAGCTAGAACACATCTGCCATCAGTACAACATCCCCCTAGTTCTCTGCAGATCCTATGGATTGGTAGGAACCTTGAGAGTTTGTGTTTCGGAACACACCGTAGTGGAAAGCAAACCAGACTCTGTGGTGGATGATCTCCGTCTTTCCGACCCATGGCCTGCCCTGTCGGACTATGTCAACTCTATTGACTTGTCTACCCTAGATGATTCTACCCATAGCCATCTGCCTTATGCAATTATTCTCATCAAGGCAGCAAAGGAATGGAAGGCAAATCATGGAGGGAAGCTTCCTTCCACTGCTACCGAGAGAGCTGAATTCAAGTCGTTGATTAAATCGTGGCAGAAAATGGTGGATGGAGTCCCTCTGGATGAGGAGAATTTCCATGAAGCAGTGAGTAATGCACAAAGAGTGTGGGCGCCTCCGGTGTTGTCGGCAGAAGTGCAGGCTTTGTTTGATGATGCAGCCTGTTGTCCAGAGCAGCTGAGCAGTACATCTGCTGATTTTTGGTTTCTAGTGGCTGCATTAAAGATGTTTATGATGCAGAATGGTGATTCTAGTAGTGATACTAATGGAGATGGAAATCAAGGAGGTAGAATGTTCCCTCCTCCTCTAGATGGCCACATCCCCGATATGCACGCCTCCACACAGTTGTATCTAGATCTTCAGCGTTTGTATAAAGAGAAGGCAGAGCAGGATGCTTTTGCGGTAGAAGGCCATCTGAAGATGTTCTTAGATGCAGTTGGTAGAGAAGCTATTAGTAAAAATATTGGAAATGACAATACTAATACTAATAATACTAATACAGCTGCTGCAATTCCTTTGTCAGAAGTGCGTAGATTCTGCAAGAATGCCCGACATCTAAGACTGGTCAGACCCCGTCTCCTCTCAGATGAAATTTCCACCTGTAACGCCACCGCCCTAAGAGCTGCTCTTGCCAATGAAGAAACCTCATCCTCTGCTGGACTGTACGTTCTCCTCAGAGCTGTAGATAAGTTCCACGACACCTATCAAAGATATCCTGGAGTGTATGATGATGAGGTGGAGGAAGATTTGGCATTGCTCAAGACAACTGTGAATGCAACGCTGGCAGAGTGTGGTGTAGGGGGGGCAGCTGGGGGGTCGGTGTCGGATGACTTGGCTGGGGAGGTGTGTAGATGTGCAGCTGGGGAGTTGCATGTGGTGGCGGCGGCGGTGGGGACAATGGCGAGTCAGGAGGCTATCAAGTTGGTGACTGGGCAGTTTGTGCCGGTGGAGGGGACTTTGATTTGGGATGCTATTCATTGTACTACTGCATGCTTTAGGTTTTAGAGAAAAGAAAGGGTGGGGTAGTAAAGTATTGTGGAGATCATAATTATGTAGTATGTAAGAAGATGCATGTATGTGCCTATGCCGTTTTGGGTTACAAAACGAGTGAGGGAAATAAGAATGAGATCAACATCAATATGATCATCTCCATATAGCAAAGCAAGTATATTAGACAAATTTCATTCATGGGGTAGATTTAATATTTAGATGGCAGTACGCTGGCTGATTGGGTCCATTACTACAGGTCCACCTGCTTGACGTGGCATTGCCCAACGTCTTTTTTCAGTTGCTGCTGCCCAAGATGGATTGTTGACGGTGCTTGGGACTGAGTGGAAGGTTCCAAGAAAGGACCAGAGGCTGTATGCACCAACGAAGCCTGTGTAGAGTAGAGAGGGAGGGAGAGGGAGGATGGGTCGGGGTGGTGAGAGTTGAGAAGCGAGGGGGGGAGGGGGGGGCTGACCCTAGAGCTAGAGCGGCTGGGCTAATTGAAAAAAAGTGAAACTTATGCTATAAGGGCAGATAATCATTGAGTATGAATGTATACGCACCTGCCATCGATGTCCAGATGACCTTGCCTGCAGGTGCGAACCCAGAATTAAACATTTCGTTCAATTGTTTGATTAGCGTTTAAAGGGCAAAAATGGCGTTAATACTAGTGTTAAATATGTTCAGACTTTTCACAGTAGCAATGATATATCAGTGTCTATGTCAATCACTGAATGCACACCCTCATCTTATCCTCCTACATTCACCGACTCTCCATGTCTCCCTCCAACTCTCCTCTCCCACCGTCACATCATGATCATCATAGACACACTCAGCCAGACACAATCCTCTAGCTTCTGCTACATGATACCCTAATGCTTTACCCGGTGTATCCAAGAATGTCTCTTTATTAGTCAATCGCTGCACAATCTCCTCCCTGGTAATCAGCACCACCCCTCTTCCTCTCTCTCCTCCTCCTCCTCCCTCGCCCTCAGCAGCAGCAACTGCCAATAGAGCTCCTACCATATGCCTACATTGCCTATGCAAAAACCCACTCCCTTTAATCACAAACCTTATTCCACATTCAGGTAGTTCTTCCAACTCAATACTCTTCACTGTTCTAAATGTGCTATGTTTAGCATTATCTTCAGATTGCTTGCAAAATGCCTCAAAATCATGGGTGCCCACAAACAGCTGCGCGACCTCTCGCATCTTCTCAACATCCAGCAACCATGATGCAGACTTCTTAGGATGATACCTGTATCTTCTATATAATGGATTCTCTATCTTATCTAGATGAATATCATAATAATATGTCTTTGACGAGGCATATCGGGCATTGAATGATGACGGTACTTCCTGTAAGCTTTTCATTCTTATATCGGCTGGTAACAATGAGTTGACTGCATAACATATCCTTCCTGTATCCATCTTCTTATTCTTATTATGATAAGTAAGAGTCCAGAATTGTATTACTTGTGCTCTGGCGTGCACACCTGCATCTGTACGTCCCGCTGCTTGAATTTTTAATACTTCTCTTGGTTGTTGAGTGACTGTTGTCAATGCGTGTTCCAACTGACCTTGTATAGTTGGCATTGTGTTGTTTTTACCTCTTCTCTTTTTCATTGAGACATTAACAGTACCATATTTATCTAATGGTGGTGGTTCAGAGCCAAGTTGGAGTTGAAATCCGCTGTAGCTCGTTCCATCGTATGATATAACCGCCTTGTGATTTTGCATCGTTGTTATCCTTGCCTCCCTTCCCTCTGCACCTCCCTCCTCCTTGTCCTCGTCCTCATCTAGGCCCTTCTTGTAGTGTTCCTCCTCCTCCCTGCAATCTTGGGTGGTGAAGCTGTCGCCATCTGCACTGCAATTCCTTCTGCCGCTGCTTTTGATGCGGTGGAGGAGCTGTTTCTGATAAAGTAAGAACCCAGCAGGATGGTGGAGGCACCCACCCACCAAGACAGGTTGATCTTCTCTCCAAACACAACCTTGCCTAGCTGGCCTGTGAATAGAATGTTGGCGGAGAGAGTGGCGACTGTGGCCTGAAGAGAAGGTGTGTAAAGGAGAGATTTGCTGTAGAGAGTGAGCATCAAGCCGTTGCAGGCAATGAGTAGGACGTAGCATAGGATTTGGCCACCGTCTTGGGCTAAAATCTGAGGGTCGCCGGAGAGCTTGCCGAAGACTGCTGCTAGTGCGCCGCTAAAGCCGGCAATGAAACAAACTGCGATGCCTCCTAAGAATGGAAGGAATGACTATATGTGGGATAGGAGGCGGTGGGGTGAGATGGAAGTGGTTAGTAGGAATATATTGAAGCATCAAAAGGAAAATGATGGATGCAAAGTTGAAATCTTACTTCTTCATTGGACATTATTGTGATTGCACGTGCTGAATTGATTGATTTATATCACAGGATGCTATAGAAAGGTTATTGAAATCACAGAATGTTGAATCACGAATGAAATTCCCTTGAGTTGAGAAGAGATAGAGACCACCACCACGTGCCCCTGTCTTTCAGCCACCGTCCCTCTTTCCATCTTCTACTTTTTAGTTCTCTTTGCAGCTATTATAGCAGTACTTGCTGCTCTTTTTCTCTTTATTATACCCATACACACTAGTACTACCTTTCTTCTTCTCAATCATAGCTTTATCATCCTTCTTCTTGACATACCAAGCCACCGCCAGATTTTTCCCAGTAGACGTACAAATAGTAGTACCAGCAATGGGGCTGTTGTTGTTGTTGTTGTTGACAAGCAACTGCCTGCTAGTAGCCCTATGATCAGTATTATTACTTTCTTTGAGAGGAGCAAAGATATCTTGGGAAGCTAGTATGAAGGCCTTCCTAGCCAGAGCAGCAGCATTACGGCTGGGAGTGAGAGTGGGGGTAGTGGTGGTGCTGACGGTGGCCTTCTTGGGAGTTGAGTAGAGGACGCCATCATGTTGAGGAGTATGGATGATCTGCTCTTCATCTTGACTATGGAATTGTTGGTCAGCCTGAGCAAAGTTCATGGTGTGCACCAGGGGTGTGGAGAGTTGTGCAGGTGAGAGGCATGGAGGAGGAGGAGGGGGGGAGAGGAGAGGATCAGGAAGGGGGGGGTCGGATCCGGATGAGCAAGTAAGAGAGAGAGAGGAGCTCCTGAAAGCGTGTGTTGAGGTGCAAAGTGCATGTTTATTGAGCAAATTGAATCCATCTACAGGCACGAGTAATGCTTCTCCTATGTTAAACACAGAGCTCCAATGAATAGTGGCCAGAAGAGGATAGACTTGATAACTTGGTGGTTTATCCATTATGTTGGTTGAATGAATGAATGAATGAAACCCTTGGTTTAATGAGACACTAATACAAGAAGAATTGAATTTAACGTGCATCAGTGAGATTGAAGCGGAATAAATAAGGAAAACAGTGCATTTTGTCTTGGATGGTGTGCTTTTGAACCGACCTTTTCGAGGCACCACTTTTTTTTTGACTTTTTCCCGCCTTTCAAAGTTTGCAATCTTCCACTGCCATTCATGAAATGCAACACTATAATTATGTGGTTGGAAGGAGGACTACACACGGCAATACCAGCCTCCTGCGCGTGGTTCTACTTAAGGTGTACTATTATTACACACAACAATAATAGCAATATCCTCAACATAAATATACACATCTCATCTCATCTCATCATCTATTTATTTACCTCACAAACAGCAGAGCAAGGGTCTTGGAGATCCATCAGGAAGCACTTTCCCTACTCATTTACTGTTTTCCTTTCTTCTTTCTCTATGCAGCTTGGGGTGCTATTGTAGAACCTTGGACACTAGTACCCTCCATACTCCCATTACTACTGCTGCCACCTCCATTTGAACCATTACTATTGAAATGCCTACCATTCACTGCTTGTACATCACCCTCACTACTACTATTTTTATTGCTACTACTAACTTCTTGTTGTTCTCTAATCTTGGCCTCCTCGTATTCCTTCAAAATACCACCCAAATTAGCCACTGCTCTCAACCACGATGCACATACAACCACAAACACAGCAGATATCACAGGTAGAGCCGACTGAATAGATCCCAACACAATCAACAGTGCCTGTGTAACCCAAGCCCCTCCGGATTTACCAATCTGACTACCTAGTAAATCCACAGCTGCTTTGCCTCTGCTCTTTTCCTCCTTGGTCATCTCAATCCACACCATTTCCTTGGACGAATCAAACAGAGAGAATTTACTAGCTCTGGCCATTACCTGGGTTAAAGCTCCAGCTGCTACTCCAGCAAAGGCCATGGCAGTTGGATCCATTCCTGCAATTGAAATACCTTGATTGGCGGCCAGAGACATGAAGAAGAAACACGCTCCAGTGACACCCATGGCTAAAGGAGTGGCCATTGCAGCTGCATTCCAACCAAACTTTTGGAAGACAATCTTGCCCAGAAGCATTAGTGTGATGGTTGCCCACCCTGTGGCGATGGATACGTCTGCCAGCACTCCTTGATAGGCTGCTGGGGTGGGGAAAAGTGCTCTGAGTTGACCCTTCCAAGCAAATTCAAACAACCTATGTGAGATGCCATAACTCATGACAAGAATAGCTAGATTTGTAATCTTGGGACTGCTCTTTAATACAGCAAAGCTTTCTCCAAGGCTTCCTTTAGGTTTTTTCTTCTTTATCATCTTTTTTTGAGGTGACGACTTGGCGCCAAGAGCGGCTCCAGTGGGTGCATCTACAACGCAATAAGGTGCAATCACCCACCTATCAACCACAGCTTTAGCCAGCCCCATGGCCCCTGCCATGCATGCCACACACATGACCAAGGCAGACAGCATAGCATGTGTCCCTACTCCAGCTGTAGCTTTACACACCATCTTGACAAACGACCCCGACAGTACCAGAGCCACATTAGCTGCAATGCCCATCATGGGGTACACTGCTCTAGCTTCTTCAACAGTACAAACTTCATTAGCAAGACCCCAGAAGAGGACAGATATTACTACAGATCCCCAAAGCTCTGCTGAGCAATAAAATAGAGAAAATGTCCAATATTCTATAACTTTGAGCAGACCATGGAGACCTGTAGGCACTACAGTGGACAGTGACTCATACAGACCATGTGGATGCAATACTCCGTGCATTGGGTATAAAACAGCAGCAAAGAAGATGTAGAAGCCAATTAATGGAGCTACCGATGCATAGAATACAGTCCTCTGGGGTAATACTTCCAACATGCGGCCGTACAACATGAAGAATCCCAAGGAAGCTGGTAGTACCACCAGTGAAGACAACCAGGGAAGAGTCTCCGCTCCAGCAGTAGTCACCATGATGGCATCTTTCAAGTTTTGCAGAATTGTCAGGTTGAAACTTGCTGCAAAGAATATTGCACCCAGAGCCAGTACTTTTTGCCACAATTTTAGGGGAGGAGGGTTTTTGTGTACCTGGTCGATGGATTTCATGGCAACCTTGGGGAAGGCTGCTTTGCTCCACCATTTGGTGCGGCCACGTTTTTCTAGGTAGTGTGCATCTTCGTTGGAAAGGGTTTCAGCAAGCTCTAGAGGGGCTTGTAACATGGCAGACATGGCTGCAGGGGGGTGCCAGGGGCTGGCTGGGCCCTGAGGTTTGGACGGAGGGGGAGAAGACTGTTGCTCTTGCTCTTGCTGGTGATTGTGATTGTGATCATTAATGTTATTGTCACTGCTAGCAGATATGGTGAGTTTGGATTTTCTTCTTCTATGTAGAGATATGGTTGTGGGGAGAAGGAGCGATGATGATGGGGCTCCAATTGCTGCTGCTATGTTGGGAGGAGAGGGGAGCGGGGACGGTGGCGTGAGTTGAGAGTTGAAGGGGATGGGGATGAGAGAAGGGATGGTACCGGGAGGTTTAATTGATGGTTTGAGAAAACTTACCATGACGCCTACACCTTCCTTGTTGCGAAGAAATCGGCGAAACAAGCTCGGTTTTGGAGAAATTTGAAGATTGGATCACTCGACCAGCATGGCCTGGGGTCCTGGAATTGACCGCCAGCATGTGGTTATTAAGTTTGGATGTGTGTTTATAGAAATGTGAATTTCAGAACAAGGCAGAAATTCAAAAGTGCTCCACAAAAGGTCGAAATAATGCGATATCTATCCGATTAAAAAAAGTCGGGGTGGATATTCTCCACTGAAAATGATATAACTATGTTTGACACGCCTTATCGATGTATATCAGGTTTGGAATATTGCCTCCGAAGCAAACATTTGACATTTAAACCTTGTTGAGTGCCGCTCGACTGACATGAGCGATTTCAGACGTTCAAATTAAGTCTTCATTGTTCCTCGCTTGAGGGCTTATGTCTAGTTAGACTTGATCCTTGCAAATGATGGGCATCACCCTGTCAAGTTGGGTGAGCAACAGTGAGAACAAAATATGAGACAGGCTGTGGCATTTGCTTCCTCTCTGTCATTTTTTTTCTAAAGCGGAGGGGTGGAGGAGATAAGCACTGGCCGAGCAGGCCTTCCTTTCCTATGCCCTCCTCTAAACCAAGCACATTTTGTCGACATATTCATCTATCGTTGATTCTCTGACTTGAAATCTAAGAACATTGATCTACTGGGACAAAACCAAAGACACACGATCATTTTTCTGAACCACAACTTGTTTGAGGAAAACGCACCAGTTGACCCATCGTTCGAGTAGTACAATATTCATTATAGCATGATCAACTCGAAAGCAAGACCCCATTGCAATACCAACTCTTGTTTGGAGCATTCCTCCACTCCCCACTCCTCGCTCAGAGTTCACCAACGGACCAGAGGATCAACACCACCAGCACCCCTTTGCTCCCTCCTAGCACCATCCTTCAACCGTGCTTGTCAACTAAGCATCCATCGTAGAAAATCTCTCCCCCCACTTAAATCAACAGCAGGAGACGCCTCTGGCAAATCTGAATCAGCCCGCCAGATTGTCTCTGCTGGTGACACTGACACCATCCCCGTCTTCCCTCTCTCCCTCGTAGCTCTCCCAGCAGCAGACGTCCCGCTACAAATCTTCGAAGCTAGATACAGAGTACTATTTTCAACTCTCTTAGCAGGCTCAGAGGGCATTGACGATGGCCTCATTAATCCAGAGAAGACTTGGACAGGCACTAGACGATTTGGTCTGTCATTCTTCGACCCTCAGAGCCAGGGTCTGGCCTCTGTGGGGACAATTCTAGAGATCAAAGCCCACACTCTACTTGATGATGGTCGTATATTGATTGATAATTTGGGGAGAGAGAGGTACAAGATCTTGGAAGTAGTGGAAGAAAGACCCGTATTGGTGTGCAAGATTCAATACCTAGATAGCACACTGGAAGAAGAGGATAAGAAGAAGAATGGAGATAATAATAATAATAATAATAGTGACGAAGAAGAGAAGGAACTGGCAGTCAAAGCAGCACAACTATTTAAATCAGTTGTACAGTTAAGCATCAAACTGAGAGATTCCCCATTACCATCAGAGGTTGCTGATCCTTCACAATTAAGGGAGCTTTCACCCAGAGATTTATCATTCTGGATGGCTTCCCTAATTGCAGGGAATCCATACCAACAACAGGCATTGCTGGAGGAGGAGACAACAATGGATAGACTGAAGGCTGTGGTGGATTTGATGGAGAGTACACTGAAGTATCTCAGCGCTCAATCTGCACTGCAGAGTGCATTTAAATCAACTGGGGATGAAGCTGCATCTGATGCTCCAGGTCCTGATTAAGGAGTCAGGTTTTGGTAGTAGTGGGGGAGAGATAATGGTTATTGATACGAAGGTTGTATATTAGCAAGTAAGCGATGAACTAGAAAAGGGAAGATGATTTCCTCTAAGGAGCAAGCAATTCTCTCCATCTCTTATTCAAGATGTAACTAGGTACAGTCAAATGAATACAAGATGTGACACAAATTGGGATTAGAATATGACGTGCTTTGTCAGAATAACAATTTGAAAAAAAAAAGGAAAAAAAGACGTTGTAATTCTTAATATTATTATTGCTGCATGGGTGCTGCGGAATCTGCTCCAGTGTGCCCGCGCTGCTGATGATGATTATGTTGATCTATCAAATCTGCCATTCTTCTCCTAGGTTTATACATCACAGTAGTAACATACTTGGACCTATACCTATGTGTAGTGCCTAATATAATAGCCGGCGTCCCTGATGTCCCTTTTTGTATATACGTATGATTTAAAATAACATGCTGTGGCCGGGGAAGAGAGGTGACTACATCAACAGCAGGGGGAACATTCAATAAGCTGAGTTGTAGTTGGGGGGGAGCTACCGGGGGTTCTTTTTGGAAATCTTCTGCTACCGGAACTGGGCAATTGTATGATTCTCGGGGAGATTCAGGGGGATCAAATCCAGACAGACCATCTAGGTTTTCAGGTACATATTCTTGTACCTCTAGCATGTTATTGATGTTGCCCAGGTCGTCGTATATACATGGAAGGTTGGGATCGTGCCTCCATTGACCGTCTACTATGAATTTGTACTGGTATACTCCAGGAGGGAGGAGCTTTACCAAAGTGCAATCTTTATTGCCAGCGTGCTGCATGGTGTGTCGTTGACTCCAACCGTCAAAGGATCCTTCTAATTCTATGTGATTGCCTCCATGTGACCATACAAAGACGGTGGGGACTAGTTTGGGATGGACACCCCATCCAGCAAATTCAGATTGGCCCAGAGAGGCAATGTCGTTGGCATGGCGGGGCATTGGTTCCATGGGGACTTGGGGGGAGAAGGTGAGGGGGGAGCCAGGGACTGAAGGGGAGCCTGATTTATAGCCAGACATGCTTTCGTCGGCATCTGGTTGTATTCTATGTTTCCCTTGTAATTGGCCCTAATATGAGGGGGGGTGAGAGGGGAGGGAGAAAAGGTAGAGAGAGGGACGAGTGAGGGTCGGGGATCATCATCAGTGAGGGAAAGGTTGTAGAAACGTACCATGGCTACGTCGTTATGTTATATTTGTGTGATACAAAATGCTAATGTCATCAACTGTTGAAATCTAGCTTTTCAGAGTCTAATGCAGGTTTTCTCCTCAAGTGAAGTAAACTTTAAGTTAGCAACGTGACAAAACTGCCCTTCAGCTAGCAATGGCTGCTGGTTAAGTCAAACTTATCAAGCTTGTTGTTTTTAAAGAAGGAAACGTATGAGCGAGCATTAGACGGAGGTATGAATTCTAGTAGCTCCACCGTCAATCAAAATTTCTAGACGAGAGGAGAGAGCGAGCCGTGAGTGTGAGAGCATATTTTGGACCACATCTTCTTTTATTGGCAAATGTTCACCAAAGAGAAGGGGATGATCAGGAAGAAAAGAAGCACGCAAGAATGAAGTTAAAGTTGATTGCAACAAAATATTCACTGAGCTTGGCCATGCAGAGAGCAGGGACGATGACATCGAGGCATTGGAGCGGTGGGCCACTCTTCATTCGAAGGCTTGGAACACGCTCAGTGCATAACATTCCATTTGACTATATAGGTTGAAGATCATTGAGAAGCCATTTGCACTAGATTCAAAGTCGAGAAGTGTTGTTATTAAGCTGACCCATAAAACCATCACTGAAAAAAGATGGCAAACCCAGAAACAGCCAGGCAGATCGCTAGCCTGCTAAATAAAGTTGCCAAGTACTCTGTAGGATTGGGCATAGCTGGAAGCATCGCCCAGACCTCACTCTTTACAGGTATGCTTAACAGATGCAGAGATTTTCAAGACCTCACACACGAATAGTCTCTCTCCCCACACACTCTAACCGTTCTTCCTCTTCCCCCTACTCTATCCACCTCCTACAGTCGATGGTGGCGAACGTGTCATCATGTATGACCGTGTCTCCGGAGTTCTAGACAAGCCTGTCGGCGAAGGCACCCACTTCCGAGTACCCTGGTTCCAAACCCCAAATTTGATGGACATCCGTACCCGTCCACGCTCCATCTCCTCGGTCACTGGTACCAAGGATCTCCAAATGGTCAACATCACCCTTAGAGTCCTCTCTAAACCAGATACTGAAAATTTATCCAAGATATTTAGAAACCTCGGTACTGATTGGGATGAGCGTGTGTTGCCTTCCATTGGCAATGAAGTCCTAAAAGCAGTGGTAGCCCAGTATCAAGCAGAACAGCTCCTCACTTCCCGTGACAAGGTATCCTCTGCAGTCAGAGACGAGCTTACCAAACGTGCTGCAGAATTCAACATTCTCATCGACGATGTCGCCATCACCCATTTATCTTTCGGCACGGAATTCACCAGAGCAGTCGAAGCAAAGCAAGTCGCTCAACAGGAGGCAGAACGTGCTCGTTTCATTGTCATGAAGGCTGAGCAGGAGCGCAAGGCTGCGGTTGTCAGAGCAGAGGGTGAGAGTGAAGCTGCTAGGTTGATTAGTGAGGCTACACGTCAGGCTGGCCAAGGGCTCATTGAATTGCGTCGTATTGAGGCTGCTAGGGAAATAGCAGGGACTTTGGCAAAGAGTAGAAATGTAGTTTATTTGCCTGGAGGTAACTCAAACTTGTTGCTGGGTGTGAATCCACAATAAGAACTGATAATAGTAATAATAATAATAGTAGTAGGACTAGGATGAATGTATCGGGTATCAATTGTGAATACTTGTTGTCCAAGGATACGGTGGCAATGTAAAAAGAAGAATCTTTTCTATCAGCAACAATCAAAACCTGCCTGGTCACACACTTTCTCTCAATTCTCCCATTGATTCATTTGCTTACATAGACAGGATATAGTTTTAAACACATTATATCGCATTCTTAATTTTCAAATCACAAGGTAAAGTATCTATCACCAAACTCTCCCAGGCCAGGCACCACTCTAAACCTTTCATCAATTCTCTCATCAATCTCACTGGTTATTACCTTCATAGCAGGGAATGTCTTGCATATCCTGTGTACACCCTCTGGAGCAGCTATCAGAGTCAAGAATAGTATCTTATTTTGCTCTACACCCTTGTCAAGCAAGACTTGAATGGCTCGGACAGCGCTGCTTCCAGTGCCCAGCATTGGATCCATGAGGAGGACGTATCTTGTTGAAATGTCAGCAGGGAGCTTTTCGTAGACTATTTCTTGTTGGACACACTTGTCACCGGCTCGGTGGACTAGTATCTTGCCTATTTTAATGCCTTTGCAGCAGGCACGGAGAGCATTCTCCATGGATTCTCCACTTCTGATGATACTCACTCCACACAGCTTCTTGGCAAAGTCTACACCCACATATCTGTGATCAGTAGGAGTAACCACAGTCTTTTCAGCAAATGGCAAGTGACCTAAACCAGCCTCTACTACCAGCCTCAATAATCTATCAGCGTAAAAGACAAAATCTGTTGTATTAGTAGTTTGATCTCTAATAATAGTATGCATTCCTCTGATTTGAAAATTAGATGGCAATACCTCTAGATTGGAATAGATTCTCCTCAAATCATGTTGCTGCAGCTTCATTCTAATGTGCTCTGTAATTAAATCAATAGCAACCATGTTGTCTCCCCGTTGCCAGGGAATGATGATATCAGCAAAGCGTCTACTGGGAGCTACATATTGATCAAAGGCAGGCTTGACAAACTTGGTATATTGCTCAATAACACCTGCTACATTTCTTCCCCTTTCACTGACATCTCTTTGGATGCGCCTAGCCAATCTGACATCATCATCAGTGTCTACATACACCTTCATATTGAGCAAGTTTCTTATTTCCTCCATGTGCAGAACCAATATGCCTTCAATGACGATGACATCAGCTGGAACAACTCGTTGAACTTCATCTATCTTCCTAGCATGTGTTGTAAAATCATAAACTGGGACATCAACTGGCCTCTTGGTCTTTAGATCCTTCAAGCACTGCAATAAAGCTTGGGTGTCAAAAGCCTGCGGGATGTCGAAGTTGTACTCTCCAACGTTTTTCTTTTCGTCTTCTGTGAGACCTCGGTAGAAACTGTCTTGAGAAAGTAATACTACACATTGGTCATGAAGTCTTTGGATTATTTGGTCACAGACTGTTGTTTTGCCAGATGCAGTGCCTCCAGCAACACCGATGAGGAAAGGTTCGGTGCGGTGTCTTCTGCCGGAGAGGTGGGAAGACGGGGATGTTCCACTCATGGATGGGGAGTCGTCAAAGCTATGGCGAGGGATGTTGCCTGCTGCTGGAGGACAGTATATACTCAGGTTTTCCATTGCTGTATCGAGAGGACCGTTCTCAATAGCGCTGGAGCCGTTTTCTTTCATTGTTTCTCCAGTTAGATCACAAAGGTGACAAAACTCAATACCAGCTACAGATTAACGTTCTAACGACTAAAATTCATATATTGACTGTAGATCCTAGCTATATGTTTGATAATTATGCTATTATAATGCTGAAGTGATCCCTGCCTAACACATCGTATATCTATCTACGACGCCTCGGCGACGAGAAGTTCAAGTATGGAAGGAGGACTATACACGGCAATCCCAGCCTCCTGCGCATGGGGGGGGCTCCTTTGGCTGAGCAAAGGTTTGAGTTTTAACTCCTTAAAAACACTCTCCCATACAGCAAAATTCACTTTCCCACATGCCTGGGAATTGCTGTGCACTTGCCGTGCATCATATATTTGGCTTGCTAGCATCACTGTAACGGTACTCAGAGTTTGAGATTGTATGAGGTGAATAGATTGCCTAGAATGGATGTTACTGATATATTTTGGGATTAAAGTCCCCCGTAATACAAGGGTAGAGTAGTTATGCAGTCAATGCCGTCTGAATGGTGGGCTGTCTCCCTACCAGTCGGTACCAACATCACACTACCCGAATGGCTTGGCAAAACAAGGAACAAAGAAAAAGAAGAAGAAGAAAAAACATTGAGACTATCATTAGGGAGTTGAATTATCACTATTGTCAGTCAGACGTTGAGTTGTTGGTAGATCTCTTCCTCTTGGACTGTCTTCTGTTGACAGGAGTAGTTGTACGAGTTGCTGGTGCGGATTGCCGTCCCCTCTTCCTGGCGGTACCAGCGATAGGAAGTGCTGATGGAGCAGCCCTTTTCTTTGGTGCCTTGAAGTGATCACGCAAGTCGTTGGGTTTTGGTCCATCTGGATGAGTTTCATTGTACATGTCAACTAGGGCTTTATCCACAAATTCCTTTCGCTGTCGCCAGTCTTCGTCTTCCTTCTCACTAACAATATTAGCCGACTCATTTTACTTTGTATTGCCATCCAAACTTTTTATGCAAGCGACGATCCACAATGCCCTCTAGTAGATAACTAGCATTGCCTCGATAGTCAACTGCTATTGGTGCTACTCCTTGAGGTCTGGTTTGGAAAGCGATAGCTCTCCTCGTATGGCTTGAGGTACTGAACATTGAAGGTGTCGTGCTTACGGCCGCGAAAGAGTGGGACATTGAGGGTGTAGACATTGGTATGAGGTCTTTTGAGTACCAAGAATGGTCCTACATAGCCAGGAGCCAGTTTGTTTCTGTCTACTGAGGAAGGAAATACCTTGGCAGATAGCAGTACCTTGGTGCCAACAGCAAAATCATGTGCTGGACGGCGACTTCTGTTGGCGTATTTGGTTTGTTGCATCTGAGCTTTTACTATGTTCTGCTTTGCCATGTCCAGGTGTGAATGCAGGTCTTTGAGTAGCTTTTGGACTGCAATGGGCTCTTTGGTGACTGTTTCTGGGCTGGTATCCTGGGATTTTCTCCATTCTCATCTGCTCAAACAACTCCACCACTGTCGACACTCTGAACAATTGCACCATTGCTTCTCTGACAACAGATCTGGGATATTAGCACATGCCATAGCACTCTCAGCTGGCATCTACCGTGCTCTTCTTGTTATTGAATCTTTCTCAGAACACTACCCAACTACCATGGACATCCAGCAAGGTATACAGGCTTTACCTCCTTCACCCAAGGAGTACCTAAGTGATCATTTACCTCAAGCTCCTGTTTTCAATGCACCGCCAGTCAGTTCAAAAGATCATACATCCTGGGCAGTGGAGTGTTGTCCTTGATGTGATGGCGTTCAGATCTCTGTTATCCATTACATTCTCAACTCGTTACTCCCAGGCTTCTCAACAAAGAGCACAGGGGCACCATACGGGGAGGAACTCTCCCTGATCAACCCCTGTTCCTTAAGCTCCTGCAGCTGCTTCTGCAGAGCATCATCCCAAAACTTTGGGATTCTGTGGTAATTAGCAGCAAGTGGTACCTCTCACCTTGACTACTCCTGACATCAATCAATGGTGGATAGAGGTGAGGTCAGCAGAAGTCGATGAAGCTGATATCTCCTGCGACTGGTTTGTGGAGAAGCTTCGCCATCAATGGGCCCCGACGACTCAATACCTCGAGATCCCTAAGGCCATCCACACTATTCAGCAAGGCAAGGACTCTGTCGTCGAGTACGCCATCAAGCTGAAGCAGCTCAAGGGCAAGCTACCCAACCCACCTGATGACCTCTCTATGGCTTTCTACTTTGTACAAGCCATCAATTGGTGGATCCATAAAGGTATCAGTGCTAGTGAGCGCAAGTCCTACCAGAGAGTTTATGATCAAGCTATCATTGTGGGAATGGACAACAAGAGAAATAATGCTGAAAAGCAGAAATCTCAATCCCAGAAAGGGAAGGTTGAAAAGCCTAACAGAGGCATCCACCGTCATTGGCCCAGCCTTTGAGGCAGGAGAGATATGACAAAATACCTAGGCCCAAGAACTTACCTGACTTCCATGGCAAGGCTTTTGATAGATCCAGACAGAAGGACTGATGACGTATCTCAGTGGCAAAGGATTGTCAACAGACAGCTGAAACCAAGTGTAATGTACTCAGAGTTTGAGATTGTATGAGGTGAATAGATTGCCTAGAATTGGTATTACTGATATATTTTGGGATTTAAGTCCCCCGTCATAATACAAGGGTAGATTAGTGATGTAGTCAATGCCGTCTGAATGGTGGGCTGTTTTTCCCTACCAGTCGGTACCACCATTACAGTGATGATCTTGGTTTTGAGTAGAGGAAATGGGGGGGAAGTCGATTAGCAACTGGGTGGCAGTACCGGTACATCGTAGCGGTACCGCTAGCGCACTGCTGGATATCCGGATGCAGCAGTAAACTTTCAGCTTTGTCGGCCGAAGTTCATATTGGTTCGATAATCCGCATAAATAGTCGTCATGAATCATTTACTGAATGGTAACGAAGCATACCAACAAGAAACGAGACAAAATGTTCCTTAGAGAGACATTTTGTCGGTGGAAGGCAACGACGGCAGTTCTTCTTGTTGGGTTGATAGGGGCTGCTTTGAATTGAAGGATGATGCTTGTTGATTGATATTCTTGAGTAGAAACTCCTGATATCTTTTAATTGATTTGGCTGGCAATTTCTCTGAAGTTATAGAGCTTCTGCTGATGCATGCATGCTGCGCAGCTGCTAGGAAGGAAAACAGCCGCATGTCAATGCAGCCTACATTTGGAGTTGTGGCTTTTAACCTAATCTGACCTTGGCTTTCAACACAAGACGTCGATGCCTTGCTTAGATACCATTGTGCAAGAAATATTGTGCACTATAAAGGCACCTTGCTTAATCTCCAACCATAGACCTCCGGTAGCGGTGCATACTGTCACCCAAAATGAGCGGCACTTCCCAAATTTCGCACAGCCGATCCTCATCGGACCTTAAAGAATCTAATTCGAGGTAAGTTGCAAGCCTTATTAATCAGGAAATGAGGAAATCAGAATTGCGTTCAACCAATTTGTTGAGCTTGGTCACTATAGTTGGCACATGCAGCGGGGGCCCTTGGCCTTGAGTACTAGTAGTCGGTGGCAGTACCGTCACCCCAGTGAACCAAATTCAGTCAACTAAGAAGCCAGCTAACGTGTTACTTTGAACTTTTTTATGCAGATCTAGCTTTGAAAGTGTCGCTGAACTTGAGCCAGTAATCTTTTGCGTCTCAAAATGGGATACGGCGGTCTCGCGCCTCACTTTGTTGCTGCTGACACTTGCCTATATCTACTTCTGGGTCTACTTTGCCTTTGCTGTCGCTGGAAGCAAATCTTATATGAACCTGCTCTTCACTCTCCTGGCTATTCTCCTCATTTGCGACCAAAGTTTTCATCTTTGGACCCAATGGATCTTCCCGAGAATGTCGAGGGTGGCGGTCTCTATGAAGTCCTCTGATTTCCGCATCGCCATGATTGTGACGAAGGCGCCTTCGGAGCCTCATGATCTGCTTATCAACACTCTCAAATGCATGCTTGATCAAAACTATCAAAGCAAGTATGATGTTTGGATTGCCGATGAACGTCCTACACCTGAAATGGAGGCCTGGTGTGTTGAGAACGGAGTGCGTATTTCTTGCCGCTTTGGCATTCAAGAGTACCACCGCAAGGACTGGCCAAAACGCACCCGTTGCAAGGAAGGAAATTTGGCCTATTTCTATGACAAGTAAGATTTCCTACAATTGCACTTCATTCTTCCGCTAAAACCTTCAAAAATCTAACCTTTCGCTTGATATTCAAACAACCTACTGAAGATATGGCTATGAAAACTACGATGTTGTCTTCCAATTTGATTCTGACCATGCTCCTACCAGAAGCTACCTCAGCTCTGCCATTGCTGGTTTCACTGCTGACCCTGATGTCGGGTACATGGCCTTTCCTTCGATCAATGGCTCGAGCAAAAGCTGGGCTGGCAAGAGGCGCACCTGGTTGGAAGCTCACTACTATGGTCCTTTCCTCTCTTCCTTCAGCTATAACCCACTTGATGGCGAATACTTGATGCCTAATTGCACTGGCTCTCACTATGCTGTCAGAACCTCTGCTCTGAAGAAAATTGGTGGCATTGGCCCTGAGCTTGATGAAGACCTGTCGACCACTATTATGTTTATGTCTCGTGGGTTTAAAGGCGTGTACAGCATTGATACCATCGCTCTCGGCCTTGGTCCTGAGACCTTTGAAAGTGCCATGGTGCAAGAATTTCAATGGGCCCGCAGCGCCATAATTCTCTTTTTTCGCTGGTTCAAGGTAATGATCCCCAACTTCAAGTATTTTACTGCTGATCTGTGGATGAGATCCTTCACTACGCTATACTACTACATCTCTCAAGGTTTATTTGTCTTTTGGATTCTTGCTGGCTCTATTATAACCTATTACATGGACTGGTGCACTGATGCTTCCAAGCCTTGCTGGTTTTCTCTCATTAACTTTTTGCTGAGAACTCTGCCAGCGGTTTTTATTGCTTATGGGCACTACTTGATGGTCCGTAGGAGAGGTTGGCTGCGTGCCGGCACGCTCGAGGACCCACCTCCTCCTATTCTCTCAACTCCAGTTGTTTGGCTCTATCGCGCACTGCGTGTGGTCTGGATGAGCCGTGGTGTGATTGCTGGCTTCCAAGAGCTGCTCTTCCATAAAACACCGCAGTTTAAGGTGACCCCCAAGGGCCAGAATGATGTTGCTGTCCTTTCTGTCTCTAATCTCCTGCCGCTCTACACAATTTATATCATATTTGGTGTTTCCTTCTGGCTGCCTTTTATCTGGAAAGAACCTGATCAGATGGGTATAGCATTGTATATGTACATTTGTACAGCTGGTACTACGTGTATTACTATATTTGTTGTTTTCATGCACTTCTGGGAGAATGGTCGGGCCAACCTCGGAAATGCTCTTGCACATTTTGTCATGGTGGCGCTTCTGATTGCCGGGCTCGTGGTCACCTCAGTCCTGGAGTCGCGTGTGATTTTCAATGCTGCTGCAGGAAATTTGTTCATCCCTGTTGAAGTATTCTCTCATGAATGGATTGTAATGCTGGTATTTTATGGCATTAGCGCTGTCCATATTCTGCTCTCCGCTTTTGTCTACTAGAGTTGTATTAATGAACCTGATTGATTGTACATGATCCCTTTCTTCCCTTTTCTAAAGAGTGTGCTAGCTTTTAGGGTTCAGTTTTTCTAATAATAATATTTTCGAAGTATTCTCTCATGAATGGATTGTAATGCTGGTATTTTATGGCATTAGCGCTGTCCATATTCTGCTCTCCGCTTTTGTCTACTAGAGTTGTATTAATGAACCTGATTGATTGTACTTGATCCCTTTCTTCCCTTTTCTAAAGAGTGTGCTAGCTTTTAGGGTTCAGTTTTTCTTGTATTTGCTGATGAATTCAGTGGCAGGGGCAATGGGTATTCTGAAAAGGTTGATTGCTAATGTTGTTAATGCTACAGAGCTTTGTTGTCACATTGCTTGATTTGCTGTGAATATTCAGGGCCTGCTTGTTTGTGGAATGAATCCTTCAGGTTAATAGTTTAGATAGAAGTAAAAATTCTTAAATAGAACTCCTTCTGAGCCCGTCAAATGGGTTTAGGACAGACCAAGCGCTTGAACAAAACCGTCGATGACAAAATTTCCTCTCTACCACTTACCCCCCCTTAAAACCTATCACTCTGCAGGCTCAGGCTTATGTAGGTCATGTCTTGAGGGATATGTGAAAAGCCGCAGAATGCCTCAATGGCCCGCGAATTGACGAATAATGTTCCCCTGTCGTGGAACATCACGACCTTTTGATTCTCTTTCATTACAGAAAAATTGGCTAAAGTGAAGTATACAACTTCACTTTACATGTATGGAGGGAGGACTACACACAGCAATCCCAGCCTCCTGTGGATGGGGTAGCAACAGTTTGAGTTTCAGCTCCTTTAACACATTTTCCCATACAGCAAAAACTTCATTTTCCACACTTCAAGTACAGAAATACCGATCCCCAAACTCTCCCACTCCAGGAACAACATGAAATCCATGCATTCTCTCGTCAATCTCACTGGTAATTACCTTAACTCTAGGAAAAGCCCTACACACTCTATGAATGCCTTCAGGAGCAGCTATCAGGGTCAAGAATAATATCTTATTCTCAGCCACACCCTTATCCAGCAATACTTGAAGAGCTCTGGATGCTGATTTGCCAGATCCCAGAATAGGGTCCATCAGCATGACATACCTCTCAGCAATATCAACCGGAAGCTTTTCATATACTATTTCTTGTTCTACTTGCCTGGAACTTTCAGCTCTTTCTAGTCTGGATTGAGAGTCTAATCCAGTGGCTACCGAGCTAGGTGCAGTGCCACCAATTGAAGATAGAATTGCAGAAGAGGATGATGCTGACGTGGCACTTGGTGGGGCTTGTAGGCTGATAAGACTTCCGCTACTTTCATCACCACCTGAGTGTTCACTCGTAGGATTGAGGGCTTGGTCACTAGCACTACGATTCATGACAGACCACACCTTTTCTCTATGGACTAGTATCTTGCCTATTTTAATGCCTTTGCAGCAGGCTCGGAGAGCATTCTCCATGGATTCTCCACTACGGATGATACTCACTCCACACAGCTTCTTGGCAAAATCTACACCGACGTAGCGATGGGCAGTAGGAGTAACCACAGTCTTTTCTGCAAAAGGCAAGTGACCTAAACCAGCCTCTACTACCAGCCTCAATAATCTATCAGCGTAAAAGACAAAGTCGGGAGTTGTCGTCTCCCTGTCTCTAATAATAGTATGCATTCCTCTGATTTGAAAATTAGATGGAATTAATTCCAAGCTTGGATATATCCTCCTCAAATCATGTTGCTGCAGCTTCATTCTAATGTGCTCTGTAATTAAATCAATAGCAACTACATTATCCCCATGCTGCCAGGGAATGACAATGTCCGCAAAGCGTCTACTGGGAGCTACATATTGATCAAAGGCAGGCTTGACAAACTTGGTATATTGCTCAATAACACCTGCTACATCTCTCCCTCTCTCATTCACGTCTCTGATAATACGCCTAGCCAATCTGACATCATCGTCAGTGTCCACAAATATCTTCATGTTGAGCAAATTTCGTATTTCCTCCATGTGCAGAACCAATATGCCTTCTACTATAACAACATCAGCTGGCAGTATTTTCCTTGGTTTTTTACTGCGCCGGTGTGAGGCAAAGTCATACACTGGGACATTGCATGGTTTCAGCTCTCGTAATGTGTTTATACAATCCATCAATGCTGCTCTGTCAAATGCTTGGGGAATGTCAAAATTGTAAGTACCGACAGTAGCCAATTCTTGAGGAGACAGGTCCCTGTAAAAGCTATCTTGACATAACATTGTGACATTCTGATCTCCCAGTCTTTGAATGATCTGCATGAAGTGAAGAGGAGGGGAACGGGGAGGAGTGGGGGAGCGGAAGGCCAAGAGGTGAGTTGGGAGGCAGGGATGTCGGTGATGGGTCGGAGAAAGAGTTTCCCCCCCTCTGCGTTTGCTTCTTCTACTTGCCAGCTCACAGGCAGTCGTCTTCCCAGACGCAGTGCCACCCGCGACACCGATGAAGAATGGTTCTTGTCTATGACCTCTCTTTGCACCTTTTACTTGAGGCGAGCTTGGTCCATCCAGATCAATGGGCGGTAAACCGTTTGTATTATTATTCGACATTCCAATGCTGAAAGTTAATTACTTGAATGAAACATTTACATTGAGGTTTACACCACCACTTCGACCTATCTCTAATGTTTTCCACCGCCCAAACATTTCACTCATCTCCCTCACTCCCCAAACCATTCCCTCCCACCACCACTCTCCTCTTATTTGAGCATCTCTACAGCTGCATTATGGCCAGCACACCCAATCACAGATCCAGCTGGGTGACACCCTGCAGAGCAACTCCACAACCCATCCACTTCTGGATGTTTATAACTCGCACGTTGATCAAAACAAAATGTATTGTCAATATGATGAATGTGCCCATGCATTATACCAAAGTGTTCTTCTATCTTTGGTGGACTCAGTACAAACATATCATCAACGAGAGAACTCACTCCTGGGGCAAATCTCTCCCAAATACCTAGCAATTTATGCACATATGCCTCCTCAGCTCCATCACTCCATCCCCCTTGTAGTTCTCCTTCTCCATCTTCTCCTTTGATATGATAAGGGACCCATTGCACAAACATTGCAGCAGATATCCTCCCCTTTTCATCAGTCAAAGAACCATCAACCGCAGTTTGGTGATATATCTCAATGCTAGGAAAATCAGGAAGTTTCCCTCGCTGCACATCATCAAATGCTTGATTCAACAGACGGAGAGCGTCAGGCTCATCAGGGAGGAGATGGGTTGTTGTTCTGTGCTGACCTATTGGCTCTGCAAGGCAAGAGTACGTGGGGAGTGATGCTAATGCCAAGTTTACCTTCATTGTTGTCCCGTATCTTTTCCATTTAGTCAGTTGGTTTCTATACTTGGTACTTAATATCACTCCTCCTTCACTATGTTCTATCAACTTTGCTAGTCTAAATGGATCAGCATTGGCCATCACTCCTCTTCTTGCCAATACCTCCCGCTCTCTTCCTCCATTGCCATCGCCACAACTACTAGACGAGGCTATGACACATCCTCTCACTCTCCCATCATCTATAATAAGCCGCTTCACTTCCTGACTAGTGTGAATCTTTACCCCTGCATCTATAGCTGCCCTAGCAAGAGCAGATGTGACTGTTCCCATCCCCCCTTGCACCACTGCCCAAGTATTCCCCGTACTCGGCAACCGACACATATTATGAGTTAAGAAGTTAAACCCACTGCCTGGGGTATGAAAGCCACCTGTCAATCCGGATACTCCATCGGTCACAGTATACATAGCAGTGATCAGGTCACTTTTGAAATTAAATTTACCCAGATAATCTGCCACTGAACCTCTGCATAAGGAGATGAAGGCATCTTGGAGATGAGGTCTGACATATTGTTCTGCAGTGTCTTCTAGTGATAACGGGGGAGCCATCCATGCAGGGGCTAGGTCATCTCTAAGAGCTGATAGTTCTGCATTTAAGGCGGTATCTGCATACCAGTCTTGCTGGGAAAAAAACTTGAAAAAGTTGGCTCTTTTGGCTTGCTCATCAGAGCCGTAGAGCAGGTAGCGGCCGTCAGTGGTGGGAAGGAAGTAGTGAGGGTCTCTGACTTTGAGTGGGAGAGAAATACCTAGTTTTGTTAATAGTTCTGGAGGCATGACTCCAAGGAGATATGCACCAGTGGATTGGCCTAGTCCTGGAGCTTTGGGAAATGGGTACTCAGTCTTGCAAGCCCCACCTACACTGTTTTTATGTTCGTAGAGATGGACGTCAAGACCAGATCGGGCGAGCAAGATTGAAGCCACTAAACCGTTGTGTCCACCACCTATAACTGCAACATCGCACGTCGATCTTTTAGATGACGAGAAATTGCGAATACAACCTCGAAAGAGAGCTGCAGGGGACAACATTTAGTTCTCTCTCAGTTTATCAATCAGATCACATCAAAGGCCCTTTCAGTTTTCAAACACACAATCTTCTATCACCTTTTCTAAACATATCTTACTTCAATAAAAGGTATAAAATAAAAGCGCATACACTGCATTATGGGATGCTCCTCTCATATGGGCTTCCAGCTCCAATAGCCGCTCTCTCCTCTCCCTCCAACTTGACCAACCTCAAAGTATCCTCCATATAAGGCTCCATCGGAGTCTGTTTTGCCTGCATGTCTGGTGACAGCTCACTATGCTTCATTGAGAGATCCAGTGCTCTCTTAAGTCTCTGGTTTCTTTGATCTACTATGTCTTGGGGCAATCTTCGGAGTGCCTCGTCGACGTCCAAGTCGAGTTGGGGATCGTACAAGTCTTCGTAACGCAATCCGTAAGGCTTGAGTTTATTGGCAATGGCTGGTTGGTACCACTTAGCTGCAATGTTGATGAATGGCCTGAATACTTTGACTAAGATAGGCTGCAATATTAATTGGTATGGGGACAATGGATTGGAAGAAGAGTGGTGTGAGTGATTGAGGGAGTGGCAGTGGCTAGGGTAATTTGGTAGAGGGGTTCGGTTCTGCGGGGTGGATGGCTACAACACGTACCTCTGTCATTGTATACTAATTCGATGAGCTGCAATGGGAAAGAGAGAGATACCAACGATGGGTTGGAGAGATAGTGAGTTAAGCTGGGCTTTATTGAATGGCGATGATGGCGACTTGAGTGCTTTATCTAGATATGGAATCATGTAATTAGCACTTCTTCTGTGTATTAAACAATTGACACACACCTTTCACCTTTTGTGATCCTGAAACTCTACAAAATCAGACAATAATTAGCGACGCAACTCTGTTTGAAGCAAGTATATCTCCAATAGACGAACCTATTATTTTCTATTGTGTCTCTAATGTCAGGTTATGCATGCGTGCAATGTTAGAGAGCTAGACTTATGCAATTCTACCCTCCCCGCTGCTTCTTCCCGGACGCCCATCCGATCCGCTGAGCCAGGCTGAACGGAGCCTCCCCCTTCCTCCAGAGAAAAAGAGAGAAATTATGCCCACTCATCAATATTTTAAGTCCCACAGTCACTATAATTACCTAAACTAAATGCTTTACAAATAAATGAACATCAAAACTGGCCTTTCCTCTCCTCCTCACAACTTCATCTCCATTCTCTTGGCAGCAGCCACCTTTACTTTCTGAGACACACTCCTTTTATCTGCTCCTCTATTCACCCAAACAGCTGGAGTTCCACACCCACCATACGCCTTCAATTCCACATACTCTGGCACTATTGCCACCAGTGATTTAAGTGCCTCTTCAATCTCACTCTCCGTCTCCAGCTCCCCTTTGGCTCTCTTCATGAAATCTTTGAGTTTCATCGCTCGGGGGCCGCTGCTCCCAAAGATTCTCTCCAGTCGGGAAAACATCTTGGGAAGAGCTGCTAGAGCTGCTTTTTGACGTCTCATTTCAATGGCTTTTGTTCCACTCAACCTTCTTATTTGTTCAGCGCATATGTCTAGTTTTCTAATTGATTCTAGGCTGATGGTACCATCGAGGGATCGGCGGCGGAGTTCTTCTGGCAGCGTGGCCAGCAGGGCAAAGTCTTCCTGTGAGAAGATGATTCCCCCACCTGTAAATTCGACACTTTGTTGCTGTTTTGATGCATTATTGACAGTACTACTATTATCATTACCTGCAGCTGCCGCACTAGTGGTGGCAATGTGTGTATCATCAGTGGCCGAGGGTTGCTCTTCACCTTTCCCAGCATCAGTTTGAAAGGAGAGCCTTCTCTTCTGGAAGATCACCAAATCATTTTCTAAAACTGCATCACCACTCTTTGTCTTAGTCTCTTGCTGTCTTTCTGCATCGATCTTTGACGCATGTACACTGGACACACCAGCAACAATTGTGTTGCTGCCAACAATGTGTGCATCGGTAGCATTATTGCCTCTAGAGTTTGTGTTGTTGGCAACGTTTATCACTTTCGCATTCTTCTGAAAAAACACATGAGCAGAGGCTTGTTCTTGAATAGGACTAGGTGGTAAGAATCCCATAGGCAGTCTGGCTTCTTTACTCTCTACAAAACCTTGTCTAAATTCTGTTACCAATAAAGGGAGAGGAGACGGCACTAAAGTTACCGACTCTGCAGTTTCTACATCTCCTGCTGCCACCGCTTCCCGAGCAATTCTTTTGAGATAAGCAACATACGCACTTCTAATGTAAGATATCATTGATTTTCTGAGTATTAAGGCGTATGGAGGCTTTTCATTGTTGTTGACCAGAGTGATGAGGAGCTGAGGCTGGGTGCGAGCAGACATGGGGGCCACTGGGAGACGAATCCACTCCAACATAATTTCGTGTTCCAGGAGAGAAACGAGCTGAGCCAGATGGTCCAGTGTGAATCTGCGACCACAAGCTTGTTCTATTGCAGGTTTGAGTTTCTCAAAGGTAGTTCTGAGGCCACGTCGTCGGCTCATGTCATAGACGGTGCAGAGGGCCTTGAACATTGCCTCCAGTATTAGATAGTTGGGTGGCAGGGTCTGTAGTATCGCTGGGTCATTAGCCTGAGACTGGTGTGTGGACTTGGGCTTGTGTGGGCTTTGTTTTGGGGGTTGGATACCCATAGAAGCTAACATTGCAGCTCCCCGACCTGCAAGGAGAAAATTGATCGATTAAATTTGGCGTTAATTGGGAGTCGGCAGAGGTTGCTTAGCTATGTGTGAAATCGGGCGTACCATTTCTAGGGGCTGATAGTGGAGATGTCGTCTTTAATGCGTGTTCTGAAGGGCTATTTGACAATTTGCGCTTTGATCCAATTCCTCTGTTTGCAGTTTCTTGGCTCACTATTGCAGCCTTCGGGTGAGCTTCAGCACTCTCCATTGCTCATCCGAAGCTATTTTCACCAATTTAAATATTTTCACTAAAGAAAAATTACAGCTGTTGGCTCTCCCCTCGTTCAAATGCTCATTTTCCTAACGCTCAAGCCCTGCCAAATCCATGAGAAATTCGCCAGAATCAACGTTGTAATTAAATCTCATCCACTATCATGGCGACAAAATGAGCGAAACCCTAAGCTATCCGCTTCATATGAGGTTTTTCTCTAAGATTTGTTATTTCTTGCCCACCCAATATTAATCCACTCCCTGTATGACTCGAGGACTAGGCACCAGCATCAACTTTATAAAACAAGCGCCACCGCCTCATCCTGCTATTCATAGAACCCCCAAACCACCACGCCCTTCTTGCAAAGCTTCAATCCAACCCACCGACCCAGTCCTCGACGAAGACGGCTGCTATGAAGAGGTGGATATTGTCACCCAGGAAATCCATCTTGTATGCCCTGTAGTATATGATGAGCTCTCTGATGAAGAGGGTGCTTGGAAAACATATAAATCAGTTGGATTTGGCTTCAATACAGGCTTCCCCATCCCAACTGGCTATGCTGCAGACCCTCTATCACGGGCCATCAGCAGGAGGAAGAACAGGAGTAGTAGCAGTAGCAGTGATGATGAAGACATCTCCTCTTCAAGGGTGCCAACCCCAGCACCATACAGAGCCAAACACTGGATTGGACCACGCACATCCTCACTACAACCTTCTTCATCATCATCATCATCATTAGTAGTAGAACGAAATGTGGAAGGCTTCAGCAACACTGAAACCACCACAACATATAAAGGTCCAGTAAGACCGGTCTTCAGAGCCTCCCCCTTTGCTGCAGAACAAAAAAAGAAACAAAAACAATCCCCTTTAGCTCGTATACTTGTCCTAGATGAAGGCAATATCTCAAGATCAATCTTGGCTGAAGCCGTCATTAAAAAAGCATTAAAACAACTAGATCAACCACTCAATGTCGAAGTTGTCTCCAAGTCCATTGGCACCCCCAACCCCCCTCCACATGATGCAAGAGTGGTTGAAATAGCTGAGTATTATAGACTAAGACTAGCAAGAAGGGAGTCTTCAAAGTTTGTTGAAGTTTCAGATGCGGTAGAGTATGATTTAATACTGGTAATGGATCAGTTTGATAAGACTGATGTGCTGAGGGAAGTTTCAATATTGGAGAAAATCAATCCACAGGGGAATTATTGTTCTAAAGTGAAGCTGTTTGGTAGCTTTTGTGGTGGTATAAGTAGTAGTAATGGGTGTCATATGAATGATGATTTTGAGATTGAAGATGGTAGTAACCATATTAGAGGGGGAGGAAGAGAAGGTGGGTTTTCATCACTAGTTCCGGATATAGGGGACCCACTATGGTGTCCAGCCGGCGATGATGAAGAAGCTGGCTTCCACCGATGTATACAACAGCTAGACAATGCATCTCAAGGATTGATCAACATGCTTTTGTTGCTGGAGAAGAGTAAAGGGAGTCTGACACTGCAGCAAGCCTTATCGCAATCTTTGCAGTGTCCTTTATTGGTAGGTGGCCCTCCTCCCAAGTATATCAAAGGTGCGGTTTCTCTCTCTCAATGGCAACCCATCTGGTTTGAAGCGGGTGCTGATAATAATAATAACAAAAATAAGGTATTGATGAAAAATGATATGACTAGCAAAATGAACGACACAAACAACAACAATGATAATGATAATGATACCAACAAGTTGTCAGGTAGTTATGACGACTTGCCAGAGCACCAAAATATGAGCATCAGTACCAGCACGGATGGAGAATTCTTCACCATCAAACTGGTCAGTGGAGAACAACATGTTGTGAAAAAGTCATCTCTCACCAAACAAGGCAGCTGGGGCTATTGGACTCACATACCCAACATTGACGCTGAGATCCAAGAATTCATGCAACGTTACAATATTGAAGATAGGCTGCCTACCCAGGTTGAGTTGAAAACCGGAGGAGGGAATGCTTTATGTGTTGCTATTGGGAAGGCTGGGGGGTTGGGTGTGTTTTCAGAGAGGTTGGGATTGCCGTTTAAGACAAGGAAACCTAATGGGTACTGGGATACTTTTAGTAATCTGAGCGATGAAATACGTTGTTTCATGGAAGGAGATGGTAATGGTGATGATGATGATGATGATGATGAGAGCAACAGTGATGACAACAAGAGGAAGACGAAAAAGAGGAGGGAAAAGTTTCCAACACAGGTTGAATTAACGAAAGGTGGCCGCCAAGACTTAATCCGAGCCATCCGAGTCCATGGAGGCAGTGCAGCTGTAGCATCAAAAATGGGTCTTTCTTCCTCACGCCGGCCACTACCAACCATCCAGGCAGTAGAACAAGAATTGTCCCATATTGCCACCACTCGTTGCAATGGTCAGTGCATGCCATCTGCTGATGATTTGAAGCTTATTGGCAAAACTGGCCTAGTGAGGGACATTAAAAGATTAGGGGGATTTAGGTTCTTTGCAGGGAAGATGAACCTTCCCTTGTGTAGTATGTGCGCTGTGGATATCCTACTGCATGATCATGATGAGATAGTAGGAAGTGGAGGTGGCGATGGAGGTGGGAAGAGGAAAGAAGATGAAAAAAGCATGGATCTGATAACACCAGGAGGACTCATGCTCAACAACAACAACAACAACAACAAGACAAGGACAGGTAGAAGACAAGGCCAGAGGAATATTGTGCTTGATCTATCGTCTACACCCATCAGCCATAGAAATGATTCATCCAGTAGTAGCAGTGATGAAGAGTACCTTGATGACAACTACTCATCTCACCCAGCATCACCGTCATCGGCTAACAACAACAAAGATTCTCTAATTGCCCGAGTCTCCACTAAACTAGTATCCATCATCAACTCAGAAGGCTGGCCACACCATAAAGTCCCCCCTAGAGCAGCTCTCCTAGCAGCAGGGAGGGGTGACCTCCACCTTGCTATTCAGAGATGTGGAGGTGCTAGGAGAGTGGCTGAATATCTAGGGTGGGATCATGTTGAGACAAGAGGTAGAAGGAGACCTGGGGAGGTGGGGTGGAGTAGAACTGCAGGTCCTTACTTTAGTAATAAGACGAAGAAGAATGATGATGAGGAGAAGAAGGCGTCTTCTGGCAGAGGTGAAGAAGGAAAGGCAACAGCAACAACTACTTCTCCTGCTGCCGCTTCTGATGGCTCTAATGTGTATACTGAATTCATACTTGTATAAAAACTTGAGTTTTTGTTCATTTTAGCACATTCTCCCACACAGTAACGAATCGACGATAAGAATAACATTCCACAACTATTCATCCGTTACAGTTCATACATGTATATATACGATTCAAGGGTCAATAATAGTACTTTCTACCACTGCCTGATGGAGGTGGTCTTCCTACCCCATTATCATCATACCATCCACCACCACCACCACCACTTCCCTCCTCTTCCTCTTTTCTTTCCCTCTCTATCTGCAAACTCAGCTCCAAGAACTCATTTCTAGCCAAATGAGGGTACTCAGAAACCCATAATGAGGCAAATGGTAGGTACACCTCGGGTACTGCCTTGAAACTTTCAAACGTAGGAGCAGATGATAAGACAATCATCTCAGCTGGTTGTCCCGGCATCAGTCTGTCGTGTCTAGCATCATAAGGAAGGACCAGTTCAGTTTGAGCGCCACCAGGATCTCCAATCAGTAATTTAGTGGTCCTCATTGTGGTGAAGAAAGATCTCTTTGCTTTTGCAGCTGAACCTTCATCTCCACTACTACCACTACCACCACCAAACTTGGGTTTTGGTCTTCCTGTAATATTGATATCAAGAATCTGCGTTCTCCACAGCCCTCCATTTCCACTAGACCTCCTCAACCCAAAGTTCCTCTTTGCCGCCAAAGCCCACGGCCACCATAGTGGCCACGTCAGCGTCCCCGCTGCTATCAATGCTATCTTCGACAACACCACCGTGGCTGCCAGGCTCGCTCCCCATCTTTGGATGTTTTCAGTGGCAGAGCCGGAGAAGTAACTTGCTTGTTGGGAAAATGGGACGACTGGAAGGACTCTATCTAGCTCGTCTGAAGTTAGGACTGCAATGTCTGGCTCTTCCAGGCCTTCTTCATATGTAGGAGCGTATGCCTCTCCATTATTATTGCTACTGGTAGTGTACTTGTCAGTATTGTTACTGCGTGATTGCCTAGGTGCATCATAACTATTATTGTTATTATTATTATTCGTTTGAGAAGCACTACCACTACCACCACTACCACTCCTATTTGAATATCCATCTTTGTCGTCATCGTTATCCACATTTGTAGCTGGTTGTGCCCATGATTCAGTAGCCCAGCCTAATTCTGGGTCAGCATTAGCAGCAGTACCAGCTGAGGTAGATGTGGAAGGACCCCAACCAGCCCATTCATTGTCGTCATTATCTTGTTGGCCCATGCTGGCAGGGGAAGTAGTGGTGGCGGAGGGAGGGGCTGTACTTTCTATATTAATGGGAGATGTATCTATAGTTGCTGCAGAAGAAGAGTTTGATGATGAGCCTGGCTCAATATTGTCAAAGAGAGAGTCATCTCGCCTGCGACGGCTGCCCCCACTAGTGCCAGAGGGGCGGCGATAGTTGTCAGAAGCAGAGCAAGAGACGGAGCGGGGACGGTGGAGACGGGGGTGGGAAGAGGGAAGTCTGGCTAATCGTGATGGCATGGTCTGAGATGGTGTTTTGTTGTAGCTAGAGCTTTGATGAAATCGACAGCCGAGTCTTGTTGTGAAGGGGGTGGATTATTTCTCCAAAACCTTGAGATGCATGCAATTTACGTGACAGGGGTGAGATTTTTGCTAGAAACGCGCTGTGAATGACACGTTAGTATTATATAGAACGTATATAAGAAATCGAAAATTGTAAACCGAAGGGGGAATGACCACCATTTCCAACGCTCGAACAGAAGCTGCAGTCTATTAAAAAATTGAAAAATCTGGCCGCATAAGCTTCAATGTTGCATAATTTTGTGCATGCATGTATTAAAATACATCAATAGTACCGATCAGACATCGATCATCCCTTCATTTCTACTTCTGTTTACATTGCAAGCTGCATTGTTATTAATCCTACCAACTCCACCGGAGTGCACAATATGGAGGTAAGATATACAAGGAAACTAGTCATACAATCCTTTACCAACGTGAATTACATACTAAACCCCATATTCCGTTCACAGGAAAACACAATTCTCTATCCCCGCCTCACCGACATCTCTCAGCTCATCTCTGCCACTGAGAACGACACCACCAAGGCAGAGGAAGCTCCCACCCACACCGAGTCTCCCAAGGATAAGCAAGGCAAGGATAAGAAGAGAAAGAAGGACAAGGATCAATCCACCACAGAAGATCAAGATAAATCCAAGAATGAAGACGGCAAACCAACCAAGACCAAGTCCAAGGACAGAAGCAAGAAACCCCGATGGACAGATGAGCAAAGGGAAGCCGCCAAGAAGGAAAAAGAGGAAAACATATCAAACAAAGGATCAGCCTCCCTGCCCAAGGCAGCTCCTCCTCCCTTGACTCCAACGGAAGCTGATGCGTTGCTTGCTGAGAAGAAGAAGGCCAAGCAAATAAAGAAAAAAGTGAGGAAGCTCAATCCAGAGGAGCGTATTTCAGGACCAGGCAACATAGAGGAGGCTACGAAGATCAGGGAGACATTAGGGTATATAAATGGAGGACAAGAGAGAGGTAAGGGTGCTACTCTTGCAATTAAACCAGGTGGGGCATTCTCATTTGGATTCCAGCCCAAGGATGAAGCTGCTGCTGTTGGTGGAGAGGAGAAGGAGGAAAAGAGAGCACCAGTGCAGAACAAGAATGAGGAAACAAAGTCAGATAGTAGCAGTAGCAGTGAAAGTGAGAGCAGTGATGATGAAGAAGACAATACAAGCAGCAGTAGTGACAGCGACAGTGATGAAGATGAAGATGGAGCTACCGTCAGGAGGACCACCGCTACTACTACTACTACCACTAATAATATTAATAATAATAATATTAATGACAACAATGAAGGTCTGTATGTTCCAAGAAGAGTATATGTAGGAGGTATGCCATACACATGCACAGAAGACCAAATCCAAGAATATTGGAGTTACTGCGGAGAAATAGAAAGCATGGACGCCCTAACTTTCCCTGATACGGGAAGATTCAGAGGACTGGTATACATAACATTTACCACTGAAGAAGGATACGCGGCTGCATTGGCTTGTGATGGAGAGGAGTGCGAAGGGAAGAAACTCAAGGTGCAGAAATGCAAGAAGCCTACGAGTAGGAAAACTGCTGATGCAGGTGTAGTGCCGACAAGTACAAATCATGGAGATCAAGGAATGAAGGGAGCAGCAGCAGGAGAAGGAGGACAAAACGCGAATCATCAGGCTTATCAAAGTCCAGCAAAGAAAGTAGCAGGCTACAATGTAGCTTATGTGGGTAATGTGGCCTATGAGGTTGATGATAATGCGCTAAAGGCATTATTTGCACCATATGGTGTGACATTGGTGAGATTGCATACTGATAAGGATACTGGTAAACCAAAGGGATACGCGCATGTGCATTTCAAGGATGAGGCTTCATTGGATGCTGCTGTGGGGTTAAATGGAGTTGAATTGATGGGGAGAAGGTTGAGGGTTGGGTATGCTCAGGCTAAGAAGGAGTAAAGAGGAGGAGGGGGGGGGGGGGGGGTTGGTGGTGGGTTTTTTTGGGGTTTGGGGGCCCTTTTTTTTTGGGGGGGGCCTCCCTCTTCCTTTAGTTGGGAAGGGGGGGTGGG
>Ga0114919_10000288_pt1 | contig 37500 bp, 44 predicted proteins | sample BlataG_FD_88682 | JGI IMG/M metagenome (GOLD analysis project Ga0114919, IMG submission 88682) | Deep subsurface microbial communities from Black Sea to uncover new lineages of life (NeLLi) - Black_00105 metaG | ecosystem: Environmental > Aquatic > Marine > Oceanic > Sediment | place: Atlantic... | reverse complement strand
ACCACCAAAGAATACATTCAATCTACATTCATTGGTGCTGCACCACCACCACCACTACCCATCTTCTCCCCTCCCTCTCTTATCACCCCTTCCTCCTCCTCCTCCTCATCACCATCAATATGGGAAGGAGGTCCATTGAAAGGAGGGGGAGATGCCCCCCCCACCCTTCCTCCTCCACCACCTCCTCCTTCTCCTTGTTCTTGTTGCTGAATACCGGCACACAACTCATCAATCATAGCAGCCACAGCTGCCAATTGTCTCTTCCTCCTATTAATAACAACATCTAATTCCTGTCCTTGTTGCTTCAAATCCTCAGTTTCAGCCTGTACAGCTTCAATCTCAAGTTTGGTCATTGATCTAGCTGGCACACTGACAATCTTCTTCTTTAGTTCTTCATACTCCTTTGCATGACTTAAATTTACTCTAGATTGCTCTAATTCCTTCTTCTTTTGTTCTATTCTATCTGCTGCTTGTTTTATGGCTGATTCTAGTGCTATTTGTTCTTGATCAAAGGCCAGTTGTTCTCGGTGGAAGGCGTCTGACATGGCAAGGAGGCGGGTGAGGTAGAGTTGAATGGAGTAGAGGGCTGCCATGACCTCTTCTAGGTTTTGATCTACATTGGACTGAGGAGAGGAGTCTGTAGCACGTGTAAATGCGAGGAATCTGTGCATATATATATTTGAGAGGGGGAGAGAGAGGCAGGGGTGTGAGTGTGCTCTGGGAGGCATTGGTTTGTCTCCAGTGTATCCCTGGTCTGAGCACAGGAGTTTATGGTGTGGTTTATACTTACGCCTTCGTTAATTTCTTGAAAGGAGGGTCTACATGGCCAGTGACAGTGGTCTGTGTCACGAACCGATTTCGAATTATTGCATCTTCGTCCATTGCAACCATGTCGGTGCCTGCTGAGTATGCAATCTAAGACTTGCCTAGAGTCAGATTATAGAGATGAAAGCTGTAAATTTTAGGATTAGTTTGACTTGTTCCCTGCCTTCTCCTTTCTCACTGGCCAACTCTAAAAATCTTGGCAGACTGCTCTGACGTTATAGATCCGCTATAATTATAATTGGTCGCGACTATTGATGCAATAGATCATAATGCACACACAAAAAATTGATCATCAAGGGTTGACCGCCATCAGGTGGTTTCCCCTTTGGACCTGATCACACACATCTCTGGATTAATTAATTAATGGCAGCAGCAGTAGGGAACTGCCCCATTTGCTTGCAAGACATCACTGATGAAAGAGACGAGGCCTTCCTCAGCGAATGCTACCACCATTTCTGTTACAAGGTAAGCAATTAGGAACAATACAACCGCCACAACTCCATCCAGCAGTCAAGCTCCGACTCCCGACTCCGACCACCATCCACTCTTCCACCCTTTTAACAACAGTGCATAGCAGAATGGACATCCACCAAGCTTGCAAAACACCAATCTCCACAATGTCCTTTATGTCTTAGGCCTTACCACTACATTATACACGAATGTGACGGATACAATTTTATTAGAGAACCAATATTAATTAGTGGTACTAATGCTGCAATACCACCACCATCATCATCATCGACATCGTCAGATTTTCAAATGACAGCAGCACATAGACGAAGACGATGCATCTACATCAACACTAATGCCACCAATAATAATGATAATACTGATACTAATGCAATACAAATATCCAAGATGACAGATGCCAGGATCAATAGAGAGGATGTACTGCCTTGGTTGACAAGGGAACTGCAAGCCATTATATTACAGACTGATGTTTCCATAGTTGCTGCACATATACTGGGCAGTCTCAAACATGCATTGAAGATGATGATAAATAATGATAGAAGTAGTAGTAGATCTGATAGACATCGTGATGTTCTTCAGTATATGTACACAGCAGCTGAGCCGTATATAGGTAGGAGGTGTTGTAGTACATTTGTACACGAGTTTATCAAATTTGTACAATCAGGGAGTAGCATGTTGATGTACAATGATACATGTAGTCGTAGCAATGACAGCAATGATCCTGATGATTCACAGTAGTAGAGGTGATAATAATAATAATAATAATAATAATCATAATAATAATAATAATAATGTACCCATTTTATATTTCAATTTATATTTATGCGCTACCACTGCTTGAGCTCAGTGATTTGTAAAACCTGACTAAGAGGCTATGAGCATCTCCATAATTAGCAGCAACATGTATTGACGGTTGCATCCACCCAGGCAGCTTACTCAATGGACTAGTACTATTGCCAGTAGTAGTCCATCTCATATCTGCCATTATTATAGCAGCATAGTCCCCTTTATGTCTGATCACTCTACCAACACATTGATTGACTGCCTTCATGCACATATCTTGGTACGCCTGCCTCGCTGCTGCACCCAACACAGCATTATTATTACTACTACTACTAGTGGGATTGATTTGTTGTTGTTGTTGTTGAGATAGGAAAGCAGGGTTCACACTGTTACTATGACCACCACTATGACTATCAACCCAGGCTAATCTTTCCTTCAACTCAGGATCTGATGGGTTGGGATATGGCAGACCCACCACTATGACGCACCTCCCTAGATCATCCCCAAAATTAATACCTTCAGATAGCTTGCCACCCACCACACACATCATAACAGCTCCATTACTACTATTACTTCTACAGATCTGTGCATACTTTTCCAATATCTTTTCTACTTCCCCAGCTCCCCTGGGCTCTCTAAACACCTTCTTCTTCCCCTTGAGCTGCCCCACCACGCCACTCCCCTCCCACCTCTCATACACCTGGTCAGCATAGCTAAACGAAGGGAAAAACACCACCACTCCACCAGGTGCCACTCTACATATATTCGTTAGTACCCTACCCAGTTCATCAATAACTGCATCTTTACCCCTAGCACCATATCTGAAATCTAATGCGGTACCGGTAGGGCCACTTTTCAATGCCAAGGTCATGAGTCTGTTGGATTCAATGACGTGACCGCAGCTGTAGTGATGGATGTTGTCTTTAGGGAGGGCAGGGAAGAGGGAGAGGACTGGGTCTAGTGGGGAGAGGGTGCCTGATGCCAATATGACTGCTCTGGACGAGGAGACAACCCTTTCGAAATGAGATGCGGCATTCAGGAGAATGAATTTCAAACTTGCTCCATCAGTACTACTGGTCATATGGGAATTAGTTGTTGTTGTTGTTGTTGTTGTGAGGATGACACGACCATCCCCATCTTCATTAGTAAGGGCTTGTATGAAGCCTACCACAGCATGTAAAGCTCCTGTTGTTGTTGATGTTGTTGTTGTTGTTGATGATGCATTATTATTATTATTATTATTATTATTATTATTATTGTTTGATTGTTTCAGTTGCTGAGCTTGCCAATATCCTGCTACTTTGAATACCACTTTACTTTCTCTCACATATCTAACCAACTTGAACATGTTGACGTTATCCAGTCCAGTGGCGAATAAGAAGTCATTTACCCTCAATACCTTGGTTATATTATTATTATTAGCAGTAGTAGTAGTAGTGGTGGTTTGAGATGTCGTAGCAGATGCCTTATTGCTCTTACTATTTGTCATTACTTTTATAAAAGCATCAGCCACTCTCTGCAGAGTATCAATATGCCTCTGATTACCTGGAGCCAACAAAGCCTTAAACCTCATCAAGTACCCATTCAACTGCATTTTAGCCATCTCTGCAGTTCCTACATCCAACCCCGCACTGTGCGCACCATTTACTGCATCTGCCAAGTTATGCGCTTCATCCACTATAACCACAGAATCACTCACATCCAGGCCCAGAGAATCTCTGGTATCTTGAACTAGCAGGGAAGCGTACGGTGCGAGAATGACGTCAGCGTCAGGAAGAGCTTTACGCGATGCATAGTAGGGGCAGACATTCTTTCTCTTACCTAGTTTTGCTAAATCTTCTATGTCTAGTGGGGCTGCTAAGATGGTGTCTATGGTGGTTTGGGCTGCTTTGGAATCAGTTGTCAAATAAGGACACTTCTTCTGTTTAATGGTCTTTTTTGAAGCTTTTTTAGTTGTTCCATCTTCACCGACCAATATTCTTCCCTTATTTTTCCCGTTTCCACTATTACTACTATTATTGCAAGGTTTTTGTAGTTCCAGGCATCTTTCATTAATCAGCTGAGGATGTTGCAACCTCAACACATCATCGTTAATACACAATGCCTTCCTGGAAGCCAGTGATACAAGAGACATGGTATCAGCAAAGGGTGTTCTATGCATTTCCCCTACGAATTGTGTCAATTGGGAGTGTGTACGAGAGGAGAAGATGACCTGGGGCTTTCTGGTTGGTTTGGTGGTGGAGGAGGAATTGAGAGCAGTAGTATCTCGATCACTGTCACTGTCACTGCTGCTTTCTAGGAATGCAAGTCCGCTAGCTGCTCGTTTTCTTGCTGCTTCTGATTTACTGCTCCTCCTCTTAGAGTTGTTGTTGCCATCATCATCATCTTCGTTGTCAGAGCGCCAGTCGGGCAGCAGGAATTCCTCCTCCTCAGTCATTGTATCATCCTGCTTCTCCTTATTGCTATCTTTGGTAGTGCTGGGCCCTATTGAGTTCTTCTTACTATTTGTCGTTGCTGCAATAAAGCCTTGCTTGGCAGCCGAAAGACGGCGTTGTCGTCGTTCCTCCCTGAGCTGTTGTCGTTGTTGATCCTTCTTGACCGTGGCTTCAACCAACCAATCAGGCATACCATCTTCGTCATCATCTTCATTATTGATATTATTGCCATCAGCATCCTTGCCGAGCTTCTTGTTCTTTTCTTTTTGTTTCTGGCATTGTCTGTAGTCTTGAAGCCACTGTAAACTGCTGCAAATGAGACTGAGTGTTTTACCGGTGCCGGTGGGGCTTTCAAACAGGCCGACGCCACCAGAGTCTAATGCTGCATAAAGAGCGGTCATGAAGCCGATTTGGATGTCATATGGGGGATAAGGGAACGCCGGGAATGATGTGCCTGCATAATTGGGTTGCGTGAACAGCAAGGGAAGCGATTAGTCAATCTCCGATCCTTTTTATATAGAGATCACTTGTTTCATTTCCCATCCTATACTCACCTGCCCTGTCCTCCTCAACAACCTCTTTACCACTATCCATGTTAAACTCTATTTCAAATTCATTTTTTTCGAAGAAGAAAAGAATACATCCAGTGGACCTCTCCCTCCCGCCTTTCTCTTCCCACCACCACCACCACCATCACCATGCCATCTCTCGCTCTCTTCCAGTTGCAATTCCATGGCTAACTTCATATCTCCATCCACCTCTCCCTCAACCTTACCCCAACCCCCAGTTTTCATCATCTTCTCTATTGCCACAGCCTCTTCATTTTTATACGACACCTTCCCACTATTATCACTTCCACCCATCATCCTCTTCCTTTCACTCTTCTTTTGTTGATGATTAGGCCCAGCATGCAACTCATGTAGATCTGCCCATACATCATCATCATCATCTTGGTACTCCCTTTCCTCCTCCTCCTCCTCCTCTACATTGCCACCACCACCACCACCACCACCATCACTAGTAATAGTAGTAGTAGTACTCTTCTCCTTTGTTGATGTCAGGTATCTACCAATATTATTATTATTATTATTATTATTATTATTATTATTATTATTATTATTATTATTATTATTATTATTATTATTATTATTCAACTCAGCTGTCCGTTGAGAGAAGTTTGTAGCTCCAATGCTGACCAGTACCAAATCAAATCGACTAGGAAGGTTATTTATCAATAAACTTCTAACTGTACTCACCACCAGATCACCCAGTGAAGAAGAACGAGGAGGAGGAGGAGGAGGAGGAGAAGGACCGCTACCACCATCAATATCATCACCAAGCAGCATTGCCAAAGCATCAGGCATCTTCATAGAAGCAGACCTCCTCTGCCACCCCTGCCCCTTCTCCCTCCACTTCACCACCAACGTTCCCCCCCTCCTCCCCCCCTCCTCCCGCTCCTCCCTCAACCTCTGTATAAACCCAGGTGCCAGCCTTGTCAGTGCCACATCCAGATCTTGGAATGATGTACATTTACCTCCTGGGAATGTATCTTCTACTGATACACTCTTGGCATAATGTGTCTGTTCAACAACTGGACTGTCGTCTATACCTCTGAGCAGCAAGTATAGCCTGCCTCCTAACTTGGAGCCCAACATGCCTGATAGATCTTGTTTGGAGAGAGGGAGCAAATCAGATACCGTTGGTGGCAGTTGGTCTGTTGTTGTAGATGCCGTTCTTGTTGTCGGGTCTACAAGCGTATTGTATATAGTTTGTTCAGTTTTGTAGCCAATCCCAGGGAGAGCTCTCAAAGGAAGTGGAGCAATGAAAGCAGCTGTATGGTGAGGCAAGAGGATAGTTTGATCATTAGGTTTGTGTATGCCACTGCATAACTTGGCACAGAGTTTGTTGCATGCTATGCCTGCTGACGTTTGAAGGCCTACTTGGTTGAAAGCTGCTTGTCGGGCTTCTTGAGCTATCATACTGCCTATCTTTAAATTAGTTTCCCACAGGTCAGAAGTAGTTGCAGCAGCAGCAGCAGCAGCAGCAGCAGCAGCAGTAGTAGTAGTTGTTGTTGTTGTTGCCTTGTCTTCTTCTATACCTCCACCACTACCATCAGTCAATCTATGTATTCTCAAATCCATTGGTCTGTATTTACTATCTTGTATTATGGCAGCTGTATCAGGACAATGCACGTGTCCGCAGTATTGCACTGCTGTACTATTACTATTATCTATCTCTCCTCCTCTTCTTCTTGCAACTTCATTGGTAACATCGACAAAAAATTCATCCATCCCCAGCTTCTCACATGGCCCATATCTCCTCAAAACACTGAGCATGGCCTTGCTGGCAGCCCTGTAGGGGGAGAGATCCTCACCGTTTATCAAGACAATATTGGGAACAAGAGTGGTTGCATCTTTAATGCTCATGAGTTTGGTGACTCCTCTTTTTCTGGCTTCGTAATTGGCTGTGACAATCAGGTACTTTTGTGTGATGCCGAGTGGTTTTGTGGTGAGGGAGGGGTCTTGGAGTTGGTGAACCTGGGCGTAGAAGCAATCAATGTCAAGGTGGAGGATGGTGCGTTGGGTGTCTGGGGGAAGCGGGAGATTGTGGATTGTTGTTGGGTTTGGTGGTAATGAGGAGGTGCCGTTGATTGGAATAGATGAGATGGCATACTGTCTTTGTATGTATTGCTCTAGTTGCTTTTTCTCGCTCATTTATTGAGTGCAATGAGATCACTTGATCGATAGATTAGTATTGTTTATCAATGACTGGACAGTTTTACTACACGTCATGATATATACACAACATTACTAAGACATTCTCAAACTATTCCATTCCCACTACTCAACTCCGTCTTCTTTCCCTCATCTTATTTTCCCTCCTCTCCTCCCCCCCCAACCATCTCAACACTCTCGGCACCATCCTCTCATCCCACCATGGCACAATTACCACAATCTGCAAATATATTTATAGAAACGGGGAGTACATCATGTCAGTTATAATAAATATAATCTTTTTAATACTTATCAAGAAAAACACAAATCATACACACTTACCAGTATCGTCAACACGACTGCTATAGTGGCAATGATGGGAAACGCAGAGAATGGCACTCCACTACTATTTCTTTCTAAAACAGCATCATAATAAAGAATATCAGGACCTTTATTATCCTTCCATACTACCCATGTATCAGCTTGGAATAATATATCTGGAGCTTGGCCTTGTTGATCTGAATGGAACATGATCTTCTCTGCCAGCAACAGTCTGCGAGAGTGTCGTCTTCGTCGTCGCTTCTTCTTCAATGATGATGCTGATGGGCTATCTAGCTGATGAAGTATGATTTTAACACCAGATGTGTTGGGAAAAGAGATGCGGAGTTCATATCCAGCTGTTGGTTCTAAGTCTGTTGGGTGGTACCTGTGAGAGAAAGGAAAGGGAAAGACGCGTGTGTGAGAAAGAGTAAAAGAGGGAAGCGGTCGGTGAGATCATTGTGTTCAGAATTGTCAGCAAACCTTATTGTCTGCTCTCCGATGGCTATGGTTTCAGATTTCAGAGTAATACCAGGTCTAATCACTCGAGTCTCTGCGCTTTTTGACTTGGAATCAGCACAATATACCAATAAATGGAGAGTGATCACAAGGACTACCCTCAAATAATACATCATTCACCACACTAACGCATCATCCACACCTTCAACATCGCCAATAATTGATACACTTTTACAAAATCCACCAACAACAATCCCCATTTTCAAACCCAGACACAATCAAGCTCATTCCGCTGCTCATCACACACCGGCTTCCTCCACCCCACCTCAAACTCCCTCTCCCTCAACGGATTCCCTCCAAACATCTCCACAAACTTCTCCAAGCACACATTTGCAGTCTTTATAAACTTTTCAGATTGATGACTTATCCCCACCCCAGACAATCCACTCAAATCCAACCTCCTTTCTGGTCTCACAAACTCTATTGGGTTCACCATAGTTCGATTATCATTATCATCATCATCACCTTCTCCTCTTCTACCACTGCCATCATTATTAGAATGATCATGATGATGCACTATAAAGTTGAACAGAATATCATCACAATTAAACACCTCATCTACCATCTCTCTCCCCTCCTTATTCTTCTCAGACCAATACAATGGAAAGTAGGTCCATGCATCTATAAAGGCAGCTCCTGATAATATTAGATTGTATCTACCCTTCTCTGTAGCATATGGCTCCCCATGATACTGCAATGTATTGAAAGTAGCGGTACTGGTATCATTATCATCAATGAGACGGGGGAAGAATCCGACAAGAGAGGATGGCTGCTTTCTCCATTGTGAAAAGGCATATTCAATATCATGACAGGGAATGATCAGGTCATCATCAAGTGATAACACACCTCTATGATGAATGAGTGGGTCTGGTTTGTATCTATTGTTCATGGAATTAGTACCCTCTACCCTGACCCTTATTTGTGGTGGTGGTGGTGGTGATGATGATTGAGGTTGGGAGGTGTCTTGCTGTCTTCTCGCTCTTCCTCCATTCAATACATACATCACTACCTGTTCTATCGACCTAGATATGACACTATTAGTAGTAGTAGTAGTGTTGAAAACACTATCCAAGACATCTTGAGCAGTAGTACTGCTAGTAGTAGTAATATTCTGTTGTATCGTATTATATATAATAAGTATCTCCCCGACTGATGGACATTTACTATAATGGTCCATGTAGAGCTTCAGGTTGGGTAGCCTTGCCTCATAACTCTGTACCATGAGGGTGAATTTACTAAACTCTCCCTTCACTGGCAATGGGGCACTGTATGGGCTTTGTAGTAAGAAAGGTGATGCTATTTGGAGGGCAGATTGAGCTAGGTAGGCAATTCCAGTGAATACTGTGCAACTGAGGAGCAATGCAATCATCTTCATCATTCTAACGGTACTAAGACAATTGTGTGTTGGTTTCTCTTCCTTCTCTCTTCTTGTTGATGTTTTTGTAGCCCTTTTAATATAATGCTGCTGCTGCTTCTTGTACTTGTTGTTATAGCTACTTGGGCTTATTATGTTGTTCCTCTTTATGGTTCCGGAAGATGCTAGACTGTAACCAACGACACGTGAATCATCACCAACCTCTATATCACCATCCTCTTCTCCGCCAGCATCATCTTCATCTCCAAACGATGCGCTGATGCTTGTATCAGGTGTCGTCAAATAATAATAATAGTGACGCCGCTGCTGCTGCTGCTGCTGCTGCTGATGCCTCATTTTGTTATACTTTACCTCCTTCTTATGTCTCCTCTTGTCACCATCATCATTACTAAAGTACCATAGCACCATTCTCCCAATACCACTCCGCACCAGCACCCCTCTCACCCCCCTACTCCTCACCACACTCCATACTAGCATAGAAGCTACTATTATTGCCAGTATTTTGAACATCACAATACCTATATTGCAGTACCACATGACCATTAACGCTTCAGTCTCTGGATACTTCTTTACCACATAGGGACTGGCTCCCACCACTGCAATCCATTGCTTGTTGGTGCTAGCAGTATTATTAGTGACAGCAACCTGGGTCATGGTTATACTACCGTATCCTTGCCAGTCCCACCTTCCCTCTTTATAGCTACTACTACTACCCTCTATTATAGTAAATGCCACCTCCTCCTCCTCCTCTTCTATATATGCATCTTCAGTCAATGTTACTCTTAGTAGTGCTAATGTATCGCTGGGTATTACCTTTCCTACCCTCCATATTCGAACACTGGCATCATCATTATCATCATCATTAATATTATCATATTCTGAAATGATGAACTGACTCCCTACCATTGATCTCTCTCCTGATGATGATGGTATATAGGGGCTGGCAGGATGATGTGTCCATGGACCCAATGGTGATGACGCCGTATGAATATCCAACATCATCGTTGTTGTCATCATCTCATCAATATTATTATTGCTAATCTTGGGTCTGCTGCCAAACATAAACCATTTATTTATAACTGGATGATATATAATGGATATATCAGTGAGTGGTTTGTTGAGAATAGTATCGTAATAGTGCCATTTAGTGAAGGAAGATAGAGGAGGAGGAGGAGGAGGAGGAGGAGGAGGAGGAGGAATAGATTCTTTGTCATCATCACTACTTGTAGCTTTGTAGAGAATAACCTGAGCATCATCATCAGCATCCACAACCATATAATGGTGAGATTTGTAGGTGAATACAAAGGGATGGCGGAGAGGGCGTTGTTCTGTGAGGACTGGGTGAGGGAGGTGGTGCCAGGAGATGCCTCCATCTGTGCTCTCTGCTCCGGCGATGAAAATATCTGTACTGGTGAGGGTGTTGGTGAGGGTGTTGGTGCATTTGTGGGCCTCATAGAAGAGGTAGAGGGTGTTACTATTGCTGGTTGTGTAGAGGAAGGGGTTGGTAATGGCATCGATAGTGATGGTGGTGGTAAAGGGAGCGGTGTCTTCTTCATCATCTTCTTGTCCAAGTCTAGGTTGGACAATGAGTGGAGGTGATATGACTGGATTAGAGAGGGGCCATGATACTGATGTATTGAATCCATAAGATTCTATTGGTTGAAAGGAGGAGGTGGAGGGGTGGGGGGAGAAGAAGGTGCCAAAGCTCGTCTTGGTTGCACGACAGCGGTCGAGAGGAGACTGGTGTTGGAGGTGGTGATCACTATGTTCAAAGGTTGTATGGAGTAGACGAGAAGAGTTTAGGATAGAGATCACAGATATGGTGACGAATGAGGCGATAAACAGGAATTCGAAAGCATATAAACGACTCAGAAATTTCATGCCTGTCTCTATTTGAACATTTCAAATGTTGCAATCACATTCCCTTCTCAGAAACTTTGAATAGCTCATCAAGCAATCATATCAGATGCAAGCAAATTAGGTTTGAACAAAACGGTAGGAGAAAAAAATGTACACACCAGTTTAACAAAACTAAATACAAACTTGGCTCCCCGCTCCCAGCCATCCCCATCTACTCCTTTCCTATCTACTTCCCTCCTCCCTTCTCATCCGCATACCCCCTTGCTCTCCCACTCCTCCCCTCCACAGCTCCAACAACCTCCTTCTCCTCAGCTCCAGTCAATACAGGGGCATCCACGCCCTTCCAAGTTCTCTTATGTACCATATACTCTGCAGCTGATGTTGGCACTATCCTCATCATATCTCCCCCCCCTTTTACTGTTGCTGTTACTTGAAGTGCTCTCTGTGCATGAACAGCCAATGCATTACCTTGAATATCATCATTAGATCTATCCTCCTCCTCCTCCTCATTGTCTATATGATGCGATCCATCAATTAATGAAAATCTTGGACCTGGCTGTACATTAGCAGTATCACTACCGGTATCATCATCTTTCGCTTGTATCAGCAAATCCTGGAAATCCAATCTATAAGAAGCAGCATCCCACTCCTTCCTAGTAAACGCAATCATAGCCTCATGCGGAGTAATAATAGGAGCCAGATACTCCTTACAATCCATTATCTGCCCTTGCGGATCAGCCACCAATACAAACACATCCACTTCGGGGAAATTAGCCAACTTTGCAGGACTGGGTTTCCCCATTAAGAATGTATAACTCTTCTTCCCTGCCTTGGCTACTGCCTTCTTTAGTACTGTCAGTACTTGTCTATATCCAGCTACTCCCAATGTACCCATCACTATTCCTATTATATTAGCATTCCTGGCTTTTTCTACTAAGAAGTACCTCCTCCTAAGTGTCTTGGTCACCTCATCTATTAGATATGAAGATGAACGTGAAGGTTCTTCTCCTTCTTCATTTATACCTCCGTATAACCTATCATTCATTGTATCGTATACCAACCAATCAGCAGTATTATATGTTATTTGAAGTTGATACAAGGCAGGTGCATCCATACTCCCTATCCATACCATTACCATCTTATTATTATTATTATTATTATTATTATTATCATCATCAGATGGTGGTGTCCATGTATATCCAGCTACCATCTTTCTATCTTCTATATCCATGCGAGAACATGCACATCCACTACTACTACTACTACTGCTAGGAGGATCTAGTGTATTGCCTACTGGATCAGCAATAATAATACGTTGTTTTCCTCCTCCTTCTTCTTTAAGTTGATCCATCCTAGATTGGAAATATGCCTTGATCTCAGGTACTGTATCTGTATGTATCTGATCTATAAATACCACCACATTATTATTATCTGTATCTAGACGTAAGATAGATTGTATAATGGTGTCAATAGGAGAGTGTATATCATTGTTGTTGGAGAGGGGGTGATGTGGGAAGACGAAATAGGCAGGTATCCTGGAGAGGGCAGTGAGAGAAGCTCTGCCATAATGGATGATGCATTGGGCATCCACATGAGCAGCTGCTACTTCGTCTACACTGAGAGGATTGTAGGTGGTATCTGCTAGGATGTATGCCTGTGATGTGTGTGTGTGTGTGTACATTGAAGGGGGAGGGAGGGTGAGAAGGAGGGGAAGAGAGGGGCGGTGGAAAGATGGAGATTCACTGTTGATATTACCTTGATAGAATGGGCTCTAGATGCGCATTGAGTTTGCAGTAGTTGTGCTATTTGAGCTGATTGGGGGAGTTGGTCGTCAGGGAACTGGAGAGTGACGATTTTGAAGCCTCTTTGGCAGATGTAATCCACTGTTTGAGGTATTCTCCAAATTGAGGCATCTAATTGCGTATCCATACTATTGAGCGTATTTTAATACCCATGCATTGATTGGAATAATGTTAAGGATGCCGTATAAACTTGAAAATAATGGGTTTTGGTGGCATTCAAGCGACTATAAAAATCAGGTTTTCCTTTCAGCCAATGCAAATTTAAACATCCAATTACTTATTGCATGAGTAAAAGTACTATAAGCTTCTATTATTGTCCACCCAATTGCCTAATTGAATCCATCAATATGAAAGTCAATCAATCCCATCTCTTACCACTCTATAGACTCTTCCTGCACAATATCAAACAACTAGAAAGACATGGCATCAAACACATGAACGTCATTGCACCCATGAAGGACGAAATATCTCGATTTCCAGCATCATGGTCGGGTTGGAGCTGTCCATCCACAGATTACCACCGTGAAGCTCTCTCCGACCTCGCACCCCCTCTCACCTCCGACCCTGATCTCTCCTCCGGCTCCTTCTCCACCCACCAGCTCCGTTCCTCCATCAAGCAATACTTCAAAGAACCTTCCTCCAAGCTAGACCCAATACACTGCCTACAACTGCTATTAGAACAAATCCATCTCCAACGCTCAACGTCTCAAATCACAACAAATGGCGTAATGGTAACCGTCACCAACAGCTACGTCGCCCTTTCTTCAGAGTTCACTAGAGGAGTTAAACCAGCAGATGACATACTAGAAGATGAAATGATGTTTGTATACCGAATTAGAATAGAAAACATCTCTGAAAACAACAGCACTGTTCAAGTAAAATCCCGACATTGGCTGATCAAGGATGCGCCCAGTGGGAGGGTGATGGTAGAGGTCAAGAAGGGGAGCCCAGGAATAGTAGGACAGACACCAATATTGAAACCAGGGAGTGTGTTTCAGTATCAAAGTAGATGTGACATACCTGTATTCAAGCATAATATCTTGACACCCTTTGATAGCAGTGATGATGATGATGATGATGATGATGATAATAGTAAGAGCAATAGTGGACAAGAAGTAGTGGGGAGCATGGAGGGTAGTTTTGAAATTGCAGTGCTAGGCCCAGATAAGAAGACTATAATTTCATCCTTTGATGCACAAGTAGCCAATTTCAAATTCATCCTTCCTTACAATGGTAACAAAAATAATAATTAATAATTTATTGTAACAAGTCATAGTCATCGAGTTTATCATTGTAAGCCAACACCTTCCTTCTAATTCTACTGGTATCCACCCATGTGACAAAGTCTTCCATGGATCTAGTAACTAGGTAGGCAGGATCAGTCACTGTATCAGGACCAACTCTAATATGTCCCTGCTCAACAAATGTCACCGCTTCTTTCAATGTCTCCGTCATCTTCAACCTCACCATGACCACAGCTAATCTACGTCTGCAGAACGATGCAGTTGATAGTTTCTCTAGTTGTACCAGGGATTTTTTGGTGGTGATTACGCCCATGTTGTAGAGCTTGTCGAGGAGGTGGTCGGTGAGGCTGATTCTGGTGGAGTCTTGAGGGTCGAGTTTTTTAAGAGTGGATACGATTTGGGTGATCATGCCGCAGATTTTGTTGTATTTCTTGTAGTCGTCTCTATCTTGGATGTGGTATCTACGCATAACCTGTTTGTGGTTAGTAGTGTGGGGTGGTGTGGTGTGGTGGAGGGAGGGGGATTGAGAGTGAGTGAGTGAGGGGTGTCATAATTGTCGAGAGGAGGTGGCTGATTGGAAAATGAGATGAATTAGTTTGGTGCTATTGTCATCATGCACTGTATGCGCCATACCTGTACTTCACGGATGTTGTGTTCATTCTTCCATTGCAAGAAGTTGACCTTCTTCAGAAGCTTTTGCTCGTGATACTTGAGTTTTCTCATCTTCCGATTTCTTATTTAAATATGCGACCCTATAGCTCTATTAATTTTAAAACTGTCGAATATGATCCTATTATACTTGAATCATAAATAGACGCATGCATGCATGCATGCCACACTTCTTAACCAGGAGCAAGAAACACACCCTCTCCCTCCCTCTCACTCCATCCTCTTCAGCAGGTACTCCACCTCCACCTCTTTAGTCAAAGGCATAACCCACTGATCATACAACTGTGCCACTGCATCTGGACTTATCCTAAAGCCTTCATCATTCTTCTTCCCATCATCACTATTACTACCAGCAACATCAGTCAGATCTCTTCCAAAGGTCGCTGCTTTCAATTTCACTCTCTCAATCACCTTGAGCTCCACCGCCCTATCAGTCAACAGCTCCATAATCCCATCTGAATCCCTGTCTTTAATTAATTTCTCATATTCTGCTGTATACTGCCTATATTTAGCCTCTGCTACATACTTCCCATAATGAATTCTCCTAGATAATGATTGCAGTATCATAACATTGTATATTGCTGCAGATCCATAATTTCTGTCGTCACCATTTGTCGTAATTTCCGGCAACAAATGCTCCAAATACATGTCCATTATTTTAGGATTAATATTCACTTTAGATGCTGCTGCTGATAATACATCAGGAAAAGCCATTGGAGGGAGCACTAAAGGGGGGAGATCTTCTGGAAAATAAGCATTCTCATCTGGACTGGTGTACCTCCGTATACGGCCGTGCACCTGCTCCGTCTCTCTGAGGAGCCACTCCAATAAAGTAAGTTGACGGCCATCTGGTCGATATCCAGGGACTGCTACTTCTCCTGGGGTGTATATGGGCGTGTTTCTAGCGTACTGGGCCCTTTCTATGAGGGAGAAGATGATGGTGTCTTCCATGAGGATGAGTTGTTGTCGGATGCTTGAGAGGGTAAGGGTGGAACTGAGGTCGGACCAAGCAGCTTCATGTTGGGAGGTTGCTGCTGGGATGCAGCGGTGTTGGGGTGTGGGTTTTGAAGAAGAAGAAGATGTCATGATGGATGATGGATTTCGAGGGTTGAGAGCGTGACAACGGGGTTGAATTGAAAGAAATTTTGTGTTGATCATTTTTGGCAGAAGATTTGAAAAATAGAAGCTTCAATTGTTCTTCTCAGTAATTTGATCGCTTATGATTGCGTGAATGATGCTAGAACTTGCTCTTTAAGAGAGAGGGAAGGCCTTTGATGATGAGCACCAGATCACAAGAGAGAGGGAACGTCTCCTCTCTCTCTCCCTCTTGAAATTCTAAGAAGAGAGACACGGTTGGTTTGCTCAACTTGCCCAGCACGGCATGATTTCTGGGTCATGAAATCAGTCTATAATTGCATTCCAAGCTTGAAACCTAAACAAGATCACGTGTATGTGTGCCATCTACCAGGGCTTTCGTTGTCTTACACAGCTTAGCTTGTCATGATCATGACTTCAAACATTCTTGACAAGGACGCTTTAACCTGGCTGAAGAATGTCGTCGACGTAGCAGACAAGGAATCACATTCACAGTTGTTTGTTATCCTGAAACGAGGCGGAACCAAGGACATGACGGTAATTTCTTCCCTTTTTCTTCTCCTCCTGTTCCCTCATCTTTCCCACTCCTCCCTCCACCAAGCCCTCACCCTCACCCTCCCTCCCACTTCCCACATACACACAGGTTGACATACTCAACACAGCCAGGCGCCTCATCAGCCAAGTCTACTCCTTTACAGGCACCAACCAATCCGCATGGTCAGCCAGGGCCACCAACACACTCTTCCTCACCTTCCTCTACTCGCTCCTCCTCCACAATCACCACCAACAACCACCTGGTACCACCACCACCACCACCACCACCACAACAACAACAACAACAACAAAAACAAAAACAAGTAAAGCGGCAATAGACACCATTCTACACTGCTCAGACCTCTTAGAATCCATGATCATCATCTCTCTAGAGGTAGTCAACTTCTGCCAGCTCACCAGTCTTGATGCTGCCTTCCCTTACATCACCAGCTCTATCCTGCATAGACTGGATACTGGTGTGGAGATTTGGCAGGCTGCTGGAATTCTACTGGACCTCTCCCTTTTCCTTCTCCCTCACCACCATCACAATCATAATCATAATCAAGCAGCAGCAGCAGCATTTCTCCCTCTTTCTTTTACTACTACTACTGCTGCTGCTGCTGCTCAGTCAACCCTGATCAGAGACATGCCAAGTAGTATTATCGGATACCTCAAGATGATTCAAAGTAGAATTGAAGAGGTGCTGGTATGGGCCACTCCCAACTCGTCCATCTACCAAAGGATGCTTATGCCACCATTATCATCATCACAACAAAAACAGCAATTTTCTTCTTCTTCTTCTTCTCTTAGTACTACTCGTAATAGTCACGATAGGAATGCTCAACTGTTGAGTAGCTTTCTTCAAGCTCTGGCCAACACTGCTGAAAAGAGATCAGAAGCATCATCACTCTCTCTCTACAATACCTTCCCCGTCCTCCGTAGTACCATCCAAGATCTAGATAAGAAGATCAAGGCTGCAGTACTGCATATAATAGTGAATCATCTTGATATGTTGTTTGTTGCTCAGCATTTGATGATCCTGGTAGCATGTGCTTCCTTTTATGTCCTCAAGAACCACAATGATATTCGCTATAATATTTATCCCTTCCCTCCATCATCAGCAGCAATGCCGACGTTTCAGCAGATGATCTCGTGTCTTACATCTTCCCTCCCTGGCCTCTCTCCATCTGATTTCAAAGATATCACCGTCTACCCCAATCAATATCAGAATACCAACAATGGCAATAAGAGGAGGACTACTACAGAGAAGATGAATTGTAAAGAGTTTTATAATACTCTGTTTGTACAGCTGGCAGAGCAGTGGGACCCTAAGGAGGTGTTTGGTGAGTATTTGATGAAGACCATGGACTGCCCCCTCATTAATCATAATAATAGTAATAATGGCGGGGGTGGTAAGCCAAAGGTGAGGAAGCCTCTGGGACGAGTCGATGGTAATAGATAGAAACTGGCGAAAGTAGATAGATAGATAGGTAGGTAGATAGATAGATAGCAATTAGATGCTTACAATATAGAGTAGTAGTACAGATATATTTATGAAGACAGAGATAGAAAACGTGTATATACACTTATGACTACTACTACTACCGACTGTACACAAGGCAATGTCATTGGTAATCGTGATGCAACATGAATTCAATGCTGAGCCTTTTATATACACGTACACCTCAAATCTTCTTCCATTTTAAGAGAAGAAATAGACAGATTCCTTCAAATCATCTAAATTCAAATCCCCCCTCTTGGGCACATCTTCAATAACAAAGCTGTTATTCTTATGTTTCTTATACTCACTACCACCACCACTCTTGGAGGAGGAGGATGGCGAAGAAGCAGATACCATCTTCTCCTTATACTTTGTCTCCAGCTCCTTTTTCAACTTGCCCAGAATATCTTGCTTGTGCATTTTAATAAACTGGTCCCTTAATATCTTATTCATCCTCTCAATATCACCAGCATGGGTCCAGAAAGAGTCGTGCACACCAGCAAAGGCAATACCTCTCTTGTTGCACTCAATAGCAGTCATCATCATGTGAGTAGAATCCAGGGAGTGAACAAAGTTCGGTGCAAATGCTGATTTTTGTCTGGTTTTAGTAACCTTGAGCTTTCTCTCATCTTCTTCCTTCAACAAAGAGATGGACTGCATCACTGTGGTGACTTCATGTGTCTCTTTATTCCTATACGGCTGCATGATTGGAAGACCAAGTGGAGTGGTCCATGTCACCGTCTCACCCGTCTTTTGCACGACCTCTGCCGCCACAGCCCCCAACCAATTCATAATTCCCTTTGCCTCACTAAACATCATCGCCAGCTCATCCAGTGTTATCCTTGCAGCATAACTTGACACTTTAAACATCTCCCTACTATCAGCAAACCCACGTTCTTTTAATCTATTCGCAATCTGATTCCTAGCCCCAACAAATGTAACTCCATACACACTCGTCATCACCGTCTGTTTCACCAGCTTCCTGTCAACCCCTCCAAGAGACTCCAACAACAACTGAGCCTCCCACACTCCATTAGCTCTATCTCTCCTTATCTTTGCATCAACTCGGTCTGCCATTTGTGTATACACATCTTGAGGACCGTCACTGGGCAGCAGATTCACCGCCGCTCCTCCACTCAGGTCTCTCCCCATGGCGGCATAATGTTGCAGACCGTTGCAGGAACCATCTTGGTGAATGGGAAGGTTGGATTTATATGTTGATGGGTCACCACTGGCTAGAGCGTTTCTGATTTCTATGCAGGTGGCCAGGAATTGGAAGGGCTCCTCTGCCTTGTGCCACCTAGGCAGTGGATCACCACCAGTGGTAGTAGTAGTAATTGTATCACCACCATTAGTACCTCCACCATAATTAGTAATACTAATGTCTCCTAGTAGTCCATCCAAGAATATATCATTTCCTTTATCAAAAGCGGTACTACCAACGGTACTTCTAGATCTCAGAGGATCCTGAGCATTTTCCAGGACAGTGCCCAGATTCTTCTCCACCCACTCCACTCTCCCTTGCAACGGAAACTTGTCAACCCCATTTCCCCATAAATTAGCAGCTTGAACGTACAACCATTTCAAACCTGTACTTCCTAGTGGTTTTTTATCTGCAAATAGTAATAGACCTCGACTGATGTCTGATCCTAGGTGGTTTAAGTGGGGAGGGAGGGGGTAGGCTCTCCCCCTAAAATCTAGGTTGTGTGGGCAGTAGAAACGATCCCATACAGCGAATTCCTGAGCGACTCTGAGTTTATGTTGGAAGTCACATCTAATTGAATGAAGCTCCTTATTGACCTTGCGTGTCTTGTTGATGTCCATGTATCTGTCTTTAATTTCTTTATTATGAAGGGCATGAAAACGTAGATTACCACCCTCATCTCGGTGCATTCCAAATGTCTTCTTAGGAGGTGGAGGGAGGGGTTTATTTCTCAACGGAGGCACTGCACACACCCCTCCTCCCAACTGAAATATTGTCTGCATCACCTGTAGAATCTCATTATTAATTGACCACGGAACTTTCCCAAGAGCAGTGACAGCTTCATATACTCTAGACAATCCTGGACCTCTTCCTTCCACCATCTCTTTATCTTTGTCCTGCAACAGCTCCTCGTGAAGGTTGCCCCTGTATCTCATAATCTTCTCTCTATGAGTAAGGTAGCCTCCTACGTTATACCTTTGCCATGGGACGGGTTCTATGATCATAGGGAGGAACTTGGGGACGAAAGCTTCCTTCATTCCGTCGACAGTGAGCTGATTGATGACGTGTTCGTGCACGTCAATCATGCCGACGGTACGCTTCTTGCCTTGTTCTGTTGTGGCGTGCATTCGGTGGTAAAAGGCAGGTACGCTATCAATTGAGCCGTTGGGTTGTCTAACGTCAATCAAGCAGCTGTCAATGAGCATTTTAACTAGTGCCACGCCGAGCTTGGCTTTAACTTGTGCATTCCATGGCTCATCTCCTAAGAAATGATGTTTCTTCACCAGTGCTTCTGCTCTTTGCAATACCCTGCTGTTGGCAAAGCTTTCTTTCAACTTGTCGCTATTCAAGCGGGACGCTCTTTGAAGCAGCTTCTTATCCTCCTCCCCTAGTTTCAAGTTCCCTGCAGCTGCCAAATCTCTCACCGCTTCTTCATTCATCTTCACCAGCAATCCAGCATCCTCTGGCAATGTAGACAGTATCTGCCCATACTTATCATCGTCGTCTTCAAAAGCTGCCAGGAGATTCTTTCTTGTTTGATTGTATCTATCCACCAAATCTGGTCTTCTTTTCATCCAAAATCTCCTCCTCTCCATCACCTCTTCTCCCACAGGCTCTTCTCCCAACAAATGATCGTTTGTAACGAGTGCTGCTCTACAATGAAGAACATTATACACTTGATTCTGCAGCCATTTCTCTCTATCTAGAATCATCTTCACCATTTGTATACTATTCTCAAATTCACACGCTTGTCCTATTGCTAGAGCCAGCTTCCCCAGACGGGTGGTACCTGCTAATTTATCATCCATGGCCCTGGTTTCAAATCTGGTACCAGAAAGGGCATTTATCGCAGAATGCATTGTAATGACTGCCAGTGTCTCTGCTGGAAGGGCTAGTAGGTGCTCTTCGTAGCCGTAATGACCGCTATTATGGTCTTTAAACAACCATGCATCTCCTTCTCGTATTCTTCTACGTTTATTTCTGTGTCTATTATTTCTCTTATCCTTCATTGCATTCAACTTATCTTGCTCTTTTTTTATCCTCTCCTTCATGGGAACCATCCACCTGAGAAATAATTTCTTGGCAGTAGGGATGGTGGCACCTTCTCCTCTCTTCATAGCTTGTTCCAAATCCCTTTTGTAGGTGCTGATGGCTTCCTGAATGACGTCTGTTTCTAGTTTGAATTGGAGCTTCCATTTTCGGTGGAGTTCTTGTCCTTCTGGAGAGTTGTCAAAGAATTGTCGGTGGTAATTGAGGGCTTGAAGTCTGACGTTAGTGATGCTCTCAGCGGGGGTGGTTGAGAATGTGGCAGCATCGGTGAGGAGGTCTGAGTCGGTGAGGGACGATGACGGCTGATTGTGAGATGGCGGAGGGACGGTGGATTCCGAGGTAATTTGATGTGTTTGTGTACTAGAAGATCTTAATAGATGGAGAGAATTGAGAAGTGATTTATTAGAAGACTGCAGCTCCGTTTGGGAGGTCACCATGCACTGCTTGGTAACTTTTCCTAAAGCTCTATGCATCTCTCTTTCTTTTCCTCGTTTTATCAACTCAAGTTAATGTATCTACTTCTTCGCATATTAAATACTACTATACATATGCTGAAATATAATCTACACGCATACACACCATTCACCACACAAATGCACACCTCTCCGTCTTCTTCACAGCTCCGCCCACCCCTCCTCTCCATCTCCACCCTCCTCCTCCTCCTCATCCACCTCCACCCCAAGCCCCTCCATCTCCTCATACAACTTATCCAGCCCAGTCACCTTCTCTAACACTCCAGGCTTCTCCAACACCTCCATGATAAACCCAACACCATCCTCCTCATACCTCTCCACCACCGCCTCACTGCAGGCTGTACATTGACTCCACCTCTCTCCTTGTAGACACATTTGACTGAATCCAGTCAATTGACCACGGATCATATGTGGCACCTTTCCCAGAGGACCCTCCTCCTCTTTATTATTATTAATAGTATCCTTGTCCTTACTATTATTGTAGTTATGAGATGCATACCATGCAGCTGTGAGTTCCACAGCAAGAGAGGCAGCAATAGCACTCAGCCCCGGCCTTGCCACTGTGCACTGTTGATCCATGGTTCTATCTATAGTAGAGTTGGTTGGGGCTACTATATCGTTGCAGAAGTAACATCCCACATTAGAATGACGGTGATGGTGATGGTGATGATGATGGTGATGGATGGACTCTCCCTCCTTCTCTTTCTCTCCCTTCTCCCCTCCCCCTCCTCCACTCATACCATGTCTCATCACCAGGTAACTCTCAAAACCCAAAGCAGCCGTGATAGCCAGCTTATTATTTGCAGCACACATCAAAGTAGGCAACCACCTACTCTCCCTAGTGTCAGTCAACAAGAAGACCACATCGTGCTGCTCAACCAACTGTTCCATCATCTGAATTGTCTCCACCACCCCCTTCCTTCTTTCTTCCTCCTTCCCCAGCCCACCAACACCGTGGCCCGGCATTGGAATTGACATATCGTGCCAGCTGGCAATGACATCAGGGAATATCGACTCAAGCGCAGTAGCAGCAGCCTCTGCTTTGCATCTTCCTCCCTCCAAACAATCTTGAAATGTATACAATGATTGTCTGACTGGGTTACTAAACGCCACTTTGGAATTATCTACAAATGTGATTGTTCGTACACCCCATCCTAGTAGAGTCCTGGCTACATTACACCCCAATGTGCCTGCTCCTAGCAACAGACACTTTAGGTTTGATATTTTATTAATGTCCAGGGTGGGAGCTGCTCTCCACCGCATGAGACTGAGGTTGAGATCAACAGCAGACGCTGCCAGACGACGGGGGTCCATGTGGGCACCCAGATCTGCTACCCTTGGTGTTGGTTTTTGTTGTTGTATGCCTAGTTCCCAACCTGACACAACACCCAGATTTAAAGGTAATGATGACAATTCTAATGATGATGATAGTGTTGTTAATTCATGTGGTATGACCACATCAAGAATCCAGCATACTGATGCATCCATCCTACCTCGTCTTTGTCTAAGTGCTAGTACCGATATCGCTCCCCCTTCCCATCCTCCTTCTACATGACCCCATCTCAGTGCAGCCATGATGAGTAGATTCCTCAGTGGCCACCCTGGTACTCCATCCTCATTATTACTGGGATCAAGAAATGTCAAGAAATGTCTTGTTGTAGAGGATGACTGGAGGGAATGCCAGGCAGAGAGGGGATGGGTGGTCATCATTACTTGGCCCTTCTCCCCTTTTATTGTTGTGTGGTCAGCAGCGATAGTGGTCAACCATGCTCCTGTTCCTGCTTGTTGTTCTTGTTCTATAGATGCTAGTAAGTCTGCATATGTTATGTTATATTTTTCATATGCTTGAAGTAGAGTAGTAGGAGAGGCAGCCAATCTAAAAGGTCTAGAAGGTTTGATGACAGGAAACGCAAACCAGTACGTGTACATGTACGTCTTCAAATCACAATGAGTAAGCAATACAAATTGCTGCAACAGATGGGGATATTTCTCTGCTTCCCCTGTTACTATTGATTTGTATATCTTGTGAAGGATGACATCATCATGGATGGTGGAGTGTCTGTCAAAGGAGGTCAATCGTTGGATGGTGTTGAGGCAATGTAGCTGTCCTTGTACTCTAGTTGATGATGATGATGATGATGGAGGGGAGATGGAGGAGAGAATAAGAGTGGCAGGTACATCTGAATGGTTGTTGGGTAAGTACTGAGCTGATAGAGGGACTGCGTCCTCTGATAATTTGAGTGTCTGGAGTTTCAAGTCTCCCAATTGGCTCCAGAATATGATGTCGACAGCGCTCTGTGTATGTCGAGATAAATGGAGGAGATTTAGTGTTATCGTTATCTTATATACATGAGATCTGTATTTATACACTGTATGTTTATGGCTTACCTTGAATGGTTGAAATTGGAGGATGGGGAAGCTGTCGTCATAGGTGTTGCCAGGAGAGGCCATGGTTGTTGGGTGTCAGGGAGGAGAGATTGGTGAGCCAAAAACGGAATGTCCACAACCCGAACGGCGAGATGTTTCAAACCTTCTCTGTGGTTATAACTTAATAGTTGACTAGCTTCAAAGTATAACGAATCTACTGCGATCCGATCGGATTTTCACCCTTCAATGAGTGTGAGCGCAGCGCTTTCTATTAGACTGTAACATCGCATAATTTTGAATATTCATTGTTCAATCATTTTAAGCATATCCCATTCGTAGTCGTGAATGCATCCACACGGTTTCATCCTCCTCTTCTTATGGGCGGTGGACCTCCCAGAGAGCTTGGAATCTCCACCTCACCACTATTGCCACCCTTTCAAGGATGACTGGTACTCCTTTGCTGCATAATTTTCACACAGTGTCACTGTATCCTGGTATGGACAAGGGGTACTGGAATGATCCATGCCGCATCATACTTGCTGCCCTACAAATGACAGTGCAGGGAGCAGCACAGCAACTCGACGTGGGTGAAGAGAGAGAGCATGGCGTTGGAAATGTATGTATTTTGGTTGGAAGAGAGTATAGGGTACCTGTCATTTAAACGTTTCACATTTGACTTACCAATACATGCTGGTATAAAGTATACATTCCTCCTTGTGTGCCTTTAATTCGTCTGAAAAGTGATCAAAAGCTTCATTTTTCCGATAGAACCACGTTGAAGACATGGATATAGTCTCACTCATCATTCTAACATAGAGCTACACATCATTGATAACGAATTCAGCACATAACCGCAACTCAACCCATCAAAAGTCAACATCTCCCAGCTCTCCACTCCGCTCTGCTCCCATCGCCATGATCCTCAGAATACCTGGAACCCATCAATGGAAACAAGAACTCACCTTCTACGCAGACGTCCTCCAAGAGTACAAACACAGACGCGACAATCTCTACCATTACAAACCTCAAGAAGAAGAACTCTCCGCCCTCCGCTCCATCGCCACGGCTGGCTCCTTCACCCTCCCTCGCTCCTCTTGGCACATCCTCTCCTTGACCTTCCTTGGTCAATTCTTCGACAAGGCAGGCAACTATTTCGTCAAACGATACAACTTGGGAACACCAGCTACAAGGCAACAGAAAGCGTTATCTACAACCTTCTACATCGCTCTTTACCTTCCTTTGTACTATTACTCACTCTATTCTGCCTACACACTAAGCCAGGAATCTTTCGTAAGAAAAGACTTGGAGAATGGTTTCAAAAAGGTTTTGGCTCTACCTACTCCTCTAGGGAAAGAATTTGAATCTATTGTTAGATCCATGGATCCCAGACACATTATTTTAAATCAATCATCATCATCATCAACAACAACAACAACAATAGGTGGTGTTATGGACTATGATGGTGCCAGTCCAGAATGGAGGATAGCAACTGCAACCAATTTACAACTAAAGAATCAATGGCATAAAGCTCAGTTGGAAGCAGCAGCTAAATCTAGGATTAGTAAAACAACAAGAGCTCTACCACAGGTTGATTATTATGTGTTGTACGTTCAACAGGCACTTAACAGGCTCCCTTGGTATGCCACTCATCAATCTACTACTAGTGGCACTAGCAGCAGCACCGCACCAGATACTGCTGCTGCTGCTGCTGCTGCTGCTGCTGCTGCTGCTAGTGATGTTGATAATAGTAGTGTTACAACACCTATGTCATCATCAGTATCATTACCTGCCCGTAGCAGTCCTATGTATGAAGCTGCTTCTCATCATCAAGAACGACATGGCAGTGGCGATGATGGTGGAGGTAAAAACAAAGAAGATGAGGATCAGATGGTAAGGCAGTATAAACCTGAAGAGGGAATGGGATTAGGAAGTGTATTTACAACTATATTTGGTAGTGAGAAGAGTAGTGATGGTGATGGTGATGATGGAGAGAAGGAGTGGAACAATAATAGTAAGGGTGAGCAGCAGCTGCAGCAGCAGCAACATAGTGAATTAGGTAGAGGTGGGTCTAGAATAAAGAGGAGGAGAGAGAGAAAGCGGCATCATCATAATCATTATGAACAGAAGAACGATAGAGAAGAAGAGGTTGCTGAGGGTGGTGGGAGGAGTAGAAGCAGTGCTGGACTGATATCTGTATAATAGGAGGAGGAAGAAGATGATCATGATGCCGATGATGAGGACCGATGTAAACTATTATCTCTGTTATAAGCCACGTTTGACACCGTTCATCCTGCATTTGATGAGGATGACATATTTCATAGTGACCGGATTTGGTCCATTTGGACAAGTGGTAGATAACCCTACACAACGACTAGTTGAATTAGTAAATGATCAAAAGTCGAATCTTCCGATAAATATCATTCAAACCGCCATTTGCAAGGTATCTCTACAAGATGTTGATAGAGAGCATGCTGAAATCACCAGCATGTGCCGGAATATCGCCAAGACTGCCAGGGAATCTCCATCCAATCCTTCCCCTACAAAAACCAGGGCTATCGTCATCGTCCACCTTGGAGTAGCGGAAAGGGCAGAGGAGATACGTCTAGAAACATGCGCATATAATGAATGCTCCTTTAGAATACCTGACCAGGATGGTCAGCAGCCAGTGTCTCAATCCATTGATAGATTAAAATCAGTTGGGGATGTGAAAAAATGCTGCCTTCCACTTGAGAAAATTGTGGAGCGGGTGCATCAGTCAGACTTGCCGGTAGTTTTAAGTGATGATGCTGGGAGATACCTTTGCAATTACATCTACTACAAATCCTTGAAACTGTGTGATTCTCACGAGTGTGAAGGAGTGACGATACATTCACTCTTTGTGCATGTTCCACCTTTTGAATCTGGGATTTTTAAAGAGGATTTGCAGTTTGAATTCCTCATAAATCTTTTAGAAAGAATACAAGAGGAACTGACTGAGTAGATCGTCCTACTTAACTACCACAGTATGCATGTATCCCCACATTCCCGCCAGTTCTCTTAGCAGTTGATGGCTCATTCCACTGGCAAGCTTATTCTTGCCCTCTCAATCGCTCTCTACTCATACTATACCATCTGGGTCCTCGTCACGGTACGCATTCTCAAATCAGACTAGTTTCAAACTCTCCAATTCTCCCCACCACAACGCCCTCACCCCCCCTTCCCCTCCCCCACATCAATTCAATTCAACCAGCCATTCATAGACCAAGACCAGCCCTTCATCCATCTCTTCCCAGATAGATACTACGCTATAGCAATACCAGTACTACTAGGCATAACTCTCATTGCTACCACCCTCATCACACTTGGCTGCTTCCTCATCTCAGATACCTCCCCCCTTTTCTCATTCTCCTCCTCGAATACCACCATCACCAAGGCTATTAAACATCATCAACAATAACGATGTCAGTAAACGGTACTACAAGTAGCAATCTACAAACTAATATAGATAGAGATGCTCAAGAAGAGGAGATGCAGGCATTAGAAGCCATATTTGAAGGGACTTTTCAGTACATTAGTGGTACGACTCGTGATACTGACAAACAAACTACAGTACCCCCTCCCTCTTCCTCCTCCTCTTCCTCCTCCTCCTCATCACAATGCATTGTATCATCATGTCATTTATCTATATCTCTTGATATTGCCATACATGAAGGAGAAGAAGGCCACCATGCATCATCATCCTCTTCATCTGCTGGAAGAGTGTTCATCCCTCGTTCATTAGCAACAAACCATCATCGACGTCATCGTCATGAGGAGCAGCAATGGGAAGTGAGATATCTTCCTCCAGTGAATTTAAATCTTCAATTGCCAGCTGACTACCCCTCAACCAGCTCCCCTGTGTTGGACATTGATTGCTTTTATCTATCAACACAACAGTTACATGTATGGAAGGAGGAGTTACTAAAAATATGGGGAGATAATAAAGGAGATCCTATTGTGTTTACTTGGGCTGAATGGATCAAAACAAGTGGCTTGTTGTGTTTATTACATTATAATACTCCTGAAGAAAAAGAAGGTGGAGGAGTTTTATATGTGAGCCAAGGAGATGATAATAATGATGATGACGACGACGACGACGACGACGATTTAGTACTGCGATTGCTGAAGTATGATGCAGCCATGGCACTACACCACTTCCAACAAACCAACCAAACATGCAGCATTTGCTTTGAAAACAAGCTGGGCATACACTTCATACAATTGGATTGTGGACACAGAGATTTCTGTTTACAGTGTCTGTCTTCAATGGCACAATTGTTTGTCAAAGAGGGCAGTATAGAGAAGATTAAATGTCCAACTGCAGGATGCTCTCAAGGAATTATATCACCCCATATACTGAGAAACCATCTTCTGTCAGAGGAGAGCTATGCCAAGTGGGAGCAGTTGTCTTTGTCTAGGTGCCTGGATACCATGTCTGACTCAGTCTACTGCCCCCGCTGCAACAAACCCACAATTGAAGACGAAGACAATTGCGCACAATGTGCCTCTTGTTTATTCGTCTTCTGCAGCTTATGCAACGAAAGCTGGCATCCTGGTAGTGGGTGTGTAGATGAGGAGACTAAACTCGCAATGTTGAAAAAGAAGATGGAGGGGGCGGGCACCAAGGAAGCACTGGAAGCTCTTAGGAAGAAGGAGCAAGAGGCAAAGAGCATGTCGTTGATTAAGAGTACGGCAAAGCAGTGTCCTAGTTGTGGTATGGCTATTATGAGAAGTCAGGGGTGCAATAAAATGACATGTGGGTCTTGTGGGGCCTTCTTTTGTTATAAATGTGGTAAGCAGGTGGAAGGTTATGAGCATTTCCGAGCAGGAGGAGCAGGAACAGGAGGAGGTAGTGAATCATCTTCATCATCACCATGTGTATTATTTGACGATGTAGAGATAGCAAGATGGGAGCTGCAGTTTCAATTACAAGCATTTCAGATGTATGATGACAACAACAACCAACAGGATGATAGAGTAAATATGGGACATCACCAGAGAAGGGGAGGGGCACGGGAGGGACACATGATGATGATGATGATGCCAACAATGCATAATAATAATAATAATAATAACAATGATGGTAGTAATTGCCCTCGTTGTGGCCAATTCAACTCTAGAGTGGCTGGTAATAATCATATGAGATGTTATGCATGTGCAGGTCACTACTGTCATTGTTGTAGGATGCCTCTAAGGAAGGCAGGAGGGGATGTTGTCGCCCATTATAGGCCAGGGAAACCTTGTAGACAACATTGTTAGGACTTGTGTACCACAGTTTGTATTAGGTGTACTAATAGGTGTAATGATTTCATGATACTAAATTGCATCCACCTCCATGTGAGGGTAAGGGCAAGGGCTGTCTACGTAGTTGTGGAAAGGTCATTCTTATCATCGATTCGCTACTGTGTGGGAGCATGTGTTCAAGGAATCAAACCACCGACCTTTGCTTACCCAAAGGAGCCCCACGCGCAGGAGGCTGGGATTGCCGTGTGTAGTCCTCCTTCCAATCATGTAATGAGAATGTAGTAGTTATGAAGAAATATGAGCATGTGTTACTATTTACAAGAACAAAACAAATAATCAAAATGTTCAGGCAGCAACCCCACCCACATACCCCGATTTAAGTATACAATTGTTGAGTAGCACTCCCCACATCTAATGTAGGATAGAACCTAATATTATTATTACTGCCAGTATCATTATCATTATGAACGATGGCAACACTATTACTACTATTAGTATTATTGCTGTCAACCCATTTGTATCGTAGAGCTGATACTCGCTGCATCCCTGATAAAGGATTACCACTATTATTATCATTAATTGATATGATATCGGAGAATAAGGTTTGGAATGAAGCTAGTGCATCATCTAATGTTATGTAGACTACTTTTTGATTGATAGATGTGGTGGTGGTATTATGGGTCTTATTGTCATTGTTGTTGAGGTCTAGTGTCCATAAATCTGAGTTTTCATTGGTGCATTGGTTTGAAATGGAGCTTAGAATTTGTTTGGTTTGGTTGAGGAGGAGTTGGTCATCATTTTGGTGTTGCCATTCCTGTGTGTTGCATAGAGGGGGAGAGAGGGGGAGAGGGAAATCAGATTTGGGATGTGGGAGCGACGTGGGGCTGACTGCTGTCTGAGGTTTTCTTTGAGAACGATATTCTTACCTTCAGTCGTTCCTTTGCCACAGAGTGAAGTTGGAATGCCCCTATGATTTGATCACCAGCAACAGCAGCCGAGAAACTGTATTGAATGGCGCTTTTCCAGCGAGTTATAATGCGATCCATTTTTCTTCTTCACGCAATTCTACTCAAGCAACAGTATTAACGTCTAAAGTAATTTCCAACTATAAGATTATACTATGAAGATTTGAAACAATGCTTTGGATGTCTACATCGCTCCTGGGTTTTAGACAAATTGAAACTCATCCAAAACTTGGGAGAGCTGGGTCAGCACCATCACGACCAACCGTGCACCACACACACCTTTTCATTTCATCATTGGTACTCAGCATTTTTACCCCATGTTCATGTTCCTAGGTAGATTACTTACCAATCTAACAACATCACTTTTATGCTAGGAGGATTCAAACCCAAAACAAGAACACCCTCATTTTCGAAGTCAGTCAAAAGCATGACGATGAAACAGGGAGAGCTTCTCCAGCCATCGAACGCCGTTGTCGTTGAATTTCAAGACAAGAGACAAAAGCAGAAATTTACCCCAGCATAATATTAATCATAATATTCGGTTTCTTCTTTGATATCTTCAATACACAAGAAAGTGATTAAACAACTCTGCACATCGAGTTATTGTGAGATATTGGCTTGGAAGTCATCATCTCTATGTTGCCATCACTTGCTCGTGTAGTCACTGGTGGTGTAGCCACCACAATGGCGGCTGCAGGAGCTGCATATTGTGACTCAAAGGATGACAAATATTTCGACCCTGAAGCCTTGGAACGAGGGGCAAAAGCTCTTCGTGAGATTCAGGCATCTCCATTTGCAAAAAAGGTAAACTACCTTATTATGTTTTCAATCAACCATCATCAAAGAGTACATATATTTTGCATGCGTTGGGCAGAAAAACAATTCATGCATGTCGATGTCACCATCTCCCCCATCAATCATCCCTCTCCACCGACACACCGACTGACAACCATCCCTATCACTCCTCCTTCTATTCCATATACACACACAAACACACACAGGTGTTCGAGCAAGTCAAGATTCAAGAACAAACCAAGCAACAGGAGCTCAAAGTTAAAGAAGCAGAGTTCAAAGCAGCAGCTGAAAGGGCAGCCATAGAACATGAAAAAGTTAGATGGGAGGAACAAAGAAAAGCCATGCAGCAAGATGCCCAGACAAAAGCAGAACTTGCTCGTTATCAAGATGAACTAGCAAAAAAAAGAGCAGAAGCAGAGCATGAAAAGCAACGTGGTCGTAACGCAGAGCTTGTCTCCATGCAAGAAGAAAGTGCAAGACGACAAGAAGCTGAACGCCAACGAATTGCAGCTCAAATCGAAGCGGAAAGACGTGCGACTGAAAAGTATAAAGCCGAGCTGGAGAAACAAGTTCAGAGAGAGAAAGCCATTGCAGAGGCTGAAGGCAGAACCCTTGAAAGAAGAAAGAATGAAGATATCTATAGACGTGAGCTTATTACCAAGCTAGAAGAAGATAGAAAGAAACTAATAGAGGGTATCAATGCCACATTTGGCAACTTGGGCAGTGCAGTTGCCTCCCTCTTGGGAGATAAGGATCGACTATTTAGAGCAGTAGGCGCCCTCTCTCTGCTTGCTGTTGGTGTGTATAGTGCCAAAGAAGGGACTAGAGTTGCAGGAAGAACCTTTGAAAGATGGTTTGGCACACCAAACCTGGTGAGAGAGACCAGCAGAAAGCCTCTGGTGGGTCGTGGTTCCACCCCCGCCTTGAAACAATCAGAAGATGTCCGTCGTGACTTTGCTGATATTGTCTTAGACAAGCAACTGCAGGAACATGTACGTGCATTGGCTGCTGTGACAGCCAATACCAAGAGACATGGAGCTCCTTTCCGCCACATGCTGTTTTATGGGCCCCCAGGTACCGGTAAGACGATGGCTGCCAAGAGACTTGCACGTACCTCTGGCCTTGATTACGCCATTTTATCAGGAGGAGATGTGGCTCCTCTGGGTGGAGGAGCAGTCACACAACTGCACGAGACATTTGATTGGGCAGAGAGATCCAGAAAGGGACTGCTGCTCTTCATTGATGAAGCAGATGCCTTTTTGGGGAGGAGAGGGGCCAACATGAGCGAAGGCCTGAGAGGGGCCTTGAATGCCATGCTGTACCGTACTGGTGACCAGTCTCGCGACTTTTGTGTTGTACTGGCAACCAATAGACCTTCAGACCTGGATCCTGCTGTCATTGATAGAATGGACGAAGCCCTGGAGTTTGCGTTACCTGGCGTGGATGAGAGAGAGAAGATCTTGGGAATTTATCTAGACAAATATATCAGCAAAGCAGGTACCGCTCTGGGTGGAGCTGGTAGTGATAGCAGCAGTAGCAGCAGTGGTGGTGTGTTTGGTAGGATAGGGGCCTTTCTTAGAGGAAGGGCTTCATCTGCTGATCGTATTGCAATCCAAGGAGTCGGTGGGGAGCAGCTGAAGCAAGCGGCTAAAGCGACTGAAGGCTTCTCGGGACGTGAGCTTGCAAAGTTTATGGCCTCGGTGCAAGCGGCAGTGTATGGGTCTCATGAGGCAGTGTTGACTGATGATATATTTAAAAGGGTTTTGAACATGAAGGTGAAGGAACACAAAAAGAGGATGGCCTTTGTGGAGGGAGGGATGGAGGGATGAGGGGAGGTGAACTTTACTCAAAAAGACAGAGGGAGGGGATATGAATATTATTCTTGGATGGCAGCCCATTTTTCTACCATTACCACTTAGCAATTTTTAACAATGAACACTATATATAGTCCAGATACATTGGAGTGCTTCACACAATTCATTTTACTTTTTAAGACGGGTTTTTTCTTTCCCCCCCCTTCAGAATACATTGGTATTACTTTTGAAAGAAAAGGTACGCTGTGGCTCATGTTGATCTACGAAATCCATTCCCATCCATTTTCCTTTTTTTTTCGTCAACTGACCTCTACCTTCTCTACCTTCTCCTCTTCTTCCTCGTCACTATCACTCACATCGCTATCACTATCACTATCAGGCAGCCCAGCAAATGTAGCCAACACCCTATTCCTATCATGAGTAGTCCACCCAACAACAGGAGCCTGACCCACAGCTACTATTCCTATACCTACTAACGATCTACACTCCTTATCCGCAGCCAGTGCCGTCAACATCTGCACACACCACACTGATGTTGCTACGGTAACATCAATAAAAGGAGCCTCTCCGGCAAAGTTAGAATGTATACTCTGTTTAGATGGATCAGTTTCATCTACCAGAGGAGGGATCCTAACTTGCAATGCATTCGCATCTGCCGCCAATGTCTGCCTCAATGCATGCTGCACCAGCAAGGGCTTCTGTCCTAGTATTTCTGGAGGCCCTCCAAGAACCACTTCAAACTTTGCCCCACTAGCACTCACCACTTCACAATTTATAGCTATGCTCCCAGGGGGAAGGTGGAGAGGTGCCTGGACACAAGGAGCAGTGGGGCTCTGCAACGACAGCACCCTCACCTCTGCCGTCACCACTGCCCTCAGCAAATCACACAGTATCATCATCTTTCTGATATTCACACTGTACAAATCTGTGCCTGCTACTAATAGAATGAGTTCAGACTGAGGAGCTAGCAGCCTAATGTCTCCATACTCAGGAACAGCAGTGGACACTGAACCATTCGCTAGCTGGACGCCCCCTACCTCCAGGGGGGGGACGCTATTGATGGCGGGGGGGAGGGGGGGGGAGTCTGAGATGAGCGACGGACCCAATCTCCTATCTATTTCATTATTTACTTTGTTGCCAGTAAAGTGCCCCAAGTTGTAGTGAAGGCAATACGTAGCCAATGCACACGCCTCGGGGACTGCCATGTGGGGGATGGAGAGAAGGGAGAAGAAAGCGTGCGCAAAGATGGTGGCGGGGAGCGCCAGTGGAATGTTTTCCCAACAGATGACATGGTCAACTCCTGCTTTTCTGAGTACGTCTACCATACTAGTGCAGCTTGGAGCATCTAGGTAGACGAGGTGGAGGGAGGAGGCAGCTTGGGAGAGGCTAGTGAGGAGGGCAACATGAGGAGGAGGAGGAGGAGGAGGGGCGTCCTTTTCACCATCACCGTTGGATTGATGATGATGATCGTGATGTGCATTTTCTAGATGAATGCCAGCCAAAGGCTGTGTGATATCAATGTCTGAACATGTAGAAGGGATGTGTCCGACTATGTAGATAGCGTTGGGGTTTTTAGATTTTATGGTGGAGATGATTGTGGAGACGTTGGGGTCCCTGACAGCGGAGATGGTTGCTGATTTTGGTGGGAGAAGGGAGAGTTCTTCGGGTGGACCCAACCCAAGTGTCTCGCAATTGATGATTTCTCCTGAAGTTCTACTAGTGAGTATGCTAAGGATATCCAGCTTTCGTGGTCTTGCCATGACTGATTACTTGAAAAAGAAAATCTAAGTGATCTTGTTCTCATTCATATAGGCGTGAAAAGAATTGTGTTTCGTTTGTGACATAATGTTACTCGGTCAGTGTCAGAAAATTATCATATTAAACCGTCTAATACTGTGTTTTCAATGCCATCACAGGCTATATCACTCATAGCAACGAACGTTGACGTCTCCCATGCTTCGGGGTATGAGAGCCTCTGGCCACTCTCCTTAGCTATATTATTAGAGGGAGAGCAGCAGGTCCATTGCTGTGCTGTTGCATGGTTCATGGTGATGCTGGATATACATTCTATTATAATGTGATAAGAGTATACACATGTGTGTGCGCCGATAGAAGACGAGAGAGTGTGAAGAGAAGAGAGAAGGCGTTCCCTCGCTGCGACGAGACGTCTCTCATCATCAGTTTTCCATGTCTTTTTACTCACTCTTCGAGAAACATTCTGGCCTTGATTTCAAATAATCAACTACAACAACATACCATCAAAAAACTTAGTACCTCGCTTCCTATGGCTTCCAATCAGCCAAGGAAGACCGATGGAACAAACGTGCCAGCCAAATCACCTCCTGTAAAGGTTGTGGGCTTCCACGTTGAAGGAGCAGCTCCATCTCCTAGAGACATAGCACTAGAGGAAGCGATCAAACTCAGCAAGAATACCGCAGGCTCTCCATCTCCAGTTATCATCCCGCCCGCCTTCAATCAAGACAAGCAGCAGCAGGCAGGAGACGCCGCTTCCCCTCAGTCTGCATCCGAGAAGCAGCAGCAGCAGCCCCTTCTTCCACCTACTATCCCAGAATCCAACAAACCACCACCACCAGAGGAACAAAAACAGCAGCAACAACAGCAGCAGCAACTACCAAAGACATCTCCTCGACATGAGTCTGCTCCTCCAGCAGTAATGCTCGCCCCATCCCCCTCTCGACATAAAGAGAAGAAGCAAGAAGAGCAACAGCAAGGAGAAGAAAACAAAGGAGATGTACAGCCTAGTGCTGCTTCTGCAACTGCATCGCAACCACCACCACCACAGCAACAACAACAACAACCCAAACAACCACCACAAAATCAAGCTCCTCCAAAGAAACAAATGTCAAGAGCAGAAAGAAGACAAATCCAAGAACAACAACGAGCTGGCAAAGCTGGCAAAACAACTAGTAATAAAACTGATGGAGCACCAGCTGTTGTTTCCCTTAGTAAGAATATAGGCTCAGGCACGTTCAGTAGCAATGTCGGTCTAGGCACAACAACAACAACAACAACGGATGGTTCATCTTCAGGAACCGCAACACACCACCTCCCATCTACTACATCACCTTCACCTTCAACATCATCTCCAGTTACAAAGCAATATACCACTCAAAGGAAAGCATCTAGTACATCTTCCAACCTCCAACCACAGCACCATAACCACCACCACCAACAGCAGCCGAACAAAGCAACTGAGTTATTCGCGCACCTCCAACAATTTAAGAAAATAGACCCATCCACGCTCCTACAAAGAGCAGCCACTGGTTCAGTCCCAGCAGAAGTCGTCCGTCTAGCTCTTCAAATGGCAGATGGTACTGTCATCGAGCAAGGAGCTAATGCTAGGGTGGTGGCCATGCTGGACATGTTTGCAGATATGATTGGAGATTTCAAAGTGCCTCCAGGGAAGGATTTTGTAAAGGAGCTGACGCCTGCGTTTAATAATGCCATCAGTGTGCTGGTCATGTGTCGACCATTGAGTGCTTCAATGGGTAATGCCATCAAGTGTATTAAATCGGCTATAGAGAGATTGAAGCTGCAGCCAGAGGTGACAGAGGGAGAGGCAAGAGGAGCTCTGCTGGATTTGATTTCTTGTTATTCTCAAGAGAAGATTAAATTCGCAACTGAAGTGCTGGTTAGACATGCAGTGCCACTTATAGCTCAATCAGGAGACGTACTCGTCACGTATTCCTTCTCCTCCACAGTACTTGCAGTGCTATTGGCTGCTAAGAAGGCAGGCAGACGGTTTAGCGTCGTTGTCGTCGACTCCCGGCCTCATCTGGAGGGCAGGGGAATGCTGAGACAGCTGCTCGCTGCTAAAATCTCTTGTGAATACGTCCACTTGAATGGCTTGTCTTTCGCACTAGGTGGGGGCGCTACCAAGGTCATACTTGGTGCAGGAGGTGTCTTGTCCAATGGCACAGTTCTAGCTAGGGCAGGGTCAGCTGCTGTTTCAATGGCAGCAGCCGCTGCCAACATCCCCGTCCTCGTATGTTCTGAGACTCATAAATTCCATGAGAGAGTACAGCTGGATTCTATCACTCATAACGAGCTGGGTGATCCTGATGAAGTGATGGACACTACTCAGCAAGGGTCTAGCAATATGAGTAGAGAGAAGAAGAAGCTGAGTGCGTTGCAACTGGTGTATGATGCGACTCCAGCAGAGTATGTGAGTGTGGTGGTGACAGAGGTGGGTGCGGTGCCACCTACATCGGTGCCTGCTGTGCTGAGAGAGTATAACAAGGCGACAGGGTGAGGGAGGGTAAAGGAGAGGAGTTTGCTGTGTGTGTGTGTTGGGGGGGGGGGGGGGGGGTTGTGTTTTTGGTTGGGGGTGTGATTTTGCTGTTGTTTTTTTTTTTTTTTTCATTCACTTTTTATATAGAAATAAATTTTTTTTATTTTTTTTTTT
>Ga0114919_10000286_pt1 | contig 37513 bp, 23 predicted proteins | sample BlataG_FD_88682 | JGI IMG/M metagenome (GOLD analysis project Ga0114919, IMG submission 88682) | Deep subsurface microbial communities from Black Sea to uncover new lineages of life (NeLLi) - Black_00105 metaG | ecosystem: Environmental > Aquatic > Marine > Oceanic > Sediment | place: Atlantic... | reverse complement strand
GAGTATGCAACACCTGCTGCGGCAACGGCAGGAACCTATTATATCAAGGGAACCACTGCAGGAGGATGTTATGATATTAAGGCTGTAACGGTAACGGTTAATGCTACACCGACAGTTGTTATCACTGACCCTGCAGCAATATGTGAACCTGCCACGGTAGATCTTACGGCTGCATCGGTAACGGCGGGTTCAACAGCAGGCTCGACGTTCAGCTACTGGGAGGATGCAGGGGCAACGACAGAGTATGCAACACCTGCTGCGGCAACGGCAGGAACCTATTATATCAAGGGAACCACTGCAGGAGGATGTTATGATATTAAGGCTGTAACGGTAACGGTTTTTGCTTTACCGGTGACTACAGCTTCAGATAACGGACCTGTTTGTGCAGGCACCCAACTTAGTTTGACCGGCGGCCCTGATGGTATGACTACTTATGCATGGACTGGTCCCAACGGCTTCAGTTCAGTACTTCAGAGTCCGGCTGTATCGGCTGGAGCAACAGCAGCAATGGCGGGATTATATACCCTGACTGTTACGAATAGTTATGGATGTCAAAATACAGCCACTACAACCCTCACTGTCAATGCATTACCAAACCCGACACTCGCCAGTTCAGATGCAGACAACATTTTCTGTGCAGGTACCAGTGTAACATTTACTGCCGGAGACGGAACGAGTTATAACTTCAGGGTAGGAGGTGTAAGTGTCCGGAGCGGTGCATCGGCTACCTACACTAACAGTTCATTAAGCAATGGTCAGGTAGTAGATGTAATAGTCACCAACGCCAATGGATGTACAGCCACTTCAACAGGTATAACAAATTTTGTAAACCCATTACCATTTATTATTGTAACCTCTCCGCCTACGTGTGCAGCTGATTTAGTTACCTATTCACTTGAAGTAACAGTAAGTTTAGGGACAGTAACCAGCACCTCTGGTACAGTAACCAACACAGGGGGCAATGTATGGACTATAACCGGTGTTTCATCTGGGACAAATATTACTATAACGGTAACCGATGGGAATAGTTGTGAAAACACCTTGGTTGTGACGGCTCCGGATTGCTCTTGCCCGACAGTAACAGCCCCGATTAGTGGAGGAGACAAATCCTATTGTGAATCAGGAATAATTCCAACTATAACTGCGACTGTATCAACTGGAGAGACCGTAGATTGGTATAATTCTTCATCGGGTGGAGCACTTTTGAAAGGTGGCAGTCTAAGTTACACGCCCTCAACTGCAGGCACCTACTATGCCATGGCAAGAGATATAGCAACAGGTTGTGTAAGCAGTACACGTACACCGGTTACAGTAACGATGAATGCATTACCAAACCCGACACTCACCAGTTCAGATGCAGACAACATTTTCTGTGCAGGTACCAGTGTAACATTTACTGCCGGAGGCGGGACGAGTTATAACTTCAGGGTAGGAGGTGTAAGTGTCCGGAGCGGTGCATCGGCTACCTACACTACCAGTTCATTAACCAATGGTCAGGTAGTAGATGTAATAGTCACCAACGCCAATGGATGTACAGCCACTTCAACAGGCATAACAAATACTGTCAATGCATTACCAAACCCGACACTCGCCAGTTCAGATGCAGACAACATTTTCTGTGCAGGTACCAGTGTAACATTTATTGGCGGAGGCGGGACGAGTTATAACTTCAGGGTAGGAGGTGTAAGTGTCCGGAGCGGTGCATTGGCTACCTACACTACCAGTTCATTAACCAATGGTCAGGTAGTAGATGTAATAGTCACCAACACTAATGGATGTACAGCCACTTCAACAGGCATAACAAATACTGTTAATGCATTACCAACAGCGAATGCCGGAACAGGTGGCAGTAAGTGTGATCTGAACTTCAAATTTAACGCATTAGCAAGTATTGGTACGGGTACCTGGACTTTAACCTTAGGTCCTGGAACAGCAACATTTGCTCCGGATGCAAATACCGCCACCGCCACAGTTACAGTATCAGAATATGGCACTTATACTTTCACATGGACTGAAGTAAATGGTACTTGTTCCAATAGTTCGACTATCACAGTAAACTTCTACCGGCAACCTGTTGCCAATGCAGGAACCGGAGGAGAAGAATGTGATCTGGACTTTAGCCTTGGTGCCATACCCGGAACAGGAACAGGAACATGGTCTATGATAAACGGCCCTGGAAATGGTATATTTAGCCCTGCAATTCATCATCCTGATGCCACAGTTACTGTTGACCAGTATGGTACTTATGATTTTGCCTGGACTGAGGTTAATGTTACCTGCCAGTCTATAGATATGGTGAGAGTAGTATTTCATGATTTACCACCAGTTTCAGCCGGGAGGGATACTATTATCTGTAAAGACGAATCTGTTCAGCTCCAGGCAAATGGAGAAGGAATCTTCCTTTGGGAACCTGCTGCAATGGTAAATGATCCCAATATATCCGACCCGGATGCTACTCCCGGCTCTACTACCATATTTAAGGTTACTCTGACCGATCAGTATGGATGTATTAATTCAGATGAGGTTGAAGTAGCGGTTTGGGAGCAGCCTGTAGCCAATGCTGGTCCGGATCAGGTTCTGGAGAATCTGTTTGGAACAACCATGGAAGCCGAACTAGGCATTAACGAAACAGGTACCTGGTCTGTCTTTAGCGGGACAGGTGAATTCTTTGACAGTACCTACCCGGCAACGACAGTAAGTAACCTGTCTCTAAGCGAAAATGGTTTAATATGGACAGTTACCAATGAAGTGTGCCCGGTATCATCCGACACTGTTTTTATTACTGTCAATAACTTGGTTATACCTACACTGATCACCCCGAATACGGATGGCAGGAATGATTATTTTGTGTTAAGAGGAATTGAAACTCTTGGAAAAACGGAACTGATTATTTTTGACAGAAGAGGATATCGGGTTTATAAAAATAGTAACTATGATAATGGATGGAATGGAGTTGACTATAATGAGAATCCTCTCCCGGATGATACATATTTCTTTATTATGAAAACAGGAAAAGGGAAATCTATTAGTGGATACATTGTAATACGGCGATAAAATGAAAAGGATTATTAAAACACTTTTTTTTCTGCTGATTCCTTTGAGCGTTTTCGGGCAAATTACACCCGTTACTGGTCAATATGTGCTGAATCCGCTAACTATAAATCCTGCATTTGCCGGTAGCAGAGGAGCTCTTAATATTGCTGCTTTCTACAGGAAACAATGGATAGGAGTAGAGGGAACTCCTGAAACCCTGACATTTAGTATTGATGCCCTATTTAGTGACCAGAACATCGGTTTAGGACTTATTATTGTGAGCGACAAGATCGGAGTTACCAAAGAGAACCAGTTCAATGCCAACTATGCATATAAGATAAATATAAGAGACGGTATTCTTTCATTTGGCCTTGGAGCCGGAGTGATTGTTACCAATACTGCTTTTTCAGATTTGATTGTTATTGATCCGGGTGATGAAATCTATCTTGCTGATTCACGCATTTTCGTTGTTCCGAATTTTAGTTTTGGAATTCATTATTCCTTTCATAATTATTTTGCCGGGGTTTCAATACCAAGATTTTTAAGTTACAGTTTTGATTTTGACAGGAACAAATATTTCTTAAATAGTGATCAAAGCAATCACAGTTATATATTAAATTCCGGTTATATTTTTGAAATAGGTCCAGGATTTAAGTTCTTTCCCTCTACTCTTTTCAGATATTCTGCAGTTTCTACGGTGGAGAAATTTCAGTACGATATTAATACCCATTTCTGTTTTTTTGACAGGTTCTGGCTGGGAGCTTCTTATCGGAATAATCGTTCTTTTGCAGGATTGTTTCAATTTCAACCAAACAATCAATTAAGAATCGCCTACACATATGATTTTGGTATCAGCAAACTGGGAAGGTACGGTAATGGCTCACATGAAATAATGCTCAGGTATGAGTTCCGTTATAAAGTAGATGCTGTGAATCCTCTGATTTTTTAAAGAATCGAAAATGAGAATAAAACTGACAATTCTGGTTTCTTTTATTTTTCTGATCCATTCATATATTAGTGGACAGCCACAAACATATACCGTTAACAGGGCTTCGCTCAGCTCGGATAAATATGATGAGTTCTCACCGGTTTATTATAAGAACGGTATAGTTTTCTGTACCAACAGAAACAAAATTCTGTTTTTTAATTATTCTAATTCTGAAAATAAGGGACAATTTAAGATCAACTATATCGACACAATAGGCAATGTTAAATGGAGAAAATCGAGGTTATTATCAAGAAATCTGAAGACAAAGTTTAATGACGGACCAGTAACCTTCAACAGCGCAGGTGATACGATTTATTATTCCAGGAATCTGAAAACTGATGGTAAATTAAGAGTTCTTTCGGGTTTGAGGAATAAACTGGGAGTTTTTAATGCAGTATCTGATGGTAAAAGATGGATCAAAATCAGGGAGTTCAGATTCAATAATGAATGGTATAATATTACTACTCCTTTTCTTGCTCCGGATGGAACTAAACTTTTTTTTGCCTCGGATAAACCGGGTGGTTTTGGTGGTTCTGACCTTTACTACTGCCAATGGAAAAACGATTACTGGGATAATCCGGTAAATCTTGGTCCTGTTATTAATACCAAGGGGAATGAAGCCTATCCTTTTATTAATCCCACAGGAGAACTATATTTCGCTTCCGACGGACATCCCGGTATTGGTGGAAAGGATATTTTCTTTTCAAAATATGCTGATACAGCATGGCTTGTTCCCGTCCGGCTCGATTCTCCAATAAACTCAAAGGATGATGATTTTGGGATTATTTCTGATTCAACAATGAGTGAAGGCTTTTTTTCCTCAAACAGGGGTAAATCAATTGATATATATCACTTTAAGACGAATTTTCCCCAGATATTCTATTTCGAAAATCAAAGAACTAACCAATATTGTTTCAAGTTTAGCGATGATGGTTCTATTGATATAGATACTATAAAACTTCAGTATGAGTGGGACTTTGGAGATGGAAGCAAAGCAACAGAACCGGAAGTAGAACACTGTTTTCCGGGCCCGGGCAATTATTCAGTAAAACAGAATATTATTGAAAAGAGAACAGGAAGAACTTTCTTTACAAAATTATCAAATGATCTGGAATTAAGAGATGTTGAGCAGCCTTATATTACTTGTCCTGACCTGGCAGTTACAGGAGACTCAATAAATTTTGACGGACTAAGATCAAACCTTCCCGGATATGAAATACTGACTTATTCATGGGATTTTGGTGACGGAGAAAAGGCAAATGGTGGCGCTGTATCACATTCTTATAAAGGGCAGGGAGAGTTTATAGTAAAACTTGGGTTAACTGTAAAGCTTGAAAGCACCGGCATAATTCAAAAAGCCGGGATCTCGAGAAGAATAACCATATGCAAAGATTCCCTGGAAATGCTTTTCTTTAAAACTTCAATGAACGGAACAAACGCATTAGTTGAAGTAAGCAGTTACGACCATGCAGTTGTTAAGACGACCTATTCTGCTACGGAAGAGGTCCGGAAGGAAACTATTTTCCATGTAGAGATTTTATCATCAGATAATAAGTTGGATTTAAATAGCAATATATTCAAAAATGTTCCAAAGAAGTATTTAGTTAAGGAAGTCTATAATCCGGATTCAAAAACCTATAGTTATATTATTGATCAGCAAATAAGCCTGATGGCAACATACACTGCATACAGGGAGCTAATTGGTTCTGGTTTTAAAGAAACACGAACAAAAATTGAGGTATTAAGAGATCCGGCAGCCAAGGAGTTGAATAGCCTTAAAAAGATATTTGGTGTCTCAACTGATTCTTATTTTGATAATAATAACCTGCTTACTTCCACTGCCTATCTTTTCCTGGATAATCTTGTCAGAATAATGAACAAATATCCCGATAGCAGGCTTGAAATTGGTGTACATACAGACAATAACGGTTCAACTCAAAATAAGTTCAAAATATCTCAAAGATATGTCCGAACCATTGTTGACTATTTGACAATTAGGGGTATAGATAGTAAAAGACTAATTGCAAAGGGTTTTGGTGGATCCAGGCCTATCGCTCCCAATTTTCATGAAAATTACAGAAAATTAAACCGGCGTGTAGATTTCACTATTACCAGGGAGTAAGCTGGAGCTTTGAGTGAACTATCGTCGTGTAACTCAATTTTGATATAGCATAAAAAGTTGGCAGTCCCGAATTTCTTAGAGGCTATGCATCTTTAGAAATTCGAGGATCCTCGAAAAACTTTGCAAATTGAAAATTTGCTGTTTTAATCTGGAACAGGATAAAAAAAGAGCTTATTATCGCCCGTGACAGATTTGGTATGAGACCTCTATATATCATAAGACATAGGAATCATCTTTTCTTCTCCAGTGAAATGAAGGCATTCGATCAAATAAATGATTATCAACGGGAGTACTAATCGAAATATCATCTTTCATAGAACAGGATTTTAACTTTAGAGTAATCGCCTGCGAAGTCTCAAGCGGATTATTCAAATAGGAGAGGCATTAAATCCTCAGTTAGCAGATAACTTTAACGAATTTCTGACACCTGATTTCAACCCACTGATGGTTAATAGCTATGGGCCAACAGAAGCAACTGTCGCAGTATCATGGTATAACTGCCCAAAGGAGAAAAATGTTGAGATCGACGAAAAAATCCGGGGCAAAAAAAACGTCAATTTTTAAAAAAAATCGGTATACAAGGTCTTAATATCATAAATTTTAATTTAAGAAATTAGCAATGAATTTAACTGTGATAAAATGGATGAAACTATACATCTGACAAATATGACAGATCTACCACTATCATCTGACCAAAAAAGGTTATGGGTTATTTCCCGGTTAGACAAATTTAATCCATCGTATAATTTAAGCTATACTTATTATTTCAATGGTAAACTCAACTATGGTTTGTTCCAGAAAAGTATAGATGTCTTATTTGAAAGACATCATACAATGTTTTCAACCTTTAAAGAGGTTAATGGTGAACCCTATTGTGATATTAAACCAAGACCTGCCAAAATCGCATCAATTGATTTTTCTGACTACTCAATCGAAAAAGGGAAAGAGAATGCTGCCTCATTTGTTGCGGAAGATAAAAGAAAACTATTTGACATCGAACAAGGACCTCTTTATAGGTTATATCTGATTAAGTTGAGTGAGATAAATTTCTATTTTCATGTAACATTTCATCACATAATTTTTGATGCGTGGTCATGGGGTGTGTTTGTTCAGGATTTCAATAGGATATATAATAATCTTTTAAGAGATCAGGAGGAAATACTTGAACCTATTGAATTTTTTAGCTATGATTATGCCAGCTTAGAAAAAAAAACAGGTATTCGTAAAAGCGAGGAAGAGTTAATAAATTTCTGGAAAGAATATCTGAAAGATAGTCCTCCTGCATTAAAATTCCCATATGATTATCCCAGAAATAATAATACAGGGCTAGGCGGAAGTGAAGACATATTAATACCTGAAAATATCACTTCCGGACTTAAGAAAATCAGTCAGGAAGAAAGAATATCTGTATTCAGAATAATACTATCGGCATTAGGAATTCTATATCAGAAATATACCTGTGAAAATGATATTTGCATTGGGACTTTCGTAGCAGATAGATCCAAACCAGGAATTGGAAAAATTTTCGGGATGTTTGTCGATACTCTTCCGATTCGATTTAAGATTAACGAAGATATCACTTTCAAGAAGTATCTCAACCATGCCAGAGATTTTATACATGAGGCAATTGCCCATAAGGATCTTCCTTTTGATCGGATTGTTGATGCCGCTAAGACAGATAGGATCCTTTATACGAATCCTCTTTTCCAGGTTGCTTTATCATGGTGGACTAATTTAATCAAACCTATGGAGTTAGGAGGGGTTTCAGGTGAATGGGTTACAATTAGAGATGGAGTTTCACCATTTGATATTAATTTCCATTTATGGGAAGACAGAAACTGTATTATTGGTGAGATAGAATTCAATATTGACAAATTGGAGCGGCGAACAATCATCCGTTTAAAGGAAAGCTTCATTCAATTATTGCATTCTATAGTTGAAAATCTTTTTGTCAATATATCAGAGCATAATATTACAACTGAAAAAGATCTCAAGTTCATAAATAAATTGAATAATACAGACGTACCATATGAAAATAACTTATGTATTCACCAGAAATTTGAAAAACAGATAGAAATAACCCCAGATGCTACAGCCCTGTTGATGAATAGTCTATCATTGAGTTATAGAGAACTTAATGAGCATGCTAATAGGATGGCAAATTATTTGATTCGTCAAGATGTGAAAATCGAGGATAAAGTTGGCATTTGTATGGATCGTTCAGCAGAAATGATGATATGTATTTTTGGTGTATTGAAGGCAGGATCTGCTTATCTTCCTTTAGATCCGGCTTATCCCTTGGAGCGGTTGAAAATTATTATTAAGGATGCCAGTCCAAAATTAATACTTACCACCCGGGTTTCTTCAATTAATATCCCCGAAGGCAATCAACTAGTAATTGTTGATGATATTATTAAAAATCCATTATCTGAGATTTCATTGAATCCAAATGTAAAAGTCACATCAAAGAATCTTGCCTATGTAATATACACATCGGGTTCAACCGGAACCCCGAAGGGAGTGATGATTGAACACCATTCAGTTCTTAACAGGTTGGGATGGATGCAGAAGGCTTATCCTATCAGCAAGACTGATACATTATTGCAAAAAACTCCAATATCCTTCGACGTTTCAGTTTGGGAACTATTCTGGTGGTCTTTTAATGGTGCCAGGCTTGTTCTGCTTCCAAAGGGAGGGGAGAAAAATCCTGAAATAATAGTTCAATATATTAACGATTACAAAGTTACCACAATTCATTTCGTTCCATCGATGTTTGTCGCCCTTTTCGAAATGATAAAGGCCAGGCAATTGCTTTACAAACTCAAAAGCTTAAATCGTATATTTATGAGTGGTGAAGTTCTTCCATTAAAACTTGTTAAGGAATTCAACGAAATGAGAGCAGTTTATTCTTTACCGGGTTTAATCAATCTGTATGGTCCGACAGAGGCTACTGTAGATGTTTCATATTTCAACTGCCCTGAAGCTGATATAAAAAATGTATATATCGGCAGACCCATCGATAACACCAAACTATTCGTATTGAATGATAAAAATATAATACAACCGATTGGAGCACCTGGTGAGTTGATCATTACAGGCGTGAATCTTGCCAGAGGGTATTTGAACCATCCTGAACTTACACATAAAAAATTTTTTGATTTTAAAATTTCAGAAGAAAATATTGTAAGAGCTTATCGTTCAGGAGACCTGGTAAAACTTACTCCGGAAGGAGAGATAGATTATATAGGAAGACTGGATAACCAGGTTAAGATCAGGGGATTTAGAATAGAGCTGGGAGATATCGAATCAAATATCTTAGAGCACCCACAAGTCAACAATTGTGCAGTCATTGAAACTGAAAATATAGAACCCAAATCCCTTGTTGCTTATATTTGGTTAAAACCTGGTACTGATTTTGGAGAAGAGATAATTCGAAACTATTTATCCGGAAAGTTACCTGATTATATGGTTCCTTCATATTTTATTTTTCCCGAGACTCTGCCCTTGACCAGCAGCGGAAAACTTGACAGAAAAAACCTTCCAAAACCATCCGGAGATAAAGCAGCGAATTTACTTGCCGTTCCGGAAAACAGTACCGAGAAAAGGTTACTTGATCTATGGAAAAAACTTTTTAAAATCGATGCCATAAGCATATCTGATAATTTTTTTGATGTTGGGGGTAACTCATTACTTGCGATAAATCTTGCGACATTAATTTCCAGGGAATTTAATATAGAAATGAATACTATTGCAATTTTCGAATATCCGACTATAAAAAGACAGAGTGATTTTTTTACGGGAAAAGCAAATCAGAAAATTTCAGCAAAAAGTACCGGTCTTGATGAAAAAAATCGACGCAAAAAAAACGTCAATTTTAAAAAAAATCGGCATACAAGGTCTTAATATCATAAATTTTAATATAAGAAATCAGCAATGAATTCAAACAATGATAAGATAGCTGTAATTGGCATGGCTTGCCGATTTCCGGGTGCAAATAACTTGAATGAATACTGGAATAATCTCATTGAAGGTATGGATACCATAAAGCGCTTCACTGATGAAGAGCTTTCAAAATTTGAGATTAATTATAATGAACTAAAAAGAAATCCTGATTATGTTAAAGCTAGAGGTGTCTTAGAGGATATTGATAAATTTGATGCCGGGTTTTTCGGAATGATACCAAAGGAAGCTGCTGGAACAGATCCTCAGCATAGAGTATGGCTTGAAACTGCTTGGGAAGCATTTGAAAATGCCGGCTGTGATCCTGTTAATTATGCCGGGGCTATAGGTGTTTTTGCAGGAGGATATTTGAATACTTATCTTCTTAATAATATTCTGAGGGATCCGGTTAAATTAGAAAATTACATCAGGTTGCGATCAACCGAATCATTTCAGATATTGACAGGTAACGATGTTGCATTTATTCCTACAAAAACAGCTTATAAATTCAATCTGAGGGGACCGGCAATTAATGTGCAAACTGCCTGTTCCACTTCACTGGTAGCCATTTCCCAGGCTTGTCAAAGCTTATTCAGTTTCGAATCAGATATCTGTCTTGCAGGGGGAGTTTGTATTGTTGTCCCTCAGGAGAGTGGTTACATTTATCAGGAGGGAGCAATACCTTCTCCTGATGGTTCTTGTCGCCCATTTGATACTAAGGGGAAAGGTACTGTCTTTAGCAATGGCGTTGGAGCTGTGGTTCTAAAGAGACTGGATGATGCTGTTCGTGACAGGGATACTATATATGCACTTGTTAGTGGTTGGGCTATTAATAATGATGGCAATAATAAAGTCAGTTATATGGCTCCAAGTATTAACGGACAGGCAGAGGTAATTACAATGGCTCAGTCATTTGCTGAAATTTCTCCGGAACAGATAAGTTATATAGAAGCTCATGGAACTGCCACCCAGCTTGGGGATCCTATTGAAATAGCAGCACTGAAAAAAGCTTTTTCAAAGAAAACGGATAAAAAGCAGTTCTGCGGAATCGGATCGGTTAAAAGCAACATCGGGCATACTGATGCAGCCGCAGGAGTAGCATCGTTTATTAAAACCTGCCTGGCAGCATATCATCGAATAATCCCGGCTACAATACATTTTTCAGAACCAAACGAACACATAAACTTCGAAGACACACCATTTTTTGTCCAGAGTGAACTTAAAGAATGGACCGAAGAGAGACCATTGATAATGGGAGTAAGTTCTTTCGGCATCGGTGGAACCAATGCCCACGTCATTATTGAAGAACCACCCAGAATAGAAAAAACACCTTCCTTGCAATCAGAATGGCCGGATTTACTTCTTCTCTCAGCAAAAACAGATTACTCCCTGAACAAGAGAAAACAGGAATTGATTGATTATTTAAAAGCCAATCCCGGTTTAAATTTAAAGGATGTTGGCTATACACTGGGAACAGGCAGAAACCATATGTCGCATAGAAGTTTTCTTGTAACCTCAGGTATGGAGGAAATATTAGCAGGAAGAAGCATTTTTACGGATGGTAAACAGAATAATCTGGTTTCAGGAATTGCATTTATGTTTCCAGGGCAGGGGGCACAGTATGTTGGGATGGGAAGAGATCTGTACAAGACAAACAGACTCTTCAGGCAAATTCTGGATGAGTGTATTGAAATTGTCAAATCTGAAACCGGGCAAGATATTAAAAAGATATTATTTGAAATCGATAACAGTGAGGATGCTGATCGAAAACTAGCCAGAACTGAAATGACCCAACAAGCACTATTTATTATCGAATATGCATTAGCTAAAGTATTGGAGCAAATTAATATTAAACCGGATTATCTGATTGGTCATAGTATTGGTGAATATACAGCAGCCTGTATTGCCGGAGTTTTTGATTTGCATACAGCCTTAAGAATTGTAATTAGAAGGGGGCAATTAATGCAAAGAATGCCTTCCGGGAAAATGATGGCTGTACGGACAAGTTCTGGAAAACTCAGAAGCCTGAATAGCACATATTTTGAAATTGCCGGAGATAATTCTCCGGCTTCCTGTTCAGTTTCTTTCAAAACGGAGAATGAAAGACAGGTTGAGCACTTTTTAGCCAGTAACGGAATTACATATATTGGTCTGAATACATCTCATGCTTTTCATTCCGAAGCTTTTGATCCCATTATATCTGAGTTTAGTGTGTATGTTAATCAATTCACTTTAAAGACTCCTGAATTACCTTTCATTTCTTGTTTAACAGGTAAATTTATTACCGACGAAGAGGCAACTTCCGGAACTTACTGGGCTAAACAATTAAGAAATACTGTCCTATTTCGACAGGGTATTTCTACCATTGCAAAAACCGAAGACGTCATTTTCCTTGAGGTAGGTCCTGAGACTCATCTGAGCTCTCTTGTCAGACATAATGAAGATATGATCAATAAAAACTCAATAATTTCCACTTTAGGGAAATTCGACCATATTGATGAACGGCATAAAATATTAACTTCATTAGGTAATATGTTTACAGTCGGAATCAACATTGATTTTGAATTTTTAATGAAAGATACCAGACTCTACAGGATAAGTCTGCCCACATATCCTTTTGAACGAAAACGCCATTGGATAGATTTCGAGCTATCGAAGGATTTTGAAGAACTTAACTCTACATGCAAATTATTGAAAGGTTTTTCCGAGATTAATGATGGCAAAATTGATAAAAAAGTATCAACTCTTGAAAATACTGATAAAGTCACCACGGGGACGCGCGACTTAAAGGTATTTACTCATACTGAACAGATAATTTTTAATATCTGGAGTGAAGCTTTTATGAATAAGGACATATCACTTATGGATAATTTCTTTGAAATTGGGGGGGACTCCCTTCTTGCAATAACTGTCATGTCAAAAATTAAATCTGCTTTCAAGGTAAATTTATCATTAAGAGTATTTATTGACAACCCGAGTATAAAAGATCTGGCAGAAAAAGTGGATGCAGTAAAATAGATACCCGTTAACCAATTCATAAAGGGAACCTAATAAAATAAAATATGGAAATCGTTAATTTTGATCCAAAGCATTATGAAGAGCTGTTAGCTTTTTCGAAAAAATCATGGCCTCAAAAGTCGGAAGAATATCTTAAATATCGGTTATTCCAAATCCCTGAGCAGATCGAAGACAACAGATATAACTTACTGGTAATAAATGATGAGAGTAAGATCGTAGGTTGCACTCTATATTTCCCGACCAAAGTTAGAATAAATGGGAAAGAGGAGAAGATATTCTGGAGTCACGACATGATTGTTGAAGATCAATACAGAGGAGCTGCAGGTTTGCTTCTGATAATAGAAATGCTTAAAAATAGCTCAACATTTGGGTTTGGCACGACAGATATAAATCTCAGGATACAAAAGGAATTGGGAACGAAATTTATAGGCATAGCAAACTATCATCTTATATTTAATATTTGGTCATTCAATCTTCTGTTACTCAAATTAAAGCTGATTGTGACACCCAGGCATGACAAATATAATTTCCCGGATAAAATTAAGATCGGAAAGCATAAATTCAATAAAATATTAAATGTAGACGAATTAAAAATTCCGAATAATGGTTATTGGAGTGATGATAGCATTGATATAGATTTTATCAGGGATGAACATTTTTTGAGAAACAGGTTTTTTGAGAATTTTAGAAAGTACTATTTCTACAGTTTGGAGCTGGATAATTCGTCTAAAACTGATGAATGTTACTTCGTTGTGAGACCTGCAATCGAAAATGGATTCTTAGTTCTTTCAATTGTAGATTTCAGGTTCAACTTCAAAAAGACTGAACAATATAAATTGATACTTAAGGCAGCAGCCAGACTTGGAAGGCGGAATAGGTTTCCGCTTGTAACAGTAAGAACTTCCTTTAAATATAAGAGACTTAATTTATATCCTCTGATTTTCAGAACAGCTTCACAACAGCACATTGTTACATATTTTCCCATTAACACCAACCTCAGTGTATTTGTAACCAACGCTGATTCGGATGTAGATTTCTTATCTGAATAATACTCATAAATTGAGATAGGTGAAAAAAGGATTATTTACCGGGAAGGTATTACACTGGAGTTACTTTTTTGGGTGACTCTTCAATTATGAAAAAAGAGAATAATAATGATTAAATAAATTAAAAGAAGATGGGTGTAGTTATTAATTTTCATGAGGTATATAATCCTGTTTGGCTTGAAAATACTATATGTTTCCTGAAGAAGAAATATAATCCTGTTCACCTGCCTGAATTAATAAGTTTATACAATAAAGGCAATGAACTAAAAAACATTTGCCATATTACGGTCGACGATGGAGATAGATCATTTTATAAAGGAATTTATCCGGTTCTGAAAAAACATAAAATCCCGGTAACAATATTTGTGTCTTCTGACGCAGCAATCAATCAGGTAAACTTTTGGTTTCAGGAGATTATGGGATATGAAAGACAAAGATTATTGAAGATATTTTCAGAAGTAACAGGTATTAATGTAAATGATATAAAGGAATTTCCCTTGGTCAATATTTTTCAATGTTTAACAATTGACACGATATGGGAAATTATCAACAGGTATCAAAAGCAGTATAAACCAGATAAGAAACCTTGTCAAAACATGTGTGTTAATGAATTAAAAGAAGTCGAAAATTCCGGATTAGTTACTATCGGAGCACATACATTGAGACACCCTATACTGGCAAATGAGGAACTGCATATATCAAAGAATGAGATTGCCTCATCGATTACCAATTTGGCGGACATACTTGGACATGAAATAAAATATTTTGCTTATCCCAACGGGATACCTGATCTTGATTTTGGACAGAGGGAGATGGATATTTTAAATGATTGTGGCTGCACATGTTCATTTTCAACTGAATCGGGCAATTTTAATTTAAGATCCGGTTTACTGAGTATGCCAAGATATGGATTATCATGTGGAGACAGTAGAAGTTATATGAAAACTAAACTTTTTTTTGGTTCTTATTGGAATAAGATAATGAAATGTAAACCAGGAAATGAATCTGTGAATAGGAAAGCGCTATTAAAATTAATAAGGAAATAAAAGGTAAAAGGAGGGATACCATCAGTTGTTTTTGTGATACCGAATATTGGTTCGGTCAGACCAAAAAATCAAAATTAAATTACTGATCAAATGAATGAGATGAGAATAAAACAACAAAAAATATTGAACTTATTATTACACTGTATTTTCCAAACCATCGTTTAGGTCAACTTAAATATCCAACGCTAGCGAAATATAGGAAAACGTGAATTAATATGGATAAACAATAAGGATGGTATACCCTATTTCTATATCACCGGACAGGTAAATGAAAAATTAATAGAGATGCTTAAAAAAGAAATTCTCCCAACATTACTGAAAGAAATACTATCAAAGTATTCCGGGCAGGAATTGAAAGCTGATGCTGATTTACCACGATTTACAATTGTATTTGACAGGGAAGCATATAACCCGGTTTTCTTTCAGGAAATATGGGATAAATACCGTATTGCTGTAATTACTTATCGTAAAAATGTAAAAAACAAATGGGACGAAAGTGATTTTGATGAACATAAAGTTTATATAGTTTGATAAATGCCGCTTTCATTTTAGGACTTTCTGAGACAGGGTTGGGAGTAGGTCGCAGCCTTGGACAAGCAGGAATTAAAACATATGGATTTGATAGTAAAAGGTGTGTGGGATTTTATTCAAAGTATATACAAAGTTATATTTGTCCTCATCCAACATTCAGGGAACAAGAATTTATAACCTTTATTATTGATTTTAAAAGCAAATTTATCGAAAAGGGGATTCTTTTTATAACATCAGATGATTTTTTATCGACAATTTCCCGAAACCGATTACAGCTCGAACCACATTTTTTGTTTAGCTTACCTACAGAGAAGCTTATTAGTATAATAACTAACAAAAATGAATATAAAAAATTAACAGAGCTTTCAGGTATACTAATACCGAAGACATTTTTTATTGAAACAATTGAACAAATTGATGAATTAAAATTATCTCTTCCGTACCCGGTATTTATTAAGCCTGCTGATGTAAATGATTGGCGTCAAAAAATCGGTTCTTCAAAGAAAGGATTAGTTGCTAATGATTCGAATTCTTTAACCAAACATATCCTAAAATTTCATAAAATGGACATTAAAACCATTGTTCAAGAAATCATTGATGGTCCAGATTCGAATATTATTAGTTATTGTGCTTACTACTCAACAAAAAGCAATCCAATATGTGAATTTGTTTTTCAAAAAATACGACAACACCCGGCGCACTTTGGAATAGGATCAGCTGTCGAAAGCATTAACTCGGATGAAATATTGGAAGTGGGAAGAAAACTCTTTAAAGCTATTGGATTTGTTGGAGTCGGGGAGGCAGAATTTAAATTCGATGAAAAGAATAAAGTCTTTAAATTAATTGAAATCAATCCACGTTATTGGCAACAGAATTATCTTACTTCGGTTTGCGGTATTAATTTCCCATTAATCGATTATTATAACTCCACCGGTTTGCAAACAGATATTAATTTATCCTACAGAACAAGAGTTAAATGGATAAACCGGTATTTGGATTTTGGTTCATTTATTGATTATTACAAAGAGCATTCACTAACATACAGGCAATGGCGAAGGAGCTTATGGGGTGAAAAAGTTTATTCGGATTTTACCTGGGATGATCCAATACCGGTACTTTATGAGGTTATTTTAAGTGGTAAAATTTTTATATTACCCTGGATTTTTCTAAGAAAGATATTTAAGAAATAATATATCATAAATCATAAATCACGAAGAAATAATCAGGATTACTATCTTAACTTTCAATTACAAAAATTTACCATATGAAAAGGCTTCTAATTATATTACTGCTATTCAGTAGCTTTTTATTACATGCACAGACCACGTATTATGTAGCTGCATCAGGAGGAGATAATGGTAATCCGGGAACAGAGGGAAGTCCGTGGGCTACATTAGCCTATGCGGTTACTCAGGTATCTGCAACGGATACTATTTTCTTACAAGCGGGTACACACACTATAAATAGTCAAGTTAGTATTCCTGTGGGTGTTAATATCAAAGGAGCTGGTGCGACTTCAATTATTTCTTCTGGTGTGACAACAATATGGCAGGCAACTCTACTATTACATTCTTCATCAGAAGGAACTAATGGAAATCAATCCATAAGTTATATTAAAATGGATGGGAATAGTGCGACAGCGTGGGGTGCAATACAAATAAATGCCAGAGGTAATGTTTTAATACATCATTGTACTTTTGTTGATTTCTTTTCGTGTGGAGTTATATTTAATGCGTCTACCACATATTCTGGTCCTCCTGCAACTCACGCAACCGGAAACAAATATTACAACAATATTTCAGATAATTGTTCTGACTATCCACCTGGTGATGACGGACAGGGGCATGTGATGTTTGGAGGGCAGGATGGGATTGAGATATACAATAATACAATGACTCAAACCACGAGGGAACTTAAAAGGAACGGTTATCTTATTAAATTTTATAGTTATGGTTACAGTAAAGGATTTAAAATATATAATAATAATTTAAACCGGGCAATAGGGTCTCAAGGTTTTCCTTATTATGATTTTTCAATCGAAACATGGCATACTCAGGGAGGAGCAGAAATTTATAATAATACCATGACAGGAGGTATAGATGTGGGTGGTGGTATTACTTATAATTGTTTAGTAAAAGGAGATTATGATTATGGTATATGGATACATAATAATATTATTGGCCCTGATACATATGCAGGGAGTGAAACCACTGGTATCTATCTTGAATGTAATACAGATGGTGCAATTATAGAAAGAAATTACTTTAAAAATCAATATAACGGAATAATGGTTACCCCTGGTTCAGGGCAAACCTGTGAAAATCATACTATCAGATATAATATTTTCACAGGTGTACGTTATTATGGGATAAGATTTATAAATGGAACAAAAGGCGGATTTGCTGATAATATAGATATTTATAATAATGTATTTTATGCGGGATCTACATCGATGATTGGCATTGGAATGCTTAGTGTCGGAACAACAACGAATCTCGATATTGCTAATAATATTATTATTGGCTTTGACTACGCGCCAATGTTTGCAAATGGAGCATCAGGGCAGACAATAGATGGATTAACTATTCAGAATAATATCCTCTATGATAATGCAAATAGTAATGCTCCGCTTTTTAATAGTCTGACTCCTTCAAATTATACTAATTCAGGAAATAAAATTAGTGATCCATTATTTTTTTCTCCAACTAATTTCCACCTCATGAGTGGGTCGCCTGGAGAAAATGCCGGTATCAAAATTGTAGATGTATTACTGGTTGAAGATTTCTTACTGGATCTTGATGGAATTGAGGTTGACGATCCTCCAAATATTGGATGTTTTGAGACAATCGCAGATTTAGCCAGTCCATCATATGTAAGTTCTGTAATTGAAGATAATGATCCTGCGCTTCTGATTATCAGTTATGACATGCCTTTGGCACAAATAATACCAGATAAAAGTTCCTTTGAAGTGACATCAAATTCACAAATTCTACATATAACTTCCATAGCAATTATAGGAGGAAAGGTTCATATAACTCTGGATTCACCAGCAGCTTATGGGGATTTAATTACTCTTTCTTATAATATACCCAATACCGGACCATCCTTACAATCAGTATTCAACGTGAATGCAGCTGCTATTACTAATAGTATTGTAACTAATAATGTTAAATCCGAAGATCCCGGTAGTTCAACTTCTTTGACTGTATACATTAATCCTAATCCGGTTAAAGATTCCTTTACTATAAATATTGAAGGAGATGTCCCTGAAACTGCTACGATTTTCAGAATTTCTGGTAGTAACGGCTCTGTTGTTTTTGAAAAACCCTTTGTTACTGAGATGTTGAGTAGTATAATTAGTGTTAACCTGAACCCGGGTCTTTATATTGCACAGATTTTATCAGATGATCTAATTCTATGTACTGGTAAATTTATCGTTATGTAATAAAGCACCTATCATTCCCTTTGACATTACTTACGTATGTTAAAATGATTGTTATCTACAGGTGACATTCTAAAATCAGCCTTCCTTTATATCCACAATTACGAGAATTATAGCCAATGCTCCATTGGAATCCTTAATTTTTAAATTATGTGATAGAATCTTAATTCTAAGATAGTAATGAATTTTCAATTAGTAAATTTTATCAGATCATCAATAGATAATGGCCACGCTCGCAGTGTCAAGGCTAAAAAGACCATTATATCCTCTTTTCTTTTCAGGGGATTAAGCATAGTTACAACACTTTTGCTAGTTCCTGTTACAGTGAATTATTTGAACACTACAAATTACGGTATCTGGATTACAATTAGTTCAATTATTGGTTGGTTTGCTTATTTTGATGTTGGGCTCGGTAATGGCATGCGAAATAAATTTGCAGAGGCAGTTGCAAAAAATGATCATGAACTGGCGAAAACATATGTAAGTACAACCTATACATTAATGATTATTATTTTCAGTGTTATTTTAATATTGTTTTTATTAATAAATCCAATTCTAAACTGGGCAAAGATTTTAAATGCGCCTTCCGAAATATCAACTGAATTAAGTAAACTTGCCTTAATAGTTTTTGTATTTTTTTGTCTTCAGATGGTCTTCCAGTTAATAGGTACAATGCTTATTGCAAATCAGGAAGCTGAAAAGTCGTCACTCTTTGGATTTCTGGGTAATTTTTTAGCGCTTATAATTGTTTATCTGCTTACAGTAACTACATCAGGAAATTTAATATTTATCGGATTAGCATATAGTATATCTCCGGTAATGATCTTTTTGTTAGCAAGTTTTTGGTTTTATAAGCGTAGCTTTAAAATATATACACCTTCCATTAAATATGTTAAGCTGACCTACGTAAAAGATCTGATGAATCTTGGCGTTAAATTTTTTATTATTCAGACCTCAGTGCTTGTCTTAATCCAGGCAAGTAATATTATAATTGCTCAATTGTTTGGTCCGGAAGAGGTGACAAAGTTCAATATTGCCTTCCGTTATTTTAATGTTGTGATAATGTTCTGGTGGATATTTATTTCACCAATCTGGAGTGCAATTACTGAGGCTTGGGTAATTAAAGATATTGACTGGATTAAGAATGTTATGAAGAAGCTTAAGATATACTGGATAATATTAAGTATTGGCACTATTATTATGCTCGTTTTTTCTGAATTTATGTATAGGATCTGGGTTGGCAGCGAAATTGAAATACCTTTAAGCATCTCAATATCTCTTGCATTTTATATAATTTCATATTCCTATAATGGTATATTTTATCAGTTTTTAAATGGCGTTGGGGTTATTAAACTTCAACTTTATGCAGGAGTCTTTAGCACAATATTTTATGTACCTCTTGCGATACTTTTATGTGAGTTAATCGGAGTAAGTGGAGTGATTGTGGCAAATATTGTTTTCAACTCAATTAATATGGTCTGGTCGACTATCCAATACCAAAAAGTTATAAACAAAAAAGCATTCGGGATTTGGGGCAAGTGAGACCTGACTTTTCTGCTATCCCGGGATATAATACTATAAGGGAAATAAATAATTTGATAGAATTTCAAATTGGACAAATAATGAAAGATAGGCTATTTTTGAAAAAAGATTTACGAAGGATTTATTTTATTGGACATGATTAATTACCATGAATAACTACAAAATTACTACTATTGAAACAAAAATAAATTCGTCGTTAAATTATTTTTGGTTTGGATTTAGCCTTTATTCGATTGCATTTGTATTTCCTGCAAAAACGCAATTTTTTGTCTATTTATTTCAGGTTTTACAATTGTTTGGAATAATGGTTTTTGTTCCGGCAGCTTATCGGCTTATAAATTGGAATATCAGCAGCACTTTCTTGAGATCAGTAATAATAATTCTCTTAATTTGGAATATCACAGTAATATCAAGAGGATTTAGTCTTAGCTATGAATTTTTTAAAAGAATGCTCGTATACACCAATGATGGCTTATTTATGTATCTGGTTCCATTAATTGTATTATTCCCCGCCAAATTAAAATATTTAAGAAAAGTTTTTATCCTGATAATAGTCTTTGGCGTTTTTTTTATAATATCCGATTTGCTTCAGCTTAAAGTATTGTTGTATGCTGTTACCGGATCAAGAAATGCTACAGGTACTGTAGATGTATTTATTCAATGTTTGGCTCTTCCCGGCGGATTTATTTTATTATCATATTATTATCATCCGAAGAAAATAAATGTGATGGCAATTATTATTCTTCTAGTTGCCTTATATTTTACTATTATCAGAGCTAGAAGAGGCTTAATATTTGTAACCGCCAGCATGATATTTGTTGCTTATATCATATTTTTATTTTACAACAAAGAAAAGTTATTTAAATTCTTCCTTTCCTTTTCCATGTTAGTACTATTGGTTTCTTCTATAGCATTGTTCTATTCTGTGCAAAAGCATGGTTTTTTTGGACATTTAACCTCGCGTATAGACGAAGATACCAGAAAAGGAATTGAGAATGCATTTTATAATGATATGTCGACTGTTGATTGGATAATTGGTAAAGGTATTAATGGGTATTACTATGGTCCCAATATTGATGAGGGTTATAGGATAACAATTTACAGAAATGCAATTGAAACCGGATATTTGCAAATTATTTTAAGGGGAGGAATTGTAAGCTTGGGTTTATTCCTGCTAGTTGCTATACCAGCTCTTTTTAAAGGACTCTTTGCATCTAATAATATGCTCTGCAAAGCTGCTGGTTCTTGGATATTGTTATTTCTGATTTACTCTTATCCAATGACTATTAATTGGTTTATTTTAAGCACTGTATTAATTTGGATTTCAATCGGATTATGCTTTGATAAGAGCATCCGCGAAAAAACCGATGATGAAATTCTTAAAGAGTTAAATCCTTAATATCATCTTTGCAATAAAAAATCCTCAAATTGCTATATAGAACATAATTCCAATCATTTATCCAATGTGTATCTATAATTTATAATCTTTATTATGAATTCAAAAGAGTTTCCAAAAGTTTTGATAATTGGAGGTCCATTCAATAAGATTACTGGAGGCGGAATTACTTTGTCAAACTTATTTCATGATTGGCCAAAAGAAAAACTTGCTTTAGCATCAACCTCAAATCTGCGGATAAATGCTGACTTCTCAATATGTGATAACTATTTCCAATTAGGTTATAATGGTAAATTACACCCATTCCCAATAAATATTATTCTGCCAAAAATAGAATGTGGCTCGATTAAAGACTTTACAGCTAGTACAACAACTGACCAGAATCAATTTAGTGGTGGAAAATATAAAAGAATATACCAGATAATATTTAAGATATTGACCCTGTCGGGCTTGTATAATTTCTTATATAATGTGAAGATTACTGATGAGTTCATGAGTTGGATCTCCAATTTTGACCCGGATATTATCTACTCACAGGTTGGTTCACTGGAGTCGATCAAATTTGTGAATAATGTTCAGGATTTCACAAAAAAACCTGTTGCACTTCATATTATGGATGATTGGCCTGTTGCAATAAATCAACCATCTATACTGTATTATTATTGGAAGAGAAAGACAGATATTGAATTTCGTGATCTAATTTCGAAATCTCAGGTTCTGATGAGCATATGTCGGGGTATGTCTGATGAATACCAGAAACGATATAATAGGATCTTCCTCCCTTTCCATAATCCTATAACAATAAATAAATGGTTACCTTATTCAAAAACTACATGGGAAATTAATGAGAAATTTAAGATTTTGTATACAGGAAGGATAGGAGTGGCAAACGGCAAATCGATACTATCAATTGCAAAAGCAATTAATAAATTAAATATGAAAGGTTCAAATTTCATTCTAGATATTTACACTCCTGATTATCAGTCTAAACAAGCTAAAAGGATAAATTCACTGACTGGAATAAATATCAATAAAACAGTAGAAAACAGACTAATGCCTGAATTATTACCATGTTATGATTTGCTTATATTACCATTGGATTTTGATAAACGCTCGATTCAATTTGCTCGATTTTCAATGCCAACAAAAGCTTCGGAGTATATGATTTCCGGCACTCCTGTATTAGTCTTTGCAGATAGTCAGACTTTTCTTGCTAAACATGCTATTGATGGAAAGTGGGCATATGTTGTATCAGAAAATAATGAAAATGCTTTGACTGATTCGATATCACTTTTAAGTTCGGATATTGATTTACGCGGAAGAATTGCTAAGAAAGCAATTTCCTTTGCTATCAAGAATGAAGATTCTTATCTGATTAAGGAATATTTTCGAAAATGTTTAAGTTTAAATAATTGATTTGGAAAAGCTAAATAAATAAATAAATGGATCGGAATTATAATGACCAGGAATATATACTCTTTACATCAACAAATTTTCCTTCGGGAGGAGCAGGGGCATCCTATCTGAATTTATTCTGCAAGGGAATGATGTTGCATGGGCGATTAGTCAGGGTATATCTGACTAAAGGTTATGCTTTTGGGATAAATTCAAAAAAAACCTTAAGAAAAAATAAAACTTCTGATGAGGTATCCTATACATACATGGGATTAACTAAAAGACCGCAAATCAGTTTCTTAAAACTGATCGACGATTTTTTAAGTTTATGTTATTTATTATTTGTTTTACCTTCAATAGTATGGAAGCGAAAAAGAATTACCATTCTAGTGTATCATACAGATCTTTTACCCAGTATATTAATATACCTGACAGCATATATATTCAGAGTCAGGCTCATTACTCTGGTACCTGAATATTTCAATAAAGTAAATTTTTCCGGTTTCATCAAGAAATTACAATGGCATAGTTTTATATTTAGGTTTGATCACCTTAACCCATTATCTGATGGACTAATTGTCTTTAGCAACTATTTACGGGATATATATGTAAAGAAAGGAATTGAAGAAGACAGGATCTTCGTTCAACCCAACCTGACAGATTTTGAGTTCTGGAACTCCTTCCAAATAAAAGAAAAATATACAATTGGATATAGTGGAACCCCGGGGAAAAAGGATGGATTAGTTGATTTATTTAAAGCCATAAGTCTCCTGAAAAATAAAATGCCTATTAGTTTGATTGTTGTGGGAGATTCCACATTTGGTAAAAGCCTGATTCCTGAATTGGAAATTATCTGTAAGCAGATGGGAATAGGAAGCTCTGTTCATTTTGCCGGATTAGTTGAATACGACCAGGTTAAAATCTATTTATCACAATGTAAAATACTTGCAATCACCCGGCCCAGGAATATTCAGACTGATGCAGGATTTCCCACTAAGCTGGGAGAATATATGGCGCTTAAGAAACCGGTACTGGCAACCGACTTTGGAGAAGTGGAAGAATATTTCACTGATGGCAAAGAGATTGTAATTGCTAAATGCAATGATCCTGAGTCTATTGCAGATAAGATTAGGTGGATGCTTAATAGCGAAGATTTAAAAAATACTATTGCTATTAACGGTTGCAATAAGGCTCACAAATTGCTGGAATATAATACGTCGATGACAAGAATAATTAATTTCATAAACGGAATATGATCAGGATCAATTATACTTACGACTTATTAGAATAATAAACCTGAAAAAAATATAAAAAAGATTGTTTATTAGTGACCAAAAGTCCTGGAAATTTGTTGATTGATTTATGAGAGAAATTGAATTATTTGGAATTAAAACTCATCCATTGCCTAAAACAGAGTTTTTATCCCTGATAGAGTCGAATCTGGAGAATGGTTGTCAGATAGTCCAAAATGGAGTAAATGCTGCATCAATAATCGAACTTGTTAATAATGATATACTAAGGAAAGCTATAAATAATTCTAATCTGGTAAATATTGACGGCATATCGGTTTTATTGGCGTTACGTTTTTTTGGATATCAAGTGCCTGAGCGAGTTGCTTGTCCTGATTTGGCAGAAGATATTCTTGTATTGGCAGAAAAGAGAAATTACAGCGTATTTCTTTTCGGTGCGCATGAAACAAGCCTGCAATTAAGCAGGAAAAGCCTTCAGGAGAGGTTTCCGGATCTGATAATTGCCGGATATCGTAACGGCTATTTTAAGGCTGAAGAAGAGTTGGCAATAGTAGATATCATTAATAAGGCAAATCCGGATATTCTTTTCTTAGGTATGTCTTCTCCTAACAAGGAGTTGTTTGTCGAAAAATACAGGGAAATTCTTACAGTAAAATATTTTTTAGGAGTAGGAGGATTTTTTGATATCCTTTCCGGTTTAAAGAGGCGCGCTCCTATGTGGATGCAAAAAATAGGGATGGAATGGTTCTACCGGTTTACTCAGGAACCTAAACGAATGTGGCATAGGTATTTTATAGGTAATTCAAAGTTCATCTGGTTGGTGATAAAAGAGAAGTTTAAAAAGAAAAACATTTATAGATAATAAGATATGTTTAAGGACAAAGTATTTTTAATAACCGGTGGTACCGGCTCTTTTGGCAATGCCGTTTTAAAACGGTTTCTTAATTCAGATATTAAGGAAATCAGAATTTTTTCCCGTGATGAAAAGAAGCAGGATGATATGCGTAATCGACTGCAGAATCCTAAAGTTAAATTTTACATCGGAGATGTGCGTGAGAGACGCAGTGTAGACGGGGCAATGTCGGGCGTTGACTTTGTTTTTCATGCAGCAGCATTGAAGCAGGTACCTTCATGCGAGTTTTTTCCAATGCAGGCTGTCCGGACCAATATAATAGGTGCCGAGAATGTACTTGACTCGGCAGTTGAACATGAAGTACGAAATGTTGTTATGCTGAGTACAGATAAGGCTGCATATCCTATCAACTCGATGGGAATAAGCAAGGCTATGATGGAGAAGGTTGCCATAGCAAAAGGCCGTCAGCTCGGTGATAGCAGCGATACCACAATTTGTTGTACACGTTATGGCAATGTGATGGCTTCCCGTGGTTCAGTAATTCCTCTGTGGATTGACCAGATTAAGAAAAATGAAGTAATTACCATTACTGATCCTAACATGACCCGCTTTATGATGACGCTCGATGATGCTATTGATTTGGTGATCTACGCTTTCCGGCATGGAAACAACGGAGATCTGTTTGTTCAGAAAGCTCCTGCTGCAACACTTGATGTTCTGGTAGCCTCTTTGAAAGAACTTTTACATTCTGATACCCAGGTAAAGATAATAGGTACGCGTCATGGTGAAAAACTTTATGAGACCCTGGTAACACGTGAAGAAATGGCACGCTCGGAAAATACCGGCAATTATTTCCAGATCCCTTGTGATACAAGAGATTTGAATTACAATAAATTTTTTATGGAAGGTCAGGAGGAGGTATCTGTTTTAGAAGATTACCACTCTCATAATACATCTCGATTAAATATTGAAGCCATGAAGCGATTACTTTTGAAGCTGGATATAGTTAAGTTAAGTATTAAAAAGAAAGCAACGCTGATATAGTCGGTTTATTAACTACGAATTATCGGTACAAATCAGCTTTGATTGTTTCACAAGACTCATCTAAAGATATTATTATGCCTAAAATTGGAATTACCGGACAAAGCGGGTTTGTTGGTACTCATATGTACAACACCCTTGGATTACACCCCGATAAGTTTCTTAGAATCCCATTTGAGGATGCTTTTTTTCAGGAAGAGAAATTGCTGAAAAATTTTGTCAGTCAATGTGATGTCATTATCCACCTGGCAGCTATGAACCGCCACAACGACCCTGAAGTTATTTACAGAACCAACATCAGATTGGTGCAGCAAGTTATTTCGGCGTGCGAATCAACTAGTTCCACCCCCCATATACTATTCTCTTCCTCCACTCAGGAAGAAAGAGACAACCTCTACGGAAAATCAAAGAAAGAGGGACGAAGGTTATTAGAGTACTGGGCCGATGAGAACAATGCCCAATTTACAGGGCTGATTATCCCCAATGTTTTTGGACCATTCGGCCTTCCATATTACAATTCGGTAGTTGCCACTTTCTGCCATCAGTTGACCCACAACGGGCAACCCAAAATTGATGTCGACGGAGAATTGAAACTTATTTTTGTAGGAGAACTGGTAAATCATATTATCGAAATCATAGAAAAAATTGACAAAGAGCGCCATACTGAGGTCGTAATAAATCAGATAAATCTGCAGCATACTTACGAAGCACGTGTCTCATACATCCTTCAGCTTCTCGAAAGTTATAAAACCTATTATCTCGAAAAAGGAGAAATACCAGCCCTCGACAACCCGTTTAACAGGAATCTTTTCAATACTTTTTTTTCCTATATCGACCATTCCACCTTTTTCCCGTTCAAACTTAATCTGAGCACTGATGATCGTGGTTCGTTTGTTGAAGCGCTGAAACTTAATAGCGGAGGCCAGGTCTCATTTTCTACAACAGTGCCAGGTATTACGAGGGGTAACCACTTTCATACAAGAAAGGCAGAACGGTTTGCGGTGATTAAGGGAAAAGCAAGAATTGAGATTCGTCGAATAGGAACGGAGAAAGTATTAAGCTTTGTACTGGATGGTAATCATCCGTCATTTGTTGATATGCCTGTATGGCATACACACAATTTAACTAATATTGGAGAAGAAGACCTCTATACTATCTTTTGGATAAGTGAACATTTTGATGCCGGCGATCCGGATACCTGGTTTGAAAAAGTATAATTACAGAATGCATATAGCGCTGATATGAGATATAATCGCAGAATTTTATCTAAGTAGAGTTTTTACATTTATATCATCCGCATTCTTCAATAAAACATAATGAATAAACTTAAAGTAATGACCGTAGTAGGCACCAGACCTGAGATAATCAGGCTCTCCTGTGTCCTGCAAAAATTAGATGCCAGTCCTGCCATAGATAATATACTGGTTCACACAGGCCAGAATTATGACTATGAGCTTAACGAGGTTTTTTTTGAAGACTTAAACCTGAGAAAGCCTGATTACTTCTTAAATGCAGAAGGCGGGAATGCTACCTCCACTGCAGGTCGTATATTAATTAATATTGACCCTGTATTGGAAGAGGTTAAACCTGATGCCTTTTTGGTTTTGGGCGATACAAACTCTTGTCTTTGTGCCATTGCAGCAAAGAAACGACATATTCCAATTTTCCACATGGAGGCAGGAAACAGGTGTTTCGACCAAAGGGTACCTGAGGAGACAAACAGAAAGATTGTTGACCATACTGCAGATATTAATCTTACTTACAGCGACATAGCAAGAGAGTATCTTCTGGGAGAGGGTTTACAGGCTGATAGAGTTATAAAGACGGGAAGTCCGATGTTTGAGGTGCTCAATACCTATTTACCAAAAGTTCAAAAATCTAAAGTACTCGAAAGCTTATCTCTGAAAACTGACAGCTACTTCGTTGTCTCTGCACACCGTGAGGAAAATATAGCCAGTGAAAGAAACTTTTCTAATCTCGTGAAAATTCTAAATGATGTGGCGGATAAGTACAATTTACCGATAATTGTAAGCACTCATCCACGGACAAGAAAGATGATTGAAAAGCAGAATATTCAATTTAACCCACTAGTCAAACTAATGAAGCCATTGGGTTTGAGCGATTATCTTGCTTTGCAGGTAAACTCAAAAGCAGTGTTGAGCGATAGCGGAACCATCTCCGAAGAGTCCTCGATCCTGAATTTCAGAGCCCTGAATATCAGAGAGGCTCATGAAAGACCCGAAGCAATGGAGGAGGCGAGTGTTATGATGGTAGGGCTTAATCCGGAAAGAGTTATGCAAGGGCTAATTCAGCTTGAACTTCAAAAATGCGGAGCAGAACGAAACTTCCTTCCTGTGGCAGACTACACAATGCCTAATGTAAGTGATAAAGTTGTAAGGATAATTTTGTCGTATACAGATTATATCAGACGAGTTGTTTGGAGTGAATGATTAACAGCAGATAACAAATTTATTCATTAGAATTATTGAATGGCTGGAGTAAACAGAATTATTATAACATGTCCAAGTTTAGATTTTGAAAAAAACATCGGTGGTATATCAACTGTTGCGAATTTTGTGATTGATAATAATAAAAGCTATTGTTATTCACATTTTGAACTTGGAAAGCACGACAAAGAAAGGAGAACAGCTTTTTATTTATTTCGTATTTTAAAGGCATGGATTCATTGGTTTTTCTTAATGACCTGGGGGAAAAGCCTGCTGGTACATTTTAATATTGCTTTAGAAAAACGTTCTATAATCAGAGATTCCCCGTTACTTCTTTTCGCTCATTTACTAAAGAAAAGAATGATAATTCATTTGCATGGAGGAGCATATCTGGAGCAAGAAGATGTGCCAAAGTGGATAAAGACAGTATTAAGATATATTCTGTCAGGCAAAGAGCCTAAGATTGTTTTAAGTCCATTAGAAAAAGAATTGATTACTAAAAAATTCCAGGCAAGAAATGTTTTAGTGCTTCCGAATAGTTTGAATATAAAGGATGCAAAGGAATTTAGCAGGATATCTTCACATGAAAGTACTCTTAAGCTCCTGTTTTTTGGGCGCATTGTAAGAACTAAAGGTATTGAATATATATTTCAGGCATTAAAGGTTCTGAAAGAAAGGGGTGTTCGATTTAAATTCATTATTGCAGGAAGTGGTCTGGATAGAGACGAATATGTGAATAGGTTTTCGGAACTTCTTGGGCCATACTTTAAATATATGGGAGTTGTATCGGGAAATGCAAAAACAGCATTATTAAAAGAGTGTGAGGTTTTCTTATTACCATCTTTCTATGAAGGACTTTCTATTTCTTTGCTTGAATGCATGTCTTTTGCATTAGTCCCGGTAGTTACCGATGTTGGTTCAATAAAACATGTTGTAAGAGACGGGTTTAATGGAATCATTATCGGTAAACATTCTTCTGAAGATATTTCTGAAGCTATTATTAAACTTATTAGCGAAAAAGATTTAAGGGAACAGTTAGGAATGAATGCTCAACAATACATCTTTGAGAATTTTAATCCCGATACTTATATTAAAGAACTAAATCAAATCTATGACATGGCATAGAAAAAATGTTAAAAGTGTTTGATATTAAGAACTTAATTTCCATGACTACCTTACTATATATAGGTCTTATACTAACTATCCCTTTCTAATCCTTCTTCCCTTTATGTAATAATTGGAATATAACCCATGGGGACTTTCCTTTATACTCTTATCATTAAATACAACATCATAATTATTAATATTATTAGAATTAAAGTTGGTTATGGTTTCTGTAAATAACTCTTTTAAAGTTGATTTACTCCTTACTACTAAAAGAATATGATCTGCATAACGGGTCATAAAAAGTGTATCGGCCATAAATCCAACAGGGGATGTATCAAGAATAATATATTCAAATCTTTCCTTTGCAGCCTCAATCAGGGCATCCAATCCCCCTGATTCGATAATTTCAGTAGCATTTGGCAAATTAGGACCTGCGGAAAGAAAGGAGAGATTCTCTATTGTAGTATTAATCAGGATATCTTCAATTGAAACAGTACCGGACATAAAATTAGATAACCCATTTTTATTTTCTAATTTAAATTTATCATGCAATACCGGGTGTTTTAAATCCGCATCTATGATTAAGACTTTTTTCCCAACCAGAGCAATCGAAATGGCAAGGTTAAAAGAAAGAAAACTCTTTCCATCCTGTGGCTGAGGAGATGTTATTAGAATGACATTTGAGTTCAATGTTGGGTGCTTTTGGAAAATATTACTTCGTAAGGTCCTGAAAGATTCTGATAAAAAAGAAACAGGGTTATCGATAAGAATATTTTCACTCTTTTTTGGATTAGAAAAGATAGTGGCAATGGGTGGCCGGTTAATCATCTGATGAACGTACTCTGTGTTACTGATTTTAAAATTTATCAGATTCTTAAGAATCATGATAGCTACAGGAAATCCTATTCCCATTATCAACGCAACCAAATAGTTAAAAAGAATCTTTGGGGCCACCTGATACGAGGTTATCTCCCGCGCTGGTTCAAGCATTTCATAATCAGGATAATTTGATGCCATGGTAATTGTAGCTTCAGATCGCTTTTGCAGCAGATAAGTATAAATAGCATCATCTATTTTAAACCTACGCTGCACACTAGCCATATTTAATTCCCTTTTAGGAAGAGCAGATATCCCTTTCTTAAGTTTTTCGGCTCTGTAATTCAATTCACTGAGAGTTTGTTTCAGAGTATTTAAATTACTTGAAACAATATCAATAATATTTTGTTTCTGCAAACTAATTCTATTTTCAATCTCAGCAAGGAACAGATTCTTCTCTCCGCGCTGACTTATTATATTAGATCTATCTGAGCTCAAATTTAGTAAATCCACGATAAGCTGATTCACAATTGGATTATCAACATTCATGGCAGACGGTGGTATAATTCCAGCCAAATCCTGTGTTGTTCTGAAATATTCAAGTATATAAGTATAATATCGCTCCTGGGTCTGTAAATCATTTTGTTCTGTCTCGATTTGCTGTAAATTATCAACACTTAATTGTCCCTGGTAACTCAGGTTCATCACCTGGTTGTCTTTACGGATTTTTTCAAGGTTAGATTCAGATATATCAAGTGAATCGGAAATGCCTGATATTTGAGAATCGATAAAATTAATCGTATTGATAGCAATAGTATTTTTTCGGGCCAGGTTGTCCTCAAAATAAAAATTCAGGTACCAGTTTAATAAAGTTATAGACTTCTCCAAGTTTTCACCCCGTAAGGAAATATTCATGATTGACGAAGAAGGAGTTCTGCTGATATTTATATTTTTTAAGTATTCTTTAGTCAATAGTTCAGGATTATATAGCTCAAAGTAATACTTATATTCACCATCACTATCGTCTGGCTGAAACTCATTGTTCTTCGTAATTGAAATATTTAAATAATCAAGGTCGATGTTTTCATTGAACCTGTATACCTGGTCATGCTTTATTGAAAAATCTTCCTCAATAACTTCATTGTCGATATAACTGAATAACATCGCGTCAGACCGGTCTGCATATATCCTGAATGTGGAATCGCTTAATATATCAATATAAAACTTACTATTTATTGGTTGTACATATGATTTATGAATAATTACTTTAAAGGGTGTATTTTGATATAATTCACTTTTGCTTTTGAAAAACCCAGTTTTCTCACTGAAATATCCAACCTCAAAATTAAGTTTATCTAAAGTGGAAATAATCATTGAAAAGGAACGCAAATTAATAATCCCATCTTCAATATCATTGTATGCCTGAAATGACTGTATCCCCCTGAATAATTCATTTGAACCTAGCATAGAGGGGGTTTCGTTTTTTGTAGCCCTTATAACCGCATAAACCTCATACTCTGTTGTTGAGAATTTGTTATATATATAAGCAACCGATATAAAAAAAACAATAAAAGTAAGGAAAATATATTTAAAGGAGATTAGTTGTTGAATAAACAATTTATTACTTGTAAAAATAGTGGGTTCGATTATTTTATTCTCTGTCATGGAATATTATTTTAATTACCTCGAATACTGGTAATGTACAATATACTTAGAATGGCTGTTATTGTTGTTAAAACTGTAGAAATCATAGGATTCTGATAACTTAAGGATTTTTTTCGAAGTGGTTCAACTATAATAATATCATTGGGAATAATATAATAAAGTGGACTTGAAGCAATTTTTGAATTAGTCAGATCTAACTTGTAATACATCATTTTATTATTCTCATTCCTTAACAGAATGACCTTTTTCCTGTCTGCATACTGCGAAAGCCCACCTCCGAGTGCCAGAGCCTGGTAAATATTAATAAAGTCCCCGGTAATTAAATATCTTCCCTGGTTCCCAACTTCTCCCATAACTGTAACCATGTTGTCCATTAAACTCACATTAACCTCAGGCTTAGTTATTATACCACTCATGGCTTTGCTTATTTTGTCAGCTGCTTCCAATAGTGTAAGACCACTAACCTTAATCCTGCCAACGAAAGGGTAATAAATATAACCGGTTTCATCAACAACATATCCTTTTGCATTATCTGAATTGCCTTGACTATAAGAATTCAATAAATCTGCTGTTTGTTCATCGGTACTCAGCACAGTAACATGTAACTTATCAAAAGGATATATAACTTTCGATTTCATCGGATTAACAGCGGGCTCACTTAGATCATCAATATCATTAAAATACTTTATCTTTGAATAGGGGACACAAGCAGAAATAGCTATAGTTAAAATAACTATGCTAATCATAAGAAATTTTGCCCAATGTGTTTTATTCATCTTTAAGGATTTAATTGAACAAATAATTTCATTTATGAACTTTACTTACTTTAAACCAACAAATATAAGAAATATTTTGTGAGTACGGATTCAATTTGATACTCCCCATCTAAAGTTTCGCAGTTAAATAAAAAGTTGAAAAACAATACAATAAGTTAATAAAAAGCAGCATGATAATTAGATTAATAAATGTAATAATGGATGGGAAGCTATTGTTAATGAGATATATATTGTCATGCTTGAAGGTAATCACTTATCATTTATTCAAGGAAATGAAAATGTTGAAGTTATTGGTAAAGAAATTGAGAGATGTTTAAATAAATTCAGGTAATCAACATAGCAAAAGGTCTAATGTCGAACAATTTTTTCAAAAATTGTATTCGTTGTTGCTTTGATTCAAATAGAGTCCCTGAATCAGATAAAACTTCAGCGGTCGTTGACGTATTTTTTGCAAAAACAAAAGACCTTAGCAGCAGCTATACTGGCTTAAAGAAATACATTAATTTAAATGATAAGTTAAAAGCTGATAGGATGTATTTCAGTGAAGACAGGGACACTTATTTGTTCTGTCATACTTTGTTACGTCTCCTTCTTTCAAGGAAACTTAGAATTGATCCATCTGATCTCTTAATTATAAATGATATAAATAATAAACCTGGTTTACAGGGAGACCTATTGTTTTTTAATGTTTCACATACTCGTGAGGCTTTCTCTTTTGCCATTTCTGATAGGCTCAAAGTAGGTATAGATTTAGAAAAAGTTGACAGGAAAATTGATTTCAGGTCTATAATTAAAACATTCTTCAGTAGTGGTGAAGTAAAATTCATCCTCGAAGACCCTGACAAATCACAAGAAAGGTTTTTTCTTCTATGGACAAGGAAAGAAGCACTTTTAAAAGCCCTGGGAGCCGGGATCGTCGATAAACTTCAGGAAGTTGAAGTATTTAGGGATATTAATTTTCTTAACCGTGAATCCTTCAATAATATTATCGATAATAGCTTTTTTTGTGATCATTATATTTATTCGGAAAAAATACTTAATAATTATTTTAGTATTGCTGTACCTGCCAGAGCAAAAATTATATTACATCACCTGGATATTTCAATTATAAAAACTTTGATCCATGAATTGGAGACCTGGTTCAGCGGGAAAACATTTTAGCATCAAGCATGATATCCCCATCCACGTATTTTCAATGGCCACATGCAGCTCACAAGACAATTTTAATCCTGCCACTGTGTAACAATTTATAGATTAAAATTGTCATGTTCGGTACGGGCGGGCCGACTATTAACTAATTGGTCTTGCTTTTTATAAGCCGACAAGAACCTTCAAATGTTTAATCAATTAGATGAATACTTTGGTATACATCTATTGACTATTCGTCAAAATTATATTTTTTCAATTTCATGTTTATTTTTAAGTATGGGCTTGATATAATAGCTCTTACATGTTCATCTGATCATTAAGGTACATTTTTTGACGGTCAAATCACCCTTGACATTTACCTGAAAATAGAATAGATTTGAAATTCAACTTGTATTGGAAAGCAGAACCACCACAAACAACCAGTATATTATTAAAGACCAAAGAATTAATAGAAGTTTTTGTCAGAACGATTTACCTGCTGAAACTGGTGAAAACAGTCCGGTTTTTGAAAAACTTGCTGCAGAAGGCTGCGAAGACTTCTTTTATTTCATTGAGTGGATAGGTTTGGCAAAAGATCCGAATTTAATCATACTCTCTTCTTTACACCATTATTATTACGATACTGAAGATTTGAAAGAGGTTGAAACTATGGTGAATCTGAAACAACTTAACCACATAAAACAAATCAAGGATTTTTTACATACTATATACCATATTTTAGCACAGGAATGCTACTTTATGGGATGTTTTTTTGACAACAATAATAAAAATGGATATTTATCAGGTTCTCATAAGCCTCAGCGTCAAAGCGCCGGATGGCTCGACCCGGTGGAGAATGATATTGCATCGAATATCCCGTTTATAAATATGATGTATAACATAATAAACTCGAGAACCAACAGGAATATGACGAAAAAAACTGTTACATTACTTCTTAGAGAAGCTGGTTTTAAAGTTCTGGATATGACTGAACTTAATGGACTTACATATTTTTGCACTCAAAAGAGCAAGCCGTCTGAAGAGTAATTATTACCTTAATGCAGGTGTCCGGTATTTTCATCGGGCAACGCGGGCTTCCTGACATAAAGTTTTGTTGCTTATGGATGTTTTCAGTACCCTTTATCGTCTCCATATAATTCCATTCCTGAAGAAATGGAATTTTTTTAAATTAGTCCTCTGGTCTATTGACATTTTAGCACTAGCGTTTGCATTTCAGTGCTCATATTTTATTAACTACTTCGGGAAGGGGGTGGTCTTTTTTACGGAAAAGAATTTTTTACTCCTGTTCCTGGGGATACTGCCTGTCTGGCTTCCGATCCTATACCTGATAAAAATTACTAAAATCCCACGCACGAAACGTTACATGGTTCTGTTTTTCGAATGTCTGCAATCGGCAATAGTGATTCTCTTTCTCCTCATTTTGTTATATTTTGTATTTAAGTTATACACGGTCTCGCGACTCTTTTTAATAGATATCTCTTTTTTTGGATTCCTGTTTTTGTTTATCGTTCGTATTTTGGAGTATAAGGGTTTTAAAAAAAAAAGGTCAAAAGGATATAATCAAATAAATATTGTCTTAATAGCCGACGATTCATCTTTCCCTTTTATTGAAAGCTTCTTTTCAAACAAAGAATGGGAGTACAAAGTAGTTGCGATCTTTACCGAATCATCAGTGCTTAAAGATAAATATGAAAAAACAATAATGATGCTTCCTGAAAAATTTTTAAAGGTGCTTAACGACCTGATGGAAGTGGATATAATTGATGAAGTACTCTATTTAAAAAATAAGGTCGCACCGTCTGAAGTAAGAGAAACGATCAGATCATGTGAAGAACTGGGGGTTACATTCAAACTAAAATATAAGGATTCGAAAATTAACCTGACCAACGCTATCAAAACAGATATTTCAAACGAAAAGTTTCTGACCTTCGTTAACATACCATACAATTCATATGCACTGGCAATAAAAAAATTAATGGATATTAATATTTCTCTATTGATGATAATTGCATTTTTTCCACTTTTTATAATTGCAGGGATTTTAATAAAAATAACATCACTCGGCCCGATTATATTTAAGCAGGCACGTATCGGTCTCAGGGGGCGCAAGTTCTATCTGTACAAGTTCAGAACTATGGTTGCAAACGCAGAAAATATTCGAAAAGATCTTGGGGATAAAAATGAAGTGGATGGTCCTGTTTTTAAAATTAAAGATGATCCGCGGGTTACAAAAATCGGCAAATTTCTTCGTAAATCAGGTTTGGATGAACTACCACAGCTATTTAATATTTTAAAGGGAGAGATGTCGCTGATAGGACCTCGCCCACCCCTTCAGAGTGAAACCATGCAATATAAGCGCTGGCAATTAAGAAAATTATCTGTAAAGCCCGGATTATCATGTTTCTGGCAGATAAATCCCGACAGGAACGATATCAAATTCGAAAAATGGATGGAAATGGATTTAGCTTATATAGATAATTGGTCGCCTCGGTTAGATTTTATAATTTTTTTTAAAACAATAAAAACAGTATTTCAAAGGACAGGATTATAATATTATCTGGTAAACCTATAAATCAGTTGATCCTTAGTAATTTGCTTTTTTGTTTTTAGCCTTAGCCCTTCTTGCCCAGTGAAATGCTTGCCCTGTGGAATCCAACAAAAGTTGGTGCGTAGCAATTCCACAAGGCGAGCAATTTTGCTCGCAAAATTATTTCACGGGGTGAATTTGCGAAGATATGTTCTTATTTTACATTCATAATTGAACATTCAAAATTTATACTGTTTTGTGCTATTGTAACAAAATCCCTTTGGATTTCATAAATTATTGAAAATAAGAATACTATGTCATACTAAATATGATCGATTTTGATAAAATGACGAAAAATATATCATTTTTTGACTATTTTTAGCT
>Ga0114919_10000283_pt1 | contig 37600 bp, 40 predicted proteins | sample BlataG_FD_88682 | JGI IMG/M metagenome (GOLD analysis project Ga0114919, IMG submission 88682) | Deep subsurface microbial communities from Black Sea to uncover new lineages of life (NeLLi) - Black_00105 metaG | ecosystem: Environmental > Aquatic > Marine > Oceanic > Sediment | place: Atlantic... | reverse complement strand
GAACCATAATCGGATAAATCATCCAGAAAAGGCAGATAGCAATTGGTATTGATACATTGGCTACCTCTAATTTGCTCAAGGTTACACTGAACCCGGGGAATAGCCTGCCCAGTCCAATGCCAACAATTATACATAAAAATATCCATAAGGTTAAATATTTTTCCCAGATGCCAAGTCCTTTGGATTCTTCTTTTGTTTCCATACCTACCCCCACTTTTTCTAACAAAAAGTTGGATGCAAACAGATTAAAGCGGATGTACACTGATATTTGCCCATGTCTATTACTATCTGTTTGAATCCGCTCCCATCCGTCTGAATCCAATTTTTATCAAAATAAAAATCCGTAGATCCAGCCGACAAAGGTCGATAACACGACAACCAGGAGAATATAAGTCAGTGTCTTCTTGGTTCCGATAACACTGCGAATTACCAGCATACTTGGCAGGCTCACCGCAGGACCTGCTAACAGTAATGCCAGAGCCGGTCCTTTACCCATACCGCTTCCAATCAGTCCCTGGAGGATTGGAAGCTCAGTCAAGGTGGCAAAATACATAAAGGCACCTGAAATTGCAGCAAAGAAATTTGCCCAAATAGTATTGCCGCCAACGAGTCTTGCCACGACGTTTGAAGGTATGATACCTAAATCAGTATTGGGCCTGCCCAGCAGAAATCCAGCAACCAGAACACCTGCAAAGAGTAACGGCAAAATCTGTTTGGCAAAAATCCACGTCGATAAAACCCACTCTTGTCTTTCTTCTTTTTTGAACCATTTGAAAAGCATGACAAACAGAGTGATGAGCATCACTGCAGTTATGTACCATTTTATGCCATATATTGTGTTCCATAAGCCAACTGGGTCTTTTGGTTTTGCCCAGGCAGCAAAGATAAGGATTAGAATCAAGATAAAAAAATATATACCATTTTGTACAAGGCTGCGTGTTTTTGCCTGTGTTTCATCAGATAGATTGAAATCATCAGAGTCTTTTTTCTTATCTTTATATATCGCAGCCATCAAAACACCGATGATAACGGAAAAAACAACTGCGCCCACAGCACGGGCAATGCCCAATTCAAAACCGAGAATTCGAGCGGTAAGAATAATCGCCAGAATATTTATTGCTGGACCAGCATAAAGAAATGCTGTAGCAGGACCAATGCCTGCACCCCGCGTATAAATACCTGCAAACATCGGCAAAACAGTACAAGAACAGACCGCTAAGATTGTGCCAGAAACTGAAGCTACACCATAGGCAACAACCTTTTTTGCCTTGGGACCAAAATATTTTATGACTGCCTCTTTTGTTATGAAAATACTGATCCCACCGGCAATAAAAAATGCAGGAATCAGGCAAAACAGAACGTGTTCACGTGCATACTCCTGAAGCATCATTATTGCTTCGAGAATGGCTTCTTTGATTCTTGCGCCTTGGAGTGGAACAAAGTAAAGCACCAAAAATACAGCAACAAAAAGAATCAGTTTAGTCCAGTTTTTCATTTAAGCTCCTTGTTGTCTTCTCTCACGTACTATTTTTTTTCTTCTGCTAAAATCCGTAAGATGTCTTTGCTCTTGCTTAGGTTCTGAATAATACACTCGTCAACTATATCAATCATTTTGAAAATCCCAGGGTACGTGACTTCATACCAGACTTCTAGTCCTCTCTTTTCAGTACGCACAATACCAGCTTTTCGTAAGATAGCCAAATGGTGTGAGACATTAGATTGCTCACCATTCACATATGGTATGATCTTACACACACAGCACGTACCATCTCGCAATTTCTCCAGGATTTTAAGACGTAGCGGATGCGCCAGTGCATTGAAGACCCCTGCTTTGATTTCAAGAATATTTTCTTTCATATATGATTATATCTAAATATTGTCATATGTCAATAAGGTAATTCAAATTGCGAACTTCCTTGATAATCTGTTAAAACTGATTATATTTCTCTAAATGGATATTTTTTCAATCTCTCTAATTGCTTTAGGATTGGCAATGGATGCCTTAGCAGTTTCAATCACGAGTGGTTTTGCTATTAAGTATATAAAAATTAAAAATGCACTTATGATTGCCATATTTTTTGGTCTGTTCCAGGCAATTATGCCGGTGGTAGGTTGGTTGGCAGGCTATACTTTAAAGGATTTCATTTCAGGTATTGATCACTGGATTGCGTTCGGTCTCCTGAGCATAATCGGTGTAAAAATGATTTATGAATCATTCAAATTAGAATCAGATAAAGAAAGAGTAGACCCCTTAAATATTTCTGTTCTATTTATACTCTCTATTGCAACGAGTATTGATGCCCTGGCTGTAGGCATAAGTTTATCATTTTTAAATATCTCTATTGCACTTCCATCAATTATAATCGGTATTGTCACATTTTTATTGTCTTTTATGGGCGTCTATATCGGCAATAAATTAGGACATTTTTTTGAAAAAAAGATCGAAATACTTGGGGGTATTATTTTAATCGCAATAGGTATTAAAATATTGATAGAACACCTGTGATAGACTTCACTATGTTCGCTCAAACTCTAAATTCAAAATCGAAATATTGTATAGAATATTTGAATTTAGCAATTTGAATTTGTTTAGCATTTAGAAATTAGGATTTAGGATTTTCATCTCGGATGATCCGGGCATGTAATTTTACCTGTACGTGGTTTGTAATTGTATAGATTGTTTGTAACTGGACAGTAGAAATCTTCCTTAGTCAGATCCTCAACTTCATTGAGACTCGATGGATATCTTCCGTGTTCTGCAAGATACATCTGGATTGCAGTCTCGACTTTCCTGATTTGGGCTAAACACTGCACTGCCCTGCCTCTTTCTATTGGCACAGTAATTGTTTCAGTTGCGTTATCTTTACCACCCGAATACAGAGTTAATGCAACATAGATAAGAAGTGCCATAATCAAAAGTGAAATAATTATTGATATTAAAGCCATACCTCTGGTTTCATGATTTTCCATATTGAAATAGTATATCCTGTCCCTAAATATTGTCAAGCATGTTTTCTGGTGCTTTTTGATTATATCAAGACAGTTTGGGAAAAAGTGCATTTTGTTCTTGACATTCTTGAAAATTCGACTAAAATAACAGTCTATGATTAAATTAAATGATAATAATTTAAGGAGGCTGTATGGATCCGATCGCTGACATGTTAACTGTTATACGAAATGGTTGTCGGGCTCAAAAAACAGAAGTGGCTGTTCCCCATTCACGGCTTAAGACCGAACTCTTAAGGGTCCTTCTTGAGGATGGCTTTATTAATAATTTTACGCTTGATTCAAAGAAGAAAAAGATTACGATTATGTTAAAATATGCAAAGAACGGTGAATCAGTAATAAGAAATCTTGAACGGGTATCAAAGTGTTCACGAAGAACATATGTTTCAAAAAAAGAAATTCCATATGTTTTGGGTGGACTGGGCACTGCAATTCTTACCACTTCAAAAGGTGTTCTCGGTGACCGCGAGGCGCGTCGAAATAAAGTAGGCGGTGAGGTAATAGCATATGTCTATTAGACATAAAAACCCGGACAGATTAAAGCAGATGCAGACAGATAAACATCCGTTTGAATCAACTCCTGACAAGGAGGCAGAATGGCAAAAAAGCGTTTTAGCCCAATTATAATTCCAAAGGAAGCCAAGGTTACTCTGTCATATCCAGAAATAAGTGTGCAAGGTCCTTTAGGAACATTGGAAATGAGAATTAGCTCGAAGGTTATTGTCGAGATCAAAGAAAACCAGATTTTTGTAAAAAATCGCGAAAACAGTAAGGAATCGTCAGCCCATCAGGGAACAATGAGATCACTAATAACTAATCTAATAAATGGTGTTGTTAAAGGATTTGAAAAAACTTTAATTATCCAGGGGACAGGATACCGCGCTCAATTGAGTGGCTCAGGTCTGCAACTTTTCCTTGGTTTTTCTAAGCCAAAAACAGTTACTCTACCAAAAGAAATAAAGTGTGAGTTGAAAGTAGTGAAGAGTGCAGAAAAAGGAGATTTAACCTATATAACCTTAAAAGGTATTAATAAACAGCTTGTTGGTGATGTAGCTGCCCAGATAAAGAAAACTCGAAAACCTGATCCATACAAGCATAAAGGCGTCAGATATGAAGACGAAGTTATCAGAAAAAAGGTTGGAAAACGTGCTATTGTCCAGGCATAAGGAGATAGAATAATGAAACTTATTGGTCGAAAAAGGCGGCATCAGAGAATAAGAAAAAAGATAATGGGAACAAAGGAAAAACCAAGGCTCTGCATCTTTCGAAGCAACCGCCAGATCTATGCACAAATTATCGATGACACGCAACAGAAAGTGCTTTTAGGAATTTCCTCACTTGGCGACAAGAATCTCGGCAAAAAGAAAAAAACAGAAGCTGCACTTGAAATAGGAAAAAGGATTGGCAAACTTGCCCTTGAAAAAGGGATTAAAGAAATAGCGTTTGATCGTGCAGGATACAAATATCACGGCCGCGTTAAGGCAATAGCTGAGGGTGCTCGAGAAGCCGGTTTAAAATTTTAGAGGAGGTGGAGTGTTAGAAAGTACTGAAATTTTCATTGAAAAGGTTGTTGAATTAAAAAGAGTAATTAAGGTTGTTAAAGGAGGAAAAAGATTAAAATTATACGCCTGTGTTGTTGTTGGTGATACTACAGGAAGTGTAGGAATTGGTCATGCAAAATCAGCCGCGGTTGCAGATGCAATTAAAAAAGCAATAGTTATCGCAAAAAAGAATATGGTAAAAGTAGACGTTACAGAAAGTACTATACTTCATATAGTAAAAGGAAAGTTCTCTGCAAGCCACGTATTATTAAAGCCTGCTTTAAGCGGAACCGGCATCATCGCCTCAAGCCCGGTTCGAGCAGTCTGTGAGGCAGTAGGTATTAAAAATATCCTGACAAAATCATTGGGCTCAAATAACCCAAGTAACCTCGCCACGGCAACAATAAATGCCCTGAAATCAATCCGTCCAGTTAGCTTGGTGGCTAAAATGCGTAACAAACCAATAGAATATTTTAGAAGGAAAAAACATGGAGAAAATGAAGAAAATAAAGATAACGCTCAAGAAGAGTCCAATAAATAAAATAAAAAAACATAAACTTACTTTAAAGGCTCTGGGATTAAGGAAAATCGGTAGATCAAGAATACTGCCTGATAATGAAGCAGTTCGAGGGATGATTAATAAAGTATCATACATGTTAGAAATCCAGGAGATTAACGATGAAGTTAAGTGATCTTAAACCTCCAAAAGGAGCGACCAAAAAACGAAAACGTGTTGGGTGTGGTCCTGGGTCAGGACATGGAAAGACATCAACAAGAGGTCATAAGGGTGATAAATCAAGATCAGGACATCGAGTAAAATTCGGGTACGAAGGCGGGCAGATGCCGATTACACGAAGAATACCGAAAAGAGGATTTGTAAACATATTTAAGGAAAACTACGAAATTGTGAATATCGAGTTATTAAATAAATTAGAGCCGAATACTGTTGTAACCCCGGAATTATTAAAGGAAAAAGGAATAATTAAAGGTAAAGATAAACTGAAGATTCTTGGTCAAGGAGAAATTTCAATTCCGCTGACAGTAAAAGCACACAAATTCTCTAAAACAGCCGAGGATAAAATTATTAGTGCCAAAGGAGAAATAGAAAAAATACAATGATGTCAACATTTCAAAATATCTTTAAAGTTCCTGATTTAAAAAAGAAATTGCTTTTTACATTGTTTGCTATTGCAGTATATCGTCTTGGTGGTCACATACCTTTACCTGGAATAAATGTCCAAGCCCTGGGGCTTTTAATGCAGCAATTAAAGCAACAAGGCTCGATATTTGGAATGTATGATATTTTTGTAGGTGGTGCATTATCAAGATCTGCAATACTTTTTTTAGGAGTTATGCCCTATATTTCAGCTTCGATTATATTCCAACTGATTGGCTCGGTGTTCCCACAAATTGAAAGACTTCAGCGTGACCAGGCAGGCAGAAGAAAAGTTACCCAATACACCAGGTATCTCACTGTGGCGTTGGCAATGTTCCAGGCAACCGGCATAGCTATATTTCTAGAAACTCAGAAATTCACAAGCGGCGCGGGAACAATGGCAATCGTCTTTGATCCGGGCTGGACTTTTCGTCTTACGGCAATGCTCTCATTGACCTGTGGTGCAGTCTTTGCAATGTGGCTTGGTGAACAAATAACAGAAAAAGGAATTGGTAATGGTATATCCTTCCTTATCTTTATAGGCTGTCTTGAAGAATATCCAAGCTATTTCCTCCGCACTGCGCAGCTTGTTATAACCCAGGGTCTATCATTAATAAATTTAGTTCTTGTAGTAATTATAATGATTTTTATAGTTGCTGGAGTTATTATAATGACCCAGGCACAACGCCGTATTCCTGTTCAATACCCAAAACGAATAGTGGGCCGAAAGATGTATGGTGGACAATCAACCTTTTTACCACTAAGGGTCAACACTGCTGGTGTTATACCGATCATCTTTGCACAATCCCTGGTTGTCTTCCCGGGAACCGTTGCAGCTTATCTACCTGCGCTCAAACAGCTTGCCGAAATATTTAGACCTGGTTTCTGGGGTTATGATTTAGTTTTCTTCACTCTTATAGTATTCTTCACCTTTTTCTATACCTCAATTGTCTTCAATCCTGGCGAAATGGCAGATAATATGAAACGCTATGGTGGTTTTATTCCCGGAATACGACCGGGCGCCCGAACTGCCAATTACATTGATGGTGTCTTATCCAAAATAACCTTACCTGGAGCACTATTTTTAGCCTTCATTGCCCTTGTACCATGGTATTTAATTAATTTCTTAAATGTTCCATTTTATTTTGGTGGAACCACGCTTTTAATCATAGTCGGTGTGGCTTTAGACACACTACAACAGATCGAATCACAATTAATGATGTATCATTATGAAGGCTTCATGAAACGCGGTAAAATTAGAGGCAGACGGTGAGGATTTTATTATTCGGTCCACCCGGAGTGGGTAAAGGCACCCAGGCTGATTTACTATCTAAAAAGTACAATTTTATTAAATTTTCCATTGGGGACCTATTACGTGAAGAGGTTTCCTTGAATAGTAATTTGGGCAATAGAGTAGAGAGTTATTTAAACCGTGGTGTTTTAGTACCAAATAACATAATATTTGAACTCGTCAAATTGTTTTTGGGAAAAAATAAGGAAGCCCATATATTATTTGATGGTTTTCCTCGAACATTAGATCAGGCAAAAAATCTAGAAAAAAGTCTGGCTCAACTTGGTCTCTCACTCGATGTCGCATTGGAAATGCATCTTGCCGAAGACGAAATTATTAAAAGACTACTAAATCGAAGATATTGTCCTAAATGTAATAGAATTTATAATTATGCAACAACCCCTCCAAAAATAAATGGCGTATGTGATCAGTGCCGCACTAAATTAGAAAAAAGAAGTGATGATGACGCAAACACTATCAGAAAACGTCTACAGGTCTATGAAGAAAAAACACATCCACTCGTTGATTATTATAAATCGCTTAGTGTTTATAATCAAACAGATGCAATTAGCTCACCGGAAGAAGTGTTTGATAAAATTTCAAAAATTATCGATGGCTATATTAATAAAGAATGAAAAGGCAATTAAAAAAATCGCTGTTGCCGGCAATATCATCTATGAAATCTTCTCAGCTATCGATAAAATGGATTTAAACAATATGAAAACAATAGAATTGAATGATAGAATTGACACAATGATAAGGGAACATGGTGCAACACCTGCTTTTTTAAACTATCGTGGTTTTCCAAAAAGTTGCTGTATTTCGTTAAACAACGAGGTCGTGCATGGCATACCAGATGACCGTAAAATCGGGAAAGGTGATCTTATTAAAATAGATGTTGGTGTAAAATATCAGAGTTATATTGCCGATGCCGCAAAGACTTTTGCAATCGGAAATGTCCCGGAACATGTAAAAAAATTACTTGCAATAACTAAGAAGGCTTTAAAAAGAGGTATTGAAATGGCAAAAAAAGGAAATAGAGTTTCCGGAATTTCTCGATCCGTGCAAACAACTGTCGAAGAAAATGGTTTTAGTGTTGTACGTGAACTAACTGGTCATGGTGTTGGTGAAAATCTACACGAAGAACCGATAATTCCAAATTTCATTGGTCAGGGAGTAGACCCGATTATAAAACCTGGTATGGTTTTTGCTATTGAACCAATGGTTAATGTAGGTGGTTATGACGTAATAACTGCAGAAAACGGTTGGACAATCGTTACCAGGGATGGCTCCCTATCCTGTCATTACGAAGATACTATTGCAATTCTTGAAAAAGGAAATATAAATCTAACCAGAGTTGTAGAAAGTTAATATATGTCAAGAAAAGATCTAATCCAGACAGAAGGAACAATATTTGAAACCCTGCCCAATGCTATGTTTCGCGTTGAATTAGACAATGGTCATAAGGTCCTTGCTCATGTTTCCGGTAAAATGAGGATGAGCTATATAAAAATTCTGCCAGGAGACAGAGTTTTACTTGAGTTGTCGCCCTATGACCTATCGCGGGGAAGAATTGTCTGGAGATATAAGTAATCACAAGACTTAAAAGGGCTTGATTTTTTTCAAAAATTATGTATAATTGTGATTAAATCAAGGAGAATAAATTGAAAGTTAAGACTTCTATTAAAAAGAGATGCATTTCCTGTCGGATTATTAAACGGAAAGGTGTGGTCATGGTTATCTGCAAAAATCCGCGACATAAACAGCGGCAGGGATAAAGATAGATGTTAGATGATAGATGCAAGATGTTAGTAAAAGATATTTTAAAAAAAACACTAACCACTAGTATCAAATCACTACTGTCTGTGTTATGTGAGGAGGTATATGGCTAGAATTTCAGGTATTGATTTACCGCCCAATAAAAGGGTTGAGTATGGACTTACAGCGATTTTTGGTATTGGCCTGCACACTGCTAAAAAAATTATTGCTACAGTTGGAATTGATTCTTTAAAAAAAATAAAAGAATTGAACGATGAAGAAATAACCAAGATAAGAAAATTGATTGAAGTGGATTATAAAGTAGAAGGAGCACTGCGAGCTGAGATTGCTGCTGATATAAAAAGACTTATTGATATTGGAAGTTACCGTGGATCGAGGCATAAATTTGGGTTACCTGCCCGAGGACAACGTACAAAAACAAATGCCCGTACAAGAAAAGGTAAAAAGAAAACAGTAGCAGGCAAAGCGGGACCAGCAATTAAGAGAGGTAAAAAATGAAGAAAAAAAGTAACCCAAAAGCAGGAAAAGGTAGAGACAGAGGTAGCATCAGAACAACCAGACGCAAAAAAGGAGTTAGAACAGAACCCGTCGGCATTGCTAATATATTTGCCTCTTTTAACAACACAATCGTTTCAATTTGCGATAGCAAAGGTAATGTTCTCTGTTGGTCTTCTGGAGGGAAAATTGGATTCAAGGGCACAAAAAAAGGTACTGCCTACGCAGCCCAACAATGTGCTGATGCAGTGGCGAGAGAGGCACAGGCACTCGGTGTTAGGAGGCTTGAGGTAAGAATAAAAGGCCCAGGTCCTGGCCGAGAGGCAGCAATCAGAACACTTCAAACCGTGGGTTTAATAATCACAGTGATTAAAGATGTTACTCCTCTGCCTCATAATGGGTGCAGACCACCAAGGCGAAGGAGGGTCTAAAAATGGCACGTTATATTGGCGCAAAGTGTAAAGTATGTCGACGCGAAAGTGAAAAATTATTTTTACGTGGCAGCCGCTGCTATACAGACAAATGTGGTTTTACCAGAAGGGGTTACCCACCTGGAAGCCATGGTAAGGTAGGAAGACGAAAATTAACTTCTTATGCTATCCAGCTAAGGCAAAAACAGAAAGTTAAGGCAATTTACGGAATATTGGAAAGACAGTTCCGCAAAATATTTTATGACGCCACAAGAAAAGCAGGCAACCCTGGGGCAAATCTTCTAATTGCCCTTGAAAGGCGAATTGATAATGTCGTTTACCAACTTGGAATTGCATCTTCAAGAACCAACGCAAGACAAATTGTCAGACATGGACATATTTTAATCGATGGGAAAAAAGTAGACATTCCTTCATATTTAATAAAGGTTAATCAAGTAATTAAACTTGTTGATCGGCAAAAGAAAAACCCATTGATCAAGAAATCACTTGAGGAACGTGATCCAGAAAGAATTGTTGAATGGCTGAAATTTGATAAAGAAAATATGATAGGTACTGTAGTGAGACTACCTAAACGTGAAGATATCACACTACCCATCCAAGAAAATTTAATAATTGAATTATATTCAAAGTAGAGGGAAATTATGGTTTTAAAACCACTTGTAATGCCGAAAAAAATAGAGGTTGATAAAGAGGTAACAACTGACAACTATGGCCGATTTATACTTTCGCCATTGGAGCGAGGTTTTGGTGTTACCATTGGAAATTCTTTGAGAAGAATACTATTATCATCAATTCAGGGATCGGCAATTACACGAGTTAGAATTGGTGATATCCTCCAGGAATTTTCAACAATCCCTGGTATATATGAAGATGTCGTGGAAATTATTTTAAATTTAAAGCAAATCAAAGTAAAATTGCTAACAGATGGTCCAACTACACTTTATATGAAAGTGAGGGGCAAAAAAGAATATTTTGTGGAAGATATAGAAAAAAATCCTGATCTAGTAATTATTAATCCCAAGCAAAAGATTTTAACTGTAACTGAAACAAAAGTTAACTTCACTATGGAAATAACGGTTGAAGCCGGGCGCGGTTATATTCCTTCTGAAATGCTTAAACATACAGAAGTACCGATAGGCACTATATTTTTAGATGCAACATTTTCGCCTGTTCTCTCAGTAAATTTTGACGTCAAAAATACGCGTGTAGGTACAAAAACAGATTACGATCACCTTTCTCTAGAAATTAACACTGATGGTACGATTACATCTGTAGAAGCCATAGTTGAAGCTGCGAGTCTTTTAAAACATCATCTTTCATTCATAACCAATCTTGGCGTTGAACCACAATTTACATCAAAGGAACAACTGAATACTGAACATCGGCGTATCAGGGAAGTACTGAAAAGAAGCATTGATGAACTCGAAATATCAGTCAGGGCTTCCAATTGTTTAAAGCATGAAGATATAAAAACGATCGGAGACCTTGTTAAGAAAAACGGTAAAGAATTATTAACCTATGAGAATTTTGGACGTAAATCATTAAAAGAATTAGAAAAAAATCTAACGAAAATAGGACTGCAGCTTGAAATGAATGTAGATAAATATTTAAAGGAAGACATATAATGAAAAGGCTCATAAAAAGCAGAACATGGCAATTAAAGACAGAGGTAATTTAATATGAGACACCGTAACCGGGTAAAAAAATTGGGAAGAAAAAAGGAGCATCGTCTTGCGTTGTTAAAGAATTTGTGTCGTTCTTTGTTTATCTTTGAGCAAATCAAAACAACCTTACCAAAAGCAAAAGAAGCAAAGAAATTAGCCGAACATCTGATTGAGTTTGCCAAAAGGAATGATCTACCAGCAAAACGTACAATCTATCGTTTTATTCCTGATCATAAACTGGTTAAAATAATCTGTGACGAGATTGGTCCGAAATTTGTAAATCGTCAAGGTGGCTATACAAGAATTTATCGTCTTGGACCAAGACTTGGTGATGGTGCTGAAATGGCAATTCTTGAATTGGTTGAGCAAAGTGATGCCTCAATCATTACCTTAAGAAGAAAGTTGATTGAGCGTCGTAAATTAGTTGAAGAAAAATCTGCAAAAGAAAAGAAAAAGAAGGTCAAAAAAGGAAAAAAACTAAAAGAGAAAAAGCCGAAGAAAGAAATTAAGAAAAAAAAGAAGCCAGATAAAAAAGAAAAAAAGATTTCAAGGAAAAAGAAAGCAAAGAAGGAAAAGAAAGCTAAAAAAGCGAGCAAGCAAATAAAAGGAAAGAAAAGGACGAAATCGAAGAAAAAGCTTAAATAGTCAACACCCACAACAGAAGATACACAATTATACCAACCCATTAGGCAAGCTAAGATCCAGATTTACTATTGACAGTTTATCGATTTTCTGTTATATTATAGCAGGATGTATTATTTCATATTTGATTCTCGCGTCCTATGGAGTATGGTAAAGAAACAAAATCTATACTTGTTAAGTTTTAATACAACCCAAAGTACTAAAGGTATAAATTGAATAGTAGCATTTAAAAAAGAAAGGAGTTTACATGTTTGATTTATTAAAATCAATGCTTTCGAAAACTGATTCAAAATATGCAGATCTTCGATACGAAATCAAGAAAGAGATAAAAATCATTTTTAATGGAAAAGAATTAACACAGATTGGTTCTAATTTAACTGACGGTTATGTCTTAAGAATTTTAAAAAATGGTGGGTTGTCTTCTGTAGCATTCACAAAAGGAATTGATGCTGAGAAGGCAATACGAACTGCTGAGATGAACGCCGTTCTCGTTTCAGAAAATATAGAAGAACCAATACGATTTGCAAAGGCTGATGTTGTAAAAGATACCTTTTCACCAAAGCTTGAGGAGGATCCTCGGCGAATTTCGATTGATGAAAAACTTGAACTAACCAGAAAATATAACAATCTACCATTAAAATACGAAAAGATTGCCACAACAAACATAGGGTATATGGAAGTCATACGCGAAAAGTATTTTGTTAATACCGAAGGGAGTGAAATCAGAGAAGATCTGATCACAACAAGAATCAATGGATTGATCACGAGCAGAGATGGAAATCTTATTCAGAACGTAAGGGCGGGCACTGGAGGAAGCAATGGTTTTGCAATCTTAAGGAATGCACAGGAAGAATTTGAGAAAAAGACATCCATCGCGCTTCAATTATTAAAAGCAAAACCTGTTGAGGCAGGTGTCCATAATGTAATCCTCAATCCCAGTCTTGCCGGCGTTTTTACTCACGAAGCATTTGGCCACTTTTCTGAAGCAGATCTTATCGAAGATAACCCCACCATGCGAAAAAAAATGAAAATCAATGCAAAATTAGGAAGTGATATTCTAAGTATTATTGATGACCCAACAATGCCCAACCAGTTAGGATTTTACAAGTATGACGATGAAGGCGTAATGGCAAGACCCACCCAGCTTCTGAAAAACGGGGTTCTGGTCGGACGACTACATTCAAGAAGAAGCGCAGCTGCCTTTAGAGAACAGCTCAGCGGCCATTGTATTGCGCAAGATTACCGATATGCACCCATTATACGAATGGGGAATATTTATATTGAACCTGACACAAATACTTTTGATGACCTCTTGGCTACGATGGGAAATGGGCTATATATCTTAGATGCCAAGGGAGGTCAAACAAGCGGCGAAAACTTCACCTTTGGAGCACAATATGGATACATTGTGAAGAACAGTAAATTAGGTAAAATGGTCCGTGACATTAATATGTCCGGCAACTTATACAAAACACTGCAAAATATTGCAGTAATAGGAAGTGATTTGGTACTGAGCAAGATTGGCGGTTGCGGTAAAGGACAGCTTAATATTCGTTCGTGCCATGGAGCACCACATGTATTTATTAAAAATGTGATCATAGGAGGAGTATAAAATGGAAAAATTGCTGGCAATTGCCAAAGCGAACAGTGACAAAGTAGAAATATTTTCTTTGGAACAAACAATCAACTTAGTTAAATTTGAAAATTCAAAGCTTAAGAATATAGAATGTAAGGTTCAATCTGGAATCAGTCTTAGATTAATAAAGGATGGTAAACTCGGATTTTCATATACAAAAAATTTGATAAGCCGCGAAGAACTTTTACAAAATGCCTTAGATTCTCTTAAAGGAGGTGTTGAGGCAACATTCGATTTTCCGCATACAAAAGATTTACCCAGGCTTAGTACATATGACCCTTCAATTGAGAACATCTCAAACAAAAATTTTCTAGATGAGTGTAATCGGGTATGTAAAAAACTATCATCAAAAACAAAAGGACAGATCAATGTATCGGCGGGAAGTGCAATAGATAAGTTACGAATAATAAACAGTTCTGGTACTGATGTATTGTTAAGTACCTCTAATTATTTTTTTCATAATACAATACTATATCCAAATTCGTATGCTGCAATACATCGGATGCTATATCTCAAAAAATTTGAAAAATCACCCGATGAATATTTGCATTTTGTTCTTGATACTTATAACCGTTCATTAAAGAAAGTAAATCCCAAAGGTGGAAAAATGAAGGTCCTTTTTATGCCTGAAACAATGTATGTCTTAATGTGGAGACTACTAAGTGCGACAAGCGGTAAAGATGTGTACCAGAAACAATCTCCTGTGGCAGAAAAGATTGGTGAAAAAATATTTGATGAAAAAATAACCATATACGACGATCCATTGAATGACAAAATGCCTAATGCAAGATCGTTCGATGACGAAGGAACGCCTTGCAGGTATTTACCGATTATTGAAAAAGGCAGGTTGAAAAATTTCTATTATGACCTGCACTATTCAAAAAAAATGAATACAAAACCGACCGGTCATGGATACAAAAGCGCAATGTGGGGAGGAGATACGGTTTTCTTAAAACCAACTCCATCCCTTGAACATCTCCATATAAAACCAGGAACTAAATCTTTTTCCGAACTCATAAAATTAATGGATAAAGGTATTGTAGTTGCCGGAGCATTAGGAGCTCACAGCGGCAATATTCAAAACGGAGATTTCTCCATAGGCCTCTCCCCTGGTTTGTATGTAGATAATGGTGAAATAGTTGGGCACGTAAAGGATGCCATGATAGCCGGTAATATATATAATGCAATGAAAAATGTTATTGATATTGAGGATACCTGTTATCCAGTTTCTGCAGGCACCTTTCCAGCGATAATATTTGATAATATAAGTGTGGCGACAAGGAAATAAGTATTTTGGAGTTCAATAAGCCTGCGACGAGCTCGGTCGAATCGTCTCCTTGTTCCATGTAATATCAGGAGACATTGCATTTTAAAGAAAGAGGATTTCAACAAAGAAGGTAAGATAATGCCGGCAAATTTTTGGTGGATATGGTTTGTCATCGCAGCATTCTTTGCCATCAGCGAGATGTATACAGAAAGATTCTTCATCCTGTGGTTTGGCATTGGCGCAGCAGTAGTAGGTGTTCTGGCACTTCTCGGTATCGGAATAGTATGGCAATGGGTAACCTTTGTGATCGTTTCCGGTGTGCTCTTTGAAATTTCGCAACGGTTTGCAGAACGGTTTACAAAAAAACAACCGCCGGGTATTGGTGCAGACCGTTTCATCGGTAAAATAGGCATACTATTAGAAGATATCAATAATATTGAAAAAAAAGGGGAAGTAATTTCATAAATCTAATCAACTCAATGCTGAAATTTTCAATGCGCGTTGGCTTTAATCTAAGACATAAAAATAGAAAGATTAACCGACCTGGGCAAGGATGTATTTAGCGTTGTCAAATCATATCAACCATTTTCTTTATTCTATATATATTTATAGTAGTGTAATCGTTGACAGACAGTAGAAATCTGATATAATATAATAATGACTATGGAGCGTTTGATTATTGGCAGTCTACAAACTAACTGTTATATTCTCGAGTCAAACACAATTGGTCTTGTTATCGATCCTGGTGCTGAGCCAGAAAAGATTATCAGAGCAGTATCCGGGTTTAAAATCAAACTTATCCTTGCTACGCATCGACATTATGACCACATCGATGCACTAACAGAAGTTAAAAAAGCAACCGGAGCACAAGCCGCGATACACCTTCTTGATTGGGTAGATGATTTTAATTTAAAGCTTCAAGATGGACAAAGAATTGAATTTGGTAACGAACAAATTACCGTGCTCCATACACCCGGCCACACGCCTGGTGGATGTTGCTTCCTCACTGGTAACGATCTCTTTTCTGGTGATACGCTCTTTCCAGGAGGTCCAGGCAACACATCGTTTTCCAGTGATGATGAGAAAACCATATACAAAAGTATCAGGGAAAAACTCATGAAGTTACCAGACGAAATCAGAGTCTATCCTGGGCATGGATCTGACACCACAATTGGTCAAGAACGGGGGCTGTATTGAAAAAACGTAAATTTCTGGGATTAACACGTCGAATCTTAAAAGAGTCGTTAAGACTCTACTCCTTAGATTTACGTAACTCAATATCTTCAATCAAATCTAAACTGGCAATAGAGATCTCCTTATGTGACCGTCCATTAGACCTTGAAAACATACAACCGTCAATTATTAAAGAACGTCTTTCACGCGGGGATAGGATCTTTGTTGCCTATCATCGATCAAAACCTGTTGCTTACCTTTTCACTACAACTACTGAATGCTGGGTGAGTGAAATCGAGGATAACTTAATCATTGGTTTAGATGAAATCTACTTTTATGATGCGTACACACGCGTCGAGTATCGGGGAAATCGTATCTATTCCTGCCTCATAACCAGTGCCGCGCACTTTTTTAAGAAATTATTTTATTCCAATGCCCTAATTTTTGCCACGAATTCGAACGCACTATCGGCAAAGGGAATTGAAAGATCGAACTTTCACTGCTATCAGACCATACATTTCTATAATATCTTTGGACTGGGGATCTGGGATTACAGTAAAAGGAATAAATTTATCCAATCGCGATTTAGTAATGAGATTTGAAAAAACGAGTTGCTGTTCAACTATCTGGCGTGAATTATTTATTAATTCGCCAAACTCATCGCCGTTTCTCAGTTACGAGTGGTTTTATGCTCTCTGTAACAATCTGTTAAATACTGACCCTGAAGTAATGGTATTTCAGCAAAATGACAAACCTGTTGGTATCTTTCCTGCAATCATTGAGAATGGCACATTAAAATTCCTTGGGAATGAAAGAGTTACTGATATCGTCGATATAATATACGCTCCAGGCTATGAGCGTCAAATTATCGAGGAATTGGCTTGTTTCATCATAAGCAGGGATTTGCGCATAGACCTTTTCCCACTTGAAGGTGATAGCCCTTTAATTGAATGTTTTCTTGAGCTTATACCGGATGTAATGATAGAACAAACTGATCTCTGCCCTTTGCTTTCCCTCCCTGGTTCGTGGGAAGATTATCTTAATAATCTTAATGGTAAATTACGACATGAGTTACGACGCAAATTGAGAAAAGCGAATGGTGTTGAAATGAGAAGCATGGAGCCTGAGCACATTAGTATTCTTTTCGAGTTGATGAGTAATTCAGACAAGAATAAGAAAAGGTTTCTCACAAGCGATGTGCGTGAATTTTTCAGAGCTATTACTAATTCTTTTTTTTCAAATCGCTGGCTTAGATTTCATGCTACATTCCTCGACACTCAACCGATTGGAGCAATCTTTTCATTCCAAAACAAAAAGCGCATTTACCTTTATAATACTGGTTTTAATCCTGAATTCTATTACCTTTCACCAGGTATTGTTACAATAGGATTAGACATTAAATCAGCAATTAATGAGGGTAAGAGATATTATGATTTCCTACGCGGTGGCGAAACATACAAGTTTCGTTTCGGCGCAGAAAAAAGATACACGGTTAGGCTAACGAGATGAAAATCTGTGTAGTTTCATTCCACACATCGCCTCTGGCACCTGCCGGCTCAGGAAAATCAGGTGGCATGAACATCCTCATTGCCAACCTCTACAAGCATCTGGCAAAATCATGCAAGGTTGATATCTATGTCTACGGTGACAAAGAACCCCAGAAATTAGGAAAAAACGTCCGGGTCGTCTATTTCAAACACAGGGATTTCCGTGATTTTGCTGAAGCAATCATAGAACAACACCATAATCACAATTACGATATCCTACATACACACTACTGGTTATCCGGTATCATAGGCATGCATATCCAAAAAAAAATACATATTCCGTGGATACATAGTTTTCATACAATTGAGCGGTTCAAAGGTACTGCACAGGATAAATCAAGGATTGAAATTGAGGATGAGATCATTAGAAAATGCGATTTTGTGATGTCGCCGACCAACAAAGAAGCATTTGACCTGCATCATTTTTTTCCAAAGGAACGTATTATCACAGTGCCTCACGGCGTTGACACATACAGATTCAGACCAAGCCCTAACGGACATTCGACACTTCTCTTTGTCGGACGAGTTGATCCAATCAAAGGTCTTGATATCCTTATTGAGTCATTAAGATTAATAAAAGATAAAGTAAACCTCGACATCGTCGGCGGACCTTCTAAAAGCGAGGAGATTTACGAAAACATAAGGTCGTATGCCCGTGACCTGAAGGTCAATTTCATCGGTCCGATAAGACATGAACATCTTGCCGCATATTATCGCAACGCCGGAATAATCGTTGTTCCTTCTTATTATGAATCGTTTGGGCTTGTTGGTCTTGAAGCGATGGCATCAGCACGACCAGTCATCGGTTTTGAGGATACTGGTCTATCTGAAACAGTCGGCAAAAATGCCGGGATACTCGTTAAGAGAAATAAACAGAACCTGACGCGCGCGATTATTCATCTGCTTGAAAACCAGAAACTCCGTCACAGAATGGGTACGACAGGTAGAAAAAAGGCTCTTTTGTTTAGCTGGCAGAACATAGCTGAAAGGTATTTTCAAACTTATGAAAAAATTAACAAAAAATAAACTCGTCATAATGGCTCATCCTGATGATCCTGAACTTGCCTGTGGTGGCACCGTTGCCAGGTGGGCAGAATACGATGAAGTTAGCTATATAATCGTTTCCTGCGGGGAAAAAGGTACCTGGCAAAAACATGACTCTCCAAATAAAACTGCATACAGACGAGAGCAAGAAGCAAAACGTGCAGCAAAATATCTAGGTGTAAAGAAGGTTATCTTTTTACGACATCCTGATGGTAATATCGCCAGTGCTGATACGCTCAAGCTCGAATTGGCCGCTCTCATTCGACACATCAAGCCTTATACCATCGTAACCCATGATCCCTGGCGCCGTCAATTCCATCCTGATCATCGGGCAACTGGCTTCGCAGTGATCAATGGTATTATGATTGCCCGTGACTGGCACTTCTACCCTTTTCTTCATGAAATCGGACTCTTACCGCACCGTCCCCAGGAATTACTCCTTACTCCGACTGATAAACCTACTTTTATAAATGATATTTCCGCTACTATTAAAAAGAAAATCAGGGCAATAAGAATTCATAAAAGTCAGCTGGCACAGCTTCCTAACTGGGAAGAACGAATTAAAAAACGCGCAGAGATTGATGGCAAAGCCGCCGCATATAAATATGGCGAGGGTTTTTATAAAATGCATTTGTAGTTCCTGAATCACTTCTGCCCATTACTACATAAAGATCTATCAGCTTAATCCACGATTTTATCATTGACTTTTGTTCATATAAAGTGTATTATTTCAGAGTATTGGAATTTCAAGCCAATACTTTGATTCAGACGGATTTTAAAACAAGTAACCGAACGAAGTGAGGTTATCTTGAGATGGGAGCAAAAAGGAGCACTATGAAAAATAATGAAATAAAACTTAAATATGGATGCAATCCACATCAATCAAAAGCACGGGTATTTTCCAAATCTGGAGATCTTCCATTTACTATTCTAAATGGTCAACCCGGTTATATTAATCTTTTAGATACCATAAACTCCTGGCAATTAGTAAAAGAATTAAAAGCTGCATTAAACCTGCCTGCTGCTGCATCGTTCAAACATGTTAGCCCCGCTGGTGCAGGAGTAGGTCTTCCACTCGATGATGTCCTGAAGAACGTCTATTTTGTTGATGATATTGAGTTATCACCGATTGCTACAGCATACGCAAGGGCGCGCGGTGCTGACCGCATATCTTCTTTTGGTGATTGGGTTGCAATAAGTGATAGAGTTGATATCTCTACTGCCAAACTATTAAAGCGCGAGGTTTCTGACGGTATAATTGCTTCGGGGTATGATTCAAAAGCATTGGAAATCCTCAAGCAAAAGAAAAAAGGTAAATATATTATAATTGAAATTGACCCGAATTATATTCCACCTGAATTTGAAACAAGAGAAGTGTATGGCATTACATTTGAACAAAACCGTAATAATTATCAGATTACCTCTGAGATATTAAAGAATGTTATCACTGTAAATAGAGACATACCTTCTTCAGCAGTACGTGATTTATTAGTTGCAACTATAGCCCTTAAATATACACAATCCAATTCTGTGTGCCTTGCATTTGATGGCCAGGTCATTGGAGTAGGGGCTGGACAACAATCGCGTATCCATTGTACAAGATTAGCCTGTTCTAAGGCTGACAAATGGTTTCTACGTCAGCATCCCAAGGTTTTGGAAATGAAATTCAAAAAAGGGTTAAAACGCCCTGATAAAATAAATGCCATAGAGCAATATCTTGAAGAAGATTTAACACAGGCAGAAAAACAAATTTGGGAAACTATGCTTGAAACTGTTCCTGATCCGCTAACCAAACAGGAAAAGAATGAATGGTTAAAAAAATCAAATAATGTAGCGTTAAGTTCTGACGCCTTTTTCCCATTTCGAGATAATATTGACAGGGCAAGCCGCAGTGCGGTAAAGTATATTGTGCAGCCTGGTGGTTCAATCAAAGATGTTGATGTAATAGATGCAGCAAACAATTATGGAATGGCAATGGCTATATCTGAAGTAAGGTTATTCCATCATTAATTAAGGTCAGATTATCAAGGATGTCCAATGTACCGCAAAGAATGCAAAGGCTACCCAGCAACGAAATATTATACCAATAACTTGCAATAGTACTGTTTGTAGATATAATACCTGATGGACACAACCATCCCTTATCTTGGTGAAGGTTTATCTCTTTTTACTGCTGTGGTCTGGGCATTAGCAGTCATTTTCTTTAGAAAGAGTGGCGAAAAAGTTCACCCTCTTGCTCTTAACATGTTCAAGAATCTGCTGGCATTTGTTTTATTCATCCCAACCATATGGTTCTTTGGTGAAACATTATTTCGTCCTGTTCCTGTAAATATCTATATACTTTTGCTGCTAAGTGGCGCAATCGGTATAGGTATTGGTGATTCCCTATTTTTTAAAAGTTTAAACCTGCTCGGAGCAGGGTTAGTAGCTATTGTTAATTGCCTGTATAGTCCTTTTATAATCGGGCTATCTATTATCTGGCTCAGAGAAAGCCTCACCTTTTTGCAAATTATAGGTGCGCTCTTGATTATGTCGGCAATATTGATTGGAACCGGCATAACAGAAAGGGAAGGAAGCAGTCGTAAAAACCTGGTCTTGGGAATTTTTTATGGAGTACTGTCGCTTGCCTCCATGGCAGTAGGTATTGTCATGATCAAACCACTGCTTGAACAATCGCCTTTATTGTGGGCAACAGAAATTCGTCTGTTTGGCGGTCTTATAGCCCTGGGAATAATTCTTTTATTCCATCCGAAACGGCGTAAGATCACCTCATCACTCTTTGCCACCCATAGTTGGTCATGTACAATATCAGGTTCATTTCTTGGCGCGTATGTAGCAATGTTTGTCTGGCTGGCTGGGATGAAATATACCCAGGCATCAATCGCATCAGCCTTAAATCAAACAAGCACCATTTTCATCTTTATCTTTGCGGCTATCTTTTTAAAAGAATCGATAAATCTAAAACGCACTATAGGAATTATCCTTGCTTTTATTGGTTCTTTTTTAGTGTTGTTTGGATGATAAGTTTTGACGCTACGACATTTCAACAATTGTCGTAATGTGTAGGAGTAGAGCCTTTAGGCTCGTTAAATGTGATTAAATTTCGACATATTTTCACGGGCGTAAACGCCCTACTCCTAATTCTCGGTTAGCCTGATAAATTTTGACACTACCTGTGATTTATAATAAAAAATATTTAAAAACTATGTATTATCTATTCGAACAATGCCTCAACAAAGGCATGGGGATCGAATTCTATAATGTCCTCTATATCCTCACCAATTCCAAGATAAAGGACAGGTAATTTCAATTCATTACAGATTGGAATTATTGCCCCACCTTTTGCAGTCCCATCAAATTTAGTCAGGATTAAACCATTAATACCTATTTCCTGCGTAAAAATCCGCGCTTGCTGGATAGAATTCTGTCCCAAATTTGCATCGATAGTTAGCATGTTCAGGTCAGGACCTGTTGCCTTCATTTTTGTAATTACACGCTTTATCTTTTTCAGTTCTTCCATCAAATCGCTTCTTGTATGTAATCTTCCCGCAGTGTCGATAAAAATTGTATCAATCGATTTTGCCCGTGCCTTAGATATTGCATCAAATACCACAGCTCCTGCATCCTGACCTTTTTGCGAAGTAACGATTTCCACATCTGCTCTTTTTGCCCAAATTTCCAACTGTTCACTCGCCGCATCGCGATAGGTATCAGCACAAACAAGCAGCACCTTTTCTTTTTTGCTATACAAGTTCGCTAATTTTGCAACTGTAGTGGTCTTACCTGATCCATTAACTCCACTGACCATAATCACTACAGGATTCGTAGTTCCAATTTGCGGTTTAGGTAAACTTAAAAGATTAACAATCTCGTTCTTTAATGTCTCGGTTAAATCCCCGCCATCTTTTTTTATCTTTTGTAGTATAAGCTCAGTATATTTAACGCCAACGTCTGCCCGCAGTAAAATCTCTTCAACATCGCTAATACATGCACCCCTAGCGCGTGAGAATAATTCTGTTGCCTTGCTGAGTGCTTTCTTGAATTTATTAAACATCACTAAATATGATTGTAGTGCTACTCTAATGTACCAATTTTCTCAAGATCAGCGAGTCTTGCCGAGATGATCTTACTCTGTCCAGGCTTTTCCATGGTCAAACCATAAAGATAATCTGTATATTCCATGGTCGCCCGATTGTGTGTAATGATAACAACCTGCGTTCTTTGCGAGAGATCTCGCAAAAACTTATTAAATCTGACGACATTTACATCATCGAGCGGAGCATCAATTTCGTCAAGTATACAAAATGGTGCCGGTTTAACAAGATAAAATGCCAGAAGCAAACTTATTGCCAGAAGCGTTCTTTCTCCACCTGAGAGTTGATTAATAATTTTTAATCGCTTGCCTTTCATGCGAACAACAATATCAATCTTTGAAGTCAAAGGGTTGTTAGGATCGCTTAATACCAAATCTGCGGCACCACCCTCAAAGAACTTTGAGAAAACAAAATCGAATTCCTTTTTCACCTGTTCGAAAACATCAACAAATCTTTCACGAGCGCGTGTGTCGAGTTCTTCAATTGAGTGTAAGAGACTTCTTTTTGCCGTAATAATATCATCGCGCTGCTCAAGAAATTCATCGAGTCTTTTCTTTTCGTTTTCATAAAGTTCTAAACTTAATGGATTAACTTCTCCCAGTTTTTCTAATTTTCCTTTTATCTGCAAAAGCTTCTCCTCAGGATCAGGAATTTCCTCCTCAGGAGTATAATCTTTAAGGTCAACTTTAAACTCTTCCTGTACTCTTTTTGCTATTTCTTCTTCCTTGTGGCTGAGCTGAAATGATTCATATTTAAGTTGAAGCACAGTATTTTGAATTTCCTCGTGCATTTTCTGTTTTTCTGCAAGTTGGTCAAAAATATTGTTTACGCTTTGTGTAATCTCCTCAATAACCTTTTCTGGCAAAAGTGCTTCAATATCACTTTTCGCCTTTATCTGCGAATCCAACCTCTCTTTCAGCGATAGTATTTGGGCTTGTACTATATCAAGAGTTTTTGCTGCAGTATCCTGCCTAAGGATATTAATTTCCAATCCAATAGTTCTGGCTTCGTTCTTCAACTGATCAATAACTGCATCAATGCTGCTGCGGCGCTCTTTAATAGCAACTAATTCCATTTTTCTTCCGTTGAGAAAGGCATTTTTCTCTTCAATCTCTTTTTCTATATTTTGACTCTTTTCAATCAAGTCATTTTTTTCGCCCTCTATCTTTTCACTTTCATCTTCAGCCTTTTCAATCGCCTCCTCAATTTTTTTAATCTGCCTCGCAAGCAATTCATTTTCTTTAATTAAAGAGTTTCTATCTATTTTAAGATTTTCTTGTTCCTGTACGATTTTTCCGAGATTCCGAATTACTTCGTTCAATTTTAATGAGCATTCTGATTTTTTAACATTTACTTTAAAAAATTGACTCCTCTCTTCTTCGATACTTTTCTTAATTACGTCTATTTCCGACAGCAACCTTTTTTTCTCTTCATTAACAAATAGTATCTCATTGTTTAACGTTTCGAGTTTTTTATTATACTCTTCAAGACTTTGATTTATTTTGAAATAACCGATTTCACCCTTCTCTATAATTACCATTCCATTTTTAAAAAGAATACCATTTTGTGTAACAAATCCGCATTCAGGATATTTTCCTGAAAGTTCGTTGGCTTGTTTAAAATCATCTACTAAGAAATATTTGTTTATATACCTCTCGAGTATATCTTGTGATGGTTTGAGTTGTACAAATTGCAAAATTGAAGAAAGCCCTTGAGCAAATTCTATGGAATCTTTGTTTTTTACAACAGCTCTGGTATTTATGAATCCAAACCTACCCTCTGGCAACCCATCAAAATCCTGTGGATTATAATCATCGAGAAGATAGAAACTCAATATATCACCGAGACAAATATCAACAACAGCTTCATAACCCGAAGCAACCTTAATATTGTCTCTGAACAATCCCTGACTCCTTCGGTCAAATCTCTCCTTAATTTCTCGAACACCACCCTTTTCCTTAAGACGACGGGTCAATGTATCAATAACCACTTTACAGTCATTTAATGTCTCCTGTCTATTTTTCAAATCATTGTTTAAATCCACAAGCCTTTTTTCAGTTTCTGTCAATTTACTATTAGTCTCTTCTAATCCTTTAGCCCTTTCCTCCTGTTGGCTAATTAGTCCATCTAATTCTTCTTCTAATTGTTTTCTCATTCTCTGTTTACTTTCAATTTCCTCTTTTTGAGTATTATATTCTCCTTTAATACGGGATAATAATGTCTCCTTATTATCTTTTTCAAATTGCAGCTTTGTAATATCTTGTTTATATCCCTGAATTTTAGTTAAAAAATTTGTTATCGCATCGGTTTTCTCTTTCAAATTGTCTTTTACAGAAAAAAATGCATCATTTTTGGCATCAAGTTGCACTTGCTCATTACGCATACTGGTTTCCATCGTCTCTATTGTATCTAATATCTCCATTCTTCTACTTTCATACTCAGCAAGTCTTTTTTCACTATTCTTCAATGTTTCTTTTTTTTCTTTAATACTTGTGATCGTTCTCTCGTTAGACAGAATAATCTGCTTTGCCTCTTCTTCCCTTTCTTCTATATTTTTCTGTAGCTGTTCAATCACTTCGTTAATAGCAACCACGCGCGTGAATGTATCTTTTTTCTTAGCTTCGCTCTGCGCCATCTCACTCTTTAATCTCTCCCTCTCTTTTTCCAGCTTCTTTATACCCTGTAACATTGATTGTTTACGTGCATCTTCACTATTAATCTGTTCCTGAATCTTGGAAAGTTCCTCTAATGTCTTGTTATGTTCGTTCTTCAATGTGAATAGAGATAAGAGCTTATACTCCTCCCTCAATTCTTTGTATAGTTTTGTTTGTCGAACCTGTCTTCTTAGAGTTCTCAATGACCGCTGCATTTCGTGAATAATATCCTCAAGTCGCAACAAATCCTGCTCTGTAGCATCCAGACGCCTCCTTGTTTGCTCCCTGCGCTCCTGGTACTTAAGAATACCCGAAACATCGCTGAACATATCCTTTGTATTACCTTGAATTATCTTCTCTATCTCAGAAAGTTCCAGAAAAGAATAGGTCAGTGCTCCGGAGTTTGCGAACAATGCTTGAATATCCTGCAGCCGACATTTGACTCGGTTCAAAAAAAATTCACTTTCGCCTGTTCTATAAAAACGTCGCTTAATTTCAAACTCGCCACCAAATTGAGGAAAGTAATCCGCATTGTCAATAGTAACAGAGACTTCAGTAAAATTTGCATCATTTTTCGCATCTGGAGAGACGTATATAAGATCCTCAACTCTTTCACACCGCAATGCCTTCATACTCTGCTCGCCAAAGACCCATCTAAGTGCATCAAAGATATTTGATTTTCCACTACCATTAGGACCAACAAAAGCGGTTATACCGGCATTTAGAACAAGTTTTGTTTCTCCAGGGAATGATTTAAAACCGTATAATTTTATTTCTTTTATTTTCATAATATAAAGTATTTCATTGGTGAATATCCTGAGTAAATATTACTGCTGCTCTCGCAGATATATTTCCCTTTCTAAGTATGGATGGTAATCGCTCCACTCCTTACCGAGTCCCTTGTTCTTCCTCAACTCCTCAATTATCATCTCCGCCTTAGAATCCAGATTGTCAATAAAATGTAGAATTAATGCCTCTAAGAACATTGGCTGCTTTGGTGAGCCCCATTCGAATTCGCCATGATGAGCTACAATCATGTGCAGGAGCTTTGACCTCAGATCTTCAGGAAATTGAGGAATCTTACCAATCTTTTCCGCAATCAATTCATAGCCGATTATGATGTGACCAAGCATCTTTCCCCGGGTAGAAAAATCAATTTTTTTGGTATAAGTATATTCATAAATCTTACCAATGTCATGTAATATACCGGCAGTTATTAATAAATCAAAGTTAAGGGATTTATAAACAGACGGAATTTTCGCCATTAATTTTAAAATATTGCGTGTATGAACTGCCAGACCACCAAGATAGGCATGGTGCGCCCTTTTTGCCGCAGGCGCCAGTCGAAAGTTTTCTGTAAAAACCTGGTCTTCGAAAAAAGAAGCTAACAACTTCTTGAGATAGGAATTGCTAACCCCAGATATAAATGCCTCAATTTCATCCATCACTTTATCAATATTTTCATCACTTTGACGAAGAAAATCTCTTGGATCAATTTCGTCTTCAGAAATACGTTTTATTGAACTTACAACAATCTGTAATTTCTCGTTATATTCATTAACAGTTCCTGAGATAAAAGCGAAGTCGCCGAGCGACAGCATATGTGAACTCTCAGCTACATTATCCCAGGCGATTCCTTCAATACTTCCAGTTCGATCCGTAAATTCAAGCATCGCATAAGAACCGCCATCCCTTTTCTCTTTTATTATTTTTTTGGAAAGGATGAATTTCTCTTTAACTATTTGGCCAGATTTTAATTCGTCTACATATTGACTTTTCATTTAATGTAAGATATCTACCGGAGACTTTGTTTTCTTTTTACTGTAGTCAATTTGGTACTTTATTTCTTTGGCGTCTCCAAATGTAAAATCTTCCTCTTAATCAAATCCAACTTCTCATGTAAAGTGCTTTCTTCTTTCTTCTCTGCCTCTAACGCACTTCTAACTTCTTCTCTTTTCTGTGTAAGTAAAATTGTTTCCTTACTCAATCTCTGTTCCTCTTCCTTCAACTTTTTAAGGCGATCAAGCAGCTCGGCTTCAGTTTCCTTTAATTTATCTATCGATTGCATTACCGGGCTTGATTCTATCTCTTTCTTTCTCGCTTTATAATCACTATCCAATTTCTGAAGATCTTTTTTTACCTTTGCTGTCTTATCATTAAGCCCATCAACTTCCCGCTGTACCCGCTCTTGTTCTTTTCTCAACGATTCAATTTTTGGTGAGAAAACTTCTTCCTGTCGTTTATTAATATTATCTATTATCTTCGCTTCCAGATTCCGTTGCATTGAGAACATAATAAAAAATACAATAATTCCAAGTACAATACCAACCCCTAAAACAATTGGATTAGATGATGTTGTAAGGTTTGAGGCAGTAATTTTCGGCTTAGCTCCAAAGTATAATGCTCCAACTACAATGTTGCCTATCTTAATGCTAAACCCACCTTCAAAAACTCCCTTTTTTTCTACTACTACACTCGAACCGGATTTGAGAAGGGTTGAATCATAAATTTTACCTATAATATTAGAGTCGCTTGATGCAACAATCTTATTTTTTTTATCTGTAAAATGAATATAGGTAAACTCTGGTTCATCACGACGAAACCGATCAATTATCTCATTGAGATTTGCAACTTCTTCCATAATAATAGCATCCTCGACAAATGTAGCGTGCGCAATTAAATCCCCAATGTTAGTAAATCTCTTTACTAATACCTCTTGCAATGCTCCACCACTGCCTGCTGCCTCACTAGCGAAAAACCTTGGACTGAGAAAAAAGAAAACCGAAAGAAGAATAATTATAATTAGTGGAATTATAGAAAAGGTTACTTTAGACATTTATCCTCCTATGCTCACTGATATTCTATGACCACCCCCAAGATCGAAATAAGGGGAATAGCTGTAGTTAAGGCAAATCGTGTTTGTATTTACAGCAAATCCTACAGTTAATCCCGCAAGGAAATCAAAGCCACTGCTTCCTGTGCTTACTGAAGAAAGCAATGTATTATACGAAGCCTTTAAATTAAAATTTGCAATAACGGAATATGAACCGCCAACCCTTACGCCAAAATCCATTAAGGCAGGCTTTACTATATCCAAACCAAACCAGCCATCGCTAAATCGTTTAATTGCTCCAAGATTAACTTCGTAAGGAAACGATTCATTCGACTCAATAAAAGGTTTTAGACCTGAACCAATATTTTTTACTGCCAAGCCAATCTGAATCTCAGGTTCTGGTAATATATATAGAACACCTATATCCACACCCGCACCAAGGGAAGTAAGCGTGTCAATATTTGCATACACCCCTTTAACTGAAATGCCAAACCCAATATCTTTGTAAAAGAATCCTTTTCCCAGATTAAGGTCTATGAAGTGAACACCAAAACTACCTTCTTCTATTCCTAATTCATCGGTTTTTTTCATTGACCCACCATTGAAATATCGAATGCCTACACCTATCTGACCGCGCTCATATCCCAAATAACCGAAATGAGTATCACAAATATAGTTAAGATAAGAAGCAGAGTAATATGAACCCAATCCATATGCCAGACCTGCGGGATTATAGTGTACACTATAACCATCACCAAATTGGGCATAGCCCATCCCAACTCGATGTGCAACTGGATCAACAGTCAGATGTTCAAATCCTATGTTGGTAACCAAGAAAAATATAATTATCGACATTAAACCTCCAACGCAAATATTATATTAATTATAATAGGAATGTCAAGGACTTTTTGGTCGAGATCTGAAGACGTCTGGATCCTTGTCATTACGAGCCCCCACACCAATAGATTGGTGTGGGGGCGTGGTAATCTCGTTCATCTATAACAGCTCGTCAATTACACACATGTTTCAGTGACTCCTTTGTCCTATTTTCTCAATAATGTGCGGTAACAGTTTATGTCTATTATCAAGAATATTATTAACTATTTTCGCAATAATTAGCCCCAGCGCAAAACCAACTAATCCCAATATTACTGAATGGATTTCAGTGTAGGGAGTTCCAATCAATAACCCAATCAAGCCCAACATAACCGGCAAGCCAAATAATAAAAATATGGCTATAAATTCAGACTTTACAGGAATTCCAATATATACCTCATCACCAACCTTTGCACCAATGCCATTTTTAACCTTGATAATTCTAATGGTACCTGCTGGTCGACAAAAATTGCCATAAGGACAAGTCTTGCATGCCTCACCCGGTTCAAGGCTGACTTTCGCAATAAAATCCGTTATTTCAACAACTTTCCCTTTTTCTTTCATGAAAAATTATATTTCAAATCAACACAGTGTCAATAGAAACAATGTCTGTTCCCAGGTCATGTAGTGGTCGAGCTTGCTCGACTAAAGGTGAACATTCGATTTTTTTCCGCAGAGTATCATACCATAGGCAGATCCGCCTCAGGCGGAAACTCTGCCACTACAGATTTGATGTTTTTACAAATATGCGATACTGTCCCCGCACCAATCTATTGATGTGGGGGCAGTATCGCTAAGAAATCAATTTTTTAAAATTTAAAACTGCACTATTTAACTAAATCTAATACTTCAGTAATACCTCCCTATTGTATTACTTGTTCAATTTTCGGTGGAAACTTGTAGTTGCGACATTTTGCACGATGAATCCAGCCCTTAGTAAGGGCTGGATGAATCGTGCGACTACATTAGTCCACCAAAAAAGGTTTAATCTTTATTATAAATATAAGTTAAACCCGGCTAAAATTTTCTTTTTATCTCAGAGCGTAAGCCTTGTGCCAACCCAGTTCTTTAACTGATAGAATTCCATTGATAAAGAGGCGCAATTTCTGAACAGATGCTTGCTGTCTTAATTTGAGCACGATTTTCTGGTTATCTTTATAAGCTATCTCACCACGATATTGAGCACCATCGAGCATCTTGACTTCGTATAAATGTAAGACCTTCATATTAAATACTCCTACCAAATCGTCGGTATTGGCGGAGGAGGATGTGGACCAGTATCTGGTGGCGGTGGTGGTGTCCCAGGATCAGTTGCATACGCTACACCAGGGCTCATGGCATTAATAATCGCTCCAATAACCGGAGCATCCTGTTTAATACTACTCTGGGCAGCAATTTGAAGTATGCCGCCGAGCAATAGCATTATTATGAGACAGGTTAAGACTTTCTTCATTTTTTCTCTCCTTTTATTTTATTCAGCCACAGAGCTGAATAGTTGGACACTGTTGTCCAAAATCTGCCTGTGCCTTTGGCACAAAGACAGACCTGATTTCGGGTCTGGAATAAACAAAAAGCGCACTTGCCTGCGTTGAGCAAATAGACATACATAATTATCTCTATCTCAGCGCGTAAGCCTTGTGCCAGCCCAATTCTTTAACTGAAAGAATTCCGCTATTAAAAAGGCGCAATTTTTGTACAGGCGATCTCTGTTTTAATTTGAGTACGATTTTTTGGGTATCTTTATATGCTATTTCACCACAGTATTGAGCGCCATCAAGCATTTTGACTTCATATAAATGCATAACCTTCATTTTGCACTCCTTTTTTAATTAAAATATTCTTCAATCCTAATCTCTCAAGCCACGTCCTTACCTAAGTATACAACATACAAACAAATTGTTCTGTATGCCTACACAGTTTATCTAACCTGCATTATTCATATTAATCGTCATTGCGAGCCTCGATTTACCCACGCCCCTCGTAGAGGAGCGGGGTTTACCCACGCCCCTCGTAGAGGAGCGGGGTTTATCGAGGCGTGGCAATCTCCGATGTTCTTGACTTTAGGAACTGAATTTCTCAGGCTTGAGCAAAAGTACTTATTCACATATTATTATAGCCTATAGTCTTTCTTTGTCAATATAATATTTGCAGTTTTATTTATACTTAAGTCTTTTAGTAACTTATAGCGTAGTAATCCTAATTTTTAGCTACAACCATATAAAGGATCGTAGTTAAAATTAGAACAAAACAAAGAAACAGCAGAGAATTTTTTACTATTTAAAGGAAGTCGAAGCTGGTGCTTCAGCTTATAAAAAGATCCTGTAATATGTTTACCAAGATCTAAATTCAAAAAGATATCTACGATCCTGGGGTCAAACTGTGTTCCGGCAACTCTTTTCAATTCTTTTTTGACTTGGTCCCGGGCTAAACCCTTACGATATGGCCGGTCTTCGATCATTGCCGAATATGTATCGCAAACAGAAAGTATTCGTGATTGTATAGGGATTTCTTTTCCTTTCTTACCAAAAGGATAGCCTTCGCCGTCCCATCTTTCATGATGATACAGTATCCAATCCTGAATAGGCCTTAGATTGAAAACAGGCTCGATTATTTTGACACTATGACCTGGATGTTTTTTGATTACACTCCATTCTCCTGCTGTTAAATAACCCTTTTTCAGAAGAATCATTTCAGGAATTGCAATCTTACCAATGTCATGAAGCAATCCAGCAAATTCAATTAGGGTTAATTCTTTTTCTGTAAACCCCATTGCCGCGGCGAGTTTAACTGACAACTCCGCAACCTGTACTGAATGTCCTCTCGTATAAAGATCTCTAATTTCTATTGCCTCTACCAGAGCACGCACAGATTCAAAACTTGATTCCTGAATTCGACTGAGAAGTTGTGTCCTGTCCAATGCTATTGCTATCTGGTCACTGACAGCATTGACAAATTCAATTTCCCTTTTGGTAAATCGCCTCGGTTTTTTAGAATAAAATGTCAATACACCTATTGGTTTATTACCATTTATCGTAATTGGTGAACCCATATAAGAGATGAATCCTTCTTCCTTTAATGTCATTAAGAAATCCTCATCTTCATCAGCAGCAATTTTTGAAATAATAAGGGGCTTTCGGTTATCTATAACTGAAGTTATAAAACCATTACTACTTGATTGAATATATTTTTGCAACTTTTTACTAATATTATAGGACACTATGGCATTAAGTTTATTGTTGTCTCTGGTAATAGTAAAAACTGCTGCTGCATCTGTATTGAGTGTTGTATTCAATTTATCAATAATGGCATTCATAACGCCTTTATGACTCAGGTTTGAAAGCATAACACGATCGATATCGCGCAAGGATTTTAAATGTGTAATATGCTGGTTATAGTACCTATATATCTTATAAATGAAAAAGATACCACTAAGAAGTATAACACTTCCTATAATCCAGGGTAATAAGTATAATGGTATTATATTCATCTCACTCACCACTTTATTTAAAAGCAAAATCCGTGCCAGGTGTAATTGTCTTGAAATTTCGGGACTTTTAATGAAATTTCTTTTAAAATTGACCCTAAAAGTGTGCCATTTTGGCACACTTTTCTGTACTATTGGCAATCTATTGTAATTATTGCATTTGCCAGAGAGCCAGTGTGCCATTTTGGCACACTTTTAAGGTTTATGGGGTTTTAAAAAATGGGAATCTCAGTATTATTATGGATTAATAGTAATTGTGCCGTTATTTACAATATTATATCCCTTAATATATCTATAAAGACTTCTTCTTCCAATACCGAGTAATTCAGCAGTCTTTTTTATATTCCAGTTAGCCACATTCAGCGCCTCAATAATTGCTTCCTTTTTAATCTCTTTTAATGGAATAATCTCTTCTCGCTTTACTTTTTCAAAACCTATATCCTTTGTAGTAATTGACCTGGACTTTGCCAAAACAACTGCCCTCTCTATGACATTCTGCAACTCCCTGACATTACCAGTCCAAAAATATTCCCTTAATTGCTGCATTGCATCAGGGCTAAAACCATCTATTTTCTTGTTAATCTCTTTCCTATATTTATCTAAGAAAAACTGAGCAAGTAAAGGTATATCACTCGTTCTTTCTCTTAATGGCGGCACCTCAATATTAAAAACATTGATACGATAGAAAAGGTCTTTTCTAAACCTGCTATCCTCGATCTCAATCTCAAGGTCTTTATTCGTGGCAAAGAGAAATCTCACATCGATATTTCTTGTTGTCGTCTCACCAACCCTGCGAATCTTCTTTTCCTCAATCGCCTCAAGAAGTTTGCCTTGAAATGATAGACTGGTGTTGCTGATCTCATCTAAAAAGATAGTCCCTGCCTCTGCCTCTTCTAATAAACCCCTTTTATCACTTATCGCACCGGTAAACGCACCCCTTTTATGACCAAAAAGCTCGGATTCTAATAGGGTCTCAGGTATGGTCCCGCAATTTATCGCAAGGAATTTCTTATTTTGCCTCTTACTCTTCAGATGAATGAACCGGGCAATCATGCCTTTTCCTGTGCCGGTCTCACCAAGGATAAGCACCGGTGAATTGGTCTGGGCAACACTGTCTATTAATTGGTAAATCCTTTTCATTTTTTTTGATTTACCCAGCATATAACCACTGCCAATCTCCTTTATTATATTGGTCTTTAATAGAATATTCTCCTCGGTTATTGCCCGAAATGCTATGGACTTTTCAATTACTGAAGCAAGAATTCGGGAAATGGTTAAGAGAAAATCTTTATCCTGGGGACCAAATATGCCGGTAGCGAGCCTTGAATCAAGATATATCGCACCAATGACATTTGCAGAAACTAATAAAGGAATACAAAGAAGGGAACGGATCTGATTTAACATTACACTCTTTTTAATGCTAAATTGCGGGTCAGACAGGGCATCCTGGGCAAAGACAATTTTATTCTTATCGAGTTCTTTGATTGCAGTTTTAGATAATTCACCTGCATCTTTGATTGTCGTGCGGTCAATATCCCTGCCCGCAGAAAATTCCATGCCCTTAGCTGTTTTTATAAATAGCGCACCGCGTTCAGCATTGGTTGCCTTGATTACTAAATCCAGAATATTCTGGATAAAATTATTATCACCAAGATTACTACTAATCAGTTCCGCAAGCTTTGAGAATGTGTCAAGATATTGAACTGAAATAACTCTTTGTGAATAGTCCTTAACAATAATTGGGTAGAGCTTTTCCTGAAGCTTTTTAGTCCGACCCAGTTCTAAATTGGCGCCCAGAGATTCAAAGACCTCTTGAACCGCACTCAATTCTTCAGCAATCTCTTTTATTTGGTCCTGTTTAATATCAGTATTTATCATTGACTCAATCTGTAATTTTTTGACATAGGCATAGTCATAAATGCAACCCATTTCCTTTAATCTTTCTGTTTCCTGAGTAATGTCAATCTTTGTATTTTTTTCAAGTCTAAAATTATTTACTTTTGATAGGACTGCAGAAATATTATATTCTCTGCTATTTTTGGGAACAATGTCTCTCACTTTTTTTGCATAGAATAAGGATTTTTTAAAGTTTCTTTTTTCATAATAGAATTGAGTTGCCTTTAAGAATGATTCAATCTTGGTTTCAGGATCTGGGTTTTGGGTTTCAATTAAATTGAGTCCCTTGTTGAGTAGTTCCTCAGCTTGTTTCATCTTTCCCAGAACCATATTAACCATTGCCAAGCCAATATAATAGAAAATCTCCTTTTTTTCTTTAATCTGCTTTTCAAGAATTGACTTTGCCTTATCTATCTCACCCATTTTGTAAAAAATCATTGCCATGTTATAGTTTGGAATTATCGAATCAGAAGCAATATCAATTGCCTTTTCGTTTAATTTTATCCCATTTTTATACATGCCTAAAATTTCGTAGATGCGGGCAAGATTTTCTGCAGCTACATATTGTGTTGTTCTATTCTCTGTTTGCTTACTTATAACGAATGTTTCTTTAAAAAGAGTCTTTGCAGCCAAAATTTCTCCCTTTTGGAAATTCAAAAATGCGTTATTACTTATTGCTCCCCGCAGGGCATTAATATGTTTTATTTTATAAAATTTGTCAATTGCAAATTTAAGATACTCTTGTGCTTTTTCTATATCACCTTTCTGTTGATAAAATGAACCGAGCAGATTAACGCTATAGGCATGCTGAGTGAGCAACTTATGTTTCTCACAAAAACTCAATAGATTTTCTGCTATTTTAATGCCTTTTTCAAAATCATTTCTAAACCATTCAAGACTTGCTTGATAATATAAGGTATCTACCCCAGCTTTAATATTCTTAATTTCTTTAGATAAAAGGAGTGATTTACTAAATATTTTTTCTGCATCTTTAAACTTTGAAAGATTAGTTAATGCATAACCTAAAAGGTTTGCTGTTTTTATATAATCTGTGGTTTTATGTCCCATAATTTGCATTGCCTTTTGGAAATACTCAACTGCATCCTTATGCTTACCCATTGTTATATGTATCTGCCCAAGTCCTGAATAAATCTTTGGCAGGATTTTTTTTGTCTTAGATTTTAATGTCTTGTTATAGTAATCAATTGCCAGTTTATTATTGCCAATGAATCGATTTAAATCCCCAATCTTTACTAATAATTCAGGATATTTTTTAATATTTATATCTTTGCTATATTCAGCAAGTTTGTCATAATATTTTAGAGCTAAATCATAATCATAGATTACCTCAGCATTTTCTGCAGCACCCTGAAAATAGTTGTATGCCTTATCAATTTCTTTAACTTCATCACACAACCCGGCAAGAATTGGTAAATAATCTTTATCTCCTGGTAAGGCGGTTTCTATTATTTTGATGAGAGACTTAGATAACAACTGCTTTTCTTTTCTACTTATGGTTTTCTTAATTATATGAATAAGTATCTGATTTGCGATTATGACTACTCTTCTATTATTTATAATCTCTTCCTTTACTAAACCCAGATCTTTTAAATGCTCGATTCCAATATTAATATCAGCTTTTAAAATTAAACTGATAATAGATGGCTCTAAAGGATAATCAATAAGACATAAAACCTTTAATATTGTTAATTCTTTATGTTCAAGAGCTTTTAAGCGGGTCTCTAATAAATCATCCAGTTTTTTGGGTATTGTAATCTTCTTAAGCAAATCTATTTTTATCTGCCATGCATTAGTCTGGTAATAGATAACTTTATTTTCATACAGGGTCTTTAATGTCTCCACAATAAAGAGTGGATTACCACCGCTTTCTTTATGAAGCCATTGATAAAACTCAGTGATTGATTTAGGTTTTGTGCTCTTTTTTGCTGGGCTAATCTCAAAGAACGTCTTTTCTAATAATTTTTGTGTTTCGTCTATAGTAAATGGCCTTAATAAGAGTGTCTCAAAACCCAGACTCTTTATCCTTTCGCTCAATAGCGAGGCTCCAATTAACAAAATATTTGAATCTTTAATCCCATAACCAAGATAACGAAATAGACCAAGCTCATAATCATATAATTCTTCAAGGTCATCAACCATAATTATAACTTTTCTATCTTTTGCATATTTAATAAGATCCTCGGTAATCTCTTCATAAATCTGAAACTTGCCTGCCTGTGTTGTGGCAGACAGGCCTGCCTGTGTTGTGGCAGACAGGCCTGCCTGAACACCGGCACTTAGGTCTTCCTTATTTGAAAGACCTAATTTTTTACTATGTATAAAGGTTTGTAAGGATTCATGAAACCGGGTCTTTTCCCTGGATAAATAAAATAATACTGAATAACCTCTTATTAAATATTTGAATTTCATCTCCTGTAATAATCTTGTCTTACCAGCACCAGTATCGCCGGTAATTATAATCGCCTCTGCTTTTGCCGATGATAATCTCTCTGCAATCTCCGGTATCTCAATAAACCCGGTCTGGGGCAGTTTAACCTGATACTCAGGCATCTCAATCTTAATTGTACCTAGATATTTACTGAAGGTTTGATAAAGTTCAGGTATCGTCGGTCTTATTGCCGGCTCTTTTGACATCAAACGGGCAATAATATTATTTATTTCCTCAGGTATGCCTTTTATCGGCACAAAGGTATCTTTTACTCTTTTACCAGACAGGATTTCATAGATTATTATACCCAGTGAATAAAGATCACTTCGCTGGTCAATATTAATACCTTTAATCACCTCGGGTGCTATGTAACCCATAGTACCCGCAAACTTAATATCCTGGGCACTAATACCTGTTTCTAAAAGACGCAGTTGCGCAAACCCAAAATCAATAAGAACCGCTTTTTTATTAGCTATATTGTATAGAATATGCTCGGGCTTTAAATCACTGTGAATAAATCCTTTGTTATGAAATGCACCCAGACCATTGATAATCTGTATTATTACTGCAATAAATTCTTCAGAAAAATCTTTAAAGCATTTATTTATAGATTTTCCAGTAATGTATTCAAGGATAAAATAT
>Ga0114919_10000282_pt1 | contig 37639 bp, 25 predicted proteins | sample BlataG_FD_88682 | JGI IMG/M metagenome (GOLD analysis project Ga0114919, IMG submission 88682) | Deep subsurface microbial communities from Black Sea to uncover new lineages of life (NeLLi) - Black_00105 metaG | ecosystem: Environmental > Aquatic > Marine > Oceanic > Sediment | place: Atlantic... | reverse complement strand
CAAAAAAGAAAAAAGGAGCAGGAACCAACCCCCCCCCCCCCCCGTCTCCCCACATCTCTTCTTATAGGAATGATGCATTGATGACAAAAGATCCTGATATTATAAGCAACCTCTACGATGAACAGGATGGTGTCCTTGTACCAACACTGAGTAACCAAATCAGATACAACAAGAAGGGGATTAAAGATTACTTCATGTCCTTCATGTCGAGGGACCCGGTCGGCAGGGTCGTCGAATCTCAGACGGTGGTTGAGGGGAATGTAGCAGTGAGATCTGGTGTATATATCTTTACATTGGGTAGTGAAGGTGGGAAGGAAGTACCTGCTAGGTTTACTTTTGTTTATCGTAGAGTAGCAAGAAAAGGTAGTAGTAGTGAGGGAGGAGAGTGGCGGATAATTGCCCATCATAGTTCGTTGCTTCCTGAAACTATGAGCAGCAAGTAGATGTAAAAAACACAACAATTCGACAGGTCTATGATGGTTATAAGATACATATTAGCTCAACAGAGAGGGAGGGGGGGGGGGATGATATTTTCTCTCTAATGAGATGCCCCCTACTCTCGGATGAGAGGTAGGTGGTCCCGCTGCAACCGTTGGAGAAGTTTGAAAATTGTGGTTTATCATGCAGCCTCCATCCTCTAGGATAACCATTCTAAAACATATAAAAACTTCTATTACATCGTCAATCACTGATATTTCATCGATAATCATGAAGCTTTCAGCAATTATCTTGCTTGCATTTGCAATGCTCTGCATCGGTAAGCTGTCGGTGGAAAAAATGGATAAACCAAATGGGCATCCCAATCTTCTGTAACAAGCAATGATAAAAGCCCATTCCTATCTAGTTAACGTTGATTTATCTCTGTTTATCTCTAAAATCGTCTTGCAGTTGCTAATGGTAGAGATTTGGGCCGCCAACTCCATTCTAAACACGCCGAGTCTACCACAGCAGCTGCAGCTCCTGTTAACCTCGACGCTGAGATCCTGGGTCTCTTCTACACTTGGTGAGAATCACTACTTTAATTACGACAAAGCGGGCACGAAGCTATTTTTTTCTCTTCTGTTTTCTAAGACCTAACCTAACCATCTCTCTCATCTCATCTCCATCACCACTATATATATATTACTACAGGAACGAAGCTCTCACCAAGACCCCCGACGACGTCGTCGCCCTTTATGACGACGAAGCTGGCGTCCTCCTCCCCACCCTGTCCAATGACGTCAGATCAGACCCTGCCTCTATCAGAGACTATTTTGTCGACTTCCTATCCAAAGGCCCCCAAGGTGAGATCGTCGAGTATCACATCCAGCGCTCCAGAGACAGGCAATGGGCAGTCAACTCTGGTGTCTATGTGTTTACATTTGCTGATGGATCTGCAGTAGGAGCTAGGTACTCTTATACTTATCGTAAGAAGAATGGTAATTGGGTTATATTGAGCCATCATAGTAGTGCTATGCCTGAGGAAGGGTTTGTGATTCCTGTGGTGGAGGCTTCTGATTCTGATTAAAGGAAACTGGGAGAAGATGATGAAGACGTTTTTTCCTAGTTCAGAAGATTGAGAGTAAGATATTGGGTGGGTGGGTGGGTGGGTGGGCACATTACTAATATTCATATGATAAATTAATGAGTGCTTTGATGTTTATAGATGTGAGAAGTGTTTGATTTTGTGCTTTGAGTAGGGTTTTTTTTCCTGATGTAAAGAGAGAGAAGATGGAGAGTTGCAAGGAATGACCGAGGGGTCCGTCGGTTCCTGAGACAGGGCGGTGCACAGCGCGGATGGAATGAAGTGATCGAGAAAAAGAATCGGTGGACACTTCATTCAAAGTTTTGTGTGAAGTATTGTCAACTGACAGTCAATAAACAGACAGTCACAAGCTAAGCGATTATTATCGCGCTTAAATCAGAACTTTTTTGAGCGATCAGAAACCTCTCGAAATGAAGGTTAAACTCAAGAAACCAGTAGAGCCTGTAAGTTTAATCCACGTGATAAAGCGTGCAGTTGTCAGTAGATGCTATCCTAGGCATCTCTGTGACCGGTTTTACTCCATCACATGCAATCGCTCGTGATGAGAAAATAGCAACTGGCCATACTGTCATGCTCGTGATTTATCCCATATCTATACTAGTTCACATATCGATCACGGGACTCCATAGAGCCTCAGCTTCTATATCCACCCCACATTTCTCAAAAAAAAACTGATCACCCTTCCCTTCCCGTCCCTCTCCCTCCCTCCTCGACACGCAGCCACTCGAGGTCCAGGCATGCATCGACCAGGTACTCCAAACTCCTATAGACCATATCGGTGATGCCCTCAAATTATTCAACCCAAACATAGAAGGAAAAGGAGACCTACATCATTGGTACGCCTTGCTGGATCATTTCGACTCTTACCTTGAGACGTACGTTGGAAAGAGAGCCGACATCACTCTCGAATATCAAGACTCCTCTTCCTCTACTGCAACTATTGCAAATACAACACCATTTCCTGAACATAATGTCCTGGAGATATTAAGAGTCACAACCCTCCTGCTGGAAAAATGTGGTGGAAAGCACATCTATGCATCCCTGGACCAGCTCCACGCTTTGCTCGCTGCTCCCAGCATGGCGGTAGTCCTTGCCACTTTGCAGACCTTGACATCTTTCGGCAGAAAAGGCTTCTCAGGTTCCTCTTCGTACCGTCAACCAGGCACTCCAGAGCAGAGGTTGGCTCTCATTAGAAGGCTAGGCTTGATGTCACAGAGCTGGATTGACTTATCATCAACTCCACTTCAAGCATGTGCTGCAGCAGCAGCCTCACCTCCCAGTGATGATGATTTCAAGCCTCCAAGCACCATCACTTTTGAGTTCTTACATGCATCTTCTTTGCTGGAGAAGAAGGAGGAGAACACAAAGAGGAAGGCAAAAAAGGACACTACTGGGGGGGGAGATGGGGGGGAAGGTGGTCCTTCTTCCTCTTCATGTCCTAGGAAGATAACCATCCCTGTCATCTCTAGTAGTAGTAGTGATGGCGGTGGTATTCAACCCATGATTGTTGCTGGTAGTAATAATAATAATAATAATGAACAGCAAGAAGTGGACCATATCACTGCTACTATGCAAAATCTGGTGACCCAGTACAACATTCCTATAGATGCCAGATTTAGGCTCCTTGCCAAGGTGAGGCTGGCCATATCACTGTCCAGCCCAGCAGCTTGTCAAGATTTCGTCAGAATGCGCCTCCTAACCAGCTTGGTGGCTGCTGGTCAGTGGGGGGCTGACATGCTCATGTCTGTCATTGAGCATCCTGACTTTTCAACACAAATAATAGAGCTCCTTAAAGTTGGTACTGGTATCGCTGGTAATAGCGCTAGCGGTGATGATGATAGTAACAAGAAGAAGAAGATTGCATCAGGAGAGGCAGAGGCGTCTGTCCCGGAAGATATTCAAACCATTGCTCTCAAGGTGCTAGGCACGTTATTACATGACAGATTGAGAATTGGGTCCCTGGTTGGTTCTTTGACTGCTGGTGGTCCTTCCTCTTCTCTGTTGTGCTGTCTCCTGCATACCACTGTCTACTCCTTGATGGGTGATGGTGCAAACAACAGGGAGGAGCGTCCAGATCAACCATCTATATCCACATCAGCAACAGCTACTGCCACTGCTCCATTTTTTTCAGCAACTACTACTACTACTACAAGAAGAAGAAGAAGAGGCCTAGATTTCGTAGAAGCAATGATGTTTGTCCTCAGCTCCCTAGTCCAAGCAACCTCAGGATGCACCGCCCTCACTGAACTAGGCATGGTCTCCTTGCTCCTCCCTCTGCTACAGCAAGATTATGACCCTCGTCATGTAGTGGTACTATCGTCAACTGTACGCTTAATAGAAGCTTCCATAGATTATGATCCTTCATCTTCTCAACAATTTAGAGAGCAAGGTGGGCTGAAGATTCTCATTGATCGTCTGGCTTACGAAGTAGAGCTAGGTATTAATATGAGAGGTAATAATAGTAGTAGTAGTAAGGGTAAAGAACCTGCTACTGCTGCTCAACCTAGTACAACATTATCTGAAGAAGAAGTCAAGTCTGTACCATATCAACGTAGATTACTGCTGAAAAGCCTAGTTAGAGCAATAGGAATGGCCACCTACTCGTCCAGCCAATCTCAAGATTTGATTAGAACTGTAGAAGAAGAAGACGCCGCCAAGCTCTACAGCGCTATCAAACAAATGCTGGCTCACAGTCAAGCATTCGGTGGAGGCTTATTTGCCCTTGCTGCTTCAGTAGTAGCCGACCTCATCCATCATGATCCCCTAATCTACAAAACACTCAATATTGCAGGTCTTCCTGATGCATTCTTAGATAGCATCTGCACCAGAGGTATTGTCCCTCAAATTGAAGCAGTCGCTATTGTACCCACCACTCTGGGTGCGCTATGCCTCAACGCTGACGGTATCACCAAAGTTCAGCAAAGCAGAGCACTAGAGGCCTTGATTCCAGTGTTTACTACCAAGACGTATCTTAGAACTCTCCAAGGAGACCAATCAGCTTCTTTGGGGACCAGTTTAGATGAGCTTCTCAGACATTCTCCTCAACTCAGACCTACTGGGGTGGAAGTGTTTCTGAAGATTCTCCGTAGATTGTCAATATTGGGTGGTAGACCAAATGCTGAGTTTGAGCAGTCTCTTAGAGATGCAGCTGCAGATGTGCCATCAGCTCCAGGAGGAGGAGGAGGAGATGCTGCTGCTGCAGCCGGTGGTGAAACCAGCAACCAACAGCAACAAGGAGAGGAAACAGCAGAGCCAATGGATGCAGATGCCAAACCATCAGAAGCTGCAGAAGAAGCTATGGACATAGAAACCACTACTAGTGATGACAAGAATGGCAGCTCAATAACAATAGGAGTAGGAATGCTCAAACAGGAAGAGGAAAAAGAGCCTGGAGAGTACATACTAGAATGCGTGACATACACCGCACGCATGCTTGAATCTCTGCTGACAAATCATGAAACTGCCAAAATATTCATAGAAAAAGGTGGACTGCCCTTGCTGTTGGGTTTGTACGACCTGCCATGCCTACCTCCGACATTTGGATCAACAAACGCGTCGCATGTGCTGATGTCCACGCTGAGGACGCTGACTGGACATGCCACATCTCCCCGTCATCAACAGCTGGTGTTTAACTCTATTAGGAATGCTCATCTTTATACATTGAAGAAGGCTTCTGATAGTTTGGTGAAGCTAGGTGATGTGTGTATATGTGAAGCTTCTGCAGAAGAGAGAAATGCATGCATAAGAGCTATCAGTAATAGTGAAGGACTGACTGCTCTGGCAGCTGCTGTTATCCGTAATGCCAGCTCAATGTTGAAGGACATAGCTAGTAATAAAACTGCGGTTGTGCTTCGTGTTGGTGAGCTTGAGCGCATGATTATTTGGCAATTTGTCAAGGCTGAGCAATGGAAACTCAAGCACGACAAGGCCAAGAAGAAGAAGGAAGAGGAGGAAGGAGAAGAGCAACAACAACAAATGAAAGGTGAAGGTGGGGACAAGACTATAGCTAAAGAGGATAGCAAGGATAAATCCAAGAAGAAATTGGAAGAAGAAATGGCCTACGATATTCTCGTCCATTTCATGCATACCACCCGCAACTTCTACCAAGCTGTCTCCAAATCAATTCACATTACCTCTCCCCATTCCCACCGTCACCGAGCCAGAGATGAGCCGCCCTCCATGCCAATGAGAGTGACCTCAATCCACTTAGCACTCCTAATGAGACACAACTTTGAGCTGCCTACCAAGATGTTTTGTTCTAATAATGATGATGATAAGAAGAAAAACAAAGAGACTATGAGTGTTGGCAGTTGGGAGAGTGAGGGAACAAAGAGAATCAGGTACCTCCATAAAGTGCTAGATGCCTGCTACAACATCTTATTTGATCCCAGAAGAAGATGCTGCCACACTATTGTCCTGAATTACTTCATAGCCACTGGTGGATTCAAAGCCATGCTAGGTGAATTCAATTGGGCACTGGAACAGCTCAAAGCGCTCTCCCCAGGAGCAGCAGCGTTTGTGTCTACCAGCAAAGAGATAGGATCTGCAGCGCTGTTGGATCCAGTGGAGGCGTATTATACCGCTGTGTATGGCGCTGTGAATGCATTCCTGGTGCTGTTTTCCAATATGTCACATGCTACTACCATTCTGAACTCTCATAATGTTGCTTATAATATAGTTGTACCGGTACCTGGCACACCGGAAGCAACAACACCAGCAGCGGCGGCATCATCGTTATCCCGACCTGCTCCTGCCACTGCTAAAGACTTGGAAACCTTCATCAGAAAGCTATGGTCATCAATTCTGGCTGCTATTCTTCCTCTGTGGCAATCTCCAGAGCTTGTTGCACCCAACAGAAAGCTTCTGCAATCCCTTATTTCTATCCTTAGAAACTGTGCTGATGTGGAACTTCCCCGATTAGTGGCCAGTGCTGCCAGAAATGTGAGACATTCTGCTGGTGCAGCTGCTGCTGCTGGTGCAGCTGCTGGTGGAGGTCCAGATCCTGCTGCAATACAGCGCATCACTGAAATGGGATTCACTGCAGCACAAGCTGAAGTAGCCTTGAGAAGAATGGGTGTGGTTGAGCTAGCAATGGAATGGTTGATTTCACACCCTGCAACTGTTGCCGATGGTGAAGATGGGGGACCACCACCATTAGCTGCTGCTACTGCTGGTCAGCAACCAAGTGAAGATGAAGCACTAACTGCAGCTGTGACTGAGTTGTTATCTACTGAGAATGCTCCTTTGTCTTTGTTGGAGGGAGCTACTGATTTGCCTGAAATGCCTCCCTCTGCTGGTTCTACTGGAGACGATAATAATAATAAATCTAGCAGCAAAGATAAACAACCTGCAGCACAAGTTCCATCTTCATCGTCCTCCAAACAATCCCCCCCATTGAACGTTGAAGATTTGGTAGATGGTGCTGTGAAGATTCTCGAAATAAGTTGCAACGATTCGGCCCCTCACTTCCTCTCAGATCTCCTGCGATCTCAAGCAGCATATGGCTCAGGAGAGAGAAGAAAGCTGCTCAGTCGCTTGGTTGATTGTCATATCACTAAAAAAGGAGCAATAGAAGATGATAAAAAGTACTTTGCTTCAGTGCATTTGCTGACGATATTAGTCCATGAGAGCAGCAGTGCCAGGGAAGCTTTGGCCAGTGGGGATGTTGATATTGCTCAACCGGCATTGAAAGCTTTGAGATATTGGGCGGATGCACACCTTCCAGTTTTACAAACCCAGGCTGCTGCTACTGCTGCTGCTGCTCCACCACTGGCAGCTTCTTTGCAGTCTGCATCTGCCAAGGGCAAAGGGAAGAAGACTCCTACTGCTGCTGCTAGTAGTAGTAGACAGACTCGTGGCAATATTGATAATTATAATGCTGCCAAGGCTGCTTCTTTTTCTCAACAACAACAGCAACAAGATAATACCCAGGTTCCTGAAGTACCTAAATGGGTGGATTCTATGTTACTTGTACTAGATTCACTGTGCACCATCCAGCCTAAACCTGGTAGTGGAGCTCATAATAAGCAACAGCAATCAACAAGAGTAACTACCAATATTGCAAGTGGTGCTGGTGTTGCTGGCGCTTCTCCAGCTAGGGGTGAGGGTCAAGCAAAAGACTCCATTACTGATGACAAAGGAAAGCAACCTGCTGCTGCATCTGCCCCTGGGAAAGAAGAAGGAGGAGAGGATAAAGGGAAGGAAGCAGTAGTACGACCTCCTGCTGCTCCCCCAACAGATCCAATTACGAAGGCTCTTGAAATAATCACCCAACAATGGCGCATTGGAGGTCTTCTTACTGAAAGTGAACAAGACGATGCGGCTGATATCTGCCTTCGTCTTCTCCGTCACATCAAGCCATGGTGCAAGGTCTACAAACCACCTTCCGCGGACGATGACAATAAAGAGAAAGTCAAGGAGAAGGAAAACGCAGCTCTACGCCCCGATCCCTTCTCCACCTCCTTCTCCACCCTCCAACTCCTCGCCCACCTCACAAAGCAATACACCATTGCAGAAAAAGCTCTTGCAGCTGACGCACATGTCGCCATCATGGACCTCCCTGCTCGTGTATTTGACCCCGTACTCTCTCCATATGCCACTTCAATAATGAGACACATGATGGAAGATTCAGCCACATTACAAGCTGCTATGGAATCTGAGATTAGGAATGTTTTTGTACGGGGGAAACAAGCAAATCAACAACATAGACATAACAGACTGTCAGGGTCACAAGGAGGAGGAGGGGCGCCTGAGCCGATGCCATTGAAGACATTCTTGGCATTGGTAGCGCCAGTGGCTGCCAGAGAACCTAAAGTGTTCTTGGAAGCCATGAATGCAGCGTGTCAGTTGGCTGATGGACCTGGAAATAGTAGTAAGAGAGCCATGGTTATGTTGAAACCTAAAGCTAGTGGTGCTGGTGGGGAGGCTTCTCCTGGAAATAAAGAGCAAGGTGCTGCTGCTGCTGCTTCTGGTGGTGGTGGGCCTCCTTCTATAAATCAGACACCAATAAACACTGGGATTAAAAGAGGGAAGAGCACCTCGGTGCCTCCTCCAAGCAGCTCTAAAGCCCCAGCTGAAACTGCAGCAGCTGCTGGTACTGCAACTGCCTCAAAGACAGGAAGGAAAGTGCCTTTTGGATTTATTTCTGTTATTGACTTGTTGCTGGATCATATCTTGAAGTACCATGGTCCTTCAGAAGAGTATCTCTTAGCTGCTGAGAAGATTGGTAAGCTTGAGAGAGAAGAGCTTGAAGAAAAGAAGCTGGAGGAGCAACAAGACAAGAACAAGCATGATGATGTGGCTAAAAAGGAAGAAGTAGGAGGAGGGGCAGCATCTCAGGAAACTGCTCCTCCAGTAGCTACCAAGAAGAGAAAGGCTGGTGATGATGAACCAAGTCCAGCTACTACTACTACTGCAGCAACTGTCACTTTTACTACAACTCCATCCCCATCAGATGTCACAGCAGCCAAACTGGCCAAAGAAGAAGAAAGAAAGAAAGAAAAGGAAGCCTTCCACGAGATGGCCATTGCAGCTGATAGGGAAGCTGCAGGCCAGTGTTTTGCTCTTCGTCTCCTTGCAGACTTCACCCTCATGTACCAACAATGTGTGGGAGTGTTATTAAAGAGAGATTCTGATCTTGTCGCAAAGGATCAGCTCTCCAAGGAAGAACAACAACACAAGAGTGGTGGTGGTGGAGGTCGTTCTACTGCCAAAAAACCTCCCAAACATTATCATCACAGCAATAATCACAATCAGCAGTACCATCCTGCAGGCTTATTCAAACACATTATGAACATTCACCTGTCATTGGCACCTACCTTCCCTCCCAGGGGAGGTCTCCAAGTGCAACTGGTAGCAGAGTATGCTGGGTGGTTTTTGATTGCTAGCTGTATTAGATCCGGGGAAGCTAGGCGGCGTATCGTTGAAGAGATAGTGACCACTCTCACCTGTGGTGGCAGTGATACTGGTACTGGTTTCATGGATGGTCAAGCTCCCCAAGATACGACGATTACTACTAGTAGTAGTGGTCTTGATGGAATTAGTACTGTAGTAGCTGTAGCTGCCAGTGAAGGACTACCCTTCAAATCAGGCACGAACCTGCCTCCACCTCACAAAGCCAGAGCCTACATAAATCTGGCCACCGCCCTTCCTGCAGCAGTGGCGTCTCAAATGAGCCAGTCGCCTTCTTCTTCCTCCTCCTCTTCTGCAAGGAGAGCACCCAAGGATGGGAATGTTCCATTTGACATCATCAGAGCTATGAGAATTGGTGGAATTATCCCTGCATTGATTAGAGCTATTGATTTGGTAGATTCTAGTCACCCTGCTGGGTTTAGGTACCTGCAGAGTATATTGAAAGCTTTGGAGATCTTGACGAGACGTATTCCTCAGCGTGCTCAGCGTGGTGGTGGTGGTGCTAGAGGGGACATAGCTACTGGAGCAACTGGAGCTGGAGGGAGTGGTAGTGGTGGAGGCATGGGCAGAAGCCAGCCAAGACCAGGCACCGCTGGAGAAGCAAGGATCACCGCTGCTCCATCAACTACCACAACACAAGCAGCAGCAGCAGCAGCAGCAGCTAACGCAGAAGAAGAAGACGATCACCACATTCTCTCCCCCCGTGCAGCCGACGCTGAAGCAGGTCCTCAAGCCCTTGCTGCTGCCCAACAAGCTCTTGCAGGCCTAGATCGAGACAGAGCCAGGTCCAACAGAAGATCCATGGATGATATGATGGAAGTCATGATGGGTGGAGAAGGCAGTACCGATGATGATGACGAGGATGATGAAGATGGTGACGAGGGGGATTCCATGGATGAAGATTCAGACTCAGATATGGATAGTTTATCATCTGATGACGACGCCAATCATCATCACGAAGACGGTCACCATCACCGCCATGGAGGTGAAGATGGTGATATTATCGTCCATCCCGGTGATATTGTAGAAGTGTTCCATGAGGAAGATGATGATAGTGATAGTGATGGTGGATCGAGTAGGTCTGATGATGATGATCTTGACGATGATGATGATGATGATCATGATGGAGATGGAGGACCTGTGATTATGGAAATGATGTCATCTGATGATGATGATGGAAGTAGTGGTGATAGTGGGATTGATGGCAGCAGCAGCGATGATGATGATGATAGTAGTGGTAGCGATGAAGGGGCTCACCACATCCTGAATGAAGAGGAAATGGAAGAGCTGATGGTGGCTGCTGAGGAAGAGCTTGCTGCTCAAGAAGAAGAGGATGAAGAAGGTCTTGATGTCGATGAAGATGAGGAGGAAGAGTATGACACTGATTTAGACGCAGCAGCAGATGATGAGTACAATGAAGGTTTTGATGATGAGTTCTTCTATAGAAACCATGTGGAAGTCATGGCGGGTGGTGGTGGTGGTGCAGATGATGACGAGGCAGGTGGTGGTGCAGATGGCGGTGATCTTGACATAGAAGAGTATGACGAAGATGAGGAAGATCAAGAGGAGGAAGAGGAAGAAGATGATGATATATACCTTGATCAACATGATGATGGGTACGATGAAGACGAAGCTGAAGCATTCAGAGAGACTGCTGCAGTTGGAGGAGCGACTGCGCTGTTTGGCGGGGCTGTTGCAGGGGCTGGTGGGGGTTTGGATACACTGGAAGGCATCACTGCTTTGTTGGGCAGATCGTTTGGACGTCGCCATCGTGGTGGTGGTGATGGTGATGGTGATTTGCCAAGAAGTATTTGGGAGTCTACTGGGAGAGCTATGCGAATGTTGGCTCTTGGTGGTGGTGGTGGTGGGGGAGGCGGGAGAACCGGTGCTGGAGGTGTTGGTGGTAGAGCAGGAGCAGGTAGTGCATTGAGCCAACATCCACTGCTGGTCCGTGCCAATCCGACTGATACAGCCACTGCTGCTACTGCTGCAACAACAACTACTGCTGCTGCTAGTGGTATCGGTCGTATGTCTGCAGAATTAATGGACATATACGCCCGCTCTGCCGATGCAGGTCTTCATCCGGGCTTGATCAGAGTCATGCACGATGGTAACCTCATATCTGGTAATACTACAATGGCTGATAGAGATGCACTGGATAGACTACGTATGCTGGTTGGAGGAGTTGGTATGGGTGGAGCTGGCGGTGGTGGCCTTGGGTTACCAGGAGGAGGAGGAATGATGGGAGCCCTGCCTCCAGGAGTGATGGGAGGAGAACCAGTAGGTGTAATTGGTGGTTTCAGATCTATTGGTAGGAGTCTTCAGATGAGAGGGGGAGGGGGAGGGTTCCTCAATCTTGGACAGAGGCCTGGAGAGTTTCTTAGCGGGAGACATTTTAGACTTCCCGGTGGAGCAGGAGGAGGAGCGGGACTTCTTGGTGGAGGAGGAGGCGGTAGTGGTGGTGGTGTGGGTGGTGGTATTGCAATGAACTGGGTAGATGGGGATACTGCTAATGCAGGTAATTATGCTGGGCTGGCTAGTACCATGGAGAGAGCTATGGCTGATGCATTATTTAGTACTGATAATAATAATAATAATGATAATAATAATAATAATAATGCTACTGGGGGGGATAATGGAGGTAATGCAGCTGATGTAGGAGGTGCTGCAACAGGAATGGGGTCGAGACATGCTGCACCAGCTGGTTATGTGCCTAGAGATGGTCTAGATGAAGAAGGAGAGGGGGAAGAAGATATGGATCATGATGATGATGAAGACAGAGAAGAAGTAGGAACGGATGCAGTAGTGGTTGGTGAAGAAGCTACCGCTCCAGCAGCTGAACAAGTGCCTGCTGCTCCACCAGCAACCACAACAGGCACTATCTCCCATAGATCATTGGCTCAAGCTTTATCATCAGCAATGGCAGAAACAACAGCGGGTTTTCAACCCCAAGAGCAACAACAACAACAAGATGAAGAAATGCGCGATGCTGAACCGCCACAGCAACAACAGCCAACCGAAGGAGTAGAACAAGCAGCAGCAGAGCCTATGCATCCTGATATCCTGAGAGCAGCAGCTTCTGCTGGTATTGACGCTGCCTTCTTGGAGGCACTTCCTCCTGATCTCAGAGCTGAAGTGTTGGCTAGTGCTGGAGTGGCAGTTCCTCCTCCTCGAGCTGCTGCTGGTGGTGGTGACGGTGGTGGTGGTGGTACTACTGCTGCAGCTGAGCCAGCTCCTGCTGCAAATGAAGGTGCTACTACTACGAATACTGCCGCAGCTGCTCGTACAACAGCTGAAGAGGGACAGCAAGCAACAGCTGCTGCACCACCACAAGAACAAGAGGATGATCGTCCAGATATTGATCCTGAGTTCCTAGCCGCCCTTCCTCCTGAATTACAAGCAGAAGTGATTGAACAAGCTCGACGTGAAAAGAGACTTGCAAGGGATAGGAGAGAAAGAGAGGCAGCCCAACTGCAGCAACAACAGCAGCAACAAGCTGCAGGTGATGGTGGTGGAGGTCCTGGAGCAGGTCCCTCTGCCGCTGCCCAACAACCACAACCTGGAGCTGCTGCTGCTGCTGCTGCTCCACATGAAATGGACTTTGCTTCAATTCTAGCTACATTCCCTCCTGAGATAAGAAGAGAGGCTCTAGCAGCTGCAACTGATGAACAGCTGGCCACTCTCCCTGCCTCCACTCAAGCTGAAGCCCGAGCTCTCAGAGAAAGGCTGATGCGAGAGGAAGAAGCAGGTGGTAGAGGCGGTGGAGGTGGTGGACGACTATTGCCTGGCTCCTTTAGAATTGCCATGGGGGGCAGAAGAGGATTTGAAGCAGGGGCAGGTATGGGTATGGATGCTATGTACCATCGCCACCCACCACCAGGTGTCCATCTCGACAGCGACGAGGACGACGAGGAGGATGAAGATGCTGAAGAGTATGAAGAAGCAAGAAATGCAGAGATGGCAGCAGTAGGAGCCACAATGCAAGCTGCAACAAGACGCGGTGCTATGGCAGTAGCTGCTGCTGGAGGTGCGCATCGTCATCCTTTGAGATTATTGAGGTATGATATTACAAATCGTCATGGACTCGCTCATGATCAACTTGCTGCTGTCGGTGGTGGTGGTGGTGGTGGTGGTACAAATTTCCTAGAAATGATGATGAATAATTATCATAGAAGAGGTGAACTTATACCGGTGTTTGGAATGTTAAATGATGGTGGTGGGGGTGGTGCTATGACTAATGGCAGGGGTGGTGGTGGTGACTTGGCTTCAGTAAGAGAGGAAGCAGCAGAAGGACAACACAACAAACCATCAGAACCGCCTCAGTTAATAGACAACCAAGGACTATTGACCCTAACAAGGCTAATGTCCCTCCTTAAAGATCAAAGCAGTAAGAGCTATATGAATAGGCTGTTTTACAACATGTGCAGCAATTCTCAGAGCAGAGATGCCTTGTTGAAAATACTGTTATCTGTCTTGAGAGCTCCTTTGAGCTCAGATGAAGCCTCTGCTAAACTGCCAATTGACAACAGCACAGGCGAGGGGAGTTCAGGGTTGCATGAGCTGGGTATTACCAAGGTAGATGAAGGTTCAGTGGTCCCAGCTCTGTTATCTCGTAGAGTCATGGATGCATTGTGGTCTCTGTGTAGATATCAACCTAAAGTATTGCCTAAAGCATTGGCAGTAATGGCAGTACCTCTCCCTGCTGCGCTGGCTAAGGAAATCAAGGAGGGAGAGAAGGAGAAGGAAGGACAACAGCAACAGCAACCAGTGAAGCAACAGCCTGAAAGAAGTGGTAGTAAGAATAAAGATAAAGGTAAAGAGGCAGCCACACCTCCTGTTCTTACTGCTGCTATGAAAGATGTAGCAGTGGTAGGCGGAGATGATGATATTGATAGTGAGGGTGGTGAAGCTAGTGGTAGTGGTGGTAGTAGTAGTAGCACTGGTGTTGAAGTGGTAATGGGCCTGCCTTCAAGAAGCTTATGTCGTAACTCCGAGCCTCACTTGATCCAAGCGTTGGAGCTGCTGACTCATTTGCTGAAACAGTTTGAAGATGAGGTTGCATCTGCCCTGGTGTTGAATCAAGAGAAGAAGCTCAGGGCTGAGAAGATGTCTGAGAGAATGAAAAGAAAGAAGAAGAAGCAAGAAGAGGCTGCTCAAAAAAAGAAGAAAGAGCAAGAAGACGAGAAAGAGGGAGATGAGAAAATGGAGGGTGTTGAAAAGGAGAAGACAGAAGGAGATGAAGAAGCTGATGGTGGTGCGCAGGGTACTGAACAAGGTAGTGCAGACCAACAAGCAGGTCCCAGCACCACCACTACAGCTGCTGCTATTGAAACCACGCCAATGCCAACTCCAGATGCAGCTGCAGGTCCAGTAACTCTCCACCCAATCCATCTCATCACCCCTGACGTCCCTGAAGTATTGAAAACTCTCCCTATCGATCTCATTCGTAGCCTCACTGGCCTTCTTGGAGAAGCCAAACTGAGTGACAAGTCGGTAAAACCAATCCGGGGTATCGTACAAGGCCTCAGTGTCATCCATCCTCCCTATTTTCAACCAATATTAGAACAACTATGCAGCATTCTAGCAGCAATGTCTACCCAAGTTAGAGAGAAGCTGGTCCCCGTAGGACAATATGCTGACGCAGACAACCTAGGCCCCTCATCAACCCTGCAAGGTCCAGCTGCAATCAGCAGTGTAATGCTCAGAGTGGCAGCATGTATGTGGGAGCTGGTTGGTCAGATGGTGGTGGAACATAAGAATAGAGGGCAGGAAGAAGAGGCTGCTGAGTGTAGGAGAGTCAGTCTGGCTGCAATTGATAAGCTGCAGTTGGATCAGCTGGAGCCATTGTGGAGCGTGCTGGGAGATGTATCCGGTAAAGTGGAGAAGTCCTTGAAGAGAGAAGCAAGGAAAAAGGCATTGAAACAGTCAGCAAAAGGGCAGGGGCAACAAACGCCTGCTGAAGCCAACATGGCTGCATTGAATGGTGGTGATGATAAGATCCTCCCTCCAGGAGCGTTGCAGCTACAAAAACTGATAGAATGCTTTGCAGTACTGACAGATGCTCAATTGATGGCAACTACTGGTAATCATGGTAATAATAACGCAACATTACCGGGATTTGGAGTTACCGATGGAATGATTGCTGCTACACCTTTGCCTACAGTGTCGTCTCAACAGCAATTGCAGCTGTTGCCGTCGGCATCGCAGCAGTTGAGTCGCGTTGCTCCTAGGAGCTCACAGTCCCCCACAAAAGTACCAGCTGTTGGTAGTGTGAATGTAGAAGGTGGTGCTGGTGATGCTAGTACAACAACAACAACTATTGCTGAATCAGCTCCATTCTTGAAGTTTGCAGAATCTCACCGCCGATTGATCAACGCTCTCGTTCGCAACAAACCAGAGCTCCTTCTCCACACACTCGCCCCTCTCCTCAAAGCCCCCCGTCTCCTTGACTTTGACAACAAACGAGCCATCTTCAGATCAAGAATCAAAGCAGAGCGAGCCAACACCTACTATCACGGTGGGGCTTCTCTCCGTCTCCAGGTCAGGAGGGACTATGTCTTCCAGGACTCGTTCAGGCAGTTGAGAGGCCAACCCAAGAAAGCTCTCCGTCACCGTCTGTCGGTGCAATTCATTGGAGAAGAAGGTGTAGATGCTGGAGGTCTAACCAGAGAGTGGTATTCATTAATGTCCAGGGAAATGTTTGATGCTAGAACTGGTTTGTTCCAACAAGTCCCTGAAGGCGGTACCACCTTCCAGCCAAATCCCCACTCTGCAATTCAAAACGATGAAGCCATGGGCACCAATCATCTTGATTTCTTCAAATTTGTCGGTCGAGTGGTAGGCAAAGCTCTCCATGATGGTCAACATATAGACGCCCACTTTACTAGATCCTTCTATAAACACATGCTTGGTCAGCCGCTAAATGTTGATGACATTGAAGCAGTGGATCCAGACCTTCATAAGAATCTAAAATGGATGTTGGAGAATGATATTACAGATGTATTAGATCTAGTCTTTGCGGAAGAAACTGACTATTTTGGGAAGAAGACAGTGGTGGAACTGGCTCCTGGTGGGTCATCTATTAAAGTGACTAATGAAAACAAGAGAGATTATGTGAATGCCCTGGCTCGTCATAAGATGACTAATGCAATTAGAGAGCAGATTGATGCATTCTTAGGAGGATTCTGGGATGTGATTCCCCGAGATTTGGTATCATTTTTCACTGATCATGAACTGGAGCTGCTCATCTGTGGTCTGCCTGAGATTGATGTGAATGATTTGAAGAGTAATACAGAGTATCATGGTCTGACTGCTGCTACACCAGTAGTACAGTGGTTCTGGGATGTAGTTAAAGAGCTGGGACCTCAAGATTTGGCTCTGCTGGTACAATTTGTCACTGGTACGAGTAAGGTTCCTCTGGAAGGGTTTAAAGCTCTGCAAGGAGTGCATGGGCCTCAAAAGTTCCAGATTCATCGTGCTTTTGGGGAAGGGGAGGGGAGGTTGCCCACTGCACATACGTGTTTTAATCAGTTGGATTTGCCAGATTATGATACGAAAGAGGTGTTGAGGGAGAGGTTGATGACAGCTATTCATGAAGGAAGAGAAGGATTTGGATTTGTATAGATTATAATGTAATGTTTTATGTGTAAAGAAATACAATAGAGGGGTTAGGTTTGATGTGTATAGCGAAACAAAAAGGGTGGGCTAGATGGATGCAATAAAACGTCAACCCGACATGGAGGCGGTGACATTGTGTTTAGCTTTTTCTTTCTTATACCCACCAGAAGCAATTTGTTATCCATTGCGGATCATCATGTCGAATTTTTGTATTTGGGTGTAGAGAGTGGGTGTTTGCTTTGAAATAATCAACAGCAAAGAAGAGGGACAGATGAGTTTCTTATCAGTGATCGGTTGGCAGAGAGATGTTAGATTATTAGGGGGTACATTACATAGATGCAGGGCGTACGATATGTCAAGGCTAGGGTTCCTACACCTCCAGGTCATCAACACCTCATCATTTAGACAAATCTCCTCATCGACCCAAGACAGCAACACCGCCCAGGCCAGCAGCCCCTTCCGCTGGTTCCTCTTCCTCTTCACCATCGGCACCACCATCTCCATCTCACCCTACATTGCCTCAAACATGATACAACATAATTTCAAACTCATGAGAGCCAAAGATCATCCTTTCATGGTGGAAACAGGTCTCGGTCGACTTGGCCTTTTGACCCGATTTTTCAAAACAGCTCGCCAAAAGGCTGTTGTAGATGCTGATGCAGTAGATCTTTTAATTGATATAGCCTCTTGTACTCAGTATGGTGATAAGATAAGGATGTCTGCTATTGAAATACTGGGAACTTTGGCTTTGGATGATAGCCAAGGAGGGGAGGATGTGAATGCTAAGGTGGCGAGGGAGCAAATCAAGGCGAATGAACGAGGTATGAAGATGCTGAGGGAGTGGAGTGATCGGGTTGACTTTGGAGTGGCAAAAGATCTGTTGTATAGGATAAATAAGAGGTAGGTAGATGCTAAGGGATGAAATGTATTTATTTGAATTGTGTAGTAGTTGGAAGGCAAGAGAGAGAGAGAGAGATGATGCTTGCCCGCCTCTTCACCTTTGAGGAGCTCTTGTCACTCACTTTGTATTCAAAATTATTACGGCCGTAATCGATATGCTAACATTATGTTGATGCAAGCTATTATGTGGTGACACTGTATAAGACACCAAATGCTCAGCAAGACGAGATATTCTATATAAAAATTGGAATCTGATTCAATGCACATCTTTCACACTGAATGCCTCTCATATAGAGACGCTATCTATCACAACGCAATCAAAACACCCTTATCAATCTATCGACATTCGGTCAATTTCAAGACACGAACCAAACGAATCCCAATTTCTACCACCCCCATTGCCACCGCTTCTTCTTCTCAACCCCTGGCCCCTACTAGCAAACCTCCTCCTCCTCCCCCCCTATTAGTCAAACCAGAAATCCTCGCACCAGCAGGCAACTACGACACCCTCAAAGCTGCAATAGAAGCAGGAGCTGATGCAATATATTTCGGAAGCTCAGCTTTCAATGCCAGAGCCAGAGCTACCAACTTCAATCTTGATGAGATCCCCAACCTCGTCCTATATTGCCATGATAGAGGTGTCAAATGCTACATTACCATCAACACCCTCATCTTCGACTCTGAACTTCCTGATGTTGAAGCTCTTGCCAGACAATGCGCCCTCGCTGGCGTTGACGCTGTCATTATTCAAGACATGGGCGCTGTAGAATTACTAAGGAGAGCTGCCCCTTCCCTTCCCCTCCATGCATCCACCCAGATGACCATTACCACGGCAGAAGCAGCTGAATTCGCCTTCAACCAAGGTATTGACAGAGTAGTCCTTGGTAGGGAACTGAGTATTAAAGAGATTGAAAAAGTGGCAGGGAACACTCGGTCAGAAGTGGAAGTATTCGTCCATGGCGCACTGTGTGTGTCTTATAGCGGCCAGTGTTTCAGCAGTGAAGCATGGGGAGGGAGGTCGGCTAATAGAGGGCAGTGTGCTCAGGCTTGTAGACTTCCTTATGGATTAGTTGTTGATGGTACATTAATGAATATCACTGATGATGATAATACTACTACTACTGATGTGTCGTATTTGTTGTCTCCACAAGACTTGGCAGGAGTGGAGCTGATACCTGACCTCATCAAAGCTGGAGTGCATTGCTTTAAGATAGAAGGGAGGTTGAAAGGTCCAGAATATGTGTCTATTACTACTGCAATGTATAGAAAAGCTGTAGATAAGGCTTGGGAGAGGCTTGGTAAAGAAGAAGGAGAGATGGGGAAGGAGAAGGAGAGTGAATCTTCCTCCTCTACATTATCATCATCTCCATTGCTATCGTCATCGGAATGGATGACCTTACGGCAAGTGTTTGCCAGAGGGCAAGATGCCGACCACCTAGGCCTCACCCCTGGCTTCCTACTGGGTCCCCAACATCAAAGTCTGGTGAGAGGAAGAGCACCAAGACATAGAGGGAATTATATGGGAAAGGTGGTACAAGTAGAAGCTAAAAGAAATAGAGTACTTGGGGAGATGGTGATAGGAGGGGAAGAGGGAGGGGGAGGTATAAAAAGAGGAGATGGGGTGGTGTTTGATGGTGGGAGGCCTGAGATGCAAGAAGAAGGAGGATCTGTTTATAATGTAGAAATAGTTAATGGTGGTACTGGTAGAGGTGGTGGTAGTAGCAGTAAGACAAGTAGGCAAAAGAAGAAGCAGCAGGAAGAGGAGGAGGAGAAACAACAATTAGGACAAATGGTATGGTTGGAGTTTGGAAGAGAAAAGAGGCTCAATCTCAACATGGTACAGCCGGGTCACTTGATTTGGAAGACAAGTGATCAACAATTACTTTCCGACATTAGATCCCGGTACTTGAATAAATCGTCAAAAGATGCTCGAAGGCTGCCAGTCAAAGTGACAGTGAGCGGCGGTATCGGTGAGCAGCTAAAGGTATGTATTGAAGATGAAGATGGTAATATCGGTACTGGAAGCTCGGTTGCTAAGATGGAAGCAGCTCAACAGAGACCATTGACTGGGGATGATGTGAAAAAGGCAGTCGGTATTCACCTTGGTGGTGGAGGTGAAAGTTCACTTATTATTGCTGATATGAATATGAGTCTACTAACTAATAGTAGTAATGATGATGTTGGTGTCTTTCTACCTGCAGCTGAGATTAAAGAAGCAAGAAGACGCGCAGTTGAAGCTTTCCTTGAACAAAGAAGAAGATCAAGAGCAGCTGTCAACCTTCCTTCTCTACCGATATTGCCAAAGTTACTCCAGGAACTCCAGCTGCGTAATGACAATTACCACTCTACTAATATTACTAAAAATCAACATGGGCTGAGATTGAGAGTATTATGTAGATCCAAGGCCCAGGTAGATGCAGCAGTGAAGATTCCCTGGGTAAATGAAATCATGGTAGATTTCCTAGAAGTACATGGTCTGAAAGAAGCCTGTGCCACAGTCAAGGCGGCAGCAGCAGAAAATGCAGGAGAAGGAAAGAGATTGATAGTGTGTACACCTAGGATATTGAAACCAGGAGAACATCGATTGCCGATGTTTTACTTGAGATTGCAAGCTGATGCGTTGTTGGTGAGAGGTACTGGGTTTCTACAGCAATTGTTGTTGTTGGGGGGCCCTGGTGCTGTGGTACCTGACCTGACACCTATAATTGTACCACCACCATTAGAAAGAGAAGGAATAGATAAAGGTACTACTAATAATAATAATACTATAAGTACAACAACTCCCATTTCTTCCAATACCGTGACTATACCTGAAATAGAGGGAGACTTCAGTCTGAATGCCTCCAACATTCTCGCAGTTGACCTCCTATTAAATAATGGCCTATCATGCCTGGCTCCAACTCATGATTGCAACAGTCTCCAACTCCAAGGCCTTGCTCAAGGCCTCAAAAATAATAGTAGTAATGATAATAGTGATAACAATGATAGATCCAAGTTGTTGGAAGTGATTCTACATCATCATCTCCCTATATTCTACACAGAACATTGTGTATTCGCCAGAACCTTATCCACTGGTAATAGCTACTTAGACTGCGGCCGACCATGTGAGAGCCATACTGTCCACCTGAAAGACACTTCCACTGGCAAGGATCACTTGCTGCTAGCAGATGAGGGGTGTAGGAATACACTATTGAATGCAGAGGCTCAGAGTGGGTTGCCCTACCTCCCAGAATTGGTAGAGGCTGGGTACAGGGTGTTTAGGATTGAGTTGGTAGATGAGCCAGCAGAGGCTGTGAGACCTTTGTTGGAAGGGTATAAGAAGGCATTGGACATTATTATGAGGAAGAATAATAATAATAATAGTAATAATAATAATAATAGTAGGAAGGAGTGGATGAATGGTCGTCATCAAAAAGAGTTGTGGAATGCACTACATAAGATGCCTAATGCTAATGGAGATAGTCAAGGAGTAGGTGTTGGATCTTTGAAGCCTGTAGTAGAGAGGGAGAGGAAGGAAATGAAACCAACTGCTGCATCTATGAAGGAGAAGAAGAGGAGGAAAGAGGTGAGATAGAGGAGAGAGAGGAGGAGCTGTAAAGAAGCTGACAATATTGAAACATAATAATAAACCTTTTGCCCTCCTGAACCAGTTCCTTTTTCTTATAACAAGATATTCAACAGCATAACAATGAATGTTAATCGTAAAATTGAAGTCAACCCTACTTCAGTAGAAGCTCAGGAATTAAGAGAGACAGGTATGAAGCCTTTTTACCCCAGTAACAAGGCATCAGAAGCACTTCCACAGCAGCCAAATGTACCCAACCCATTGTTGGCATCTGCAGCAGCTGGAGATGATGAACAGGTGTTGAAGCAAACTTCTGATATCTTGATGGATAAGAAAAGGGAGGAGGAAGAGCAGGAAAGAGAAGAAGAACAAGAAGGAGGAGGAGGAGGAGTCGAGAGAGAAAGGGAAGAGCCTTCAACACCACCATCGTCAACTGCAGTTATTCCTACTACTGCTACAGTACAGAAAGTGGGTGGTTATATCAAGGATAAAACAGCTCCAGTTCTTGATTTCAGTAAGGATGCTGTGTATGATGTGTTCGTAATCGTGAAAGAGACAGCCAGAAGGACAGGAGTGGCTACGATTGAAGGGGTGGAGGCTATGCCTGGGTGGTTGAAATCAGTGGTTCAGAGAATGGTGTCTTCTGCATCTCATAAGATCGGAGGTGTGCTGGCAGTGGGTGGAGAGCGTGTGCGTATGTGGGGAGAGGGTCTGAAGGGAAGCGAGTTAGAGGGAGGGGAGAAAAGATTAGACATGAGGGAGGCTCAGGCGGCGGGATTGTGATGAAAGGTATAAGAGTTTCAATAGGCAACCCAATGTCGTCATTTCAATGTTGGCTTTTATAAAACTAAATTTTGAGTAGAAATTAGCTTCAGTTCTTCAGAGAATCGACACTGAACAAACAATTAAAGCAATTATAGATCTTATCTTGCGACAATGAGCGAAAACGACAACCTGTCGAATGTGAGTTTGTGTAATTCATCTCCAGATCGGCAGTCTCCGTCACATTATCTCCGCATATGCTTTAGTTGGTTTAGTTTTCTCTCAAATGCCTGATCTGTCTCCCGCTCGTTCACTCACACATCCCTTTCCTCCCTTTTTCCCTCCCTCCACTTCCACAGACTGATCCTTTCACACTGCCAGCATACATCATGCAGCAGCAGCACATCAAAGCCCCAGGATCTAGAGGCAGTCTCTCCATGCTCATCAACGCCATTTGCGTCGGATGCAAATTCGTCTCTACTTCTGTCCGCCGTGCCGGCCTCGCCGACAATCAAGTCCTCGGTGCAGCCGGCTCCTCCAACGTGCAAGGTGAAGACCAAAAGAAACTAGACATCATCTCCAATGAAGTGTTTAAGAATGTTCTCATCAGGAGTGGTCAATGCTGCCTTCTCGTCACTGAAGAAGAAGACGAGCCGATTACCATCCCTGAGAAAAACAGAGGTGATTATGCCGTCGTTTTTGACCCTCTCGACGGATCTTCCAATATTGATTGTGGTGTTTCAGTTGGCACTATCTTTGGCATATATAAACTCAAAAAAGACTCCCCTACGTTGACTACTGATATCCTCAATAGACCTGGCAAAGATATGGTTGCAGCTGGCTATTGCATGTATGGATCCATGTCCTACCTGATGATAACCCTAGGCCATGGCGTCGCTGGGTTCACTCTAGACCCCTCCCTTGGAGAATTCGTCCTCACCCACCCCACCGTCACAGTAGGCAAGTCCCGTATCTACTCAGTCAACGAAGGCAACGCCGCCAATTGGCATCCCGCCCCTACCCAATTCGTAGACCAATGCAAAAACCCCGCCGACGGGAAGAGCGGTTGGAGTCTGAGATATGTGGGATCCATGGTTGCTGATGTCCATCGTACATTGTTGTATGGTGGAGTGTTCATGTATGCAGCAGATAAGAAGAATCCAAAAGGGAAACTGAGGATGTTGTATGAATGTTATCCAATGGCAATGTTAATGGAGCAGGCGGGTGGTAAGGCCAGTGATGGGAAGATCAGGACGTTGGATACTCTGCCTGACGGGTATCATTCTAGGGCGCCTATATACCTTGGTACTACAGAGTATGTGGAGCAGATTGAGGAGCTTTATAGGCAACATGCATAAGAGAAAGAAGGGGGGGGGGGGAGGGGGAAAAAGGGAGAGAAGAAGGGAAGGGGAGGGAGAAGGGGGATGGCTGGTTTTACTAATTGAAAATTAAAAACAGCATCAACAATAACAACGAGGATGACAAAGATGTGTGTAACATGATGCTACTGGTTGCATTGCATTACATTAGTTTACCAAACTGACGGTACACTTTCATCACATTACGTATAGTCAATGATATCCTCTGTCCTGGCTCTCTACCACTATTATTACTGTTATCATCTACCTCCTCTCCTCTTCCTTTTCTGGGTATTGTATCACCAACCTTCACCCCGGGGGGAATGTTCACTACTGTATTGCCTATGAATTCTTCTTCTACTGGCTCTATACCATGAAGACAGTTGGTATATGCATCATCTTTGAATATGAATAGACTAAGGGGGGGGAGGAACACTGAAGCTAGTGACCTTGATGATGATGATGGATTTGATGATGGTTCGTTGGTTTCTTTATGTATATTATTAGAGATTGAGTAGAATCGGATGATGGTAGGGGCACCTAGGGATAGTATGACAACAAAAGGGTAGTAGACAGGACCGTCCATATGGGGAAAGATGCCTTCTCCTGGTAGATAGCTGTTGATGAGGCAGTGGTTTGGTGGGTGAGCGGCAGGGTCGGGGAACAGGGGGAAAATCTTGCGATTGATCAGACCACCCAACCAATTTGGGAATTTAGTGGGAATAATACCACCTTTAACTACTGTACCACCGTGGTTTTGGAGGTTTCTGCCCGACAATACAGTCCATTTCTGTTTTTGAGCCAGGATTTCATGGATTAAATGATCAGACTCCTCTTTAGAGACAAAGTTTTCTATTAAATACAAACTGTGTAGATTGGATTGGAGTCTGTATTCTTCCATAGAGTTGATTAATTAGGGTACATTGAGCATGAAGCAGATTTCATATGTTTTCTTTTGTATCATCATTGTGTCCAAGTCCGACCTCAGCCTCTCTTACTTCCAACTCCTCACATCATCAACTTGACACGCAACCTTCAAAAAACTTATCACATACATCATCCAAATGTAGATCCATTATACCCAAAATCACTAGCAGCAACATCACTAAACTTAATATAGAACCTATCAGCAGGCACACCAATATGGTCAGCTACTACTTTACTCACTGCAGCTGAGATGGTCTTGTTCTTGGCACCTCCCAATGCTCCGATACTGATGATTTCAGCATATGCACATGGCTCTTGAGTACCTGCATACGACATGGGTTTGCCTGCGTTGATACTGACCATGACATATCTCTCTGGTTTGCCAATTGAGCTGGCAACAGTTTGTGAAAGAGCGGAGACAAAGTCAGAGCCGGAAACTTTGTCGGTGGGCACTGTATGGGTGAGATAGATGAATGAATGGATGGTTGAAGGTATTGATGTTAGAGATTGATGATTAATGAGATGGATACAGCTGGTTGTGAGTTGGATAGAAAGACTTACCGTTGGTGATGATATTGAGAGTCGGCATCTAATCTCTGGTAGATTGAAGGCGGGTGTCCTCCTCTGTTGTTGGAACAAAGTTCACACTTGATGCAAGCAATCAATTGTCTTTAAATGGATCTAAAACTAAAGTCTTTTCGGTTGGGTTGATTTGGACCTCCCATCGGTGGCAAAGAAGCTGTCGGGAAGAAGAAACAGCTTTGGCAGGGGGTGCTGGCTTTGGAAACCACATATAACACCATTTTTTTCCCCAAAAACTCCAAAAAACTCTAGATTCTTATCAACATAAGATCCAATAGGAATAAGAAAATCAGCAATATGAATTATTACAGTACCACGGTCGTTTCCTTCCTCCTCCTTATTCTGGCCACTGGGCAGTCTGCATTTGCCGACACAACCCTCAATCCAGGCCTTCCTCCCTCAGCCAAAGCAACTGGCCTCGCCCCTCAATTCATACAAACTGCAGCAGTCACCCAAACCCAAGAAAAGTACTCCTGGTCCTCTGCTGATCTACTGGCCTTCCTCATCAACGGAGAGTGCCTTGAAGCTCGTTTTGATAGTTATGGTGCCTTTGGTGATGATATGCATCCAGTGTTAGTAGGCGATTCACCCACGCCAAAGGGAGCCAAGAAGGGCAATTTAAGCCCAGAAATCAGAGAATACGTTGCAGAAGTAGCTAGAGATGAAGTTGGTCATGTCAGAATCATTAGAGAGGCACTTGGAGCAGATGCGCCCGACTGTCCCCCAGTTGATTTCACTGCCTTTGAGAGGTTCTTCAACATCGCCTTTAACACTGATGGCATACAATTTGATCCATTCAAGAATGATTTAAATTTTGTGCTGTCTATGTTTGCACTTGAAGAGCTGGGTGCTACTGGAGACCAGGGAGTTGCATTGTTTGGTGCCTATAATCTAGGAGCTGGCTTAAAGGACAGCAACCTCACTCACGTTGCTATTGCTGCTGGCCTAGCTGGATCAGCTGGCTATCAAAGCGCAGCAGACAGGTACATTCTATGGGAAAGACGGAATGAAAAGATCCCCGAATTTGATGTTACAGTTGAAGAAGCGTTTGAAAAAGTGTCTCAACTCCGTCAGAAGTGGACTGGCGATGTGATTATTGACCAGAAGCTCACCGACGTCCTTGGACCCAACATTATCCCAACTGATGGAAACGGAGTGAGTTTGGCTCGCACCCCTCAGCAAGTTTTAAACTTCCTCACATTTGGTAGCTCCAACGGTGAAGGAGGCTTCTTGCCACAAGGGCCTAATGGTAAAATCAAGCACACCAGGCCATTGAATCCAGATGTTCCTGCATCATTGATTGACGCCAACAATGCTGCATATGTGGTGGTGAGCAGTCAAGATGAGATTACTGATCCAATGGAGCCAGCTGTCAGCACTAGTGGGGTGTCCGGTTTTATGAGAAATTTGTGGGGGTTGCCTACCCAGGTAAAAAATAAGATAGCAAGTGAGTTGTAAAGAGTTGTAAGTAGTAATATGAGAAAGGAGGGAGTTGATGATGATGATGATGATGTGACTCTCTTTTGAAAACACGTAATACATGTGTGTAGATCTGTATACTGGGTAAATAGATAGAGCCAATCTTACATGTGTTTGTCCTTTGGATTGTTTTAGTTTTCCAACACCAACTTTAAGATATCAGTCGGTGTGATTACACCCACAGCAACTCCTTCATCATTCACTACATACACTCTGTGTTTCCTCTCTTCCACCATCATCACCACTACATCTTTCAAAGGAGTCCCCTCTCTACATGCTACCAATGGCACCCCCTTCTTCTCCACCAGCCAACTCCCCAACCCTTCTGCTTCAGTTGGATACTTGCCCAATAATACATTTTCCCAATCAAGACCTGTACTTGTACTGAGACTGGGGTGTGTAAATAATAGGAACACGGCTACTGGTAATGCCAAGGCACCATACCTATCCGCAGTGATGCCCCTCAAATCTGATACACTCAGATTGCCACATAGCTTCCCTGTTGCAGGATCTACTACTGCTAGACCAGATAAGCCTTGCTGCTGCATCATCGAAAAGGCGGTGAGAGTGGGGACGTCACAGTGCACTTGACACACTCTTCCTTTTGCCATGCTAGGCAAGTAGTCCTTCCATTCTCCCACTGACCTCTTCCATCCTTCATCTACATCATCATCATCATCATCAACATCATTATCCCTTCCTTCCTCTTCCTCCCCTCCTTTAATAATAGCATGAGTGACAAAGTAACGAAGAATATCCATCTGACTAATGATATCTTGGACTCTCCATTCAGGAATGGGACCGTCAGCAGTCTGTTCTCCGGGCACTACGTCAAATACGGCTATTCTATGATGAACTCTTGATACGTGGTCTAGCTTTGAAGATGGTGGTGGTGATGTTGGTGATGGTATAGTGGTGGTATTGTTTTGGACTCTGAAGCCATCTTTGATGAGAGAGAGGACAGTGGACTTGACGTCGCCACGATACCACATCTCGGCATTGTGAAGAAGATGGTGAATCTTGGTGCTGGAATATGTGAGGCCGAGGCTTTGAAGCTCTGCCATGGTGATTTTGTGATGATGTTGAAGGAATTCTTCTTGATTGAGTTCTGAATAGTTGGCAGACAGCCGGTCTAGGAAGCCTTTGAGGAGGTCTGCTACGTCGATAAGGCCACAGTAGTCGGAGGAAGTAGAGTCGATGACGGGGGAAGAGAGAAGGTTGTACGTGGCAAATTCCTTGAGGACTTCGGCAACAGTGCTTTGAGTGGTGACTTTGATGACTTGTCTTGGCTTGGGTGGTGAGTCTATTGTGAGTATCTTTTGCTGTGAATCACAGAGAAAATCTCTGATCGTTTTATTAAGGAGCTGGTCGTGCGTTTGTTTGAACATTGTGTTAGCTTGGGGGGGGCGTGTGATTGTTCAGAAACAGCTTGGTACCTCTCACTTGGTATAATACTGTGGATTACGTGGGGTTTTGTCCACTGCTTTTATTCCACTGCTCGCCCACATGCCACCTCTGGTCAAACACCTGAGCAAATATAACACCTGATGGAAGAAGGAGGTCCAAATGGTAATGATGATGGACTACCAAAACAGAGTACTGGGTTCATTGAATGGTAAACAACCTCATCAAATTTCAGTGACAAGTGATTGGGCTGTATACAATTGAGCAGTTGAGAGCATGACTGGTTGTGACCAGAGACACTGACGAAATGGAGCGGGGAACTAGCAAAAACTATGTAAAGAAGATCCGAGACCTTTTCGAAGCCAGATCAATTCATTGGATTTGTACCAATACACAACGAGCAATCACTCATTCATCCTTCATTGCTGAAAGACGCCACAAGTATTTAAATTCTCATCGAGCAATTCCGAAGAAATAAGTAAATAGCAATCCTATGTCTGGTAAAGCTCAAGACAAGCACGCCACTGATAGGCAAGATAAGACAGGCCATGCTCATGAAGGTGCAAAGAAGGGTGGGGCAGGCAAGGCCAATTGGGGTGTCGCTGACCAACAAGAGGAAGAGGCCGTCCAACAGGTTGTCGACGACCTTAAGAAGGAAGGAGAGTAGTAGAGAGAAAAGACGTTATTTACAGCTCAATATTGCTATGTATAGGTGTTCAGATTTCTCACACAAGTGTAACTGATATAAAAGTATAACATGCCAAGCAAAGAAACAATCACTCTTACACACACACATAGAAACATCACTCTCTCAAAAACCAGTCATCGTCGTCCATCTTCCCCATAGCTTCCCTACCTAATTTCGCTATTTTCTCTTAATCATAATATCATGAAACCCCTGCTTTAATACTTCTTTTTCCTAGAATATAATGACGACTTTAAACCCGTTTCCAACAGATAGAGAGAGCAGGCAGTTCCATCCTACTACTGCCACCAAAATTAGCAACCCACCGCCAGTGGAAACTGCTCATGGCATGAACGTCTCTCCCTCCCCCCACCAACACCAACATCATGTAGAACAACAACCCCACCCCTATCTTGAAAGCAAGACTCTCAAACAAGCTGTCCTCTCCTCACCACAAGTAGATGCGAGTCTCCAGGCTGAACAAGAACTCAATACCATCACCATCCCTGAAACTTCACAGGCAGAGGCAGAAGGAGGAGAGGCATTGAAAGGAGAACAAAAACAAGCAATATTAACAGAGAAAGAGCTCCTTAGTGAAGACGCACTAGCTTCAACAACTCTTCCCCCCTTACACACCCAACCATCCCCAGTAGCAGAGATAGATCTTAGCATGAATATCGTCACCAACAAGATGCATCCTCTGTATACAGCAGCCAAGGATTTTATCACCTTTATCACTGCTCATGTGTACATTGTCTTGGGAGTGTTGCTCACAGCTTGGCCAGCATGGAAGTTGCTGTATCGGGGCGCTACTGCATTATTTCAAGACTTTGCTCCCATCTTGCTGATGAGTGGCTTTATTGCTGGTGCAGCTACTGTTCTGGGTTACTTGTTGTACCGCAGTCCGTTGGACGAGGTGTCGTTGGCTCAAGCAGACGAGTCATCTGCTGTTGCAGGAAGGACATCAATGGCTGCAGAAGGGGGAGGTGGACGTGGAGGAGGAGTCGAAGGTGATGAATCAACATTGATGGGCCATTCTGAGCCAGTGAGTGGAGCCAGTATTGAAGACTTGATTACACCAAAACCCAAGAAAGGAGAAGGAGGAGAGGAAGAACATCATGGGATCTATGAAAAAGTATTGGAGTTTCTCGACCCAGGTAAAGAAATGGTCGGTGATGTCATCATGGAAGAGGAAGAGGAGGGAAAAGCAGAGAGAGGGGAGAATGCTCTCGGTACAAGTAATGATGATAATAATAGTGGGTATCAAAGTGATAGTGATGTTCCTGGTGTGGTACTTCAAGGTGTCCATCATAAATAGGGTTGTCAATATCAATATGTTATGTAGATGTTTTCTTCTCAAGGCTACTCTTCTATCTCCTTTCGAAGATGGAAGCTCTGATGACACGCCAAGGGCCTCGTTTGAAGTCGTTGGGGAGTGATTTTCTTCCCACTTAAAGAGGTGGGGATCGAAGAAGTAGAGATCAAATATTACTTTAATGTCATTATCAAGCGAAAACCCTTGATTCCACTGCTAATTCTTCGCCCATGGAACTGTTCAAAAAGGGTAGATCATTATTATCCTTCCCAGGCGCTTTTATTTGATTGATTCCCATTAAATCCCCTGATTTATTAATGGCATCTCTGGTAGCTGCTTCATTCATATGGTACACAAGTGGCAGAATTGCTTCACGATTGGGCCTCCCTCTCATCACCGGCTACATCTCCGCCGGAATCCTCACCGGCCCCTTTGTCTCCAACCTCCTCTCCAAAGACACCCTCCTCGGCCTCATCCCTCTGGAACAAGCCTGCCTCTCCCTCATAGCCCTAGCAGCTGGTGCTGAACTCCAAACCTCAGAACTAAAACGCATTAAATCCCAAGTCATTGCCCTCACACTGAGCATCAGCATATGCAGCTGGCTTGTCGTCTGGGTGGCGGCCATTCAACTCATCCCTCTCCTTGGTTCCCTGGAACGTTCCCTCTCCGCCTCATCCACCCTGACCTTTGCCTCTCTCATTGCAACATTATCCATAGCAAGATCTCCTGCTTCTGCAATAGCAGTCATCAAGGAAGTCGGTGCAAGGGGACCCTTTACATCTCTCGTCATGTCAGTTGTGGTCGCAAAAGATGTGCTTGTGTTTATTGCATTTGCACTCAATATGGAAGTAGCCAGGGCTCTGCAACACACACAGGAGGGAGGAGAGTCCTCATTTGGGCTGTTTACTGTATTAAAGCAATTGTTAATTAGCGTTACATGTTCAGCCATCCTAGGAATGAGTGCTGGCTGCGTGTTGTGTATAATTTTAGAACAACCATGGATAGGAAATACTACTAATAGTAATAGTAGTAAATATAACAGTAAGAAGCTTATTATTTCATTATTATGTTTATTCATTTCAGTATCTACCTTCTTCATGGCAGAAGTCCTCCACATAGAACCCCTCCTCGCCTGCGTCACCATGGGCGTCATCACCGCCAACTACGGCACCGACGACCCGGACGCCAAGGCAGCCGCTGCTATGGGCATCTCCACCCTCATGCCCTACCTCAACACCATCTTCTTTGGTCTGGTTGGTGCCTCTATTAAAATAGAATCAGTAGGTAGTTTCCTATGGGCAGCAGCCTGGATATACACAGCCAGGTTGGTTGGTATCTGGGTGGGGTGCTGGAGTGGGGGGTGGATGAGTGGTACTGCACCTAGGGTACTACGTCAACGATTATGGCAAGGGATGGTGACTCAGGCGGGGATTGCCCTGGGTCTAGGGAAGATTGTTGCTTCCAGATTTGGGGATAGTTGGGGAGGGGATTTTGGGGCGTTGGCTGCTGGAGTGGTGGTGGCAAATTTGTTGACTGGGCCTCCGTTGTTTAGGGCGGCAATTGTGTCGTTGGGAGAAAATACTGGTACTACTGATGGTGGTGGTGATTTGCCTTTAAGTAGAAGTGATGCTTCTTTGTATGATGGTAATAATAATGATAATGGTCAACATAGTGGGAGGAGGAGTGGTGGTCAAGTGAAATTGATTCCTGTGATAAATGAAGTTCTGTTATAATATTTAATTTAATATTCTATATCATCTTTGACCCTTGACTGTAACTGTATTTACACGGTACACTTATAAAAGGGACATTACTATATTTAGAATGCAGTCCAGTCACTTTTTCCTGCTGCAGCTTGTTCCTCAGTTTCTTCCCCTTTTCCTACTTCTTCTTCTTCAGCTGCTGCCGCCGCTGCTGCTGCAGATAGCTCCTGAGTGCTGCCAAATGCACCATCTTTATCAGGTAGCTCTCCTTTTCCTTCATTTTCCTCCTCTGCATTGCTTTCTTCTTCTTTAGATTCCTCTACTACTACTCCTATGTCAGTTGCTTCTTCTTCTTCAGCCTTTTTCTCCTCGTCTACTACCTCTTCTTCCTTTGCCTCTTCTTCCACCGCTACGTCCTCTTCCTCCTTACCTTTCTCTTTTACTTCGTCCTCCGCTGCTTCCTTTCCATCATCTCCCTCTCCCTTTTCTTCTTCTTCTTCACCATCAGTTGCATCATCCACACCAGTCTTTTCATACACGGGATTCTCATATACCTCCTTTTCACCATCGCCATCTCCATTCTCTTCTACTCCTTCTCCTTCTTTCTCCTTCTCTCCTTCAACAGCAGCAGCAGCAGCAGCAGCAGCAGCATCCTCAGCAGCAGCTGCTGCCAATGACGGACTAGTGTATGTAGTCAATCTATTATCAGGAGGCAGTGCACTGACTATTCTAAACCCATCATCTTTAAAATCAGCCCAATCTCCAGCATTTACAATACCGAGATCGTCATATTTGAATGGAGAAGCTTGGCGTTTAATACTAGCAATAGCTTCAGCAGGCAGAGGGACCATGGCAACCTTGGCAGCATCATATAGCTTGTTGTATAACGCAGCAGTTTTAGCTAGGATGGAAGTTAAGGCTGCCTTGTCATTCTTGATGTCTACTGTTTTAGCTGTGGTTTCTACAGAAATAAGCTGAGTTTCAGCAGCTGTAACTGCTTCTTTCAAAGAGGACAGAGAAGCTTGGATGGCTTCTTTATGACGTTCAACTGCTGCTGCTTGTAACACAAGAGTTTCTTTTTTAATGGTCAATTCTGATACCTGTTTTCTCAACAATTCTGCTTCTGCTGCTTCTTTTTGTTCCTTCTCTGGATCGGCTTCTTCTAGTGCTGCCACTGCTGCTTTCAAGTTGTCTAAATTTGTAGAGAGAGCAGAGCGTTCCTCTTGTCGTGCTTTCAATTGCTCTAACAAAGGACCGCATTCAGCATGAGCAACGGAATATTGAGCATAGGCAGCATCATAATCTGCTTCGATACCGTTAGCTTCTGCAGCTTCCAGTTCCAGTCGTTGCTGGATTTCCACTGTTGCTCTTTGGACCTTGGACTCAGCCACTCTGAGCTCAGCAAGAGCATTGGTGAAAAAGGCTCTTTTAGCTTCAGCAGCTAGACGCTCTTCCTCCAACTTCTTCTGCTCTTTCTCTGCTCTAATTGCTGCTTGACGTTCTGCTTCCAATCGAGCAGCATCCGCTGCAGCTAAATCAGACACTGCTGATGGCGCAAACACTGGAATGACTGATGCAGTAGCTGCTGCAACTTGTTGCTGATGTTGTTGTTTGGTCAATGTAGCATCATAAGATGCTTTAGGCACTAGTTCAGGAGCTTGCATTGAAGCTGAAGAGTAAATATCTCCTTGTTGACCAGCAGCATCTGCTGCAAGGTTGACTGTACCCGATACAGGGGGAAACTGCCCAGCAGGCAAAGCATTAGGAAGGGGAATACCCTTTTTAGCACAGTCTATGAGATATGTCGCCTGTATAAACTGATGACCACTCAGGGATCCTGCATCTCCTGCCACTACTGACCAAATGTGACGTAGGGCATCTTTATAGAGCCCACTCTGCATGAAGGCTCCAAAGCAATCTGTACCTTGAACATAGCCATCTCTGTCGGTATCGAGTTGACTGAAAGCAGTTTGGTAGGCTGTAGCTTGCTCTGGAGTAAGTGGAGGCCAGGATGTTGTTGCTGTTGGTGCAACTGGTATTGTAAATGATGATGATGGAGGTGGCGCAGGTCTGGATGGGGGTACTCGTGGTTGTTGTTGTTGTTGGGGTGGTGGAGGAGGTGGTGGAGGTGGTGGTATGGAAGGGGCCAAAGCGAGAGGAAGTGGAAGACCATCGAGTATAGGAGGAGGGATAGGACCTCCCAAGCCATTAATAACCTTCAAAGCAGACTGATCATCGAATATACCATTGTTTCTCTGCGCCATGGAGACGAGTTTCATGGCAGTGTAAAATTCACGTTTGTTGAGGGAAGGGCGGTCTCCAGCGACATATTGCCAGACTTTGAAGAGGGTTGGGTTTTGAGGAAGACCTGAACGGAGGAAGAATTGCACCGCTTCTCCGCCAGTGATGACTCCATCGCGATCGCTATCTGCTATTTGAAACCATTGGTTATATAGTCTGCAAGAAAGAGGGAGGGAAAGAAGGTGAGAGATAGGTGATCAGAAAAAGGAAAATGGTGTGAATAGAATAACACGTGTGTGATGATCACTGATACTTACTCTATTTCTCCAGGTGACTCAGACATGATGTTAACTTGTCTAATATTTCCTTGATACTCTCAGTTAATAAACAGAGTGGTTGGGTGATGAGAACAGCAAATGGAAGTGATCGTGAGTGCAAAAATCGTCCAGACGACTTGATCTATCGTTGGAACACACTCCTTGGACTCTCCTCTATTGATGTTTTGCAAGGAAATGATGTGTGCTCTCTCATTTCGTTCATTTTCATGTGTGTCACTGGAAAGGAGAGAGGAGAACCAGGTCTTAAGTCCTCCCTCATTCTCCAATGGCACTATTCCTACACTGTAAAATTCAAACTACAGATTCGTAGGGGCATATTATACCGATGGTAGCTCCCAAAGTGACAGAGCCTCCCAAGGAGGATGCTAAAAAGACCACTGATGGATCACCATCCAAGAATAAGAAGGAAGAGGTGAGTAAACGTGCTTTAAATAACCAATGCTCTGTACATATGCCTATTCACGTGCCTTTGAATTCGAACGAGTCATCAGAAGTGCCGCCAATCACTAAAAAGACTTTGATCACCTACAAGAAAAATGCCCCCCCTTCCCTATTGCAGAAGGAGGAAGAGTTGTCTGAAGAAGATCAGCAGCTCAAAGAAAACCTCGAGCTCATGGTAGAACGTGCACAAGATCCAGACCCAGGTGTTCAAAAGCTCGCCATTGAGTCGGTAGCCAACGAGATCAGATCAGCAACCAGCTCCATGACCTCCGTCCCCAAACCACTCAAATTCCTCCACCCCCACTATGCCACCCTGAAGGCTACATGCGACGCTCTCCCTCAGTCATCTCCCAACCTCCCAGCCCTCGCTGACGTCATTTCCGTCTTGGGCATGACATCTTCAATCGGCAGCGAGCGCGACACTCTGAAATATAAGCTCCTTGGTGCCAAGGAGGATGTCTCTAGATGGGGGCACGAATACGTCCGCCACCTGGCAGCTGAAATCGGTGAAGAATATGAAATTCGCAAGGAAGAAGAAGGCCAGCCTATTGACGATTTGATGAGCTTGGTCAAACAAATTGTCCCATATAACATGACTCACAATGCTGAACCAGAGGCCGTAGATCTACTGTTGGAGGTGGATGCTATTGATCTACTGCAACAACATGTGGACATAAACAATGCACCACGCACTGCTTTGTATCTTAGTGGATGTGCAGCGTATTTGCCAGAACCAGAAGACTCTGCAGTCTTGCGTGCTGCGTATGCTGTGTATAGAAAAGTGAACCGATGGTCTGATGCCCTCCGTACGGCTCTGCGCTCTGGAGACAAGGAACTGGCAGTAGAAACCTTTGCGGCCTGCTCAGATAAGTTGGAGAAACGCCAGTTAGCTTATATCATGGCAGCATTTGGATTGGTGCCTAATTTGGAGGAAGGACCAACGGCTGTTGAAGATGATGACGAGCGGGAGAAGCTTCAATCTATTCTTTTCAACTCCAAGTTGTCAGAGCACTTCTTGGCTCTTGCAAGAGACTTGGATGTTATGGAAGCTAAGACTCCAGAGGATGTATATAAATCTCACCTGGTAGATGGTAGAGCTCCTGCTGGGCCTGCTCTAGACTCTGCTCGTGCTAATCTGGCTGCTACCTTTGTCAACGCCTTTGTCAATGCTGGCTTTGGTCAGGATAAGCTGGTCACGGCTCCCTCCTCTTCAACTGGAGAAGAAGGCAATGATGTTGCAGCAGCTGCAGGTGGATCAGAGGCAGTTCATTGGGTGTTTAAGAACAAAGATCACGGAAAGATGTCTGCTGCAGCTTCACTGGGGATGGTTCTGCTGTGGGACGTAGAAGGCGGCCTCCCCCAAATTGACCGCTTCCTGTATGCCACAGACCAAAACGTCGTTGCAGGAGCCTTGCTGGCAGTGGGTATCGTCAATAGCAACGTTGTTGATGAAGTAGATCCAGCGTATGCCATTTTATCTGAGTATGTTGAGAAGAATGAACCAACTACCAAGATTGGAGCAATGCTGGGGCTGGGGCTGGCATATGCTGGGCGCGAAAAGGCAGAGGTTGCAGAACACTTGCTGTCCATCATCAACGACACTGATGAGTCTATGGAAATAGCAGGTATTGCAGCAATCTCCTTAGGACTCATCTATGCTGGGTCAGCTAATGGAGAGGCAGTGGAAACGCTCCTGCAGGCAATGATGTTGAGGTCAGAGAGCGATTTAGCAACTCCCAATGGTCGGTTGATGTGTCTGGCGCTGGGTCTGGTGTTTTTACTACATAGAGATGCGGTAGAAGCCACTATTGAGGTTGCTAAGACATTGGGAGAACAAGTATCTAGGTTCTTACAAACAACTCTAGAGGTGTGTGCATACGCTGGTAGTGGAGATGTATTGAAGATTCAGTCCTTGTTGGCAGAATGTGGAGAGCATATTGAAATTGGGGAGGAAGCAGAGGCTTGGAAGGCCTCTCATCAAATGGTGGCAGCCTTGGGCTTGGGTCTTGTGGCCATGTCTGAGGAGCTTGGCAGTCAAATGTCGCACAGAGCACTGGAGCATCTTTTGCAATATGGAGACCCAGCCACCAGGAGAGGCGTCCCTCTCGCACTGGCTCTGCTCAACACCAGCGACCCGGACATGACAGTGATGGACACGCTGAGCAGGTTGAGTCACGATACTGACGCTGAGGTTGCAGCTGCCTCTGTCCTGGCTATGGGTATTACTGGTGCTGGTACTAATAATGCCAGGTTGGCAGGGATGCTGAGAAGCTTGAGCTCTTACTACTACAGAGAGCCAACGTTGTTATTTCTAGTGAGAATCGCCCAGGGCCTCGTGCATGCTGGAAAAGGGCTGATGACGATCAACCCCTGGCAAAGTGATAGATTGTTGCTGCCACCAGCTGGTCTAGCTGGTTTATTGGTAGTGTTGTTTGCTGGAATGAATGTCAAAGAGACGCTGGCTTCCAAGATGCATTATCTTCTCTATGCTTTGACCCCTGCTATGCGCCCTAGAATGCTTATGACCCTTGACGGGGATGATGATGCATTGCTACCAGTGACGGTCAGGGTGGGTACTGGTGTGGATACAGTAGCGCAGGCGGGTAAACCTAAGACTATCACTGGTTTCCAGAGTCATACCACTCCTGTCCTGTTGGCTGTCGGGGAGAGGGCAGAGTTGGGGACTGAAAAGTACATTCCTCTGTCTCCTACATTGGAAGGAATTGTGATTTTGAAGCGTAATCCAGAGTATGTTGAAGAGCAGTAAGAAAGGGGGGGGGGGGGGGCATATGTGTAGTAGTTTCTTTGTAATACAGTATTCAAAAAAGGAGAAGGGATTTTGTTTGTTTGATATGCATGTATTTCAGGTTTTTTTACATTTTGGAT
>Ga0114919_10000281_pt1 | contig 37682 bp, 33 predicted proteins | sample BlataG_FD_88682 | JGI IMG/M metagenome (GOLD analysis project Ga0114919, IMG submission 88682) | Deep subsurface microbial communities from Black Sea to uncover new lineages of life (NeLLi) - Black_00105 metaG | ecosystem: Environmental > Aquatic > Marine > Oceanic > Sediment | place: Atlantic... | reverse complement strand
TAATATACCCAGCTCTGCCCTCTCTACTGCATCAACATCCCCTCTAGACAGAGCATCCATCCTGGCCATCTCTACTTCTGCCAATCCAGCAGGTCTCCCTGCAGCTCCCAACACCACCGCCACCATCAAATGTACATCTCTTCTCATTAAAGAAGGGTATGTACCTTGTTGTACACCACTGTATACTTGGCCAAAAGAATAGGTACCCTTCCCTGCACTCCCAGCCGAGATTCCTACTCTTCCATCTGCTCTGAAGGTCGTCCGTCTTCTCTCTGTGGAGCGGTCAACAAGAGAGGGAGTTTATTTGGATGACATACCTCAATTATGGCCCATATTTTTGAACAAACGGGAACTACAAAGTTGGCTCAGTGGGATCAGGGTGTCCACCATCGCTCTCACAGTGATATTGACACGCTGCAACTCAAATAATAATTTACATAAAGAGGGCTCTGATCAGTATTCACCGAGCTATGACTTCTATTCTATAGACAACTACCACATATAGGTTTCAGAAATGTCCAAGAGAACATCGTTGAGGGTCGATGTCCCCGATGACGAAGATGAGGCCGGTCCATCGGCCCAACAACAGCAGCTTGATCTCGACCAACAGGGCAGCACTCGCCCCAAATTTAGCCCTGGTACCTTCCTCAACAAGACAGCTTCCTTCTTCCAACAAAGTGCTGCTCTTGTTACTTCAAAGGCTAAAGAAATTCCCTCTAAGACTTGGAATAGACCATCTATGAGACTCAGTGTCAACCCCATCTCTCGAGCAGCAGGTGACGCACAGTATCGCACCAGCGTAGCTCTGGCTACCCAGGACCAAGATGTCAGCACTTCCCCAGCTCCTAGAGGCAGTGGTAAAGGAGGAAATGGCGCAGAAGCAGTTAGAATCATCGCATATGCTCCTACAGCCCCTCCTCCACCGCCCTCTTCTTCCCATCTCCCTCATCAGGGAGGATCAGCAGCAGCTCCTCCTCCTCATTTTGTTACCAACAAAGTCATCACTTCCAAATACAACATCATCACTTTCCTCCCAGTGTTCCTTTTTGAAATGTTCTCCAGAGTGGCCTACCTTTATTTCCTCATCCAAGCCGGCCTCTCATGGTGGAGCGTCGTCTCCCCTTACTCTGGCATCGGGGCCACGGCAGCCTTGCTCTTTGTCCTCATCGTGGCCGGGGTCAAAGCTGTGTGGGAAGATATGAAAAGGCATCAAGAAGATCAAAGAATGAACACCAGTATCACTCACAAAATAGAGCCAGACGGGTCTGTTGCCGACATTCCATGGACTGACGTCAAAGTGGGAGATGCCATCATGGTCAAAGACGAGGAGCTGTTTCCAGCGGATCTGCTGTGTCTCCACTCCCACTTGGCAGATAATGTGTGTTTTATTAAAACTACTAATCTGGATGGAGAGACAAATCTTAAGATTAGGAAACCGCTGGATTTGAAGCAATCGGTGGCGCCTAGTGTAGTGGAGGAGGTGGTTAATTTGGACCTGGTGTTAAAGGCAGAATTGCCTAACCGTAATTTACATAAATTCAAGGGTAGTGCAACCATCCACATTAACACTGAAGCTAATGATGACAATGGAGCTGATCGTGATCAAAATACTTCTACTACTACTACTACTAATGAAACCACCACAACAAATCCTATTACCAACAGTTCCTACCATGTACCAGTGACCATGAACGAAATGCTATTGAGAGGCTGCATGTTAAAAAACAGTGGCCACATTGTGGGCCTGGTAGTCTATACTGGCAAAGAGACCAGAATTCAAATGAATGCCGCCAAGACACCACTGAAAGTAGGATCATTTGACAGATTCCTGAATCTACAAATTGCACTGGTTATTCTGATGCAACTGTTGATGTGCCTGCTGTGTGCAGTTGCTGGCTACATTTGGAATCAGCAATGGGGATTAGACAGGCCTCATCTGGCCCTGAGTTATCCAACTCAAGGAATCTATGAAAATGGGTTTGTCCAGATTGTCATCAATTTCTTGACATTCTGGATCCTGTTGTCATACCTTGTTCCTATTTCTCTCTTCGTCACGCTGGAAATTGTCAAATTCTGGCAAGGTTTTGTCTTCATCAACCTGGACCCTGACATGAAGGACCCCAAGACAAAAGACCATGCGTACTGCCGTAACTCCAACTTGAATGAAGATTTGGGCAAAGTGGAGTATATTTTCTCAGACAAGACTGGTACACTGACCAGTAATGAAATGCAGCTGAGAATGGTGTCTATCAAAGGAGTGCCGTATGGAACCACTGAATTTCGTATTGAAGAACACCCCAAGAAAAATCCTAGAAACATATTGCGTCATTTTGATCCCCGTCTGTATGCTGCTGCAGTGCGTGTGGCCAATAGTAAAGCTTGGAAGGGACTGGTGACGGCTGGTGGAAGTAAACGTCACGTCATGGGTCATCATACTAGTTACCCATCTCTAGGGACTGAGAAAACACTTGGGATTGCTCAGCATGATTGGTCTGCTGAGGTGATGCATTCCGCCCCCAGCCTCCATTCTTCTCTAGGTGGAGATGAGGAGGATGAGGAAGAGGAGGAGGAGGAAAAGGTAGTGGTTGGTGCTGTTGAAGCTGCTGCTGCTGCAGAGGGAGGTGCTGGGAATGATTTGGACCGGGGAACCACTGCATTGGGACACCACATGGTGGACTATTGGACCAATGTTCTGATCTGTCAATCACTCATTTTGGAAGAAAACCCAAATGGAGGGCTGCCTATTTACCAGGGGCCTAGTCCGGATGAAGTCGCCCTGGTTGATGCCGCTCGTAGAATGGGTTTTGTGTTCAAAGCACGTGCACAGAGCACCGTCACGCTGAGCATGCTGGGGGAACAAGTCGTTTACGAAATCCTCAACATTATGGAATACTCTTCTGAACGTGGATGCATGAGTGTTATTGCTAAAGCTCCTGATGGTACTATTAGACTGTACTGCAAAGGTGCTGATAGTAAAGTGATGAAGAAGATTCGCTCTGACACTGACTTCAAATTGATGTCAGAGACAGAGGATAATTTGACTTTATTTGCCAGGCAAGGCCTAAGAACTCTCGTTCTGGGTACCAAGATCATCCCCGAGGACGTCTACAGTGACTGGGATGCTAGGTACCAAGAAGCAGCCATGGCATTTGAAGACAGAGACGCCCGTATGGATGCACTCGGGGCAGAGGTGGAGAACAGTCTGGAACTCATTGGCGTCACTGCTATTGAAGATAAGCTCCAAGATGGTGTCCCTGCTGCTATTGCAACCCTATTGACTGCTGGAATCAGAGTGTGGATGATTACTGGTGATAAACAAGAGACAGCAGTCAATATTTCAGTGTCATGCCGACTAGTAGGGAGCCCAGAAGGTGTGATGATGTTGAATGTGGATGAAAAAGCAGAAAATGCAGCAGAATCTGCCTCACAGAAACTTGACGAGTGTTTAGCTACAGTGTGCAAGAAGTATATGGAAGACAGTGGGATTGAAGTGCAGAGCGTGGTAGACATTCCAGAAGAATGGCAGCATGCTGAGCTGGCAGTGGATGGTCCTACCCTCACCTTCTTGCTGGCTGACCCCATATTGACTGAGAAACTGGCGGTATTGTCAGCTCATGCAAGTGGAGTGGTCATCTCCCGTAGTTCCCCCTCTCAAAAAGCTGCTATTGTCAGAATGATGAAGAAGTACGAGATGAACAAGGCTGCAGGAAATAGCAGAGGCGTAGTGAGGTGGTATAAGAGGTACCGCCGCCGACTGGCTGGAAAGATGCTGTCCATTGGTGATGGCGCCAACGATGTGGCCATGCTTCAGACTGCTGATGTTGGCATTGGCATTGCAGGGAAAGAAGGTAGACAGGCAGTGAATAACTCTGACTATGCTATTTCCCAATTCAGATTTTTAGTGCCTCTACTGCTGGTGCATGGCAATTTGTCATACTACCGCCTGGCCAGACTGATCAAGTATTCCTTTTACAAAAACATTACCTTTGCATTCATGATGTTCTTCTACCAATTCTACAATGGTTTCAGCGGACAAGCTCTCATAGATTCCATCACGGCTGCAATGTTCAATGTGGTGTTCACCTCCCTGCCAATCCTGTTGTTTGCAGTGCTGGACAGGCCAGTGAAGCAAATGAGCGCCTTCATCCGCTACCCCCAATTGTACAACAAGAAGAATAGCGCTGCTCTTACTACATTGAGTTTCTGGAAGACTGGTGTCCTGCAAGCTATTGCACACAGTGCCATTATATTCTTTATTCCTTATTATGGCATAGTTCTCAGTGGTGGTGCTCAAAACATTACAGATGTCTATTCCATTGGTAAAGTTGCTTTCGTCGCTTTATTGGGAAGTGTCACCCTGGAAGTGGCTCTCATCGCTCGTTACTGGACCTGGCTATTTGGCATTCTCACCTTTTTGTCCTACTTCCTCGTCTACCCATATTTGATTGTCTTTTCCTACATTGAAATATGGATCGACTACAGAGATCCCTCTAACATTGGCGTCTGGAGTCATGTCTTTTCAGCACCATCATTCTGGCTGGTCATATTCGTTTGCTACGTGTTTACCTTTGGTACCAGATTGGCTGAGAGAACCTCTATATGGCTGTTCAGGCCACATGATACTATGATATTAGCGGAGAAAGAGGAGGCAGAGGGGGGGTTGTTGGGAGGGTTGTCGGTGCAGCAGAAACAGAGGTTGATTGAGCTGGGGACGCTGAGAAGACGACATCACAGTAGTGGTTACCCTCCTGCAGGAGGAGGAGGAGGAGCAGATGGTGATGATGATGATGATGATCTTTCAGAGAATAGGGATACTGTCGCTGGGTGGGATGGACTGCAGCCTAGACTGTCTCCCTCTGGAAGAGGAGATTTGAGTGGGAGTGGTGGTGGTGTGGATGGTAATGGTGATGGAGTAGAAGGGTCTAAAAATGTGAGGTTCTCTAGACATGAAAGAGGGCCATCATTGGCTGGGGGGTATTCCTAATTGATATATAAGGTTGTTAACTATTTGTTTGTTTGTTTGTATTACGGCTTAGTAAAATAAAGTGGCTTGTTTTTTTAAAGAGCATAAGAAGAGTGAGATGGTTGAGGGAGAGAAAGAGGGGGAGAAGAGAGGGGAAAGTTAGAACAATAATTTGTTCCTGGTAGAGCCTCTCTCTCTCTCTCTCTCTTTGCTTCCTCTTTCTGTTCCCATATGTGTGCAGACATTGATGAAACCGGCCTCTCTCAAACATATAATAATCTAGTGAACTGGTTAGTGGAAAGCGAAGGAGCAAATCAAGGTACGCCGCAATATGGGAAGGGAGCCATCACTCATCTCTCAGTCGATTGATAAAAGAGAAGGATTTGGCAGTGCTGTTCACACATCTGAGTTGTGAACACTTGTGCACATATATCAATGCATCTTATGGCATATTTAGATTCCATTAAATCCACGTTTCCGAGACAAACGGCATTAACATTCTTACATCTTTTCCAAATTCTTGCAGATGGCCAACGATAGAAGCGTAGGAAAGCCCCCAGCTAAGAGGGAATACACAATCAACCTGGGCAAAACGCTCCATGGTATCCAATTCAAGAGGAGAGCTCCCAGAGCCGTCAAGGAGATCAAGAAGTTCGCCTTGAAGATGATGAAAACCCAGGACGTCCGCATTGATGTCAAACTTAACAAGGTTGTTTGGAGCCAAGTAAGTATCCCTAATACCACAATCTACCTAGCAAATTAATCCACACCCACACAGAGTGGGCAGTGCATACCATTTGAGCAGGTGTCGATCACACATTTCCCCCTTCCTTGTCTTAGTACTACCCATCTATGCTTCTACAATCACTCACACACACACATACTCCCCCCTTTCCACTAACTACAGGGTATTAGAGATGTTCCAAAGAAATTACGTATTGTTATTGAAAGGAAGAGAAATGAGGAGGATGAGGAGGGGCAGGCCATGTACTCCCTCGTCACATTGGCTGACAATCAGGAGAGATCAGGCAAGGGCGTTGTTGTATTGGAGGCTTAGAGGTTGTGCAACGTTCATGTTCTATTTTTCTATTATAGATTCTGTAATATATATATAATGCACACGTGTATATTTAATGGATACGTTTTTTTTCTTCAAAGAGTGCATATCCATGGAGAGGAAAGAATGAAGAGGCATCTTCTTCAAACCAAATATTATTCTTATGCTGTTCACAAAGATATACTGATATATAGGTATAGTTTACATTAGACTGCTACTAATAATAAAAGGACACCAGTTGCTTTAAAAGCGGAGCTTGGTGAAGAACCATCTGTTTTGCCCGCTCTTGAACTTCTCCTCTAAAACCTCCTTCAGCTTCTTCTGTGTCTCTACTTTCTTGTCACGGCTCTCCAGAGATTCTGGGCCTACACCAGCAGCCTTGAGATCTACATCCAAAGTGTAACGGGTTGGCATTAAGTGTTGGTAGTTGACAGTCTTGATGAAGGTCTTCAAGCTGGAGCGTCTAGCTTGGGTCTTCTTTGATGATTTCTTAATGACCTGTATGGATGAAAGAGAAGGGAGAAGGAGATGGGTGTGTGAGAATGATGATGGAATGAAGGATGACTACATAGAATTTTTGGTTTATAGATGTAGAGCTTCTCATAAAGCTCCCCACCACCAGTGCTACCAGTAGGCCTCTCTCTCTAGGCATGGAGGCGGCGAATGATGATGGTGGGGACAGGTCAACCAAAACGCACCTTGCGTGGCTCTTTGCTCAAGCCACAGACCAAAGCATGTCCATATGGCTTTGCACTGTTACCATCATCGTAGTTCTTGACGATAACAGCCTTCTTTCCAGCATATCTGCCAGTCAGGAGGATTACAACCTTGCCCGCCTGCATTGTTAACGAAGTAGATGGATGTTAGACATTGCTGTATACCAACTAGATTTTGAATCTACGCTAGGAGTGTAGCACCACCCAGTTATATGATGAAAATTCAATCAATTGATGCTGCACTCACCTTTAGGAATTTCACCATGTTGTCTATATACACGGCGTAATAGTTTTGAAAAGTCCTGATAATGTGGGCGTTTTCTGATGATTGCCACCTCTTTAATGCATAAAGCAGCCATCAGAGAGAGGACGGAAAGGGGCGGTGGCTCCTCTCTCCAATTTTGAGTGAAGGTGCAGGATGGCTTATAATGTCGACGTACGCCCACCAATGCACCAATTGGCTTCATTTCTATCTGAACATATGTAATTGACGTGGATTAAGACGCCTATCATACTGAAACAGCACCTGATTGTGGTCTAAAATCTCCCTTTCTGTGGGACTATTCTGTGATTTGCAGTGATGCCACTCGGAATAGCCCAAGGGCCAAGAAAGATACACCATACATCACTTAGATCGTACCAAACACTAGCTCTAGCTCCATCGCACCACGTTTTGAAAACTTCTTTATCATCACCCATTCCCCGCTCTAGCTCCACCAGTCGGCGACGAGCAACAACAAGTACAACCAAAGTAGCAGCAGCAGCCTCTTCTTCAGCCTCCTTCTCATCTGCTGACTACGAAGATATCACTGATTCTCCTAGCACCAGTATTGATCCATCCACCGAACCAAAGAAAAAGGGATCCAGCAGCTTGGCAAAACGTGCCGTCTTCGGCACAGTTCTAGGCCTCACTGGCGCGGTGGTCATTGTAATAGGCGGCTGGCTATATGCAGCAGTTACTTGTCTTGTAGCTTATCAATGCTCCAGGGAGCTAAGTGGACTATTGAATGCAAAGGGAATCGTAAAAGGAATGAAGCCGCCACCTCCAGTTGTATCTTACGCCACCAGTTTGATCTGTGTTGCCCTGAATGCCTGGGCCTTTAAATCGGGTGGCAAAGCTCAAACAGCCATGGCGGTAGCAACATTTGCCGTGATGATCATCCAGCTCCTGGCAGTCAAGAAGCCCAAGTTTTCTCAGCTAACTTCATCAGTATTTACATTGCTCTACTGTGGTTATCTCCCCAGTTTTTGGATTAAACTGAGATTGTTGGCGGTACCAGCAATTAACAGTACTGTTGTCCAAGAAAACATTCCTGCTCTACTAGCAGGTGTGACCCATTCAACTGTAGGTCTAATCGCTACCTTTATGACAGTAGCTTGCATCATCGCTGCAGACACAGGAGCTTACTTCTGCGGCAAATCTCTCGGAAAAACCCAACTCATTAGCATCAGCCCCAAAAAGACAGTAGAGGGTGCCATAGGTGGACTTGTATGCAGTATATTAACTGCATTTGGCCTATTAAAATTGTTTGCGTGGCCTGATAGCATCTTAAGCGCAGCTGCCTTTGGTACACTCGTTTTCTTCAGCAGCTTGTTTGGTGATTTGATAGAGAGTGTCATCAAGAGAGATGCGGGATTAAAGGATGCCAGTAATCTTATCCCTGGTCATGGAGGGTTACTTGATAGGATGGATTCCTATCTGTTCACTGCAGCAGTGGTATTTTTCTATATTAGATTCATTCTACCTGGATTTGGTGTTTAAAGAGTATATAGAGTGAAGAAGTAAAAATGGGAAGAGGGGGAGGGAAGCTTCTGTCTCTTAGGGATAGCTACTTTATTTTCAAATGCTAATAAAAAAATGTAAACAATTATTGATGAATAGACATGTGTGTTGCTTTATGGGATACAACGGAGGAAGAGTAGTTGGAAGAGGAGAGAGGGAGGGTGTTTAGATGGGGAGGGAGAGGGAGGTGGTTTGAAAATTGAAGAACCCACCACCATGATCGGTTGTCTTCATTAGTTGAATATCTTGCAAATGACGATTCTATCCTATTGGCAACTTCGTGTGGTCGATCATAACACAACTTCTTACTGCCAGCAAAATTCTACAAAAGTCATCAATCGTTTCAATTACAAAACCCGAGCATAGCTAGGGCAATAAAACTATTCCACTAGGCCCAATATACGTCCATAAATATGTTCACCCAGCTATACATACCTAGACGCACGTTTTGCACTGTCAAACAACAGTCATCCTCTCGGCAAAGCCGCCGACTCGCCACCGCCTCTCCAGCTCGCTGCTCCAGTGGTGGCCTCAGCTATAAAGATGCCGGCGTCGATATCGATGCGGGGAATGAACTTGTTCGTAGAATCCGTAAACTCAACCCCAACATTGGTGGTTTCAGTGGAATGGTCCCTTTCGGTGACTCTTTCCTCGTCGCTGGCACTGATGGCGTCGGCACCAAACTCAAACTGGCTTTTGACATGAATAAACACGACACTGTAGGCATTGATTTGGTTGCTATGAGTGTTAACGATATTATTACTAGTGGAGCTCAACCTCTCTTCTTCCTAGATTACTATGCTACTGGAAAACTCGACGTTGATGTCGCAGAACAGGTACGCGTGGCTGTTGTTGTCACCAAAGCATATTCATAGTTCTCATGTCAATACACCACACACACACACAAAAAGGCAGCCAATCAACCAATTAATCTTTGGATATGCGTGCTCAAAAAGGGGGAGGGGAATACGTTTCTTTTCTTTTCTATTATGAAAAGAGATGGAGACACACGTACCATTTCTCTCCGTGGACATACGTACGCTACAGTGAACCATGGACTACTGATTTCTGCCTTTTTGACCCAGATGATCTGAACAGAATGATCCCCGTGTTACATTCTCTTTCTTTTTGATGTTGTTATTATCAACCATAAAACAATATTGCTGACACCTGCCCCGCCCCCCCAACTCAACTCAATATTATTATCACCACAGGTTGTCAAAGGTATAGTAGAAGGGTGCACACAATCAGATTGCATCCTCTTGGGAGGAGAAACAGCGGAAATGCCCGGTTTCTACTCTGAAGGCGAATACGACATTGCCGGTTTCGCCGTCGGCTCCGTCAAGAAGGAATCCGTCATTGACGGTTCTCGAATCAAGGCAGGTGACGTCATCCTTGGAATAGCTTCCTCTGGAGTGCATAGCAATGGGTTCTCTCTGGTGAGAAAGGTGATTGAAGTAGCAGGTACCTCTCTACACGCCCCTGCTCCTTGGGATCCCTCCCAATCGATTGGTCATGCTTTGCTCACCCCAACTGTATTATACGTAAAAGATGTGATGAAGCTGGTGAAGACGGTAGATGTCAGGGGATTGGTACACATGACTGGGGGAGGCTTCCCAGAGAATATCCCCAGGGTGGTCCCGAAAGGACTGGCCTCTAAAATTGACAGATCCAGCTGGACAGTGCCTCCACTATTTAAATGGGTGCAAAAGGCGGGTGATGTGTCGGATGGTGAAATGTTTAGGACGTTCAATATGGGGGTGGGAATGGTAGTAGTTGTACCAAAGGAGGATGTGGACAAGGCCGTAGGGGCTGGGGTTGGGGCGTTTGTTATGGGGGAGATTGTAGAGGGAGAAGGTGTTATGTTGGAGTAGGAATGGAATTTGAGTTACATGAGCAGACTGTGCCCCCCCACCCCCACCCACCCACACACACACACACACAAAACCAGTCTATAGACCGGTACTGTATATATTCAATTTTGAATCTGTTCTTCACAAAGCAGATCAGCTGGTTGGAATGGCACCCAACAAGTCCAAAACAGACCCTCCAACCACACCTCTATCTCCATCTTCATCTTCATCATCATCATCAGTATCTAGTCGTTGTAACTCCAATAGTACCTGCATTCACAATCTGCAACACTGATGAGAATGCCCTTGATGTCTCCCACTTGTTATCAGTGCCAGGAGCTAGATCTTTAATGCCTTCCACCTCGTGGACAAACAGCCAAGGCATACCAACCTGGGATATAAATTAAAAGTGTCCAGGCCCTGTTCTGGTCTAGAGACTAGCTTATTCTGCTGTTGAGTCAAAATGATGAAGGTTTATTCATTCACCGAGAAGTCTTGTCTTCGGGAGGATCAGACTCGCTGGCGGACCGACAGGATGGTGGAGAAGAGCATTGGAGCGGATTAATTCAAGGTAGTTCCGAGTCTTAACCATATTTTAACGTTGTACACAGAAACAGAGCTGATCTCAGAACTGATTCATATGGTACTTAACAGAAGTCGTTGTTGCGCTTGAATACCAGTGCTAAAATAAATTTAAAGAACCGTCTGATCAGCCGGGGCCTAGAACAACTGTATGGGCAAAGGAATGATGAGCTCAGATCCAACTTTACACAGCGTCGGTTCCAATGTTTGGATCGCGGACTCTAACGAGGGGTGGATCGCAGGCCAAGTGAAACACATCGATGGGCCAGAACGTCTCACTGTGTTGCTAGAAGATGGCACAGAGAAAGTTTGCTCACAAGATGACATCCCACTTCAAAATCCCGGAAAGTCGGGAGTCGAGGTACGTCCCAACAACCAGAAATTTTGAATGGTCGTCTCATCCCCTCAACCGCTGTCGCCTCTCCCTCTCAATTGTATACCATTGCAACATTTGAACATACACACCCTTTCTAAAACCCCCGCCATCCTTCTCTTTCTTCCACCACTCCATCTCATTGCAGGATATGACAACTCTCAATTACCTCAACGAGCCAGGCGTCCTCTGGAACCTGAAAACCAGGTACCAACAAGACGACATCTACACCTACACTGGCTCTATTCTCATAGCCGTCAACCCCTTCTCCCCCATGCCCCACCTCTATGGCCCCCACATGATGGACCAATACAGAAACGTCCCCCTAGGTGAACTTTCCCCTCACGTCTATGCCATTGCAGATTCATCCTACAGGCAGATGAAGAGGGAAAAGAAATCCCAATCCATCCTCATCTCCGGAGAAAGTGGTGCAGGCAAGACTGAAACCAGTAAACTGATAATGCAATACCTAGCATGGATGGGCGGCCATCTGAATGATGATGGTACTGCTAGTGTCAGAGATGACGGCAGCAGTCAGACTGTAGAACAAAAAGTGTTGGAAAGTAACCCGCTTTTGGAAGCTTTTGGTAATGCCAAGACGGTGCGTAATGATAATAGTAGTAGGTTTGGAAAGTTTACAGAGATACAGTTTGATGAACATGGACGCATTTGTGGAGCTGCTATTCGTACGTATCTGTTGGAACGTTCCCGCGTCACATCAGTGAACGACCCCGAGAGGAATTATCACATATTCTACCAACTGTGTGATGGTGCTGCTGCTGGAGAAGAGCGTGACAAGTTCAAGCTGACCAACAAGACAGCCAAAGACTTCCGCTACCTCAATCAAAGCACTTGTTATGATCTGCAAGGGGTGAGTAATGCTGAGGAGTATTGCAGGACCCGTAGGTCTATGGATGTGGTGGGATTGTCAAGAAATGATCAAGATGCTGTGTTTTCTGTAGTTGCAGCGGTGTTGCACTTGGGAAATATTCAATTTAAGGCTGGTGGGGATGATGATACAGCTCAACTTACTCCAGAGTCTAAAGATCACCTGACTGCAGCAGCAGACCTGTTGGGAGTGCCATCAGTAGGGCTGAAAAAGGCACTGACAACCAGGACTAGACAGACACCAGATGGCCCCATTGTCTCCCCTCTGGATGCAGCAGCAGCTTCTGCAAACAGAGATGCCCTGTCTAAAACCTTATATTCCAGGCTGTTCGACTGGATTGTAGCTGCAGTCAACACCGCCATTGGGCAGAGTAGAAGTTCAGACAGACTCATTGGTGTGCTTGATATCTATGGGTTTGAGCAATTTGCTACCAACGATTTCGAACAATTCTGCATCAACCTGGCCAATGAAAAGCTTCAACAGCACTTTAATGGTCACGTCTTCAAGCAAGAACAGGCAGAATATGAAAGAGAAGCTATTGATTGGAGCTATATTGAATTTGTTGATAATCAAGATGTTTTGGATCTGATTGAAGGCAAGCTGGGTATTATTGACCTCCTGGATGAGACATGTCGCTTCCCTAAAGCCAAGAAGGACGACCTGGCTCAGAAATTGTACAGCGCCCCCTCGGTATCTCAATCTAAGAGATTCTCCAAACCCAAGCTGGCACAAACAGATTTCACGATTGATCATTATGCTGGTGATGTGACTTACAAGACTGAGCATTTCCTGGATAAAAATAGAGACTTTGTTGTGGCAGAGCATCAAGAATTGTTGGGAAAGAGCGAGAAGGAATTTGTGAGCAAGGGATTGTTCCCTGATTTGACTGCAGATGGCGATTCTAATGGTGCTAGTAAACCGGGAACAAATTCTTCTTACAAATTCAGCAGCGTGGGAGCTCGTTTCAAACGTCAGTTGGGCGATCTGATGCAAGCTCTCCGAGCAATGGAGCCACATTATGTCAGATGCATCAAGCCAAATGGAGCAAATAGACCCATGATATTTGAATCTCCTGGTGTCTTGCATCAGCTGCGCTGTGGAGGTGTGCTTGAAGCTGTCCGCATTTCTTGTGCAGGCTACCCCAGTAAAGTTCACTACACAGACTTTGCAGATCACTTCTGGCCCCTGGCTGTCGACCTGCTCAATGCAGAAGACAGAGCACTCACTCAGCGGGTGGTAATGGAAGTACTGGGAGCAGACGGTAAGGATGGGAATGCCCAATTCGGTCGCAGCAAGCTCTTTCTGAGAGCAGGGAAAATGGCACTGTTGGACAAGAGAAGAACAGAGGTGCTCAACCAAGCAGCCAGCTGTATTCAAAAGTACATCAGAGGATGGCTGGCTAGACGCTACCTGAAGAGAGCCATCGCTGCTGCAGTCACTATTCAAGCAGCTGCCAGAGGCCGTGCTGCTCGTCGTTTAGCGCAAAACCTCAGAGAGAACATGGCTGCATGTGCTATTCAGAAGAACTGGAAGAGCTATCGCGCCAAGCAACAATTCAAGCAGACTGTGCGTGCAGTGGTGGCACTGCAAGCTGCTTTCCGTGGCTACAAGGCAAGAAAATACTTTAAAAATATGCGTAAACATGATGCAGCTGCTGTTATTCAAGCTTCCTGGAAGGGCAGCAAGCAAAGGAGAGAATATATGAGCTTTAGAACCAGTGTCATTGCAATCCAATGTGCATGGAGGATCAAGATGGCCAAGAGAGAACTGCGTCGCCGTCGTGCAGAGTCTCGCGAATCTGGCAAGCTCATGCAAGATAAGCAGAATCTGGAGTCCAAGTTGAAAGAAGTACAAAATATCCTTGAAAATGTTCAAACTCAAAGAAATGAGCTCCGTCAAGCTCTCCGCGATGAAAAGTCTCAGCGTGAGTCGTTAGAATCTCAGGTGACAGCTATGAAACAGGAGATGACAACCAAACTAGCTGCAGCAGCTGCTGCTTCTGCTGCTGCACTGGCCGCTGAACATTCTGCTAAAACCAGTGCCGAGTCTCAGTTGGGAGAGGTAAGACAAAGACTGGAGGCTGCAGTGCAAGAAGCACAGTCCAAACACCAAGCGTTGACCAAGCAATTGCAAGACTCCAAGCAGAGAATCACTATCTTAGAGCAACAAAAGCAAGAGTTGGAAATTATGGCCAAATCTCAAGCTGAAGATCTCATGGGTCGTTTGAATAATGCACTGGCTCAGCGTAATGAAGCTAGAGAACAGGCTCTGATGGCTGAAGCTCGTGTGAAGCAGTTGCAGGAAGATATCGAGTCTGGAAAGCTAATGCCTGCTGGTGTACTAGCTGCTGCTGGAGGAGTTGGTGGTCATCTGATTGCTGCTTCTCCATCTCAAATGGGGAGTGGTCCACAAGGAGAAGAAGGCATGATGGACAGGGTAAGGAGGTATATGACTGCAGTACCTGGAGCCTCACCAGGGGCAGTAGCAGGAGCAGCAGGGGCTGGTGGTCAACAAGAGGGTATGTCTGAGATGGACCGTCGTCAGCGCGAGCTCTACCAAAAGCAACAACAGCTCCTAAAAGAACAACGTGCAGCAGACCAAGAACGTCTCCTCAATGCCATTAAAGAAAACCTGGGCTTCTACAACGGCAAACCCGTGGCTGCCGTCACTGTCTTTAGATGCATTCTCCAATGGAAGACTCTACAAGCGGATAGAACTCCTCTCTTTGACCGACTCAGTGCTGTGATTGGTATGGCAGTCGAATCCAAGCAAGATGACAACACAGCCTTAGCTTATTGGCTGTCTAACACTGTCACCCTCTTTTATCTATTGCAAAAGAATACCAAGCCAGCTAATGCTGGGGGTATCTCTGCAAGGTTGAGAGCACAGGGGCAACAAGTCACCAGAGGTCTGTTTGGCAGTGGAAAGACTGCAGCAGGGGCCTTGGGTGGTTTGTTTGGAGGCCGTTCTCCTGCCCCGGGAATGAAGACCGGCGGTGGTCCAGGAGGCTCTCCTACTGCTCTCTCTTCTGGAGGAGGAGGTGATCTGGAGGCCAGCATTCATGGTGGAGGTGCAGGTGGATTCCGCCAGGTAGAGGCCAAGTACCCAGCATTACTATTCAAACAACAAATGGATGCCTATGTACAGAGAATCTTCCCCATGTTGAGAGACAATGTGAAGAAGGCAATAGCTCCTCAACTGACTGCATGCATACACGCCCCTCGTCTGCATGGTAGCGGAGGGAGTGGCAGCGGTCTTGGTGGTGGTGGTGGTGGTGGTGGTGGTGGTAGAGGAAATAGAGGAGGAGTGAAATCGTCTACTGCTGCTGACGCACAGGGTCTCAGCCCCCATTGGGGAGAAGTGCTCAAAGAATTCGACGCACTAATGGCTCTGTTGAAAGACAACCATGTCCCGGCATTCCTCATCAGGAAACTGTTTGAGCAACTCTTTTCATTTGTGAATGTACAGCTATTCAACCAGCTCCTGCTGAGAAGGGAATGCTGTTCATTCAGCAATGGAGAGTATGTGAAGACTGGTCTCGCAGAGGTGGAGAGATGGGCGGCTGCTGCTGGTAAAGAGTGGGTCGGCAATGCTTGGGAGGCACTAGCTCACATTCGTCAAGCAGTCACCTTCTTGGTCATTCATCAGAAACATAAAAAGACACTTGATGAGATTAGAGGTGAACTGTGCCCTGTGTTGTCTGTACAGCAGTTGTACCGTATTAGTACAATGTACTGGGATGACAGGTATGGTACTGAAACGGTGAGTCATGAGGTACTTGCGGCAATGAAGCAGAAGATGGTGGAAAGTGCATCAAATGCGGCTGCTTCTCACAGTTTCCTGCTGGATGATGATGCTACAATACCTTTCACACATGATGATGTGTCTCAGTTGATGGATGTGACGAGTAGTGGTGGTGGAGGTGGAGATGGTACTGGTGGGGGAGAGGTAGGAGGAGGTGGACAGGAGGGGGTGTTTCCTGTTCCTGAAGCATTGAGGGAAGTACCATCCTTTGCATTCTTACAGAAATCGTTGTAAATAGAGTAGAACTGTGTGTCAATTTAAGGAGATGGGAAGAGAATGGTGGAACTTTAACAGGAGAGCAAAGGATGCTCTGGACACGCTTCGTTCAAAAAAAGAAGGGGGGCAAGGAACCACGTTTGGCGTTCTTCAAACTGAATTATACGAATAACTTATGTATTCGCATGTCAATAAAATTATAGTTACATGTTCATGAGACGGATTCCAGGACCTGCTGGGCACCTTACAGCCCAGAATGATACAATTAATACATGTTCTGAGCCAGTAGACCCTGATTTTGAGTCAAATGCGTGGAAATCAGCACTGGATATGATTGACGTAGACATATTTCACTGTAAGTAATCCTTTACCTCTCCAATTATAACCATTCTTCACAAAACAAACTCAACGCCCTCCTTCCTCCCGACTCAAATCCACACCACCAGCCGACCACCCTATGCTCAGAGACAGCACCATATCTCTCCTAAAGCAGAACCTCTACAAATCATCCTTCACCTTCAACCGCTTACTAGCAATCATCTCACGCCTCTCTAGGACACTCAGTGGTGAATATCTCTGCCAGCTCAAGGATCCTACCGGCAGCATCTCTGCAACTCTCACTGTTGACGTATTAGAAGCAGAACCATGTCTAGATTGTGGCTGTGTAGTTTTATTGAAGAATGTAGCTGTATTGAGAATGCCAGGTAGTGATGGACCTATTCTTCACTTATGTATAGATGCCTCTTCTTTGATACAGGTTATTCCACAATCTATAGATCATAGCAATAGCAATGTAAATAGTGGTGGAAATAGGCTGCCTTTACCACCACCACCATCATCACTACCATTAAAACTACCAGCAGCAGCAGAACTAGTACCAATGCATCATAAATATATTAGTGCTGCAACCGTATCATTTGGCCATACTAGACGACAACATGAAATGGATCACATAGTTAAACCAGTTTTGCAGACTAAATTACAACAACAACAACCAGGAATAGAAAAGGAAGTAATAGTAGTCCCTTCTCCTTCTCCTCCACTCCATGAATCAGGTGGTAAAGTAGAGGAGGTGGATCTTTATGGTTTAGAGACAGATGCTGATGGTCTAGATGCATTATTAGATGGAATGGACGAGTTTTGAATTGTGTGGGTGGGTGGGTGGTGGGCATACGTTTCTTCGCTGTCTCGGAGAAGAGGGATTTTGGCTTTAAAACATACAGAAGGTGGGAGATGTACGTTTAAAACAACATTTGACTAGATTATGCTATCGGTTACTTGTTTAAATTGTATCATGCCTTGAAACGCAAGAAATATGAAGTAGTAGTATGTGATCAAGAGAATGTCATCCTTTGAAAAGATTAATAATAATGACGCAACTCTCTCAGAGAAGAACGTCGAGATTTTCAACCAAGACAACACACAAGATACCACATCCATCTCCACAGGCCGCAATAGCCCCTGGGCAGAAGATGAAAGCCTCCATGCCCACCATTCTTCCGACAATCTCAGCGACACTGGCCAACGCATCCCTCTCATCCCATCCTCCTCTAGACCTCAACCTAGAAAAGGACAAGTATGGCACTGGACAAGAAAGATACTTGTATTTTCACTAGTCAACTGGTATAAATTCGCAATTCTTGGCCTCCTCATCACTTTAATTGTCCTTGTTTCCATCCACGGATTCGGAGTTTTCGGCAGAATCCTAGCCTGGTTTCAAAAACACAATGGATGGGCGGGATGGGGAATATTTATTCCAATGTATATTGGTGTAGTAGCGCTATTTATACCAGGAGTAATATTCATAACAGGAGCAGGCTTTGTATTTGGATTCTGGCGGGGCCTACTAGCTGTATGGATTGGAGGAGCAGTGGGCCAAGCGCTGGCCTTCTTACTGGCACGATACCTTCTCCACGATTGGGTGCATGATTTTGTGAGTAAAAAGTGGAGTAGATGGGACGCACTAGATAAAGCTATAGAATTGGATGGATGGAAGCTGGTACTGGTAATGCGACTAAGTCCTATCATCCCTTACAATCTACTCAATATTGCAATGGCAACCACCAGCATGCCGTTTTGGCAGTTCACTATCGTCTCAGCTGTCGGTATTATATTCGAATGTGCAGTGTTTACCTACTTTGGAACCATAGCAGAGGACATAACCTCAATTGTATCGGGCGATGCAGGTCCTCCAAAGGTGTTCAAGTGGGTATTACTAGGATTGAGTGTAGCCATGTGTACCCTGACTGCTGTGATGGTCAGTATATTTGTGAGGAGAGCCATCAGGAGAGCAGAGGCACATGTCACGTCTGATACTGAAAGAGGAGGCCATCATGATACTACTATAAATAACAATAACCATAACAATAGTGGTAGTTCTGGGTTAACACATACATTTCAGAGATTATTAGCCCTCTCTCCTGCTAGATTGGAAAGAGAAGGATTCGTCAACGTTGTGGAGTATGATCTCGTTGCCAACAATGATAATAATAATAATAATAATGGAGATGATGATCATAGACTGACAATGCGTAAAGGTAGTGTATTGCCTTCCTGGGCATTTAATTGGTTGAACAAATCTTCATTTAATGGTACTGGTAATGCTATCAGTGGTGGTGCCAGTTTTAGTAGCAGTGGTGTTGACAGAGAGCTGGTCGATGTGAATGGTGGTCAAGGAGGATCGTCATCTTCAAATAGTAGTGGTAGAGGAGGAGGAAGAAGAGGGGGGAAGTTAAGGTTGAGTCCTAGAGCACCTAGAGATGATGGTGGAGGGATGGAGAGAAGTCACTCTGCGAGATCAGGTAGAGGAGGAGGGGTGGATGGGGACGGGGATGGGGATGGGGACGTGGAGATGGGTGATGTGAAAGTGGTGGTAGTGCCAGTAAGGAGGAGGCCTGTATAGGTGATGATATGAATTAATGATGTTGTTAGAATTGAATTTGTGAATTGATGATGGTGTTGCCTCTTCTGATTGAAATGGGAGGAAGAAATGGTGGGTGGGTGGGGGGTGGGGGGGGGCGCTGAGTGTGGTAGTAGTTCTGCTGGTGTTGATGATGATGATGAGTTGACTTGGAAGAGGATCATCACTGAGGTGGCATTGCCTAAACTCTCAGAAGAAGATCAACACAAACTGATTAAAAAAGCCTTTTCAGTGTCAGCACGTATGGAATGAAGAGACCTCGACTACTCAGAAACTAAAGCTAAATGCAAGGAGAACCTTATGTTTGTACGCGGTGAACTGACATATGGACTTGGTCACCTTGAAGATAAAAGGGTAGAGAGGTGGTTTATTGCAAAGCTATATGAAGCGCAGAAGATGGCACATTATTCAAAGAAAATATCAATAGTATGCAAAGGACCATAATCTCCCAGGTATTATGAGTTTCATTCAAAGAAGCATATATGAAAGAAAGCTGGGAACCTTCCCAGAGCAGTACACCCAAACCGTTTACCCTCCAGAAGCAGCTAGACTCAACAGCCAGCAACTTTCCACTCAACTGCAATATTTATATATATATATATTATTCTATTGGGGAAGGAGGGATGGGAGTTTTAGGGGTGGGGGAGTGCCTTTGAACAATCTTGCTGGTCATGGGCATTATGTGGACTAGGTTGAAGAACCAAGGACATATCTTGTTGAACTCTCATGTTAAAAAAAAGTACACCTGATAATTGTAATAATGGTCAGAATATGTGCATGTAAAGAAACGCATGGAAAGTGCATTCGAGTCTGCTGTTGTGGACTGACTGGACATCAATTATAAAACAAACAGAAATGCACTCATAGTAACAACAACACTACCAACTGCACCCTTCTTCCATCTATGTATAGATCCACTTTCAAGAGATACGATTGACTCTGTTGGATTAGCTACAAGTCCAGAATCAGGAGGCAGTGCTGTTGAAGGAGGAGGAGGAGATGGTGGAGGAGGTGGTGGTGGAGGTGGACTTAGTAGTGGGGATGGGGGCGGAGGAGGAGCTTCAAGTGGGGGGGGAGGAGAAGGTGGTGGTGGTGGACTATTGGGTGGAGGTGGTGGTGGACTACTGGGTGGAGGTGGTGGAGAGGAGACACTGTCCACACATACACTCCCAACACAGAATCCGGATGCACAATCAGTAGGTTCAATACATAATCTTCCAGCACTGCATCCAGGACACTTATCACCACCACAATCCTCATCTGTCTCTCCTCCATTTACAATACCATCTGCACATGAGCTCTCTGCACACATACCTCCAGCAGCAAGTAGACTTCTCCTCCTCCCTCCTCCTCCCAAGCACAACTCTGATGTGCAATCCGAATCAGTTCTGCATGGTGACCCTGAGTCACACGTTTTTAAGCAACTCCCACCACAATCAATGGAAGATTCATCACCATTCATAATACCATCGTTGCATGTTGGCAGTTCACATCTGGCTTGTGCGTTGCATACTAAGCTCTCACAATCCCCTCCATAAGTACATTTTGCTCCTGCTGGACATGGTGGACAATCAGGACCACCACAATCTACATCGACTTCATTATTATTGAGCAGGTTGTCATCACAAACAGGAGAGCTGCACACACCAATGAATGAAAATTCATCCGTATATTTGCAATATGATGATTGACAGTCTACGTCTACCAAGCATGGTGAGTTTGCTGGACAAGCAGGGCAATCTGGGCCTCCACAGTCTATCCCCGATTCTTCCCCGTTGCTGAAACCATCAGAGCACGTGGCAGGCATGCATTGACTGGCGTAGCATAAGTTAGACATACAATCCGTACTGGCAATGCACTTCTTGTAGTCTTCACATGGTTTGCATCTATAACCACAGTCAATATCTGTCTCGTTGTCGGTCAGAACTCCATCGTTGCATCCTGGCTTGGGTGGAGGTGGAGGGGAGGTTGGAGGAGCAGGTGGAGGAGGAGGGACTGGCGGGTGCGGAGGGGGAGCCAGCCCTGGGAGCGGAGATATATCAAAAGTGACCAACACGCCTTGTTCTAGTGCCTCCGTTTCATTATAAAACTCTAATTGGCCCAGTCTGCAGTTTTGGGTGATGCCCAGGTAGAGTTTATCGCATGCATCATCTACAAAATCTCTGGCCAGTCGGAGGAGGTAGCCCTGGGTGGAGTTGTTGTTGTCTTCTTGTGAGACGGGAGTTAATTCCCAAACAGCTCTCGATGCAGCCGAACCCTTGGTTAGGACTGGACTCTTGCCACATACCAAGGAGCTGACTAGGTTTCGGCCCTGTTCTAAACATTGAGTGGAGTTGGAGGGTAAACTGATGGAGGCTCGGTTTGTGCTGATGTCGAAGGCGACGGCCCAGCCTTTGTTCCCCATCTTTGTGGATAATGCTGCAGAACCTCGAAAGCCGTCGTTACATACTGGGGCCAAATATTGCTTGGTTTTACCACATGGCGAGTCTGAGCTTATCTTGAGATAATAAGTGTTGTCCGTCAGATGATCGCATCTAGATACCAAGAACAGGATATTGAACAGTGAGAAAAGCAAGATTGACACTTTCATTGTTTCATATGCACCTTGAATTTTAATTTAATTATATTTTCAAAGGCTTTGACGCAGGAATCCGACTTTACACCCTTTAATTTAATTTATGGATGATTTACACCTGTGCCCCTATCGGCGCTGACGGCGAGAGATGATTTAGAATCTAAAAATGGCTGGATGTAAGGAGTCTCACTCCATATAAAGCCATAGAGGGTTGATATGGAGAGGTTTAGAGTCTACTATCCAAAGGGAAGGAGGGGGGAGACCGGTGATCGTAATACTACCCTGAGCAAGTTTAACAAGTTCCCTTCGACATGCTCTCTCCTTTTACTAGTCCCTTCATACACTCCCTTCTTCTGATTGGAATGGAAAGCTGGTCACAAAAAACAAGGGATATATACATTCCAATGTTATATCAAGTTTGGATATGAATTGATCTTAGCTCCTCAACAATTTCTTTAAAATCAGGCCTATCCTCTGCGCTCTGACTCCAACACTTCTCCATCAAATTCAAATAATCTTGGAGTCCCCTGAAGCTGTGAGCTCCTGGCCCTGGAAGCTGATCGATTGCTGGAATTTCCAGCCTCTTACCAATAATCAGATTATTGACAATAGACCAAGGATTGCCAGCCTCACCATATGGAACAGCCCAGGTCAGGATTTCCCACATCACCACTCCAAAGCTAAACCCATCAGCTTTAGGGAGTAGCTCTCTCACCCCTGACCAACTCAGGGCTCAACCACCTTGGATTCATAGAGTGCTGGTTTGTAGAGCGGGAGGTGTCATCTATGAGCTTTGACAAATTGAAGTCTGAAACTTTGACTTGCCAGAAGCTGTCGACTAAAAGGTTGGGACTCTTCAAATCACGATGGATGATTGGGGGTTGATGACTGTGAAGACACAGCATTCCTTCAGCGGCGTCGATAGCGAAGCCGATACGGCGACTCCAAGTCAATTGAGCTGCTGTTGCTGGATCGTCATTACCCCGTTTCAAGACATCATAGAGAGAGCCCTTCTCACAAAACTCTGTGACAATGCAAGGAGGAACAACACACAGCCCAAGGAACTGGACGGCATTGGCGTTTGAAAGCTCAGCCATAAGAGAAGCTTCCTGACGGAGTTTGGCCAACACAGGAGTATTAATCGTAATGGCTTGATTGGTGGTCATAGCAGCATCCATCGCAGGTTTATCAAGCAGCACGTTCAATGCAACAGATCTTCCTTGATACTTGGTCTGATGACTTGGAATTCAGAGTAGGGAAGTCCCCATGGTCTAATATCGGCAAATTGGGCTGGTTCAACAGGAGTAGCGTGGGCTTGAGCAGATAGCCAGGTCATGAAGGGGTCCCTGGTTGAACGAAAAATGCAACACTAGAAATTTCTAATCTTACATCAATCCCATGTCTTAGACAACTTTACTGCTTATATACTATTACATACTCTCTTCATGGCTTCCTCTCTCTTCTCTACTCTTACGAGCCTGAGCTTTCTTCTTCTTGCTCAAGGAGGTTGGTATGGTTTTTCAAATTACAGAGCTCTATCTACACAAACAAATACAAACAATAATAACACCAATCTACTACTACCAATCAACAAAGTATACATTAAACTACCCCTTCTTCTCAATGATACCCGTTCCCATTGGCAGCAGCGTGCCCATTGCCATTGCCATTAGACATCATCACCATCTTCTTGGCCAATCTGCTCGGAGCCATCACAGGGACATCTTCGCAAGTTGCATCCTTTGGATCATCGGTATCTCTTGTGAGAGCCTCTGAGATAGCCTTTGCCTTCTCTGGGGCGTTGACCCAAGTCTTGTAAAAGTCAAAAGGACAGGCTGCATGACCACCCCCCACAGTAGTCCCATCAGCAGCTGGCTCCCCAGTGTACCCTCGATGAAGCAAGTTGTACACATGGTTCTCTGCTGTCCAGTTACGGCGGGCATTACGAATAGCAGATATCGACAGTTCACAATAAGTAGCTTCATTTGGTGATTCACCGCACTCACCAAGTGTCTGACCATCAAAATTGACAATGTTACTGTGCCCAAAGTAGGAATACACCATGTCTCTGCCTGCCATGTTGGCCACAGCAATGTAGCAATTGTTCTCCCAAGCTCTCACCTTTGCCACATTAATCTGAGCTTCCTTGGCTGGATACATGTAGCCTTGAATACGTACAACAAGTTCAGCTCCCTTCATAACAATATCACGAACCAGCTCTGGCATGTTGCAATCGTAGCAGATAGATCCACCGATAATTAAACCCTTTGGTCCCACTGCCACGCTGGTTTCATGACCGGCAGTCCATGGCTCTTTAGGGACCCAAGGGAATATCTTGCGATAGACATGGACAGTCTCTCCCTTTTCATTGATCATGATGAGAGTGTTGTACGGGTTTTTGGTGGGATCAGGGTGTTCCTCACCAGTGAGAGAGAAGATGCCCCACACACCATTGTCAATGCAAGACTGGGAAAAGATCTTGACCTCTGGTCCGTCCAAAGTGGTAGTGAGGTCAGCCCACTTAAGAGGGTGGAAACCCTGGGTGGAGTACTCTGGGAAGATGACCAAATCAAGGCCTGGATAGCCACGCTTGAGGCCGGTAATCGTGTCGGCAATCTTGTTGCAATTGTCGAGCACCTCCTCTCGAGTGGCGAGGATGGGAGCTGGGTAATTTACCACACACACCCCAACGGTGTCGGCTGAACTGGAGATTGTTCCAATCGGCATGGTGATGTAAGTGTATCTGCAAGGAAAGCGTGTAAATTGGGACTTGTAAGTTGAGTATAAGGGACATGAGCACCAATTCTACCACAAAGGGTTGATGCGAATCACCATCTTTATGAATTGAAAATCAACGTACCGATGAAAACAAGTGTATTGTATACCAGAGGATGCAAATTAGACCAATTTACAGCTAAATCCAAGCCATAAGTCGTTTCTGGCATCAAAGATGTGGTCTCCGGAGTGGCGCTGAGCTCCCTCCACATGGGGCCACCCACCCTCTCTCACTCTTCCAATTTTCTTACTTTCAGCAGCGTGTTTCCTACAAGCTGTATATATATACATCCATCGAAAAGAATCATCAACTGGAATAATTTCTTCTTATTTTACAATTCACCAGGTCCAACAGGCCAAGGAGGAAGGTCCGGCTGATCATCAGGGTTCCTCAGTGGAGGGTACAAATCTGGAGGCATCCTCCTCTTCCACTGTGGAGGAGACGCATCACCATCCACTCCATCAAGGTCTGGTGACAGGGGTTGTGGTGCCCCTCCTGGAAAGTCTCTAGGAGACACTGGTGGATGTGTCATGTCAGGTACATCTATACCTGGCTTTGGTGTGTCGTCATTTGGCTTGGAATAATAGCAAGGGGGAAGACGGGGAAAAGAGGAGGAGATGGAGAAGAGGGTGGTAGGGAAAGTCAACCTGCTGTGCTGTCCTATGATAGTGGATATGTGCTTGCTCATATTCATGTATTTCCTATCCTAAGAGTTTAGAAATACAAGATGACATATGTGTAAATATATATATGTAGAGAGAGAGAGAGATTGGAGACACTGGTAGCTAATGAAGCTGCTCGGAAGTTAGACAAGAGCCACCTCCCCTTTTTCTCTGAGATTCCAGATTTTAAAAGGGCAATGCTTCTGCTCCTTCCTAGGCCGTAAATCGAAAGAAAATAAAACTACAATATGTTGCTAAAATCATCTTCATTACGATTTCAACGCTCTATTACCAGATTTTCACACAGGGTTTCCAGCAACTTTGCCTTCACAACAACTCACCTACACATCACACCTCTTGCAGCAATGACGACGACTGGCAGAGCAACCATCACTACACAACAACCACAAGAGGACCAACCCTCAGAGCTCCCTTTCCCCAACATACCCTCCCCCAACCAAGAAGAAGACAAGGAAGAAAACCGTAAAGACCGTCCCCATCCTCCTGAACCAGACACCCCCTTCATCCCCACCCCCCAGCCACCACCCTCTCCTCTGCCTGGAGAAGAAAAACCTTCACAACCTCCTCCTTCTTCTCCTCCAGAGATAGAACCCAGCATCCCAGCCACTACTCCAGATATAGATGATCCATCCAAGAGACCAGTAGAGATTCCTTCTCCTCCAGATAGATCTCCTATTGAGATGCCATTTCCTGACGTCATCCGCCCTGAGATCCCTCAACCTGGAGGAGCCCCTCCAGAGTGGACTAATCCAAGAGGAGAGAGGTATGAGACCAACTTGCCTATTGATTGAGGTTTGTAGATCAGAATTAAGCAAGGGCTGTTTTTTTGAAAATACATATACCTGGTATATATATATATGTGTGTGTATGTTTTGCTTGTATTTGTCTTACTTTTTTGAGGGAAAGGGGAGTAGATCTATCAAATGTGTAAAAAGACAAACTCGGTACCAAATATGAAGAAAGAGAAACAAATATACAAGCATGGGAAGTGGTAGTGAAAAACAGTGTAATTAGTAATATGCTGTTTTGTTATTTCAAAACTGGGGTGGCCCCAAGAACACATGATTCTCGAATTTGGATTATTTCGTAGGAGTACAGCTGCTCTTCACGTAGTGGTATCGTCATTATCAAAATGAGATCTATAGCATATCAATTAGTGGAGAAGGAGGAGGAAAAGAAAAGAAAAACCAACACAATTTCAAAATGTTAGTGTTTTCTGTGTGTTTTTTTTGGGTGGGTGGGGGGAGGGGGGGGGACTCACACATTAGTACTCATCCACAACACACCATAAAAGGGAAAGAGAGGCCGGCGGGAAAACTTAAAAAAAGGGTTCTAATAGCAGTTCTTTCTATACTTGTAGTAGTTATTGTTTGTTTGTTTTTATAAGAATAGAACCCACAAACGTGTGGACAGCATGATAAAATTATCAGCAAACTAACTACCTCCAGCAGTGGGAGGCTGAGGCGCTCCTACCTGCGGCTGTTGCGCCGCCAAAGGAGGTGGCATTGTTGCCATTGCCATTGGCCCACCTGGCATCATCATCATCATCCTCTGACTCCATTCATGGTACTGTTGCTGAGCTTGTTGGATGTTGGGTGGTAAGAATATAGGAGGAGGAAGAGGGAGGGGTGGTCCCATATTGCCCTTTTGTTGCTGCTTATTACTATTGCCATCAATGTTACTATTAGTAGTAGTAGAAGCATGCACATGAGGTGGTGGAGGCATGAACCCATTCCCACCACCGCCGCTGCCGCTGCCACTAACACCGCCACCTATTGGAGGAGCAGGCCCATATGGTCCCCAAGCTCCTAGTGGTAGCATCATGCCAAATGGGGACATGTACATGGGCGGCCATGGTGGCATTGCCTGAGGAGCAAGGAATTGCTGCTGTGGGTGTTGTTGTTGGTGGTTTTGTGGTGGAGGAGGAGGCATGAGAGGGAAAGGCATCATTGGTTGATTCATGAGCAGTGGCGGAGCAGCAACATTACCAGCAGGCATTGGCTGTTGTTGTTGTTGTTGTGATGGTGGTGGTGGTGGTGGTAGATGCTTTTGTTGATTGTAAATGTTGTTAGGGGCTACACCTGAATTGCCACCATCATTGTCAATTTTCTGCCTTTTAATTCTACCACCACCATTAATCTCTTCCCGTTGGCTGTCGTTATTTCCAGCTTCTTGCATCATCACCAAACTCCCACTACCACTACCAACAGCCCTCTTGCTCTGACCAGCAGCCAAACCATCAGCTGCCGCCATTGCACCAGCAGCTGTCGACGCCAGATTGTTGTTTATGTCATCCGATAACAACCCAAAATGGTTTTGCTGCTGTTGTTGTGTTTGTAAAGAAAACCCAGGTGGCATCATATCACCCAGCAATCCAGCTGCAGTTGCTCTGCTTCCACCTGGAACAAGGGGGAAGGTTCCCCCTGGTGACATCATCATCAATCCCTCTCCGCCTCCATTTCCTCCTCTTCCTCTAATATCACCGCTGGTAGCAGTAGCCGTCATGCCCAGTCCACCAACACCAGGAGCACCCATACCTCCTCCTCCAAAGGATACTGCATACATTGGTGGAGCGGGGAACAGGGGAGGAGGGAAGCCCAGCGAGCCATTGAATGATGGAGCTCCTCCTCCACCACCAAGACTAGGCATCATCATATTCGATGTTGATGGGAGATTAGGCATGACAATGCCTTCAGTTGCCTCTCCAGCACCAGCACCAGCACCTCCATTTCCAAGGGCAGAGATATTGCTATTATTGATGTTGTCGTTAATGGAATTGTCATTGATGCTGTTGTTGGTGTTACGATAACGATGACTATGTCGGTGGTGGTGATGACTATGCTGATGTAGAAATGATGCTGGATCTTGAAACAGGAGACTCGCACCAGCAGGAGTACCCATCGCAGGCAACATTGGCATCATCATCATGCCTGACAAGGTCGTACGAGCAGGGAGGGAAATACCAGAGCCCAGAGACTGAGTGTCTTGGTAATCACCTCCACCAGCTATTGCTGCTCCGTTGGTATTCGTATTGTTGTTGTTGTTGTTATTAGTGGTGGTGTTACTAGTCGTGTTGTTAGTAGTCGTGTTGTTAGTAGTCGTGTTGTTATGCTGAGAAGGAGCAACTACAGGGAGCATCATGAAGAGAGGTGGTTTGGGTCCACTGTTGCTTGTAGATGGATTATGCAGCTGCTGCTGTTGTTGTTGGGGGTGGCGGATGTTTCTTCTTTGGCTGCGTCTTTGATGAGCATAGCGAGCGTTTGCCTGTTTCATGCCATTATCATCATTCTGCATCAGGTCATCTTCTTCTTCATCTTCTTCTTCATCTTCATCATCTTCGGTCGATGTTATGAATGCGCCCAATGCGCCCTTGGAAGACGTCATCTGCTGTTGTTGCTGCTGTTGCTGCTGGTTATTTATCCTAGTATTACCAGCCCTAACTCCATCATTACTTCTCTTCAACGCTGCCTTCCTCCTATTACGACCTACACCAGTACCACCACCAGGAGCAGTAATAGCTGTAGCAGCAGCAGGTGGATGTACCTGCTCTTCATGATGTCCTCCCTCTTGACCATGCCGACCGGCTCCTCGTTCTTTGTCCTCGCCATCCTCGTCATCATCGTCATCGTCACCCTTTTCTTCATAATCTTGTGACCTATGCTGACCACCACCCTTGCTTTTTCTTCTACCTGATCCAATAGGGACGTCCCTCAGGACACCACCAACAGTCCAATAGCGCTGACATGCTCTGCAGTAGTAACGGGGTTGCTTGATGTTGTAGTTGTTGTAGTAGCAGAATTTAGTCTCAATGGACTCACAGCGGGGGCATGGGATGGTGCCTTCTGGTTTGGGGAGCTTGGGTCGCTGCTTGGGGTTGGTGGAGGTGGTGATGCTGACTGTTTTTTGAGGGGCAGTGGATAAAGGAGGAGGAGGAGGCTGGGGAGGGGCTTGGTCTTCTTCTTGGCCTTCTCCCTTTGCTGCTGTAGCTGCTTGTCTTCTAGCATCTTCCTGATCTACGCTTTCGTCCCTAGTGTTGTTTCTAGTAACAGTTTCGTCACTGTTGTTGGTTGACTTGGGGTGTTCGGGATGGTGTTGGAGGTTTTTTGAGGGCTCGCTCCTCCTCCCGACCTCTGCCGTTGGAGATTGTGAATTGTGTGTCATTGAATGGCTCCTAATCTAGGCGAAAGTAGCCATGGAATGCGGTGCGATGTATACTATAGGGATAGTGCTCTGCAATGGATGTGAGTGTTACGAACGGCAAGGGTGGGGTAGGAGGGTCAATTTTGATGAGAATTGGCCGATCGCCTCGTCCAAATGCTCCGGTTTCGACGATCGTGTGCAATTATTGCACATGGAGTATATATGTGTAATTTACCTTCAGTGGCTTGTTCCTCCACAAAATAATACGTTGAAAATAAATTGTCTGGGACTTGATAATTTCTCCTACAATCCCCTAAGTCTACGATACATTGCTTGCTTATTATCTGTGCGTGCTTCTGAGTGTGTCAATTTTAATGTTTTCGGAATGGTATTTGCTCTCGGACAAATTGCTTAAAAAATGATGGGGCTCCGCACAGGGCACCGATTGAGACGCTCTCTCACAAAGACAAAGACACTCCCAACCCCTTTTCTGACTTAAAATAACTCCAGTCAATTCACTCACTCAAATTCCCCACAGGCCCATTCTCTTTGCTGACACTAGGACGAGAAATAGGTATCAGTCCAGTTGTACGCCGTGCTGGAGACATGATATCCATAGCTGTCAGACTCCGAGCAGGAGTGGCAGCAGCAGTAGCACTCATTTCTTTCTCTTGTGAAGCTCCTCCTCCTCCTGCAGCAGCAGCTGATGCAATAGAAGCTGGCGTTGCACCAGATGTGTCCTTGAGTGAACTGGAAGACTTTTGTTGATGCCGTTCCGACAATGGAGACGATGCCATTGGCAATTGTCGTTGCTGCTTTTCATCAGGTTTATTATCACCAATATCACAAGCAACAATTGTTGGCATCTCTTTGACTTGTTCTGCTGCTGCTTTGCCCTCATCAACTGTATTGTCACCTCCATTAGCATCCTTGGTATTCTTCTCAACTTCAACTACCTGTTCCTCCACAGCCTCCACTACTGTTTCCACCTCATGGGGTGATGCCACCTTTTCTACTGCCACCCCCACCTCTTCTTCTTCTTCCTTCTCAGTCTGCTCCTCTAGTGCTGACTTCTCTGTTGATTTCGGTGGCAGGGATGACGATGGAGCAACAGCAACTACCTGCATCACCACCTCCTCTTCCACCACCACCTCCTCTTTTTCTTGAATGATGAGCACTATTCTTCCCTCCTCCTCCTCCTCCTCCTCCTCATCTTCATCTTCCACTACCACAGCAGCAGGAGGATCCAATATAATACCATCATCATTACTATCAGCAGCAGCATTGTGATCCATGACAATCACAGCCACATCATCCTCTTCTTCCACTTGCATTTCAACCTCAGCGAGCAATACTGATTTTGATGATGAAAATGGTGGTGGTACATAATCTTCATCCTCTTCTCCCTTCTTCTGTTTCTTTGCAGGACCCTTGCTGTCGTCGTCCTCTTGCTCCTCCTCCTCTTCTAATGCAGCCTCAACCCGAACAACTTCCTCCTCTGCCCCTTCTACCTCCTCTCCGTCTTTTCCCTCTCTGACAACATCAGTCATACCACTAGCATCAGAAGCAGCAGGCTCCCACTCCTCATCAGAATCTGGTACTGCCAAGTCATAATACGGCTCAGCAGCTGGTCTAGGATGGACCGCCTCGTATGACATCATCTCCGGGTCAGTATAATCCCCTCTCTCCCTGGTCAGTACTGCCACTGCAGCCTTGTTTTTATACCTATCCAAATCAGGGTGGATGAATTGAGGGTAGTCTGGAGCTGAGAAGACAGTGTAGAGCTTGCCAGCTGGCGTATCATGATCGAGAGTCCACCCCTCAGACATGGGTTTCATGTCATCTCTGTCGTCACGAGCGTCGGGGCCTTCGTGAGAGCGTAAGATTAACGACAGGCTGTTTTCTTTGAGGAATCTTTCTGTGACGTCGGGACCAAAGGCCATGCCGATGCCTCTGGCCAAATTTTCTTCAAATCCTGGGTCCATGACTGGGTCGCTCCACATGATATCAGCAGCCAATTGTCCTGCTCCATACCCAGATGGGTCTTGCCCTCCTTTGCTGGTGTCTTTCCCTCTCAGATCGTCAATGCTGCCCAGGCTGATGCCATTGGAAGTTTGCTTTTTTGAGTGGACTGGGACGGTTCTTTTTCTTTTACCACTTGCTGCTGCTGGTAATAATGCTGCTGGGGCTGGTCTGCGCTGGATTGGGCGGCGGAAGAGCCCACCATGAAGGACCAGAGTCTTCTGTTGGATGAGTGCTGCCAGCGGTATAACTGCAAACAAGCGCTTGCATGCTGTGTAGACTGACTGCCATTTAGATTTCCCGTACTTGGCTTTAAGTTCATTCTTGTATCCATAGCATTGAGTGCATGTGGCACTCTCGTGGTTGCCCCTGAGCATGGTAAAGTGGTCAGGGGCAGCCAGTTTCCAGGCACATAAGAGGGCGAGGGTCTCCAGACCCCAAGCACCACGGTCGATGAAATCACCATTGAATACAAAACGATTGTTTGGTCCTGGGAGTCCTGCTATGGTGAAGAGGTTGCAGACATCGTGGAATTGGCCGTGGGTGTCGCCGACGACGGTGACCTTGGTGTCTTCGTTTTGCAAATTCAACTGTGCGGGTAGGAAAAGGATTGGTCATGGGTGTGGGTGAGTTTTTTGAGATTTGTGAAAATGGAATTTATTGGGGATTTAAAGTTTAAATCTTTCGGTGTTAGTGTTGTACTGCCATGATCTAAAAAGGAAAATGAAGAGGAGAAGAAAGTAGTCTTCAACTTACCTCGATTAGAGCTGATTCCTTGGTGAGGAGCTTTTCTACTCTCTGGAAGAGTTTAACTGCAATCGATGCTGGCAGCGCTTTCTGGACAGTAGCTAATCCTTCAATAGTTGAATCATTGAGCTTGCTTTGGAACTCTTGTACCCATTCTGCTGTGATCTGATTGGGCAAATCGACGTCCTTTGGAGAAGCCATTCTAGATCTTAACGCTATGAAACAAGCCTATATCAGTATTAGTGTTTGCGCTTAGTTGAATAAATTGCAATATGAGTGGTATGAATGAAGTTCGGTGTCCACGACTCATTCAAATAATGGCCCAATCAACTCCATCGTCCTCGCTCTCTCCAATTGATCTGTCGTCGTAAGACTACAAGAACCTATGATTGCAATAGTCTCATAAGTGTAATTCAACTGTCTATATTAGCATCAAATAGAAATCGTTCCTCTGATAGCTTGAATATACAGTATCAAGTTACAGCACCCCGATTTTAGGGGGGTGATTCACTTTTGAATCTAGCACACACACGCATTAATTTCTGTGAACTTTGACCTCATACACATATTGCCATGAGCCATGGAAACGGGTATCAACAAGTAGGAGGTGGCTACAAACGCAGCCGTGATGAATACGCCCCTCCCCCAATGAGCGGCAGCATTGCTCTTTTAGCAGCGCTTTTATATTTAGGAGACACTCCAGACGCATCTGGCGTCGCAGTCAACGACGAATCCATCATTCACACTGTTAGACAAATCAAGAGAGAACTCAGAGCCGGTTCTTCAGAAGTTCCTTCCATCCTCCTCGATTGCGCCGCCTCCCTCCCCACCAAGACTCAACTCTACGCCCTCGTTGCTGGAATTGTCAATGTAGAGGAACCAGACCTCATTCCACCTCTTCTTAGCAAAGCCTTAGAAGCTATATCCTCTTCTATGCAGCCTGGAGGAGACTTTAGAAGAGCTAGACTTGTTCTCCGTTTTCTCTGTGCGTTGGTCGTCACCGGCGTTGTCCAACCCACTGACGCTCTAGCTGCTGTCCAATCATTCGTAGATACTGCAAACACTATTCTCACCCAAGCCTCGTCCTCATCAGCGTCGCCATCATCTAGCTCTACTTGGCAGCCATACACGGACTGGCTAGTCTATTCCGCCCTTATAGCTCTACCCTGGGGCGGCCCAGAATTAGCAGGAGGCATAGGCGACCAGGCCCTCCAGCACCTCCTGACATCAGCCAAGTCATACATCGACACCAGACCAACCCAATCCACGACATCATTCAAACCATTTGCAGCTGCAGTCAAGGAAGATGACCTTGTTGCAGACAGTGATTCTGCTGCTGCCAGTTTCCTGCCTCTGCTCTACCAAGCTCTTGCAGATATGACTGTCACTAATACATGGGAGCTGGCGGGTATCCCCAGGGTGCATATTATCATGGAGGTCAAACTGGCAGAGGGTGATTTTAAACCTATGACTTCTTCTACTGATAATAATAGTGATAGTAATAGTGTTCTATTCCCTCCTACCCCACCCACCTCCCCGCCAGTCATTGGTCTCTCAGCACCCAACATCTCACCAGAAATAGCCGGCTCCCTTGTATGGGAAGCCTTCCCTCCTCGAGGCATTCTCAGGCTCCTAGACCCCCAGCATACCATAGCAGGCAGACCTTTGATTGAAAGAATAGTAGCTGAAGAATATATACTAGATACTATGGCCCTGTTTGATGCGGACAGAGTCGAGTGTGCCAAACGACTGACCACGGGTCTGACTCTTCCCTACCCATATACTCCTTTGTTGGCAGAAGTATTATTCAGCCAGCTGCTGATGCTTCCCAGGCCAGTGTTCAAACCAATAATGGTGTCCACTCTCATGGTAGATGTATGCAAATTGTTGAAAGATTTCCCCCGAGCGATGAGCGCCTGCGTCAGAGAATGTTTCAGTCGGATGAATGTCATGGATCCGGCACTCAGACTTCGCCTCGCAGAATGGCTGGCGTACCATTTGTCTAATTTCGACTATTTGTGGCCGTGGGCCAGGTGGGAGCATGTGTTGAAGGCGCCTTTGTATGACGGTCAGAGAAGATTCTGTGTGGCTGTGATGGGAAGGTTGATTAGGTTGTCTTACTGGGAGAAAATTCAGAGTGTTATTCCTGCTGAGTTTCAACCACTGTTGCCACCTAAACCTGAACCTGTTGCACTAGCAGGAGGAGGAGGAGATGTGGCAATGGGTGATGATAGTCGTAGTAGTACTGATGAGTTGGAAGGCCAATGGGCAACAAAGATGCTGATACTGGTAAGAGAGAAGACCCCGCCCGAGGGCATAGATAAATGGGTAGCTGACAATGGATTAGAAGAAGTACTTGAAGGGAAGCTGGGTGTACTGAGAATGATGATCAAGTGTCTGTTGACTGCAGGCGCCAAGTCCTACACGCATATGATCATTGCACTAGAACGATACTACGGTCCTTTGGCCTTATTAGTAAAGGAGACTGGAATTGAAGGAGAAACAGCCATGGTGGAAGCAGCAGCTCAAGGTGTGTGGAGGTTGGCTCCCCAAAGAGCAGCCATGGCGGTCGACAGAATGATGACGCAGAGGCTGGTGTCTGCCGATGCAATTGTGAATTGGGTGTTTACCTGCCCTGGGTTGAGATCTCTGAATGATGAAGCAAGCTCTGGTGCAGCATGGGAAATACTACAGAATACAGTGAATAAGACAATTGCAAGAGTACAAGATGCAGTTGATGAACTGCAAGTGGCAGAAGGAGCAGTGAATGCAAAGAGAGCAGAGGCGAATAGATTGGCAGAAGCTGGGGATGGGAATGCAACAGCTGCTGCTGCAGAGACAGAGGCTGCAGAAGTATTGCTGAAGGAAAAGCAAGGATATGTGGAGGAGGCGTCAGCAGCTCAACAAAGGGCTATTATTCTTGTGATTCAAAAGTTTTTTGAAGCTTTTAATTCTTGGGCTGCCATGCCTGCTAGCAGGGGTAAAGGTGAAGAAGATGATGATAGTGAGAGTACGGAGGAAGCAGCATTGCATGAGTACATGGTTGCTTGGTTTAGGAGTATATTAAGGAGGTATAATGTCCAAGTGGCAGCTGTGGCAGACAAGGTGAGGGAAAAAGTCGAGTCGGTGGAGGGGGTAAGCGAGAAAGTAAGGGAGATTGTGGATGAACAGCTTAGGTTGTAAGAAAGAAAGGGAAGGGGGGAAGTGATGTGCTGTCCCTATATATCTTTGATCTTGTAAGAAGAATGAATAAGGGATTATCAGTTGCAAGGATAGAGGATAATGTGGAGGAAGCCATAGACCGTTTCCCTCTCTCGACGCCTGTTTTCTTCATCTCATTACTTTGGAACCCAAGCTCAAATGCAATCTTGGATCGAAAGTATTGAAAATTCTTTCATTTGAGATCTGTATATTTATTTGAAAGAATGAGCTTGGGTTATGCGGAGAAGTTGAGCTATTATGAGGATTTGGGGGGACAATTTGGCGCACCAGAGCTATCTGAGTCCCCAGAGGAGTTTGATTTAAAATCAGATAAACTTGCTAAGCTTGTAAGTGTTGATACTTCAAAAGCTCGCCATCCCAGTCGAACGAAACAGCAATACCATCGTGTATTCTCACCACCTGCCCGCCCCTCTCCCAATCACAACCAGATCCACGACGCCAAGCGCATCGTTGTTTTCACAGGAGCCGGCATCTCCACCTCCTCCGGCATCCCTGACTTCAGAGGCCCCAACGGCATCTGGACTCTCCAAAGAGCAGGCCTCCCTCTCCCAAAGGCCAAGACATCCTTTGCCCTCGCACGTCCCTCTCTCACCCATCAAGCCCTCCTCCACCTCGTCAACACTGGGAAAGTCACCTATCTGGTCAGCCAGAACGTAGATGGCCTTCACCTTAGGTCTGGAGTTCCTAGAGAAAAGTTAGCAGAGCTCCATGGTAATTGTTTCATGGAAAGGTGTTCTAAATGTGGAGGAGAAACTGTGAGAGATTTTGAAATGGAAAGTGTTGGGTTCAAGTACACTGGACGCAGATGTATGAGGAAGGTAGAGCAGCAATCTAATGATAAGAAGAACAAGAAGAGAAGTAATAATGAAGAAGAAAAAGAAGAGCTAGGCATAAAATCTGGATCATCAGGCCATGTGTGCAATGGAAGACTCAGAGATACCGTCTTAGACTGGGAAGACTCCCTCCCCGCAGATGAATTAAAGTTAGCACAACAACATGCAGACCAAGCCGACTTGGCCATCTGCCTCGGCACCAGTCTCCAAATCACACCTGCGTGCAACCTCCCCCTGAGAACCATCCGTAATAATGGTGGTGGAAAGCTGGTGGTTGTCAATTTACAAAAGACTAAACATGATAGAAAAGCCGTAGATTCTGGGGGACTGGTTATCCATGCTAAGTGTGATGATGTCATGAGTAGAGTGATGTCAACACTTGGGATGAAGGTTCCCAAATATGTGAGGAGAGATACCATAGTTTTCAGGCATACAGTAACTGATGATAAATGGGGCGAGTTAGAAAGTGTTACGCTTTACGTGGAGAGTGTACACGGACCCGAGTGCCCCTTGCCAATGGTTGAACAAGTGGCGTTACGGTTTAAAAAGAAAGATTACATGTATGGTGATGACGGTGATGATGATGATGATGAGGACTATGCCACTCACAAAAGTATTGTGAGTAAAAATGATGGCAAGACAGGGTTTATAGCTGTGAAGGTTGACCGGGAGGAGCATGACCTTCTTGATAAAATGATCAATGAACAGGATGATCTGAGCATAAAGGTACTGCTGAATTTGAAATTTAATGATAAAGCACATGGCGGTACGTCGGGATTATATGTACACTATGATATAGGTAGGCGTGGTCGTGGTAGTAGAGAAAGAAGAGAGGAGACATTTACCACCCAGGAGAAAGAGTATGGAGAGAATGGCGGGGAGGAGAGAAAACGGAAGCGAGAGGAGGATGAGTAGCGAGGGGGGGGTGGGGGGGAGATGACGAGGCGGAGAGTAAGGGTGAGGTTGTAGAGGTGTGAATACTAACAATAAAAAGACTAGAAAAATGAGGATGAGTCGACAGTTTGAATTTGAATAAGATTTGTTTAAGAATCTTTAAAACGGGCAAGGATATAAAATAGCACAGTCTAGAGCTATTTTGAAACATTCCCAAACCGAAGATTGTTGTTGTGAAGGAATAAGAGACAACTTAAGCTTCTTAGAGAGCACATTTGAATTTAAACTTCGTTCTCATTTAGTATAGCACGCTGAGCAATATGCAAAACTTCTCTGCAATCAAAACATCTTCACGTGATGGCAGCCGAGCACTTGCTCGCCGTTCAGTGAAGGTTTTAAGCGTGGCAGCTCCTCCAGTGCCTTCACGCTCTCCTTCTAGCACCGGTCAGGTACGTAGACAATGCTGAGAGTGCTTAGCAAGCGTGTATTCAGACATGGTCTTCCAGTTCCCCAACGACCGCTCTAGCTCACTCACTCCCCCCCCCTTTCCCTCCCCAACCAAAACCTAAGGGCAAAAAACCCAAGAACTAGACCGAAAAAAACCTTTCCCCCCCCCCCAAAAAACGCCACCTCG